>Ga0307982_1004252_pt1 | contig 11328 bp, 13 predicted proteins | sample OrgLakmetagen989_FD_201847 | JGI IMG/M metagenome (GOLD analysis project Ga0307982, IMG submission 201847) | Saline water microbial communities from Organic Lake, Antarctica - #989 | ecosystem: Environmental > Aquatic > Non-marine Saline and Alkaline > Saline | place: Antarctica: Organic Lake... | reverse complement strand
GTTCATTCAATATGTGGAATATGATATACGGTATGAATAGTAAACCCATGCAGGATTCCGAGGTTGTGCGTCGCGAGCACCGAACCGAGTCAACAGGCCAGCAGGCTGCTTATGTATGCGGGAGGTGCCGAATTACTGAGGCACCTTCCCATTTGTAGGGGAGATTCGCCTTACCGTGTCAATGGGATTAAGAGAGCAGGCGATGCGTTCTTTTCGGACAATCAGCAGGGTAGGCCCTAGTGAACGCGACTTCGCGTCGCAGTCTGAGATTATTGTGTGGTGGATACAGGCAGTTCCGGGTGATAAGAGTGGGGGATTTTGCTCTCAACCCTCGCTCTCTTAGCTATTTTTAGTACTGCAGTATAAGAAGGAATTCGGTTTCTAACAGGTGAATGAACCGAATTTGAACCCTCACTCCCTTAACGTGACAACCTCTTATCACCCGGAACTGACTGTATGGGCAAATTGAGTGCAAAAATTTGTGTGCCATTTGGAGCAGAAAGCATGGAGTACGATCCATGTATCGTCGACCCTGCTCTCACATGAACACCGAGACCGTTTGAGGTAGCTTCATGAGCTCCGAGCCCGGCTTGGTGTCCGGCCTGGACGACACTGTAGACGCCAACAAGATGACACCCCGCCTGTTGGTTACTAAATCCAGTGCCCCCTCGGGACAGGGGCCTCATAAAATCCGTACTGCTGTTGAATCCCACAGTACAAGCCCGACTGTGCCGTTCCATCTAATCGGCGTCTACAGAGTCCCCCAGGCCGACTGTAAGACTGGTTCTTTTCTGAGCCCCCCCCCCGAGGGGGGGGGGCTGGATTTAGTTACTAACAGACAGGTTCTTTTCCATCAGGTTTTTATCCCGGTGAAATCCGGGTGAGAAGGTCCTTTTGTACTGGCTTTACGCCCCCTCTTTGCGGCTCTCAAGACCTTCGTGGGAGTTTCTCTTTCGGGGTGCCTAAGACATACACTTTGTTGAATTCCTCAGCGCTAGCCCAAGTAATTCCGGCCCTTTGGAACCTGTGTCAAAAGGAGGTGCAGGATTCGGCAAAGCAGCAAAGCACGCCGCATTTGACTGCGCACAAAAAGAGGCCTTGTAAGACTCGCAGACGCCGGCTCGCGGCCTCGGGCCTTAGGTGCGGCTGTGCGAAGGTACAGAAATCGGGCACGGGCGTGGCGGCAACCGCCAAGGCCCAAGGCCCGATACGCCGAAACCCAACACGACGTTATCCGGAATTCCCGTGCCTCTGGCCATTCGTAATTGCGGCACAAAAACGAAAATCGCCCCGTGCTCGCTACAACTATGACGAAGAGACCGCCTACGATAGTTACATGAGCTCCAAGCCTGGCTTTCATTCCGGCCTGGTCGACTCTATAGACGCCAGCAAGATGGCACCCTGCTTGTTCGTTACTAAATCCAGTTCCCCTAGGGACACTCAGAATAAATGGCACCCTTTCTGTTAGTTACTAAATCCACTCTCCCCTCGGGGGCTCAGATTAGGGTGATTTTGCCTTTTTCCGTAGAATTCCATAATTTCCCAGAGCCGTAACCGTAATCGTATCACAGTCAGAAGTCTACTCTTCCTATGATAACTGCGGCTGTCTACAGATGACTTGGGGTAGGGCGTTGGAGAACGCGCTCAAACGCAAGGGCATTTCCAAGGAGTTCGATGAGTGGTTCGCCGTTGCGAAGGGCAGGTCAAAGTGGAGACAGCCGACTCACTCCAATCCTGAACAAAAACCCCGGATGTCTGACAATTTTTTGCACTCAATTTACCCATATTCACCACACAATAATCTCAGACTGCGACGCGAAGTCGTGTTCGCTAGGGCCCACCCTTCCGATTGTCCGGTAAGAACGTGTCGCCGGTACTCTAAATCTCGTATTAACGGTGAGATGAACCCTCCCCCGTTAAGGGGAAGATTCCTCAATAACTTCACAACTCCCACATACATCAACAGAAGGGCTGAGGGCTGACTAGACTAGACTAGACTAGACTAGACTAGACTGGACTGGACTGGACTGGGCTGCACTGGACTAGAGTCCAGAGTTCGTGGATGGTGGATTGTGTTGATGTATGTGGGAGTTGTGGTGTTATTGAGGAATCTTCCCCTTTACGGGGGAAGGTTCGACTCACCGCCAATACGAGATTTAGAGAGCCGGCGATACGTTCTTACCGGACAATCGACAGGGTGGGCCCTAGTGTACGCGACTTCGCGTCGCAGTCTGAGATTATTGTGTGGTGAATATGGGCAAATTGAGTGCAAAAATCGACGGACTGGCAGATTCCTGATCCAGATTATCGTTAACGTAAATTTTAATATTCTAAAAAAGAAAAAGCAGCTGCAGCTGGATATCGGATATACTCCCGGCAGCGGAATTTTATATGGCCGAGATAACATTCCTTCTCAATATTACCATTTGCCAAGTCTAAGTCCATTTCGCAGGGATCAAAAGCAACCCCTCACTCCTAATGACTACTGAGCTCGGCCTTGATTCTAGAGATGCGAGAAGGACTTGGCTCTTGAGTGCGCTCTTATTTCCAGTGCTTTTCCACCTATCCTTCGCCGATCATTTTCCTCGTTGAAAGGGTTGTATTCATTTCCACTTGGCAAGGCAGTCAGCCGCACGAACGATAATATAAGAAACTCCCTCGATTCGAACTTCACTGCCTGCGTAGTCCCGGAACTTCACGAAGTCACCAACAACGACAGGCATGGGGATGCGCTCACCGTTCGCAGACACGCGACCTTTACCCACAGCCATGACCTGTACATAAGTGAAGTTGGAGTTTTCGTTACCAGGTTGTTAAAATGCACCACAAAGCGTACAAAAACGCACTTCTCCTTCCGACGCTTTGGCCTCGCCACCCGACGTGGGAGCAACTACGATGCCGCTGGAGGTAGCCTCACTGCTAGATGCCACTTTCACAATTATTCTATCCCATGCAGGCTCGCATTCAGCCAAAGTCAGCTCATCTCCATTGTAAACGAGAAGAATGTCTTCATCGCGAATCAGTGTGTGGTCCTTACCTTCATAATCAACCTGCAATGCACAATCGAAATGTACACTCATAAACAAAATATAAAGGTAATATTCTCAAATAGCTCCTTTTATATTGCTCAAACTGTGAGGTTGTTGTCACTTTACCTTCGAGCCGTCAAACTTCCCATAGAGCACTCGTTCTCCGACTGCTACCGGCATTGGAATCAAAACATTTGTCTCAAGGTGGGTACGGCCAGGGCCAGTGGCCACTACTGAGCCCTCTGTCGGCTTTTCTTTAGCCTGATCTGGAAGGACAATACCGCCGAGTGTCTGCGCCTTGGCCTCACGAACTTCAACCAAGACGAAGTTTGACAGAGGCTGCAATGGGCCGTTGATTGCCTTTCCTTCAAGCATGTGGGCCTTCAAGGGAGCTTTGCACCAGAACAAAATATAGTGAGGAAGAGCTGTCGCGTCGATTATGACTCAAGGATACGTTGAACTTACCGAAGTGCCGCGACAGGGTATTTTTACAAGTGAAGGCGAAACATTCAGGTAGGAGCACCGCAGCGAATATGAGCTTCAACCACATTTTTGCAACAAGAAGACGACGAAGTTGAGGATGGAGGAAGGATGGTGTTTGTTTGTATAGTTGATGGGAACCCGTTAAGAAATTCAGAGACTGTCAAAAAAATCTCGACCCAGATAAAAAGTAGTGTATATCTCCTCTGGGGGACTTAGTCCCCGTAGTAGGAGGACTCTACAAGATTTAATGGCCCCTTCCACCGTCCGTGACGCTTTGTCGTTCGTCGTCAGGGTTAAGTTAGGGTTACATGTATCAAGTCCAGCTTTGTAAAGGGTTGGTAAGTTTGAAGTCTGTAGAAATGTTATCTTTATGCGTCTAGATAGTCTAGTCTAGTCTAGTTAATACTCTCCCAATAACAAAGAAAAACAAGCACACAGTAGTCACAGAGGCACCAAAAAAAGTACATGAGCTGCTTTCGCGCTAGAAAATTTGCTCCAGAAGGCCAATTCAGGCTCCAGCTGGCGTCTTTCCTCCGAAACGAGTCGGCGGGACTGAGTGCTCGTTCGTGTATCACGTCCCAGGTCCACGAGGATAACCGAGCGAGAAGGATGCGAAGTCTTGAGAGTTTCATAACAGTTTATCCGGAGGTTGCGAAGCATGATGCCAATCTTCGTAGTTCAAATCCGCCGTTAGCCTTCGAGAGTTTCAATGCAATGAGAGCTTAGGAGTCGTCTTTGAGTGTCTAGATAATCGGGTCTTTGAGATCTCATAGGAGTTTGCGAGAAGGATGCGAAGTCTTATGAGTTTCCTAGAGTTTATCCGGAGCTTGCGAAGTTACGAAGCTGACGACGACAAGTCGAGGAGAGTTTCAACGCAGTATGCTTAATTAGAGCATATCTATACTCGAGTTTATGAGAGTTTGATAGTCCCATCGAGTGCTTGAGGATTCCAAAAGAGTTTGATTGTCCCATCGACTGCTGGAGGATTCCAAAGACTTCGTGCAGTGGTCGCGAAGTAAACACGAAGCTGAGGAAGCAACATGTTTGCTGTATTCATAATTTGTACGACGTTGTTGACTCAGATTTCTTGGAAGGGGCTTACCTTCTGCAGTGCTGAGGAAACTCGACTTGAATCGTGGATTGTTACAACCGTGGATTATTACAATCGAGTGCCTTCGAGATCTGTAAGCTTCTGAATATTGCTGTTAGTCTCGCGAGGTCTACGATGCTTTCAACAACTATATCATCGTGGGCTTCTTAATCTTCTTGTGCTCTACCTTTTGACCACCGACTCTGATGAAGCTCTGGTTTCAAGCATTTTCGAAAGTACCCATTCCTCAAATTTTCAGTCCTGATGACTTCTTCCCGTCTAACCATTTGGAGAACTGATAATTGTTTCCTGCTGCACGCATTCTTCCAGCATATCTTGCCATCAGAAATACGGCACTCAAACGACCCACATAAATTCCCCCTAGAGGAGTGCAGTTCTGTATTTTATATGCCATTCCGCCACGGTAAATGATTGTTTTTGCTACGTGAGAGCACGCTACAAGCACGCGACCAGCCTATAACTAAAACTATAACGCCCGTACTTGCTGCTGTTGCTGTGGGCTATAGGCAGGAGCAGTAGCGGCATCAACCGCAGTTGTAGTCGCAAAGTCCTATGGGTCGCTGGGTAACCCGGACTAAGGCCCGACTTGGACTAACTGGAGTAACTTACAGCGAACTACCAGCTAGAATTACACAGGGGTTATGTTCGATTGCCGACCTAGTTGCGGAATGGATCATATCTCGAGAAGCCTAGACTTGACTTGACTAGACTAGACTAGACTAGACTAGACTGGGCTAGACTAGTCTCTAAGAAGAACCCGTGTGGCTGATCAAGTCAAGTCAGGTCTAGTCTAGTCTATGTTCACGTATGAGGCATGTGCCCTGTATTGAGAACGTACAGGGGATATGCGTCCTTGTCTTCTGTTATGCATGAGCCATTCGCTGGTTATGTGCACTTGTGATCACACGTGTTTGGTGTCCAGTCTTTTTGGTGTCTTAGTTAAACGACTAGTGTCAAGTCGTTGTAAAGTGTTTAGTGAAAGATCAACAGGTTGGGCCTTTTGTTCAAGATTCGTTTAAGTCGCTACCATTTTTTTCAGTTCGGTCGGAAGAATAAAAGTATGGACAGTTCCAGTACATAAGATATGGATTCTCCAGTGATTTCTGGGGACACGTTCGCCGCAGAGGACAGTTTCGGTTTCGCTGACAATGCAGTATTGGATGTTCTTCTTTCGGATAGTACTCGAGAGGAACTGAATGGGCGGAGTCTAATGAATACTCTCCCGATAACAAAGAAAAACAAGTACACAGTAGTCATAGAGGCACAAAATGAATGTACTTCTGCTGCTTATGCGCTAGAAAATTCGCTCCAGAAGGCCTATTTAGGCTCCACCGATAAGATGCTTTCACCCATCGAGAAGCTGCGAGCTTAGGCCCACTGGGATGAACAAAGAAACGAAAGAAGCCACAAAGCAGGGGAAATCGTAGTGGATTTTATTTCTTCGCGTTCAATGGCTGCGCGGGTGACGGGAAACTTACTGTCAGCACCCGCGAGCCCCACCGAGGAAATTGATCGATGGGAGCTATGTGGCGACTAGAGATGGTATCAAACCCAACAATTGAAATCGCCAGAGCTTCATATGAATTTATTGGATTTATTTCAGGATTATTTCGGGTTTATTTCGGGTTTATTTGGCTTCCATTTCCTAGATAAAATAGAACCAAGCTGCGTAAGAATTGATTAAGGGAAGAAATTGGTAAAGGCTAAATCCTTCGGGTGGATCTACATGAGGGGTTCAAAAGAGGGCAGAGGGCTAACAGGCAAACAGAGAATTCAAAACAGGAATGACTTATCAGGTACACAGGCCAGGGTGACCATGGAAGTGGCGGTGGCGGTCCAAAGTGCTTTTGTTTTATGCATTTCAGGTTTTATTACGCGACCATCACTAATGACGGCAGTGTGCTAAAAAAACGTGGTGTTCGGCAACTGAACACCCCCCTATGGGGGGAATGTATTGCGAAGGCGAAAGCGAGATTTCCTGATCTCTGAAGTGGGGCATGGATTCACTATGCATCAGAACAGAGCAGGACCCCACCTCGGCGGCGGCGTCTGCGGACTCTCCCAGGTCGGGCTGGATGCTTGGTTCAGAGCCATAACCAGCCGATCTGAAGAGACCGGGAAGTAACCAAGTATCACAAACTCGCTAAGAGGGGCGCATCACCAACAGCCAGAACCCTCCCTGTATAGCACTGCAGCCTGCAAACCCAAACCCCACTGCTCTCATATCGCATATCGAGAGGTTCCTCTATCTTTATCTATCGCGAGCGTAAGCGGGCTATGAGAACCCTGCTCATAACCGATTTGTTTTCCGTTACTATTAGCTATTACTACTATCATGCCCATTGAAGGTCGCAAGTAGAGGGTGGAAGTAGAAATAGAAGATACCTAAATCGCGAATAAAAGAAGCTAGAACCGCCTCGTACTCGTAAAGAATTCTAAAATAAGAATAAGAACTCACAACTCAAGTAAACGCCATCCACAACGGAGCTTCCGACTGAGAAATCGATTTAAGCACGCAGAGAAAGAGGGGGTGCTGACTTCAACGGAACGCCTTTTGCGCGTCGGACGTTGCCGTGCGAATAGGGAGCGCAGCACCGGAGATGTAGATGTCGAGGCAAACTGGCATTTAGCGCACAGGGAACAGCTGGGTTATGCGCCATGTACCTGTTCGAATCTGGCAGCACCGATTCCTAATCGCAATGTACAAAATTTTAGCGCATCTGGATTTTTTCAATGTCGCACATCTGCATTTCACTCAAGTACTTCGGGTTGATGCCCTTCTTCCGCAGGTCGTCGACCATCTTGTCACGGATCGCACCTAGCTTAGCCCTCTCTGCGGCGAACTCATTTTTGAGCTTCTGACCCTCGTCGTACTTGACGAGAGAACTGAGCTTCTTCTCAGAAGCTCGCCTGTCGATTTGTTCCTGAAGTTTCACCCGATGCATCTCCATAGCATTGTGTTTCGCTTCTTCCTCTGCTGCCTCGCGCTGCTGGTCTTTTATGCCGTAGCGGATAGCATCCTCATACTCCTGCTGCTGCATAACGGCTTCGCGAGCTATAATAGACTTCTTGCTCTCGGCCTGGTGATTCCGCTCCTTCATGAGCTCAACCATCTGCTGTCTTTTCTTCTCCGCCTGAAAACACAATTTACAATGCGTCGAGTAATGAGCGATCAACAGATCAAAAAAGAATTTTCTGAGGGGACTCACGAGGATAAGTATCGAGAAGAGATGCCCTACCACAATACCTTTGCTTTCTCTTCATTGCGCGCCCTGCGCTCCCCCTCTTCGGCGTATCGGCGTGCACGCAGCTCGTCTATTTCAGACTGTTTGTTTTGCGATTTTTCTTGCTGCGCGAGAAGTTTTGCTTGTGTGTCTCGCTTTTCGTTGGCGAGGTCTTGCTCGTACTTTTCGCGCGCGGCTAAGTCGGCATCCTTCTTCAACTGACGTACACATTGTACATATGCAGAATCATTATTATAATATATAAGAATGATGCAAGAAAAAGCAAGGTGTAGAACGTGAAGATAAGATTGAAATGGCATCGAGCAGAAAAAGTTTGATCACCTGGTACATCTTGAGGTATTCGGCCTCTTGGAGCTCCTTGACCTTGGCATCGTCTTTGCGGCGAATTGATTCCGCGTTCGCCGCCATGATCTCTTTCTTGGATTTCTCCACGTCAAGTCTTCGTTTTTCGGCTTTCATGCGGTCTTCGTCCTCGTATTTCTTCATCAACTGTTTCATCTGCTGGTTTTCCCTTTCTCGCGCCTCCCCCTCTAGCAGCCGCGCTTCTTCGCGTGTCTTAATCTGGCCTACGATCACCTCACGATCGGCTACACGCTGCTCCCGTTTACTCTCCTAATTGAAACAGAATGAAGATTCCACAGGATGCTTAAAAATGAGGCGCTTGCAATAATCATCAAGAAAAGGGGAATCAGCTGTCGCACAGCCATAGCAATAGGGAACTTTGCTTCTGACTAACCTCAACACGCTCACGCTCAGCGAGCTCTTTCAGGCGTTCCATCTCCATCATCAAGTCCATACGCTTATCGTAATCCTGTTATAATCCAATTTGAATACAAGTGCATGAAATGAGTTTGTAATATTTAGAGCTCTGTAAAGAGCATGAAATGAGCCCAGCAGTGTAGGGCTCGGGACGACAGGTGACAGCGTTGGCTTTCGTTATCACCTCTTGTCACATCTATCTCAATCACATCTCCATCAAGAGTAATAATTGCAAGTGACAATACGTGGTCTTGATAAAGTATCATCGCCGCATCCACCACCTGAATTATCATTTTCCCTTGATGTCCGGTCGCTGTGGGCTACGGGTACCTACCCCTCCGACGTGAGCCCGCTGCTCGAGGTCAGCAAGCTGCTGATCACGGACAGTGAAGGCTGCGGCGCGGGCACCTAGCGTGTTGAGCATCTTGACCATATCAAGATTTTCGTCGACCTGCTTTTCAGCCAAGTCGCGAATGGTGCGCTCACGCTCAACTTTTGCAATCTCGATGTCGGATTTTTTTGCCTAAGTGAAAAATTAGGATGCGACTTCAAAGAAATTAGGGTATAAAAATTTCCAAGAGTGTACTCTGATCAAACCAACAATCAGGAATTTGCTTCAATTAGTAAAGTAAACCTTGCTTTTTGCTTCGGCTTCCATCTTCAGCATGCGCTCCTTTCGGGCCCTCGAAATGGCTTGTTTCTCTTCCAATTCCGCTTCCCGCATGCTACGCTCACGCATTTCATCGGCTTGGCTTCGAAGAATACTCCGATCTTTAATGCCTTGGATTTGTGCTGAGGATACAACAACAGAATTGGCAGGCAGCGCAGCCCGTCCGATCATAGTCTTGCGAGCTGGCTTACCAAAAAGAGACTCATCAACGTTGGAGTTATAGCCCCCAGAACGGTAGCCTCGCGACATGAAACTTCTGACTCGTACAAGAAGGAAGAATAGACTGTAACGCAAATGTACACTGTTCCAAACCCGGGGAATTATCAAAGTGTATTGGGCGCTGAAGACGTTGCGGCTCTTCTGGCGCTGTGCACTCAACGCCAAACGCCAAAGTTGTCCGAGAAACGATCGAGAGGACGCGCTCCCTCTCTGACTCTCAACGGCTTTGTACCTTGTTTATACAAAAAAAAATCCCTGGGTGTGGTCACTAAGTCTTAATACCAGTCCTCCCCCCGGGGGAGGCGCGAAAAAAGAGCAAAATGTGAATTGTGGTATTTTGAAATTTTGACCTCGTATTTTTACGATGGCGACAAATCGCCCGATTACTTGTAGTGTGTGTAGAAGAAGTACTAAAAAATGTGAGTCGCATGGGTCCCTCGCGAACAACGGTCTATTCTTAACACGAGGAGATGGCACGAAGGACATGTGGCATAGCATTCACATACATTTGGAAGTCTCGTGCCTGCTGGATTGCCTTTAATGAACAGGGAATCGCGCTTAGTGTCATGGTTTTAATGCAAGCCTGTCTCATCTAAGATAATATTTTTGTTTGGTGCAATTGTAATGCCCAGCATGCCAATCGCTGTTGGTCTCGAAAAGGGTTTCCCAGTAGAGAAGAGGGCTCGCCCCGTGCGCCATGTCAAGGGGGTACGTCAACAATAAAAGCTTTAGTCGCTTTCTGTGGTTTTACTGTAGATGTGATATGCTTGATGATGGGCACAAGCTCTGAGCTCCTCCTAACACTCCTCTTATGCGAGCTCTAATTGATTTCATTGTGTGCATAGTGCGAGATGTAGTTTTATTTTTGTTTAATTTTGTGGATAGGCGGCCACGGCGAAGTTGACTACTTGCCGTGAAGTCGTCAGGGAGGTGGCCGGTTTGCTACAGTACGAGCGGCGATTGCTAGACATGCTTAAGACTGGGGGCACTTCGTCCGAAAAGCGGATGTACAAGTTCGCGAAGAAGCGGGTGAGTCTTGCTGCTGAATCGACTTGCTTACTACATAGTAGGATAACGTTTTAGACCTAACCATTGCCCTGTGTTCTCACACTGCTCTCGACAGCTCGGCACCCACGGCCGTGCCTTGAAGAAGCGTGACGACATCAAACAAGTGTAAGGCACCCTTCTTATTTTTTCGATATTCACTTACGTCACTGAGACTCAACGTTCGATGGTAACGTTTCTATCCCATTGTATATCTTGTGTTTTAGGTACTCTCAAATGCGTGCAAAAGCAGCCAACTAGAAGGGGTGTCAGAATTCGAGCGATACCTTCCGCTTTTTGCAATCATTTTTATTTCATTGCCTTAGGACCATGCTAGATATTTCTTTGCGGGTCTCTGGATTCTCTTGGCGGTAGTGGGCACCCGGATACCGCGCAGGGACCTTGCCTTGTGTTTGTGTCTGTCTAGATTTGAGCTACGAGTTAAGGCCTTGAGTACAGTACAGTCAGTTCCGGGTGATGAAGATAAGAGCGGGGGATTCAGCTCTCAACCCTCGCTCTCTTAGCTATTTTTAGTACTTCAGTATAAGAAGGAATCTGCTTTCTGACAGGTGAATGAACCGAATTCGAACCCTCACTCCCTTAACCCTTAACCTTAACGTGACAATGATAAAACTTGATGTGGCAATGTTGTTTAGAATCAGCATATTACTGTATTAGAATGATCTCAATGGTTTGATTGAAGTCGATCTTCACCTACAAATTTAATTTGGTCACCTAATTGGGTCATCGAAATATCGCCCTTTAAAT
>Ga0307982_1004251_pt1 | contig 11329 bp, 7 predicted proteins | sample OrgLakmetagen989_FD_201847 | JGI IMG/M metagenome (GOLD analysis project Ga0307982, IMG submission 201847) | Saline water microbial communities from Organic Lake, Antarctica - #989 | ecosystem: Environmental > Aquatic > Non-marine Saline and Alkaline > Saline | place: Antarctica: Organic Lake... | reverse complement strand
GTTGGAACGTGATGGCCCAGCTCTCGCTGCGCCTGGTGCAGGGCCGCAACGGGGTCTACTACTGCAGGTGTGCGCTCGCACGCACGTCGCACAAAAATGAAAAGGAGTCGAGGCAGCTGTAATTTTTTTTTTTTTCCATCGGCAACATTTCCGTTTGGATTTCCCTGTGTCTCTCGTGGCTCTACACCTAGAGTAATAGTTTTCTTTTCTTTTTTTTGTCTGTCTGCAAATATGCCTTTCTTTCTCTTCTGATCTTTTCGGTTTTCCTTCTTATTTCTTCCTACATGTAAACAGCAACTGGACGACTCCAGGCAACTGCCACGACATGTCCTTGCTCTCGGGCTTCGCAGCGGCGCACGCGGTGGGCGCCGCGTACCCGTTCCCCGAGAACAAGGAAGCGCGCAAGGACTTCGACCGCCTCCGCGACCTCATGGGCATCTAAAAATTGATGCATGCATCTCCACTAAATGATGATTGTCGATTGACGGCATGCCACTGTTGGTTCGAAACCACAAGCATCGGCGTTACTTGTGGTTCTGAAAACTTATGAAGAAAAACAAAAAAAAAAGTGGGTTAAAGTAGGCAGCAGTGTGCGTGATAATGAGAGGCATAAAAAGGACGTACATCTGAAGGCGATGTGAATTCGCCGAGAAAGCAAGGCTCAAACTCTGTCCTTGCGCGTTGGGATGTTACGCGAGAGGGCACGCATAGCGCTATTGCTATTGCGCCCCCTCTTGGTCCATTTAATTCCCAGCAAAACCGGATCAACCTACTTCGGGCCTGATAAATTTTGAACACCCCCGTGCTCGCAACGACTACGACGAAGAGGCCGCTTACGAGAGCCATATGAACCCCGAGTCCCCGAGCTAGGCCCTTTCTGTTAGTAACTAAATCCAGTCCCCCCTCGGAGGGGAGCTCAGATATTTTGAACTGGCCTGCTAGCTACTAGGCATAATGCGAATTCGGCGAATTCCTCTATCCTCTATATTCCAAGTAACTACAGTAACTAAATGCCGATTCCCATAGACCATAAAGAATATATAAAAGCCAGGTACATTAGCACTGCTTCTGAGTTTTTAACTACAAGTCCTAACCCATATTCTTTTACTCGGTTGAAAAATATAGCACAGAGCCGAGAAGTCAGGCCATGGCAGAAAGAACAAAGGCGAAAAAAATAGTCACGGCAAACACAAAGAGCGCGAAAGTCCTTCGGCCATAACGGGCCTCGATCAGACCAACCAATTCCCAAAAAGACGACTTCTCAGCCGCAGCCACTTCCGTTCTATTCTGAGCCTCTGCTGTCGTTGCAGTTGCGGTACCGTCACCTTCACCTGAAGAAGAAGCAGTTCCCACAGAGCGGCGTTTGAGGCCATTGTTGGGTGCACCTAATGCTGCTGCAGGTGGCATTTGAGACTCACCTGGAATGTCTGCAGGCGGAGCCTCAGCTTCCTTTTCCTTCGACTTGTCTAAGGGCGAAGACTCAGCTGCTGTTCCTGCTGTTCCTGCTGTTCCTGCGGTTGCGTGGAGTTCTTTCGTCCACGCCGCTAAGAGGCGACCGCATTCCACGCGATCGGCGTCGTCGTCGTCACTTCTTGTGTTCGCTGAAGTGCCATCCGCAGAAGGAGCAGCAGCACCCGTCGTGGTGGCACGGGCAGCAGCACCACCACCCGCGTAGTCGTGCTCAGCAAACAGCGCCTGCGCGCGTGCCAAGTGCGCTACTGCGTCCGGTAATTGGCCACTGCGGTGCGCTAAGACGCCTCGCGCCAACGCACAGCCAGCTGCATCGCGAGGAAGTCCTAGGCTGGTGTAAGCAATTCCTGCTGCTTCCAACAGGGTGTCGGCTCCTTGTAGGCCCTCAATTGCTCCTCCTTCCACAGAACCTACTGCTTCGCCACCACCACTCCTGCTGCTGCTGCTGCTCGAAATTGAAGAAGTTGAGGCCCGTTTGGAGCTAGCGCGGTCGTCTCGAGCAGCGCGAGCGACGGCCACTGCCCACCGGTGCTGGTTATCGGCTACTTGCTTTCGGTGCGCAGGTGACTGACTCTGCCTAGCAATCATGGACAACGCTGTGTGGAGGCGCTGGTGCGTGGCTGCTAAGTCATGCGGAGCACACTGCCACAGAAAAGAGCACAAGTTCAGGCACTCTACTTCTTTGCTAGTAAGGTAAGCAGCGAGCCGCGAAGGTTTAGCGCTGATCGGCTCCGCACTTAACGGCTGACGGCGGCGTCGCTGGCCATTGTGATTGCTATTAGAAGCCATACTGACAAGATCTTTGGCTTCGGTGTAGTACTCGGCGGCCAACCACAAACATTCCGCAGCACTCGCGCGCCTTTCCTGCCGGTCGCTTTCGCCTTCCTTTGCGCTGCTACTCCCATTTGTAGCTACTCCTGAAGCAGCTCTACTGTGACCACTTTGACCACCAGTAGTTCGGCTGTCGTGTTGCAACCCCCCAGCCATTTCTCGGTCTTGGTCATTGAGGTATGCTTCGTGCGCGGCCTGCTGCAAAGCCTGGGCTCCCCTCAAAGGCTCGCCACATGCATGCATTCGTTTTGCTGCTGTCTTCCATAACTTTACTGCACTTGCCGCTTTAGTAGTCGAGGCAGCAGCAGAGGCAGCAACGCTATGATAGTGTCCTGGTTGCCAAGACGAATTCGTTTGACGCACGCTCAGCATCGTCAGAGACGCAAGGTTCAGTTCAGCCGCTGCGACTCGGAGTTCAGCTTTTCCTGTCGTGCTTTGGCCGTAGCGCTCATTTGCTAAGAGCTGTGTGGCACGCTTACTAAGATCGGAAGAGACAGCAGATGTTGCAGGAGATGCTTGCGACGGGATAGATGGTGGTGGCGGTGGCATTCCTGTAGGTTTGATTCCTCGAGCCAATGCCAAGATTTCGGACAAGAGAGTAAGCGCAGCTGTTGCATGCGGAATCGCAGAGGCAGCGTCGCCTAAGCCAGCATAAGCGTCTGCCAGCGACTCTTCGAGATCAGCGCGTAACGTGTTAGTGCCTCCAGTGCTGGCTTCTTGGTTTAGTCCCCCGTCTCCACCGCCGCCTGGTGCTAACGCATCTCGAGCTTGCAACAAGAAACTGACTGCTTCCGCCCGGGAAGACCGCCCGGCTGCAGCCCGCTTCTTGTGCGTTTCTTCCGCTGCTACCGCTGCTGCTTGGGACGCTGATCTTCGTTCATCTCCAACATTTTTCCCGCCCTCTCCTTCTCCTTCTTCTTCGCTACTGCCCTTGCCATGACCATGGCCACGACGACTACGCTCGTCATCTGAATCAACTTCGGGTTCCGCGATTTGCAAGAGTGCACGACCCAGGTCCATCAAGACGCCAACGCGCACGGTGGCGCTACCTGGAGGTGCTATGCTGGCGTCACTGCTACTGCTGCCACTCTTGCCATTGCTACTATCACTGTCGCTGTTGCTGATGCTGATGCTGATGCTGATGCTGTTGCTGCTTCTGTCAATACTGCTACCACTATTGTCTATTGCTATATTAGCAGATCGCAAAGCATCCCGCAAGCACTCTACGGCATCGGCCCGCGCTGCATTGCGATCGTGCGCGAAGCCTCGCTCTCTCATAGGCCCCTTCACTTGTAGGCCTTTTAATTCTGCGGCTTGCCTCTGCAGCCGTGCACGCGTCAACCACACCCTGCGCGCCACTTCAATGTTTTGAGGTGAATGTGACGTCGAAGACGAGAGTGCCTCTGTCGTAGGCGTTGGTGAGGAATCACTAGTTGAGAGAGATGCAGAAGGAGGACTCCAGGTAGCTGCAGTGGTGTCTATGGGCATGCCGGCTATATCTCGCAGAGCTTGATCGGTCGCTTCCAAACCTTCTTGCAACTCCTCTACTGCAGCTTTCAGCCTTCGTTCGTCAGCCACAACACGGTGAACGCCGTTAGGACTCACCTGAATGCCGGGCACAGTCACAGCGGCAGTAGGAGGAGCAGCCGCAGCCGCTGTTGATGATGGCTGCGACGGTGCTGTTGGTGCCGGTGCTGGCACGGCCTGCGCTGCTAGGGCTTGCGCCAGCAGCCCAGCGACTACTGCTCGCCCTGCAGCGTCGCCTGCTGCCGTGGCCAATCGCTTCGCGTCTTTCAAGTGCCGTTCCGCAGAGGGCCAGTCCCCGCGTGCTTTGCATTCGGCAGCGTCTGCCACTGCTGTTGTCACTGCTTTGCGGGATGCAGCGTCGTGATTGGCTCGCTGCGCAGCACTCTGTTGTGCGATTCGTTTTTGGGCTATGGCTTCGGCATTGGCGGCTTCTGCGGCTAATGTCTCTGCGGGAAGTGCTGCTTCAGGAGAATCTACCGAAGGAAGCGGCAGTGGCGCTGGTGGGGGAGTAGGGCCTGCTGTTGCCACAGCCGTGTTATCTTCCGCCGCGACTGTGAAAGCACTTTCCTTAGGTGCGCTAGCTGCACCAGGTGCACTACCTGTAGCTGTAAGACCATTTGCGGATGAACTAGCCGTCGCTCCTGTCTCGGCCTGAGTTGCAGCTTTGGCGCCGGTGGTGGTGCTATTAGACTTGCTGTGGCGCGCAACCGCTTCCATGGCCTTGCGCCACGTACGCGCGAGTTCTGGCATCTCTTTCGCGGGGTCTTTCATGCCCGCAGCTTCGGCCGCAGCAAACCCTTTCCGCAATGCTTCAGCCGCGGCAGCTGGGCGGCCAAGTCCTTGCCAGAGCACGTGTGCTTGAAACTCAAGGGCTTTGGGGAGGGCAGGCGCCAATGCGAGGGCCCCTTCGCAGTGCTTGGTCGCTTGTGCCCACGCTGAAAGCTGAATGCTGGCCGCGGCAATGTTCATGTGGCAAGACAACTTCAGGTCCAACTCTTTTGTTGCTCCAGCTCCTGTGGCCGCTGCTGCAGCCGTTGTTGAGGTTGTGGCTGGCAAAGCCGCTAGAGCACCTTCGTACAGTCGAATGGCTTCGGTAAAGCCTTCACGAGTAGTTGGGTCTAGGCGGCGGCCTAGCACTGTGTTAAACACCACATCTGCCTCAGCTTTGCGCCGTTGCGCTATCGTGCTTGACTCTGGCGCCGAAGCAGTTGCTTTCGAAGATCGTGCCTCCGTGGAGCTCTTGTTAGCTTTCTGGGCAGCATTGTTGCCGCCGCCGCCGTCATCATCTGAATCGCTGTTCAGAGTAGCCCATTTGTCGTAGTTAATTCCTGGCATTGAGATGGGTCGAATTTGTTCAACTAGGCTCAAAATAAACGGGTTAGATTGGCGTTACAATCTCCCTTGTCTATATTATTATTCTGGCGCGTATTGCGTTTGGCGGCCCGTATCATTTATTTGATGATCATCAATGATGACGACATGACGACAAAGATAATGACATTTTGATTACGACCGGCAGCAGCGTCTTCGTTTCGATTGTATTTTTAGGATGGTCTTATATTAGTGAATATGTTTCATTTGTTGCACCAATCAGCCGAAGAATCGATGTCAACATCGGAGATCCCAGAGCTTTTCCGCAACCCGCATCGCAGCTGGGGTAGGTGTGGCCTTGAGCTAATAACAAGCGTAGTGCTGCTTGGACTACGATGCTGAACGCTCTATTGATAGACGACAATAGCGATGAAGAGGGCGGCGCCACCCGCGGCGAATTTCACAGCCCGATGCACAACGATAGCCGCCGGTCGTGGGAGGTATGAGTTTACTGAAATCCTTAGCATCACCGCAAGATCTTTTTTTGCTGTTGTATGACCATATCCTATTAGAAGTAGTGAATAATTGGAAACACTACTCATATGTTAATGTTAGATGCGAGAAGAGCGTTTCGTGTCCAACTCTTTGCTCGACCACAGCGATCACGGCGCCTCGCACAAAGCTCAGCCCGATTTCTTCGCGCAACGAGCGATACGCACCAAGCGGCTCTCAGACCTCAGCGAAGGCAGCAATGACGAGTACGTCAAATGTCCTTTCGGGCGTTGTTTTTGTCCTAGCTTTGTCGTGCCTATAGTAGACAACTCTTATGAAAAGGGGCTACCGTGTCTTTGTTATCTTACCTAATGATGTATTAGTTGGCCATAAGTATCATTTTCGAGTCTAGCGATTGAAGATTATTCTTTGCGCGTCGCTAGTTTTTTCCATGAATTGAAGCATGGCTGTGTGTAAATGATTCGTAAAATGGTTGACCGACCTGGCTGTCACAGGTACCGTGGGATTTACGCGATTGGCAATTTATTGGGCCTCCCTCCCGATCCCCGAATCGCCGCCCGTAAACTCCGCCGGAAGCGGTGCCGGATCGCGGCAGTGGTGACCACATGTACGGCGCTAGTAGTGGGCAGCTTTCTCGCGTTTGGAATGCCGTTGGTGCGTTGCTTTTTTTTTAAATTCCGTAGACGTTTCAAATATGCATTCTTTGCGATGGTTTCCGATCTTAAGAAGGGCCAAGGCTGAGTGAATGACTGAGCATGCGTCCTATTGTTTGATCTTTTCATCTTTCAACCATGAATATTGTTTAAATAACCCATCATAACGTGGCGATTAGGTGACGCAATCTTATTTGAATTCGGCGACTTTTGAGTTCGTCACACCTTTGAACTTAACCTCGTGGACCGATGAGGGTTTCTCGTTGAGTGCCACTGCACAAGTAGAAGTGTCGAGCCTCATTGATGCGACCATGAGCACCGATGATAATAGCGTCACCAAGGTATCAAACAGATTTTTGTCCTATGTTTGGATAACAGTCTAGAAGCCTAGACAGTGGCAGCAGTCGCTGTAACAGTAATCATACGTAGCTGCCTTTCGTACTTTTTTTTATTGAAGTACCTTCTCGCTCTTTGGCTTTCCAATAGGTTGATTTGAAGAAATATCCGATCCCAAATCACCTTTTTTCATTCTACCTTTTCCTCTCTCTTTATTGTGTAATAAAACCGTAAAATTGAAATGCACAGTTGAGTTTTCTAGACAGCACAAGCAACACATGGAAGGAATTTGGGGCCGTGGATTTACCGTCGCTGTTTGTACCGAGAGGGTCCAATCAGAAATTGCCGATGCATTTTGACCAATCGGTGACGACCGTAACGGACATCGACAATTGGTATGAGTGTAGAGACACTTTTCAAGCACTAAACAAACGTAGTTTCCGGTTCCAAACGTTTGTGTGCTTTGTGTGAGACGTCTAATTAGAGATCGTTGAAAGCTTGTGTTTTCAATTCTGTTTTTTGTCTATGCGTTGTAGGAACGATTTCGTGCGCGAGTCGGTGCATTCCGAAACGTTTCAGCTTAAATTCACGGGCACAGTGCAGCTCCAACTCAACGGGTGGCTCAGCTGGAGCTTCTTGGTGTACCACCAGCGCGACCTGTCCAAGGTATGCATGGCGAGAAATAGTGAAATAGTGGGTTTAGTGATTGTAGTCTATCGTTTTGACCTCATGCTTTTTTTCCGGGAAATCTTTGGGTTAATGTAGTGGTCGTGTAGCGGAGATACAGATGTGCTACTATAGACTCTTGATTTTTGCGTGTACGGTACGTATTTCCGTGCGCAATCTTTTGAAGCTTCAAGTATCCGTTGACGAGGATAAATCCTCTGGTCCCACCTCCTCCCATTCTTTTCTCCCCCCCCAGACGGTGACTCTCAAGGGCATGGACGGCCTCCCAAGCGTGATCCTTCAACAATACGATGCGGTACAGTGCACAAGCGTTATCATTAGCCAGAAGTCAATTCAGGATGCAGTGGGTGACACAAAAGCCTAGTGTAGTTGCTTGCACATCTTGTGGGCGTTAATGATCCCAAATGTGTCTTAACACGCGGGTACTTTCTGTACTTTCTCATTCTTGCCGTCTTTTTTTTTTTTGCGCTTGTGTATGTACGAATTTACATTCCAGTTGCCGGCGCCCGGCAGCGGTCAAGAAGGGCTGACTTCGGTGCCGCTGCAAAGAGCCGCTTTGAAGCTCTACAACCCGTCCGACGTGACCATTGAGTCCTTGGGGGTGTTGTGCGCTGACACCCGGTGAGAGTTGGTTTGCTTTTGAAGAAAAGCTTTCCGAAGCTGTCTCAACCATTTACGCAGTTTCAATAAGAGCCTTTTCTTCCTTCGACACGCTTACTTTATTTCGTCTCTATTTCTCTACACCTTCTCCATTTTGAATCTATGGACTCTATTTTTCTCTTCGCCTTTCGCTAGGTACAAAGGGGTTTCGATGGGATTCACCCGTTCTTTAAGCAACGTGACCGTGGTCAGCGGGCGAGAATCCATCGTTGTTCTGGAAGGCCCTATGAATCCGCAAAACATCAGTTACTTCAACACTCTCATGAGCCGGTAACACCAACAGAATCGCAGCTTTCAGCGTTGAACTACCTCGTCTCTTTCGTCTTTGCGTAGTCTCTAAAATTGCTTCGTTGCACTTTTTTTTTTTGGGTGGGGGCTAGGTGCATTTTTTCATGGGTGCACACTCACGCGTTGTCTTACACCTGCATTACATGTACTTACACTTACATGTACTTATGCACGCACATGGGCAGATTCTTAACGGGCGCGCACTCGCCGATGGAGTTTGTGCTCACCAACCATTCCTTCGTGCCGAATGTCACCGAAGCCACCATGCAATATGCCCCCACCAATTGGCAAGAAGGTGAGACAAAGAGGCACATTGCGATAAAGATGATGGTGATGATGGTGGTGGCAAATTGCTTGTGTTGAAGTAATGCTTGGAGCTTCTTTTTCTTTTCTTGATTCTACAACCATTTTTTTCTCCCGATCGTATCCTTCTCACTGGGATATATCTTTGTTACCTATTTGATTTTTACGTTTTTTGTATGGTGCACACATTTGTATGTCGCTCACTCCTTCATTCTTGTTTCCCTTCTGCCCTAATATACATGTACACACCATACGGTTATTAGGTGACGTCGTGACCTGGCCTGCTTCTACGCAACCACTTTTTGCGGCAGGCTTAACCAACACCATCGCAGCGATGGACCTGAAATGGCCCGACAACCACCGGGTAAGACATCCACATTTCTCAAAATGAAATATAAGCTCCTTTTAAAACAAAAGGAATACATAACGACAATGAAATGTGGGAGAATTTACATGCCTACCTATAAATATTCGTCATTTTGTTTACGTTTAAAAATACAAACATATCCTGAAAAAATATTTTCACTTCTACGCGACACATTCAAAACAACCGTGCAATTTCGAGCCCATGACTTGCTAGTGCCTTTTCTTGTCCATAGGTGAACATGACGACAGAGACCATCGTCGATCTAAACGACGAATCCATTTACAAGCACAACGAGCACCCAGAGATGGGCATTGCGTTACCGCTGTGGGTAGGGTTTCAGAACCCGTTCAGTACGGTTGTCGTGCTCACCGCCTCCGATTTCAACGTCTATTGGCCCAACGATCAGGTTGCGATTCCGTTGGATTTTCGTTGCGTTTGAATTGCAGATATATGTGTGTACGTATACTAAAGGTGCCTTCGAGGCAAAGAAACGCAAATGCGTAATTTGAAGTAGGAATAGAAAAGATGCCTTGACTCTTTTCATTTTTCTTCGCCTATTCATTTGTTTCACTTCTTTGTGTGCAACACTTTTGTGGCGCAGGCGATGAGTTATTTGGAAGACCAAAACAAGCATAAAGCAGCAGCAGCAGCAGCCCCATCTTCTCAAAAGAACGACAAAAGCGATGCCTTTGATTCTTCTTCTTTGGTAGGAGCAGAACCTGTATCGGATGGCGTCATTGTTGGCAGAGCTTACAACCCGACAACTTTCATTGCTTTGCCGGTAAGAATCATAAGTGCGTGCACCCTTCTAATTCTTGTCTTGACACACGTGCACATGTATCTCTACCTTTTCGCGCTCGTGTGCCAGTCGTATACCACTCAATTTGTTTTTGTTTTTTTCAAATTTCCTGAGTCTTCTATTTTCAATCTTTCTTCTTCTTCTCTTGTGTTCGTCATTTCCAAACTCTAGCCAAACCGGGTCACCTTAAGCGGCAGCGACTACAATTCCAGCATGCGCGTCTACGTGCCCGCGACCTCCCCTGCTTCCATCGCTTTGCTAGGCGCTTTGAACCAATCGGGCTACACAAACATTGGGATTCAGGGCAACTTTGGTCTGAAAGTGGGCACTCTAGCCCTGCAGTTGACGTACTATCAGTCCATGGGCATTCCGAACTGCGCTCTAGCGTACGTGCGGACCCATCCTGGCGGCGGTGCTTGTGGTAAGAGTGAATGTTAATAAGGAGGTATTGCCTCCATTGGGTGCATGTAGTAGTATGTGTCTGAAAGAGAGGAAGGTGCATCTTATTCTCTCCAAACAAATCAAGTTCTGGATGTCTTCTGAAATTTACTCTAATTGCTACGGTATGCTTTAATTAGAGTTATCACCCTTCGTGTCATCCTTCCTAGTGCTCATCTATGTTTCCTTTTCTCCTTCAATTCGTTTCGAATGCGCGCGGCTGTTTCAACTTCGATTTCACAGGCAATCCTGCATCCCAAAACATCAGCGGGTTAGGCTCGCCTACCTTCTTGCCCACTCCACACCCATCCATGCTTCCTTCCGACGTGCCCTCACCTCTGCCGTCGGAAGTTCCTTCCTCGCTTCCATCGCCGCAGCCTTCGAGTGCACCGATTCCGATGCCTTCTCCTTTGCCTATTCCTAACCCTACTCTTCCACCTTCACCAGCACCTTCGCCGTTGCCCACAGCGCCTTCCCCTGCTCCGACGCTAGCGCCTACTTCGTCGCCTACGCCTAACCCTACGATTGACCCGACGCCTTTACCTTCGTATGAGCCTACATCAACTCCTACTCCAGTGCCATTGCCAGCACCAACATTAGTGCCTGGGCCATCGCCGTCTCCTGCTCCTACCTCGAAGCCTACGCCTTTACCTTCGCCGATTCCGACGAATAAGCCTACTGAAATGCCGTCACCGAAGCCTACTGTTACTGTAGTACCTTCACCTGCTCCGACGTCAAAACCTATCATTGCGCCTACTCCGAAGCCTACCCTTCTGCCGCCGAAAAGTGCTGCTTTTGCACCAACGTCAAAACCTATCATTGCGCCTACTCCGAAGCCTACCCTTCTGCCACCGAAAAGTCCTACTTTTGTACCAACGTCAAAACCTATCATTGCGCCTACTCCGAAGCCTACCCTTCTGCCGCCGAAAAGTCCTACTTTTGCACCAACGTCAAAACCTATCATTGCGCCTACTCCGAAGCCTACCCTTCTGCCGCCGAAAAGTCCTACTTTTGTACCAACGTCAAAACCTATCGTTGCGCCTACTCCGAAGCCTACCCTTCTGCCGCCGAAAAGTCCTACTTTTGCACCAACGTCAAAACCTATCATTGCGCCTACTCCGAAGCCTACCCTTCTGCCGCCGAAAA
>Ga0307982_1004250_pt1 | contig 11332 bp, 8 predicted proteins | sample OrgLakmetagen989_FD_201847 | JGI IMG/M metagenome (GOLD analysis project Ga0307982, IMG submission 201847) | Saline water microbial communities from Organic Lake, Antarctica - #989 | ecosystem: Environmental > Aquatic > Non-marine Saline and Alkaline > Saline | place: Antarctica: Organic Lake... | reverse complement strand
TACTTTCATAATCGGATTCTTCGTTGGGCTGGCCACGTCGCACGTATGCCCATGAGCCGGGCGCCACGGCAGTTACTGACTGGTTGGGTATCGCATTCTCGGCCGATTGGTTATCCACAGATGACTTGGGGCAGGACGTTGGAGAACGCGCTCAAAAGTAAGGGCATTTCAAAGGATTTCGATGAGTGGATCGCCATTGCCAAGGACAGGTCGAAGTGGAGACAGCTTACTCACTCCATTCCCAAACCTCCTGATGCCTGATGGCTGAGGGACACCTCGAGAGAAAATGATTACAATTGCATTACTCAAAAGGACACTCAGACCAGTCAGACTTGTTCTGAAGGTTACATTTTTCTGTTGCTATTTGCCACAGTGGTGTTTCTTTGTATTTTGGGGAGTATTAACTAGACTAGACTAGTAGGAGGTGTTGTTGTAAGTCGAACCTCCCCCATTAGATTAGATTAGATTGGAATAGATTAGAATATACTCCCCCAGAGCAAAGAAAGACAAAGGCGGAAATAGCACAAATTCAGAGGTGATCTGTATTTGCACATGTAGAATGTGTCTGCAAGTTCCAGAAGGCTCTATCTGGCGTCTTCCTTCCGATCAAGTCGGCGGGGCTGAAATACAAAGGGCACTGAGACCCGCAAGAAGAGAAATACTTCCACCCTCCTCTATAATGGTTTAAGTTTGAGCTGCTTTGCTTCTTATCTCTTCCTGTTAGCCTTCTAATTCCGGCCCCTCGGAGCCTGTCTCAAGAAGAGTTTCTGCCCGCAGAGGAGGGGACTACTTCTGTACAACGAAGTGTCATTTTGTCATGTTGTCATGTTCTTGATTCTTGTTGTCTCATTCAGCATGTGAGATGTGATCATCACGCGATCCCCTTCTCTCGGTATTTTGTTTGCTGTCAATTGCGTGCGAGAAGGTTGTAACATTTGAGCATTTGACGGCGCGCACTTTCCAGATGCCACGGAAACAATGATATCCTTGCTCCGACTTTTTGGATTCCTAATAATGATTATGACGGCAATTGTCAAAGATTGGTCTGTCTTGAATAGCTAATTGTTTGAATCATTCCATAGGCAGCACATCAAACCAGTTTCAACCATGCCAGCCAAAGGCCCAGTTGGCCGCTTTGCACGGAAAAAATCTACTAGCCCGAATTTCGCTCAGCAACTGTGCACGGCGCTGTGCTCTAAAAATGTGCGGCCAATTGCGAACAAAATTGAGTCCCGAGAAATTGCACTTTGGCTCGCGGTGGTGTACTTTTGGGCCGGCAGCATATTGTACGCTCGGTGGCTGGAGCCAGAGTGGAGCGCCACAGATGCGTTTTACTTTTTATCCGCAACCATGACAACGGTAGGCTACGGCGACCTAACTCCTTCAAGCCAAGCTTCACGCCGTTTCACGATATTGTGGGCTCTGTACGGCGTGTGCGTCGTCGCCGTGGTGCGCACTGAGCACCGTTTTATGTGAACTTGACACGGTCCTAGGCTTATTTGTGCATTCATCTACAGGATCAGAATATTTTTCCAAATATGCTTGAGCTTGTGCAAATTTTAGGCATTTGCTGGTTAACTTTCTCCAGCTTTCTCCAATTTCCTAGTCTTCTTTACGTGCCCTCTTGAATTATATCTCGTGTATCTGATCACCGCCCCCAACTTTTCATTATTTCGAAACAATTCTGAGCAGGCCCTCGTAGAAGTGGCAGGCCTGATTCTCGACACTCGCGATGCCATCTTGGCTGAGACACGAGCTGTGCTCCTCCGTGCGAGCGCCAGCTCAGATCCAGCAGCTGTGAGCCCTGCAGTGCTGGCCAGAATGAAATCTTTGGAAGCAAAGCAATCAGAGACCAAGGCCAGTCATCCTATCAAGCGAGCGTTTCAACTCTTTCCCGTGCTCGACGTAGTGTTATACATGACTGCCTACACTTTGGCATTTGGAATACTTGTTGCTCACTTGGAGGACTGGACATTAGTCGATGGAGTGTACTATGCCGTGATCTCGGGTACATCGATTGGTTACGGCGACGTGGGTCCTGTTACGATGGCAGGCCGCTTGTTCGCGATCTTTTACATGCCATTTGCCGTAGTCTTCGTGTCCACACAGCTCAGCGAAGTACCAGAGAAGCTGTTCGGCAGCAGCGATGGCAGTGACAAGAAACTTGAGAAGTTGATGAGCGCGGACTTGAGCTTGGAGGGCTTGTTGGCGATGGACAAAGACGGCGACGGCACGGTACTCATTGTATTTGTTCGAGCAGTTTGGCGCAGTGCTTGATTGCTTATCATTACAGGGTTTTGCTCTTATGCACTGATTCAATATTTATTGCGAATTAATTCCTTGCTGGCACCTTGGCCTCAGTAGTAACGTGTTATGTAATTTCTTTTTCTCTTTTGTCGGTTCCATTGATGGCACATTTGTACAGGTGGATGAATTTGAATACTTGCGGTATATGCTTATGCAAGCTGACATCATTGATTCAGGAGTAATGGATTCGCTGCATGACCGTTTTCAGGCCTTGGACGAAGATGGTTCCGGCTGCCTCACCGCTGCTGATCTGAAAATGGAGCCCTTAGGCTTGAAGCCAACTTGCCGATCATGTGACGTGTCTGACAGAGCTTCAGCTTGGCAACGAGCGATTTTGGGAGTGTCTTCGCGTGCCACTTCCTCTTCGCGGTGGAACCACATTCGCTCGAGAAGCAGCAGCCGGCAAGAAGCAAGCTTCTCGGGCAATGCGCTTGGCTTTAGCCAGATGGCATTTCGAGCACCAGTACTGTCATCGCCACCGTTACCATTCTCACCACCACAAGAAGCACGACAGCCGAGGAGCTTAAGTAGTAGGAACTCTGACGTAAACGCCGTGTCTTTGACTGTTACTGCAGATGACTATAGCATGGACCGCGAACTAAACATTTCTGTCGTCGACGAGACTCAATCCTTAAGCTTCGACCGAGATATACCAAAGCGCAGGACCTCCGGCACTCGATTAAAAACCAAGCGTGGTGCATCGTTGAGATCACCAGACCGATTTGTAGACGAGGTAAGCACTTCTGGGTTGTCTTCGTCATTAGATTGGGAAATTGAGAGTATAGCAGAACTACCTTTGAAGCGCCCATCTGAATCTGAATCTGGGAGTCACGAACAAAAATTCAAAAGAGAAAAATCTCCAAAAAAGTCGACAATCAGAAGGAATTCGAAGTCGAAACCTCCCTTGACCCCAACAATTCTCTTAGTTGAAGCTGAGGGTCGAGAAGATGGAGCGACAGGAGTAGCTCGGATTCGTAACTTTGGATCCGAGAGTCAAATTGAGGCAAAGGCAGAATCACCTGCGAAGAAGCCGACGACTAAAAAAAGAAATTCGAAGCTACGTGTAAAATCAGCTTTGGCTCCAAGTAGTATTCACGCAGTGGAGGGTGATGAGCAAGTAGGTATTGCAGTAGACATGAAGCAAACGACAATAGGGACTTCGAAAGCAGAATCAAAAATGTCTCCAGCTATTCTCTCAGTGGAGTTAGAAGGAATCGCTCCAGATTCACCATCCAAATTAAACACTTTGAGTCGATCAAGCAGCAACAGCAACCTTACTCACTCCATCAGCCGCCGTAATAGCCGTGCAAGCAGCCCAAACATACTATCAAGTAGGCCGCCTAGCAGACGACCGAGCGGATCTAGTAAGTTTCAGTCGTCACAGAATTCTGACAGTGATTCCAGAAGAAGCACCCTTGCTGCTGTTTCTTCTGCTCCGTCTGCATCTTCTTCTCGGCGCCAGAACGCGAAACTTTCTACCAAGTCGAGAGCATCTTCTACCAGATTGCGCCCAAAGCCTCAACTACCGCCTGTCGTCGGCGTTGAAGCGCGTCATGTTGCGGCTGTCGTCGTCGACGACAAGAACACTTGCTTTGATTATTCCTTATTCAAATAGCCATTTGTACTTCAGTTCTAGGCAGCACTGAGTTTCTGATTTGGTTGTACTTCGCATTCATGCGCACTCCAAGGTTCCTTCGTATTTATCGGCTCGCCACTGTTCTTTTTGAAGAATAATTATACAATACGCTTCGCGAGCGCCCTGTGTCTGTGTCTCGTATGCATGGCAGAGTCCATAAATCATAAAGCATAGAGGTAACATAGAGAACCCATGGCCGTCGTCAAGTCTCTCTGTGGTCGATGGGAATTCTGAAAGCGCACAAAGTTACACGACAATTACGAAATCTCTCAATAGCACCAAGGAATATATTTGGCCTTCTTCATGTCTTTCAGGCCAGGAGATTGGTGGTATTTTATATTTCGGCCTTTGGCTTTGTTGTTGAACGTGAGTGCGAAAGCAGCAGCAGCAGCATTGTTTTCGGTGCCAGCATTTCAAGCATTATGAATCTTTTTGTGAGCTGAAAGGAGAAGTGGTTATATAGATAGCGCTGTGGCGGCGGCAATGATCGACCTGGCGACTGCCGTTGTTTTGACACAGGCCTCGGAAGGCCGGAAGCAGAGGGCTAAAAGGCAGAGGTTACATGCAAAGCAGCTAAAACTAAGATGCTTCCTCTGACCTCTAATCTCATCTTGGACCTCGTCGCTCGGGAAATGGCTCGCAACACACACAGCATCCTACAACACCGGCTTTTTGGAAGCCAAAGCCTTGTTCAAGCAGATGTTTACATACAACTGCTCGGGGATGGGCGACTCTTCTTCTTGATCGCCTGAGAGACTTCGTGGTGGTCCCCTTCTCTGCGGGCGGAAATTCCTCTTTTGAGCAGGACTTTCAGAGCACGGAGGAGCGTGCCACTTTGGACCACTATCTCCACTTCAATGGCCACTCGGGCATGTGTGCCTGCTTAGCTTCTTAGTTTGAGCTGCTTTGTTATTACCTCTACCTGGCAGCCTTTAAATTCCGGCCCCTCGGGGGCTCGGGGCCAGTGTCAAAACTAAGAACCCAATTAGGCACACATGCCCGAGTGGCGGTTTAAAGTGGCGTGCCTCGGTGTTCTGGGAGTGCTGCTGAAGAAATGAATTCTCGCCCGCAGAGAAGGGGACTACTGCGAAGTATCTGAGGCGACTCGCAAGAAGAGTTGTGGGTCCCTCATTCCCTTCCCTTCGGACTTTTATCCGGGCCTAATCCGGGTACAAGTCCCTTTTACGGCACGTGCTTGACGCCCTCTTTTTGCTGCCCTTACGGTTACGATGGGAAGTTTCTACTTTAGGGAGCTTAAAGCATGCGGTTGTTATTATTTTGCCCTTTTGGGGCCTGTGTGTCAAAAGCGAAAGTGTCCTGTGGAGCTTACTCCGACACTCGCAATAGTAAATCCAACGCAGCCGCCAACGCCCGCCAAGTGGGCGTCAAAAAGGTGACCTAAAGATGGTCAATTATTTCAGCTCTGCCTCGGAGACTAATAACAAGCAGAATGCTTCGACGCAGATCTGGACACCTTTGGTCGAAAAATGTCAGCTCCCGGACCGCTGATAGGCCCAATCGGGGAGATGTCGACGCACATCGAGCAATTTCGGAGGCCCTCCTAACAGCCGGGAACGGTTATAATAATACATCAACAGGTGCTTGAAGGCAGCCAATTCTATTACCAACGGCAATTCTATCGCACATGTAGACTCATACCTCATCGTGGGCTGGCACGGCTTACGCTCAACCGCTTGGGCTTCGTGCCTCGTGTAGGCCCCGGACTCTTATCAGGATCGCCCTCAAAACTACAAAACTCTGGCTGGCTGCGACGAAGTGGCCTGTTGCAGTAGCTCAATGAACCCTGAGCCAAGCCCCCAGTTGGCCCGGGAAACCACACTGCCGCCAAATATTCAAAAGGCACCCTGCTGTGTTCTTGACTATCTGTACTCACTCTGTACAGCAGTACAGCACAGTAACTTTCTTCTTGCGTACTCTACCCAGCACCCAGCACCCAGCCCCTCCTCTCGGGGCACTTCCCATCGCTTGTAAACCTACGTCGGGATCTCCTTCGGGATTAAACCTACACGAACGATGGGGAGTGCTAAAATCGAAGGCACGGCCAACGGAATCGGGAAAATATATCGGCAATTTTCAAATCAGAATGGAAAATGGCCATCAGCATGCCAAGCAGTTCTAAAGATACCTGCCAATGCGCAATGGAAAGGCGGAACTCTCGCCCCGGGCAGAAGTTTAGTGCTGTTCCACATGTCATCTGTAATTCTTCTAAAGTGGAAAACTAAGTATACCTAGACGGGTAGCTTCCTCGGCGATATAATTTAAAATTAGACCGGAAATCGACGTATCCTCTCAAGCAGAAGAAGAATACACTACTTTCTTTTCGATTCGTTCTTATGTGGCTCTATTATTTCGAGGTAACGCCACCAAGCTCGAGTTCGAGTTCGAGGCCAGATCGGCGTTTGGGGACCGGGCTTCTGAGGGGCAATATGGGCTTTTTCTCGAACTCGAACTAATACAAACCCAAATGACACAGAGGCCAATGCTGCGGGCAGAAGTTTACGCGCGTGCGTTGCGCGCAAGTCAAAATCGTTAATAGGAAGTGTGTAGAGGCGAGGAAGTTTGAACCCCCCCCTCTCTCTAAAATGGAAACTGTTCATGAGATAAATTTGGGGCCAGCCTTAAGTCCCTTCTGCGTCTGCTTCTGCGTTAAAGAGGGCGCGCCGTTGCTCCGTCTCTTGGGCGCGCCGAGCGAAAAACCTCCGCTTCTCCTCAGACGTAACCCTAGTGTCGCACCGAGGTGGCCTTAGCTGCGGTTTGCCAATTTCAAAAGGCACTTTCGTGACGAGCTTCAGCCAGCCAGCGCGGTCCTGCGCCAGGTTTGCCCATTCCGAAAAGGTGATCGCTTTTCCGCCGTCGTCCACGAGGCCGAAATGCTTCAGATGCCGCTCGAGAGATCTGCCATACGTCATCTCTTGACCACCTTCTATCCTCGGTTCGTGAACTCACGAAAGCATGGGCCTTTTGGGTAGTCGGCTCTTGGGCATGCGTGACCAGCCCAGATGCAGCTGGGGACAAAGGCTTTCCTTGTCACAAAGCGGAGCTTTCCTTGGAAGCAAAATTTCGCGGTATGGGATTCTTTGCCATTTTCTAGCCCGCCGGAAATATTTTTACCTTCGGCAGTGCCATTGTGTGATTGAATCTTCGTTTATGGGTGCGATACAGGGGGAATTTTACCCCCTCCCTGTATACAATCCCCCTTTAGTGGCAAAATCCCCCCTGTAAAGGCGTCAAAAAGGGTCATGTCTCGGATGCTCATGAAGGTATGTTCATTCGATGCATCTCGTCGAACTGTGCCTGGCCGTATGCCGCAAGCGTTAGAACAAGCCAGTCCAGCTCATAATTTTTACTGATGATTTGCTTCCTCGATTTCGTTGGTGGTGCCTTATATTTTATATCCCGAAGGAGATCCCGACGTAGGTTTACGAACGATGGGGAGGGGGGTGCTCTCGGGAGACCTACTCATAAGAAGAGTTCTTTTTTCCAAGAACCTCCCTGTTGCTGTGTCCTCGGTGTTTTGGTTGCTTCATAAAAGTAAAAATGTGAAAGAAGTTGACAAAGCATGAATGTATGAATGTATGTAAAAAAAATCGGGGAGGCGCGAGGCGCGATTGAAAAAATGTTGTGAAAGTGTGTACTAGTAGTCCTCGCAACTGGAACATTTTACTCGGTCCGCAGCCAAAACGAATGAATCGGTTATCATTCTGAGATGGTTAAAGGTATTTTGCTGATTCTTTGATCCATTCCATAGGCAGCACATCATTCTATTTCAACCATGCCAGCCAAAGGTCCAGTTGGCCGCTTTGCACGGAAAAAGTCTACTAGCCCGAATTTCGCTCAGCAACTGTGCACGGCGCTGTGCTCTAAAAATGTGCGGCCAATTAAGAACCAAATTGAGTCCCGAGAAATTGCACTTTGGCTCGCGGTGGTGTATTTCTGGGCCGGCAGCATATTGTACGCTCGGTGGCTTGAGCCAGAGTGGAGCGCCACGGATTCGTTTTACTTTCTATCCGCAACCATGACGACAGTAGGCTACGGCGACCTAACCCCTACAAACCAGACATCTCGTCGTTTCACGATATTGTGGGCTCTATACGGCGTGTGCGTCGTCGCTGTGGTGCGCACTGATAGTCTATTCACATGTTTATCTTGCATCAAATGAACTTGACACACTTATAGCCTTATTCGTGCATTCATCTACAGGATCAGAACATTTTCCAAATATTGCTTGAACTTATGCAATTTTTAAAATTTGCTCGCTTACTTTCTCCGGCATTTTCCTGTTTCCTGGTCTTTTTTCCATTTCCTCCTTAATTACTTGACACACCTTATTCGTGCATTCATCTACAGGATTAGAGCATTTTTCAAATATTGCTTGAGCTTCTTATGCAATTTTTAGGCATTTGCTGGTTAACTTTCTCCAGCTTTCTCCTGTTTCCTCGTCTTTTTTCCATTTCCTCTTCAATTGAACTTCGTGTATCTGATCACGGCTTCCAACTTTTCACCCTGTTGAAACATTTCTGAGCAGGCCCTCGTAGAAGTGGCAGGCCTGATTCTTGACACTCGTGATGCAATCTTGGCTGAGACACGAGCTGCTCTCCTTCGTGCGAGCACCAGCTCAGATCCAGCAGCCGTGAGCCCTGCAGTGCTGGCCAGAATGAAATCTTTGGAAGCCAAACAATCAGAGACCAATGCCAGTAATCCTATCAAGCGAGCGTTTCAACTCTTTCCCGTGCTTGACGTAGTGTTGTACATGGCTGTCTACACTTTGGCATTTGGAATACTTGTTGCTCACTTGGAGGACTGGACCTTAGTCGATGGAGTCTACTTTGCCGTAATCTCGGGTACTTCGATTGGTTACGGCGACGTAAGTCCTGTTACGATGACAGGCCGCTTGTTCGCGATCTTTTTCATGCCATTTGCCGTAGTCTTCGTGTCCACACAGCTCAGCGAAGTACCTGAGAAGTTGTTCGGCAGCAGCGATGGCAGTGACAAGAAACTTGAGAAGTTGATGAGCGCGGACTTGAGCTTGGAGGGCTTGCTGGCGATGGACAAAGACGGCGACGGCACGGTAAACTGTTCATGTTATTTTGACTATGTGCCATGATCGAAGTGATTATTCAAGATGGTGCGTAGCTTGATTGCATTACGTGAGTCTCATTGGTTCTTTTTACTCAATGTTAGTGTAATTGCGATGTGTTAAAAGAATTCTGCGCTGTTTTTTTGCTTCTTTTAAGTATCATTGTTGTCCCTTTCCTTTATGTTCCTTTGATGGCACATGTAAATAGGTGGACAAGTATGAATATTTGCGGCATATGCTCGTGCAAGCTGGCATAGTTGATACAGGAATAATGGACTCTCTCCATAAGCGCTTCCAGGCCTTAGATGAAGATGGCTCTGGTTGCCTCACTGCAGCTGATCTGAAAACAGAGCCTTTAGGATTAAAGCCCACGTGCAATGCGACTGACGTGTCCGACAAAGCTTTGGTATGGCCACGAGCAGTATCAGGCGCGTCTTCTCGTGCCAGTCAATCGTCATCGAAATGGGGCCGAATCAGCTCACGAAGCAACGGTCGCCAAGAAAGTACAACTTTAAGCATCTCTAGTGTCGATGCGTTACCAGAGGTAGTTCTTGTAGATGACCGTAACACGGACAGCCAACTGCACATTTCAGTCATCAATGAGAGTCAAACCTCAAAGCTCAATCAAGTTTTACCAAACCGCAAGAGCGTCGGCGCTGGAACAAACCCCAAGAGTGCTCTTGTGTCACCGCGCAGCCCAGGTCGATTTGTAGAAGATGTCAGCGTAGGAACGATTTCGAAACCGGAGGAGCAGAAAGATGGCGCGTCTGAAATTCATGTAAAGCGCCCATCTGAATTCAAGAGCCGTCAAGAGTTTGAGGCAGAAACAGCTATGCCGACGACCAAAAAAACTTCGGAGCCAAACCCCGAGAACCCGATATCGAAAGCCAGTCCAGATTTCTCTTCATCTGTTCTCTCAGCCGAATTAGAAGGAGTTATTCCGGACTCATCAACAAAATCCCAGGCAAATAGCCGCCGCAATAGCCATTCAACCAGCCCAGGTACACCATCGAGCAGGTCATCAAGTAGCACGCGACCGGGTGGATCTACACGTCAGACTTCACCCAGAACTAGCAGTCAGTCGAGGGGCAGCACCCGCGCTTCGACTTCGTCTCTACGCCGGGCCACAAACACTAGTACCATGGCGAGTGCAACTGCCACCACGTCGCGCTCACAGCCTTGATTATCTCTCCTCCCGTAGGCGCCGATGTGCGTTCTATTGCGGGCAGCCTAGCGTCACGACAGAAACATTTGATTTGAATAAGCCCTTCGGAACTGGTTGTAGTATTAGATTTGGTTGAAATTTGCCTAATTGGCTTGCGTTTCATTATATAGTCGCACTCGTACTTTCCTCTTTCCTGGCTTTTGGCCTTGGCGATAACAGCAAAAAAAGTCCGAAATCCTGCATCACAAAAAGAACAAGGATAAATGCGGTTTGAGTCCAAGTTTGTGTAAAATTTTTATAGTATCCCAAACAGCCGGATTGGCTAGTGTTCAGATTAAGTTGGATTGGATTGGATTGGATTATACTCCCCAATAGTAGAAACCCACTAACAAACACTGTTTCAAAGAGTTTTCCATCGATAATGATAAGCCTCCAGAGCAAGTCGGAATGGAGACTGGCCGGGCTGAGTGCCCTTTCGCGTAATCAATTGTATTAGCGAATTTATGAGATATGGGATTATACTAGGTAGAGAAGAAACGAATTTTCTGTAATATAATTTGGATCATTATTCCCGTGAATCCTTTAGGACCAATTAATTTTGAGACAGACCCCGAAGGGCCGGAATTAGAAGGCTAGCCGGTAGAGCTAAATGGAAAAGCTGCGCAAACTACAACTAAGACTAAGAAGCTATCAGGCGCACATGCCTTTCATCGTTTATTTTCATAACCCCAGTACAGCCAGATTTTTTCTGGAGGATTCATCAATAGTATTCAGAGTACAAAGGGAAGTCCCGTTGACTGTGTCACTTCCCAGTATTACTTCGTCCATAATCCTGGGCTATCAGGAATTAGAAGGCTAGCAGGAAGTTTTGAGACAGGCCCCGAGGGGCCGAAATTAGAAGGCGAAGTATCCTATACGTTTTACTTGAATGGTCGCCACACGGAACGCAAGCAGCGCTATATATCAATATACTTCGTGGAGACAAGCGAACATATACCCTCCTTCTTTCTGTTATTACACATCGCTCGTTCGAACTCGAACTCGAACTAATACAAACCCAAATGGCACAGAAGCCAATGCTGCGGGCAGAAGTGGGAATGCGCGTGCGTTGCGCAAACAAAGCAAG
>Ga0307982_1004249_pt1 | contig 11334 bp, 13 predicted proteins | sample OrgLakmetagen989_FD_201847 | JGI IMG/M metagenome (GOLD analysis project Ga0307982, IMG submission 201847) | Saline water microbial communities from Organic Lake, Antarctica - #989 | ecosystem: Environmental > Aquatic > Non-marine Saline and Alkaline > Saline | place: Antarctica: Organic Lake... | reverse complement strand
CCTCATCGTCGCTGCCCCCCCCGTCCACCCCCGCTTCCCGCCTGGCCTTCCACTGCGCCCACAGCTCCATACGCTTCCCCCGGATCTCCTCAATGGCTTGGTCCACACGCTCGGCGTCGGGGCGGGGCAGACAGCAGCGCAGCATGAGGCGTACGATGTGCTCTTGCCCCGCCCTGGCTGCCTCAAGCAGGGGGGGCTTCTCCTTGCTCCCCTGCAGATTTACGTCGGCGCCAGCATGTAGCAGCAGCTGCACCAGCCTTGTGTCCCCCCGTGCACACGCCACGCACAGGCTGGTGTCCCCCTCAGGCCCAGGAGTGTCAGGGTCCACCTTGTCTCGCCGCTCAGCCACGTACTCCAATACATCCTCCGCCACAGTGACGGCACTGCCCGCAGCACCGTCGGAACCAGGCAGACCCACAGGGCTGCCCGGTAAGCTGGGCCCGCCAGCCCGCGCGTTGTTGGTGCGGCTGATGGCTTTGTCCAGCCATGTGGAGTACTCGCGGGGGTCGGTGGGGGGGCGCCGTGGGAATGCTTCCCCGCTGTGCAACAGGGAGGGGTCGTGGTGACTCAACAGCATGGCGGCGATTTCCACACGCCCGCACCGTGCAGCTTCGTACAGGGGGGTGGCCCCAGTGGCGTTGGCAGGCGCCACGCGCACCCGAGCCCCCACGGCCGCTGCGCCCACCCTGCACAGGTCGATCGCGTCGGCAAGGCGGGGGTGAATGAAGCTGCGCGAGCGCTTAGTGCCCCCACCGCTACCAAACATGTCCCCCCACCCAGCTGACGCATCCAGTGACTGGCTGACTGACACATCCAGTGCAGCTCCTTCCCAGCCCACCCCGCTCAGCTCCAAGTCATCACCTGTGCCCCCCCCCGCGCCGTGCCTGGACACCCCCCTCAAGCCCCACGGTGCATCTCCAGGGGCACGCTGCCCCCGCGCTGACAGCACCGTGTGGCGTGCACTGTTGGCTGCCTCGCGTGCCGCTGCCTGGGCGGCCGCCAAGTTGCTCAATGCACGGCCCTGCACCCCCCCGCCAGCAAACGCTAAAGGGGCCACCCCTGAGGGGGAGGAGTCCACGTCGCCCTCTTCAGCAGCTGCTGCACCCGCTGTGGCGTTCGGTGACACCCCCCCGTCAGTGTCCCCGGTACCCCCCCTCAGGGTCCCCAGGCCAAGCAGCTCCAGCGGACGCAGCGCCTGCCCAATGACGTGTGCGTGAGCTTTACCGCGGCTTGTATCAATGGTGCTCCAGTACTGCCCCACATCCATGCCGTGGGCCCACCGTCTGTATCTGCCGTCCCCTGTGGCCTCCGCAATGCGCTCGTGGCGGGGGGCCCCAGATGCATCTCCACCAGACAGCAGGTGCCCGTTGCGCACAAGATCGCTCATGTCTGGGAACGCTGGGTGTTCCTTGCCGTCCTCCTCCGCTTGCTTGCACTGCGCCTCGTGCTTGCGCACACGGGCCAAGGCCAAGGTGAGGTCAGCGGGCACTGCCCCCTGTGCCTCGTGCAGAGCCGCAATGGCGTCATCGGACAGCGGCGCAAGTGTGACAGCGTGTGCCTTCAGCTTGGCCAGGTCTGTGATGGCCTGCAAGGCCTCTGAAGGCGAATCTTCTGCCCCCCCCGGCATTGCCCGGGAAGCCTCCGAGGCGGATGCTGCACCCCCCCCCTTGTACCACCACCGGTGTGTGCCGTGCTGTGCATCCACACGGCGATACAACCCCAGCTGCTTTGCCATGTGGGGCGGGTGTTGTGGCGGTGTCAGAGCCCGCCGTCCGAGGAGTGCCTCGGCCGTTGCAACATTGCCTTGACGGGCAGCAGCGTGCAGAGCCCGGTCCTTATTCCGAGCCCTGCCATTCACATCTTCACCAAAAAGAAGCAGAAGTGATACAGCTTCCCAGTTACCTGTCTCTGCTGCACGCATCAGAGGGGTGCTCGTGCCCCACTGGTCGTCTGAGTGGTAGCCCTTGCGGTAACTGAAAAGCGCATTCAACGGATCCGCCAAGTCTGATGCTGCCACACCCAGCGAAGAAGAAAAGAGCCCGCCTGCACAATAAAATAGTTGAGGCAATGCACAGATATATTGCCCAGTTCTGTACCGCCCACAAGCAATGCCAAAGCCAGCCAGTGTGTCGAAGCGGAGCAGCAAAACGCCCTTTCGCCAGCAGCACGCAGAAGACCTGTGGTAAAGCCACAAGGAACATACCTGCAACACCAAGATAGAGACGAGCTTTTTCTCGCATGATCAAAAGCTTGTGCATGTATGGAAGGAACTCTGCAAAGTATTGCGTGACAGTGCATGCATCGCTGCCGTAATGGACCCAGTGGACCCAGGACAGCAAAAATAAGTCAGCCAGCGCTGCCCTCACCTGTTCGGCCAGCGGCCATTGTTAAAAGCCAAGAGAAATGGTCTCTCGCTAGCGGCTTGCGCAGACGCTTTAGCAGCCTCAATTTCTCCAGGCGTGGCATCATCATGGGTGCAGGCACACCTGTTACAGTCTGGTACTCTGCTGCGTATGCTTTGTTCACATACACAAGCCAAGATTTGCAGACTGCACTACACTCAGCGAGGTCTTGCATTGACAAAAATGAAAACCAGTGGATCTGTGGGAAGTAGCTCAAAAGTTTGCATCAATATCATCGCCGCTCAACGGCAGCTGTGCAACAGTGCAGCACCCACCTTGACTTCAGTTGGCACCCAGAACTTCAATGGCTCTACTACAGGGCGATGTGTTCGCTGCCGGCGGATGTATGCGGGCATATATGCCTCAGCTGCCATGGTGGGTGCAGTAAAGTAGTCGTCAAGCTAGCAACGGTGCAGGCAAGCAAGCAGCGACAGCTGCAGGCGCTGACACTTTTCACAAAACTGCCAGGTGTCTCCCCACGTACAGTCAGTTTCTGTTAAGTTGATGATCTATGCAGTTCTCTTTATGCAGCTTTTTATGATCTGCAACACATGCAAAGAATTTGTCCTGTTTGAGAAGTCTCAGGGGGGGAGCCCCCCCTGGTACCTGGACCTGACAAACGAAGAACTTGCCGTCAGGGCTGCATGTGCATGCTGCACGATCGCTCCCGCCAAATTGAAAATAAAAACAGCTAGATGATGGATGCTTTTCAAGGGGGTAGCTTTCCTGGCTCTCTGACACTTGCAGAAACTTCATTTCAGCATCAATGGCAGCAGCGCAAGCCTCTTCGACTGTGCCGTTGCTGGTTGCATGGGATAAAGATCCGGCTGTGATTGGAGCCCTAGCAGCTGCCACACCTTCCTCGTTCGTGGAACCTGTTTCCCTACAACGTGCAAACACCGTGCGTGCTTGCGCCCAAGGCCGCGTCGTCACCACGCCGAAACGTGGCCGAAACCTTGATTTGCATGCGCAATTACACGATGACTTCGCTGTGCAGTGGAAGGACTCGACCCAACTCCAGGCTAGGGCATATCTTCGCCATGTTGCCAAGACTCATAAAGCTGCTGCATTGAGGGCAGAGTGGCTGGCCCACAAAAGTGCGTTTGCTCGGCCCCTCGCTACTTTGCACAGCACACAACCGTTCTCCACGCAGGAGAATTCAAACGTGTTGCACGCACCATGCGTGAACGCGCCAAAACAAGCGAAGCAGACCCTGCTTTGGAGACAATGAAGGAGCGCGTGCTGCGTTACCGCCACGACGCAACCGCGTTGGTCGGCATGGGCTTTGACGAAGCAGCTGCCATCCACGCACTGCACATCAAGGCTGGGCAGGTTGATGCGTGAGTGCACCAGTCCCTGTCACTGCGCACGCCGTATGCCTGCCATCGTTTGATCATTTGTACAGGGCTGCCACGTGGCTTCTGGCTGAGGGGCACGAGCAAAGCCAGGATGTCACTCTGCGGTACGCAGCTGCTTTGTCCCTGCTGGAATCGGGGGGGGGTGGGAATGAAGGGCCAGGGGGGTTCCCGCCCGGCATGCACCCCGGCGACCTCAGCGACAACATCCTAGACAGTCTCGCACTGCATCACGCAGATGCCCAAGTGGACAACTTCAACGCGCATTTCTCCCTGGGGATGTTTGAGCAGAAACGGCTGGGCTGCGGGAAGCAACCGTAAGTGACGCAGGCCGCGGCGCATACCACAGCGGCAGGCACCTATCTTGGACTGTGTTCGCAGTGTGCACACAGACAGCATGGCCATTAAGTTGAAGCAGTACCCCAACCGCATGCAGGGCGGTCTGATGATCTGCACACCCGATGCACCCGCCGCGGTAAGCCCTGCGCACCTGTGCCTGCATGCACCGCCAGCCCACAATGCGTGTTTGCAGCGCGGGTATGGCCTGGGAATTAGCGATCCCGATGCAGCCGAGCTCGTGATTTCGTTCACTGTTGCACAGGACTCTCGTGTCTACGTGTGTGCGGACAGGCAGATGGCACAGTCTGGACAAGCGCCCACGTGGCTGCAAGCCAGGGGGTGGCAGGTGGTAACAGACACTGTGGCCATGATTGCAGACGAAATGTTCGATTACTTTGTCATCTACACGCTGCCGGATGTTGTTCCCAGGGATGAGTTGTGAGTTCGCTGCCGCGCTGCCTTGGCGCCGAACACCCTCAAATATGCCCTTTTGCAGCATGAGCTTTGGACCAAATGCCACAGGAGTGGCCCTGAATGAGCATGGAACACGGTTTCATCACTATTTCGTCGTGGTGGCCAGCGAGGTGAGCTTGCGAGAGCGACCTGTGGCATGCAGCATGACTTCACAGCCAATTTTGCAGCCGGATCAATTTTCGGCCTCAAGACATGCAGGCGATTCAAGTGATGATGATTGATTCGCAAATCAAGACTGCCACTTGTGCCTGCATTTCGTGCATACAAAAATGAGATGCATGCGCTCATCTGTGCGATTGGGAGGAGCCTGCATGTATACAGCCTCCTTGTGTCCACAGCTTTTGCATGCTGCGGTTTTGTTGCGGGGAAGCGTAGGGTCGAATACAACATCATCCTTCACTTTCGCCAAATGATTCCTGCGCACCAAGCGAATTTCGAGACTGAATGCCGACATAACGTGAAAAGCTCGAGCAACGTACTCTGCCGTCTTGATAATTTGCTTCTGATAAACATACTCAAAGCCAGCCTCCGCTTCGCCCACAAAGTCGCATCGCTTGCAAAATGATTCCAGCTTCTTGTCCTCGCGGTTCTCCTGAGGGTACAGCATGTTGCTACTGTGCAGAGCGATGATGTGACGCGGAAATTGCGCGCAGATGTGCACAATGGATGCGCACCAATTGGGGCAAAACCACATCTGAGCCATTGCAGTTTTGGGAGCTGGGCTTCTATGTAATACAAGGGGCAAGCCACTTCACAGCGCAAACACTTTTCTGGAAGCACAAGCCTTACAAGAGAGCTGGAGGCAGTGACAGCAATCTGGCACTATTAAACTTGTGTGATGCAGTTGAGGCGCACGCACTGTCGTGGCCAAAACAACCGAATGCAGTTTACTCTCAATCTCTTGTTTGTTGGACATGCTTTGCACGACCAGTGATGACAGTGCCTTTTTGGAAGTAGCTCCCATGAACCCGCCCGCCATAACTGCGCTAGTCAAAGTTCCCTCAAGACTTTGACGGACGTTCCGTGTGAACGCTGCAACTCTGCAGCTGGTCCATCGCCGTGGATTTTGGATTGACAAAAGTAGTGCAATGCTCATTAAAGACTTGGTGGGAAAGCAAACTGTGGGAGTGACAGGCTCAATTGTCACCATCAGCCGCGTCATCAGCCGCGTGTGCATTCATACAGAAGCACTCGGCCAGGACCTGCAGCTCAGCCACACAGCATGAGCGACACTGACGAGGTCACAGACAACAGATGGACTATGATACTGGAGCACAATTGCAACATGCAGCTCCGCCTGCCATTCCGCGAATCGCTTGAGCTTGACGGGTGCCAGCTGCCCCCCGTGACCCGCGCCCGCTTCGGCCCTGCTGTGTGCCGTACAGCAAACGAAACCAACTCAACACCAGTGCCCCTCAAGTTGCCAATTGTACATCGCCCTCTTCATCTGCTGTCGTGCCCTGCTCCTCCTCGGCGTCACTGCCGTCGCCGCCGCCGCCGCCGCCAGCAGCGGCAGCGGCGTCCTTCTCAGCCCGGGCCAGATCAGGGGGGAGCTTGCCAGCCTTGAGGTACCGATGCAGTCGGTCCACTTCCTCTGGGGTGCTAGCAGCTGCCAGGGCCTGCTGGATGAGCACCACCTGTGCCGGTGTGAAGGGGCCCTCCCCATCCACTGAGCCTGCCGCAGACGCACTTGGCGTGTAGCTGCGGGCTTTGGCCACAGCTGCCTCCAGCTTGCGGCCCTCGGCACTAGCAAAGAGTTCAGCAGCAGCAGAGCGCTCCTGTGAATGGGGCAATCGTGACAAGGGCAAACACTGCACAGCTTGGGCCTCAAACTCACCGACTGTCGAACCTTTTGAAAGTCCAGCACTCGAAGCGTGGGAATCTTGTGAATCACATACAAACGGTAATGCTTTCGTCGGTTGATTGGGTTTTGAAGAAGACTGAGCATAGTAAGTGCCTGGAAACTGCTCAGGCCGTCAATCTCAGCCAGAGTAGCGATGCGGTTATTGGTCAGCACCAGCGTCTGCAAATTGGGCAGGCGCGCCCCTGCGCCATCAGCCACGCGGCTGATACGGTTGTTACTAAGCAGAAGCATGCTTAATCTAGGCATCTGAGGGAAGTTTTCCAAACGAACGAGGTCGTTGTCAGACAGATCAATGCAGTCAAATGCATCCTGTGCAGACAAGAAAGGATGTAGGGCTGCATACAAGTAAACTCGTTGCTGAGCCTAGCGTACCTGTGTGGTACCTAAATTCTCAATTGCAGGAATCTTATAGCCTCTCAAGTCCAGTTCGCGCTCTTTCAGTGCGTTCAAGAACTGCCCGGCACGGGACACGAGGTCGGCAGTAATCTTCATCGTTGGCTGCTGCTGTGCAACGCTATTATTTGCGTACCACAGAGAGCAGTCAACGCGACTGCAAATGTTGGCGGTTATGCAGAATACTGGTACCAAGCTGCTGGCCCCATGAGCCTGCTCGGTTGCACAGCTTGGCTACAGGGGGTTCCAAAGCACGAGGGTGTCCGGAGGATTTCCCGGTGAGCGCAGTTGAAACATTCTTGCAGGTCGTGGAAGCTAATCCTCAGGATGCGATCCCATTGCATTAAAACTATGCTTGTCTATGCTTGTTTTGTGCCTCTACTTGGGCCAGATCCACGCAAATTGCCTTCCAAACTGCAAGGGTGCAGGTGAGGCGAAGCCTTCGAGACATTTCGTATCCCGCTCCAGCTGTCGCTGTACTGGACGTATGGCTGCTTTGTCGAGCAGCATCAATGACAAACCAAAACCTGATGTAGCACATGCTAAGATACAGTCACTGATGCAACCGTCCAGCAAGCGCAAAATCTTATTGACTGCAGCGGATGCCTTTCCATGGATACGAACTACATGCATGAAGTTGGATGTATCGTTCGAAGCTGCTTACCGCGCAACTTGGATTTGTTGGCAGCTAGAGCTGGGCAAATTCGAAACTGGCCACTTCCTCCAAGCAGTCGCTGCAATCATTTTTCTGGCCTGCAAGTGCTCCGACCAAATGCGGCCTCCGCGGGACGTTTTGAACTGCGTGCACGCTGCGCACCTCGGAGACGGGCATTGTATCCCCCTTGGGTCTGCTTACCGCACACTGAAACACAGCTTGATATCTCGTGAAGCATTGATCCTGCGGTGCATTCATTTTGACCCAGGCATGAATGAAGTCACCCCACATGTGTATGCACTGGACGTGCTGCAGCGGCTGCAAATCACCGGCGCAACAGCACAACGAACCATTGCGGCACTGAATGATATCACAGCTGATGTTGTGTCACTGCCAAGCGCTGCTGCTGGCCCTGCAGTATGTATTGTTGTTCTGGGGGCACTTCAACTGTGCTCTCCCCCCCAGGCAAAGCAAGCAGGTGCTGAGATTGGAGAAGAGAGTCACTCCCCAGGTCCTAGCCACGGTGCCTCGAGTACTTCTGAACATCTGGCACAGTGGAGTGCTGCAAGCGTTTGGGCTGCAGCTTGCAACAGTGGCATCAGCAGCCCCGAAATCGTAAAAGCAATGCAAGTTGTGGCAGCCAGCCTTACGAAAGTCTGGCAGACAGATTCACACGCATATACCGATGGGAAGCAGGTGTATGGTGTGTTGTGCCAACTCTCACACAAAGCTTGGCACACGTCGGCAGAAAGCTCCAGGGCAGTCTCGAGTCAATAACTTCAGTCCTGCAATACCCATGGTTGCAGGCACTGTACAACGACTGAGAAAGTTGTGCTGGACAAGGTATCACAGTGAACGAATCAGTGGGGGCGCAGTCTCAGTGGGCCTGAAATGGGACAGACTGGGGTCGGAGGGGGCTCAGTCCATGCAGCGATGAGCGGAAGCGGGTCATGTGCTTCCATTTTACTGGATTCCCTGGAAAAATATGCGCACTTTGCTGTGTAGAGTAGCTTATTGAAAAGGTTCAACTAGGTATACAATGTATTTTGGGCGCAAGGCCGAGCCCAAGGGCAGCAAGCTCACTTGGGCAAGAGACAAGGAAAGAAGCATGGATCGCCATCAGCAGCGGCTCAAAAACATGAAAAGCTCCATTGACAATTCAGCTCCGCGCAAATTCAAACACCTCAAGCGAAATTTGAAAAAAGAGCAAATGCTGGAAGGTGCGTGTCAACAACGCAGCCGTTTCTTTTGACTCGAAGTTCCGCTTGTGTGCACGATCGCATTTCGCAGATCGATATGCTGCAATTGAGCATGAAAATCGCATTTTGCTGAATAAGATGTCTGAGATCATGCGCAAGAGCACTATGGAGGAGAACAAGAGCGAGTACAGATTTGGTCACAGCACGAATCGAACTCGGCGAAAGGCTGAGTTGCAAAGAATCACTGAAGAGAATCAAGTAAGGCAGCCTTGGCAAAACACTGGGGTTATCGTTACATGAAACTGCAATGCAGAAAATCTTACATCGCATTCAGCGCGCGACTCCGGTTTACAACCACTGGGAGTGGGAAGAGGAGCGCGAGAAGCAGGAGGAATTGATTGAGCAAATGTGCGAATTCAAGCCACCATTGCTAAAGAAATCAAGGCGCCGAGGCCTGGCTGCAAGTGGCCAGGCTAGTCTTGGTCAGCATCCTGGAAACCAGTACATGCAAGAGCCAGGCATGCAAGGCCATAGCATGCAGGGGGGGGGCATTTCAGGATACTATCTCGATGCTCCACCAACAGGCTCAGCGCAAGGCAGTTACACAGTGCAAGCTGGCATGGGCTCCGGATCAATCGGTTATGCTACGGATGGCGGATCACAGTTCGGCGGCCACTTCCTTGGCACAGCTGGCTCCATGGGAAGCTACGGGAGCGCACAGTTTGGGCCGGGCTCAGAAGCGGGCAGCATGGCCGTTGGTGCACCAGGATCAGCAGCAATGGCAGGCTTTGGGGCTGCTGCAGGAGGCCATGGGGGCAGCTGAGGTTGACTAGGTAGTGCACACTGCAGTGCCTTGTGAACCGCCTGCGCGTGATTTTTCTCATTAAAATTGATACCAGCGTCATTCAGCGGCAGTATCAGCTGCGCTACAAGTCGTCATCGACAAGACAAACAAAGCCAAGTGTAGCAGCAGCACGTAGAGAGCGAATGCGCCCAGTGGCGATTTGAGGGCACGGAACACACTCTCTTGTTGGAAAGTGAGCACATTCTTACCCACAGCGGACATGTGCGTTGCAAACACTCGCCAATCCATGAGACCTTGCTTGCGCTGAGGAGCTGCAGTGGACGCCGATGCTGCACTGTGCTGGCGACTGTCCCCTTCTTCGGCAGCTGCCCCAGCAGCCGCTCGAAGCTGCGGAGCGGTGCCCATGCTCAAATTCAGGGCATCTGATGGCGTGCCGGCGTACTCAGGCGGGGTACTGCTCTGAGCCTCGGCGCCATCTGCGCTGCGGTGTGGCTGCAGTAGCAGCTCCAGCGCATGTGCACTGTGCGTGTCGCGACGCAGCATTTGTGCATGCACTGCGTGCAGGGCACTGCGCAGGTTGTGCACAAACTGGCTCTGCTGCACAGCTGCCTTGTGCAGCAGAAAGGAATCAAGGGGCTCCTCCGCAGCTCCTGGTGCTGGAGCTGGGGCAGTGCTGTGGGTTGCTAGGGCGCTCTGCGCCTCTGCAAGCTGCCGGTTCAGCTCCTTGATTGTGCGGCCGTGAGTCTCTGTGGCAGCGGCGACAGCGCTCAGTGTCTCCTCTGAGGATTGCCGCGCAGCGGCGTGTGCAGTGGCCAGCTGTGCTCCCAGCCGCTGGCACTCCTGCTGCAACTGGGAGAGCTTGTCCTCGGCAGCTGTGCAACCAGCCGTGGCTGCCCCCAGCTGATCGCGCAGCTGCGCAACCAGCTGGGTTTGCTGCTCGGCTTTATCCTCTGCTGCTTGTGCCTGCACCTGAAGCTGTGCAATTTGGCCCTGGGCAGCGGCGGCGGCGCCCCCCCCTGCAGCACCCTGCACCCCCTCAAGTGCCTCACGCAGCTCATCTACCTCCCCCTGCAGGGCCTGCTTTTGCTTCTTCAGGGCGGCATGTGCGGCCTTGAACTTCTTCATTCGAGCTTCTTCATTGGCGGCACTGCGTTGGGTTTCCTCGGCAGCGACTGCTGCGGTGCCGGCGTGCTCAGCCACTGCACCGCGTGCCTCCTGCAGCTCGGAGCGTGCGCTGGACAACTCAGCTCCGACAGCTGCACGTGCACTTTGTTCCTCTGTCAGTACAGTCTGTGTAGTCTGCAGCTGGGCCCGCAGACTGGAGGCTTCATCCTCTGCTGTGCCTGTGTGGGCGCGGGCGTGGGAGGCGGCTGCCTCGCTGGCCTCCAGGGCAGCCTGCAGCTCGCCGAGCTTGGTTTGAAGCGCAACTTCTTGCTCTTGTGCTCGCTCCCAATCGCCCAGCATGCTCGCGGAGTGCTCCTGTGCCACTGCTAGGTCAGCTTCAGACTGCGTCGCTCGAGACACCGCCTCCTGCAGTTGATCCCGAATGGCACTCAAACTGCCCAACAACTCTTCACTCCTGCGCCGTTCACGCGCGAGGTCATTTTCAAAATGGCTTTGAGCAAACTCAGCATCAGCCAGCTGCGCACGCAGGTCAGACACCTCACTCCCGCTGGACTCACGGGCAGCCGACAGCGCAGCCTCAGCATCAGCCAGCTGCACACGCAGGTCAGACACCTCACTCCCGCTGGACTCACGGGCAGCCGACAGCGCAGCCTCAGCATCAGCCAGCTGCGCACGCAGGTCAGACACCTCACTCCCGCTGGACTCACGGGCAGCCGACAGCGC
>Ga0307982_1004248_pt1 | contig 11336 bp, 7 predicted proteins | sample OrgLakmetagen989_FD_201847 | JGI IMG/M metagenome (GOLD analysis project Ga0307982, IMG submission 201847) | Saline water microbial communities from Organic Lake, Antarctica - #989 | ecosystem: Environmental > Aquatic > Non-marine Saline and Alkaline > Saline | place: Antarctica: Organic Lake... | reverse complement strand
AACAATCTCAAAAAAGTGGACCCCCACTTCGCTGATCGTTTTGGCCAATCCGGCAGGCCTATTTAACCGTGTAACAAAAAAAAAATAGCGAAAAAAAAAAAAAAGAAAGGGGGGGGGCTCGGGCTCTGGGCTAGATGCCAAATCGAATTTCGGGTCAATCCTATCCCTATTCCTATTCGGCTATTCGGTGTCCCCTTGTCGTCTCGTTTCATTCATCATACATGGTTTTGAATTGGCTTTTATACTTAGCAGGCGGAAATACAGAAGAAGGAAGCTTTTACATATACATATAGAAGAAGAAAGCGAATTAGGCACGTATCGGTCGCCGATGTTCATGTGGGGTAGGAAAGAGCAGCAGGATTACGGCCTTCTTACTCTTCAGCGCGCAAAACGCGTTGCGCGTGCGCAATCACCGCTTCTGGCCGCGTGAAGTAGTCTCGCCCTCGTAACGGTTGAGTCCTATCCCTCGGCAAACTACTGTCGTTGCTACTGCTGCTGCTGCTGTTGCTGCTGCTGCAATGGTTATTTGGGCTCGCGGCGGGTAGAACCACACCCGCGAACCCGCTCCCGTCCCGCTTTGGCTTGGGGCAGCCGGGTGCCAGGTAGTAGTTGGCGAGGTCGATGCCGGTGCCGATGTGCCGCACCCAGCCGCGGCGCCGGAGGGCTGCCCACGCCTCACTCCATGAGAGCCACAGCGCCCCCTCGGCGACTCCGTGGAGGTCTTCGGAGGCACCTCGCTGCACCCACGATGCGGCTAGAGTAGGTGCAGTTGCAGCAGCAGCAGTTACTGCGGCTGTAGCGGCAGAAGAAGCAGAAGAAGGAGGAAGTGAGGAATGTTCCGATGGAGCCGTGACAGCGTGCGAGGAAGCAATTGCATTTGGCTTGATGGAAATACGTGAGGTAGTAGTACCAGTCGACGATAAACGCGGTCGTTGCAGAGAATGCCCATCAAGATCGCCTTCATTGCCATTTGCGTCTTCATCAGCCATTTCTCGAGTGTTGTTAACATCGCCCTCTTCATCGCTGCCTCTGCCACGAGAGCTGCTACCTCCGCTGCTGCTGCTCCGGCGGCGACGGCCAATGCGGTGTGCCGAGTGCCGCTCACTGGAGCTGAGCAGCTGCTGCTGGCTGCTCTTCTCAGACGCTGGCGATGAACGCTTGTGAGGCGCGGGTTGAGAAGGAGGCGAAGCAGCTGACTGAAGAAGATTCGCGGGTGGTGGAACAAGGGCTAAAGTTTCACCGTCCAATCCGTCGTCGTCACCACTGAGGAGCTCCCAGTGGCACACTTCCACTTGGTCGACGGACAGCACTGCGCCACTGCTGCTGCTGCTGCTCTTGCATGTACTGGCGGCTGCACGCTGCGCCTCTTCTCTGGCACGCACGTGTTGCGCAATGAGCTCAGCTACGGCCACCGCTCTCAACCTGCCTTCGTAGCAAGCAAACGACACCGTCACTGTGAGGCCATCTCTGCTGCTGTTCCCACCGCCATCTCTGCTGCTGCTGCCGCCAGTGATGTGCACCGTAGATTTACTGTAGTCGTGGTGGCCCCTTCTTGAAGGTGACGAAGCAGAAGAAGCCGAAGCAGCAGGTGCGGAGGCGTAACGGTCGCCCTTAATGTCTCGGGCGTCGCTGTACCCGTGCTGCTTCACCACTGAAGAGGTGGCTGCACTGCGCGTGGGGCGAACCATGGTGGGCACCGAAGGTGCAGGAGGCGAAGAAACGGACCTGCTGTTCTTCTTTCCTCCGCTGCTGCTACTTGTAGTGCTCGTGGCAGCAGCAGCGAGGGCAGCGGCGTGCGCGAGAGCTTCCGGGCGCTGGTGCTGCATGGCGAGCCGAAACAGAGTGGCGTCCACGAGGCGCTGCACTTCGCCTAGCTTGGAGTCTTCGGCAGCGACCGCGGCCTGCACTTGGGGATCTAAGCCAGTGAGCGAACACCACCACCACGGCAAGACCCTGGTGGCGGTAGCCGCTCTGGCTGTGGTGGTTCTGGCTGTCAGGTTGGCTGCTGTGCTTGTAGATTGCTGCAATGGTGTCCCTTCAACGGTATCCTCAAGTCCTTCGTCTTTATCTTCTCCTGTTTCGTTGCTTGCTGTTGTTTCTTTCCCTTCCTGAGCTCCAGCTACAGGTGCAGTGGTGTCTTCTGGAAAAGGGTCTTCGTCGCTGCCCCAATCGATGCTGCCCATGCTCTGAAGCCGGCTGCGTTTTGGGGAAGGGCTTCGCTGGCCGTTGGCAGCGCTACTACTACTACTGCTGCTGCTGTTACCAGCGCCATCACCACTATCGATACCGGCAGCCTGTGCGGCTACTGCCTGTACTGCCGCTGCCGTCGCTGATGCACCACCGCCGTCACCATTCTCAGCTCTACTTCCTACTTCTCTCTGAGCGTGGACGGCAATGGCTTCGAGCGCTTGCACTTTCTTCTGGCCGGGCCCACACCCTGTGGGGTGCGTCAGAGCGCTGCTGGGGTGCTTGAAGTGACGCACGTCCAAACGCAAGTCCGCAGAAGGCTCGGCCACCCCGCCCCGCTCCCGCAACGAAAAGGACACCAGCCGCAGGACTGCCACCCGCAAGGGGGGCAAATGAGCCTTGGAGCTTCCACTCCTACTGGTGGAAGTCGCTTGGCTTCTGCTTCGTCTTGACCCTGGAGCAACAGTAGGATGGTGAGAAGGATTAGCAGGATTGCTAGTTAGAATTTTGATTCGAGTGTTCCTTGATTCCCGATGCTCACCTTGATCGCGCGATGTTTCCACGCCCTCCTTTCTTTCGACGATTCCATTTTCCTCGTCTGCTTCTCTGTTGTCATGTTGACTCGGTCGTGGAAAGAAAGCATCGAAGCGCTGAAACGTGGGGTAACCCAGGGACGACGGGTGCAGAGTGGCTGTCGCCACGCGCCTCGTTTCGTCCCATTGGCCCAGCCACCGCAGGGCTCGCGCGCGCTGCTTCATCGCGGCCTTGCGCGCGCGTCGTCGTTCGTTCGCTTCCGCGAGCGCTTCGAGCTTGAACACGTTGCGAGGGTCGTGCTGTGTGGGTGGTGGTGGGGTTGGTCGCTTCTTATGACGATCGAATGCGACGGCACCGGAAGGCGCTGCTGCTGCAGTGGGCACAGCTAAAGATGAGGAAGAAGAAGAAGAAGAAGGCGAGGAAGAAAAAGAGCCGTCAGGAGCAAAACTGCCACCATCTACAGCAGCTTCCTTTCCAAGATCCTCATAAGACGAGGCCTGCTCTTGCAGTGGTATTGGTGGTATTGGCGGCGGCAGCAGCGGTTGCGCTGACAGGTGAGCGGCGTGCGAGGCTGAGGACACCGCAACTCGTCTCGCCAAAGTGGGCGTGCGCTGCCAAAGCCCGGTAAACCTAGGCACTGAGCCAGCAGCACTGGCACGGCGACGACGAGACGACGACGACGACATGTCAAGAGGCTCTGCGCGCACTGGCCGCCACGACCACCGGGGATCGGAGGCATGGCACAAGTAACGGCAATCGCCAGCGAGCGCAGCGGCTGACAGGGAGCCATCGCTTTTGAATTCGCTGCCACCGCCGCCGCCACCATTGCGTTCCTTGCCTTTCTTGCCTTTCTTGCCTTTCTTGTTGCTTTTCTTGCTGCTCCTGTAGGCGTTGTCTATGTACTCAAGCGCTCCTGTTGCTGTGGTTGGTGCAGCCGCAAGCGCAGCAGTGGCAGTACCTTTTGGGAGCAGCGCAAAGCGCCCGTCAAGCTCACCGCCTCGAAAGAGCAACTGGGGTAGAGGCAGACAAAGTAAACATATGATGTTGAGTGAAGGAATGAGTGGCACGAATCATGCAACTTTTGAAATTACAGCATGCAAAGAGAAGCAATATAAAGATGAAGTCAATAAAGGTGCAGAAGAGTGTGACGTGCTTTCTTTTATTGACTGAAGCACTCAAAAAGCATGTGTGTAGTCTGAAGCAAATCGCTTTCCTCATGTACCAACCGCTGCTTCGTCGTTGTGCGCAAATTCGTGAGGCGCATCTAACAGCTCTACTGGAGCCCAGAGCCCGCTGCCGTCGTCTTCTGGGTCAAGTCCTAGCCACCCTTGCGGCTGCGATGACGATGACGAAGAAGCATGATGACGATCACGGTGGTGGTGATGGTGGCTGTTACGAAAGTGGTGACTTCGATCCTTATTGCGAGACCTTTTGTTTGACCATTCGCCTTCTTTGTCGCCTTGGCCACTTTCTGAGAAACCCACTTTAGACCCGTGGCGCCGCGACCCTGCACCATCAGCCCTGTTCTCTGCTGCCAAGGCCTTGCGCGCTCGATGCACGGCGCGGCCAGCAGCGAAATGCTCTCGGCGTTCTTTGGCTAAAGTCTGCAGTTGGGGTTCAGCGAGGGTGCAATCCAGGCAAAACCAGTCGCCTTCTGGCAGTTTGGACAATCCCACACAATTTAAATGAAACATACGGTCGCAGCCCAGCTTTGGAAGAGACGAAGCCGCATCATCATCGGAAGAGTCGTCACGATGACGGCGCTGCTTGCGGTTGTTTTTGCCTTTTCGAGCCCCCTTACAAGCTCTCTTTCTAGACGCCTTGCTCCCACTGGCTCCTATCAACGCTAGCACCCCTCGATTGCTTCCATCATCGTCATCGTCGTTAACATCCTCGTTGTCATCAATTGCGTCATTGCCACCCTTGCTGTCGTCATCATCATCGTCGTCGTCATCAGGCCCGCAAATGATGTGGTTGCCCAGTACCAGCGGCGGGTGCGCCAAGCCACAGGCCGCGCAGTCGTGAGTGCAGCAGTCGGGGCACAACCAGGGGACCTCGCTGCCTCCGTCTACATCTCCTTCACCACCATAGTTGTTTACGTCACCATCGCCACCCTCATTGTCGCCATTGTTGTTTCCAAGTGCAGGAACAGGAGGCAACACCACGCCACGCAGGCCGTCCAAGCAACTCCAATGAAACGCCCTTGGGCAGCCGTCGCAGCACAGCAAGTCCCCGCCGCGCTGGCACAGCCCACAAGTTTCGTCCCAAAAATCGTCCTCGGGCTCGTTTGATGCGCCCATTCCATCACCACCAAGAGTGGGCATGTTGGCATGCCTGCTGCTGTTGCCGCCTCCACTTCGTGTAACTCGGCCGCTATTCACGGGGAACGACAACTCTGCATCGCCACTATTATCACCTTCGAGGTTACCACCCGGGCTTCCTATAGCACTGCCATGGGCACCAGCAGCTCGCGGCGACAGTGGAGCGCTGCGCGTGCTTGCCACGAGGGACTTGAAAGTGGTACAGGGCGGGCAGAACCACTCATCCGAGTCTGTTGGCATCGTGGCCAAGCCAACGCACTTCAAATGGTACGCTGCGACCGAGACGAAGAGGAGGAGGTTGAGAAGGGGGGGGGGGTGAACGCACTTAGAAAAACGAAAAGTAGGTAGGTGAATATGAACAGTTCAACTTCATGAATGACATTTTCTGGACTAGGATCGCAAACTAAGTATCATGTTAGCTATGAGATAAATGTTCAAGGATGCCTACAAAATGATGACGAAAAGAAATGGACACTGAAAGGTTTCATCAACAGTGAATGACTCAACCGTAACCTCAATATAATGAATACCGTGCGTGCTGCACAGTTGATTTCTTGTTTCTCACTTTCCCACAGGCACACTTACCGCCAGGGCAATTGTCGCAGCATACTAAGTTGCCAAAAGTACCGCACTTCTTGCATTTCGAGTCCCAATCGTCGGATTCGTCTGACGGTATACCCGGCCCAAAATCTGCATCCTCGTCGTTCTCATCTGATGAAATACGCCCTCCTTTCCTGCGGGGTACTCGAGCAAGCACACTGAGCTGCGGACTGTTGGTAATGCTGGTGGTGATAGGGTGGCGAAGGTTGCTGGTGCGAGGTTGAAGGCTGTTGCCACTGTGGCTACTATGGCCACCCCTAGTACGGGCAGAGCGGCTTGTTTTGCGCCCTTCAACTGTTGGAGATAAAGGGTGATGTTCCTTGTTTCGACCTTTGTCGCGAGATGACCTCCGCGCTGCTGGCGCTGTATTGTCGGCGCTTCTGTTTCCTTCGCTGTCGGAGTCCATTGCAACAGCTTCCAGAGGAGGCGAGCAGTACGCGCAGCGCCACGTGTCAACCGCTTCCGCAGAACACGGTAAGTCTGAATTAGTAGCTAGGCAAGCTGTGTGAAACACGCGCCCGCAGCCACCGGAAGCAGCGTGGCAACCTGCTGCAAATGTCTCCAAGCCGGCGGAGCCGCTGCCACCGCTGCTGTTACTGCTACTGCTGCTGCCACTGCCCACTCGTAAATGACAGCTCGAGCACTGTGCATTCGAACAAGACGCACACAAGAGCGCAGCACCTGGGGCTAGATTATTGCTCCCGCCACCGCCAGTGTGGCGAGATGCACGCCGTCCCGAGCATGCAATGTCTGCATGGAAAGCTAGGCCGCAGCCTCGGCAAGGGTGCAAGTTCCCTCCTAGATCACAGGCAGAACATCGTTGGCGCCGCGCCCGCGCCTCTCGTCGAACGGAACTTGAGCCCTCCATTCGAGGAACTGTTACTTTGTTAATTGCTGGTATACCCCAAAAGCTCAGTAGCTTGTGATAAGCTCAAGCGCCAGACATTTTTGAAATCATTTTGTCGGTCATCACGACAACAGGAAGTCAATAACCAAGAATCAAGAAATTTCAAGTGTACATCATGTATGTGATGTCATTGGATACTTATTAATACGTAGTCGCATCATCATGCCTGGCCGGGCAAATGCCCGAAGCACTCATTCATTCTGCCAGCTTTTCTCCTTACCTAAAGCGTTTTGCACCTGAACTATGCCAACGACACCCTTCGTTGCGATCACCTTCTTGAGCTTCATTGGGATCAACACGGGATTTATTACACCATCTCCATGGGGACTAGCTCCGCGCACTCCAGAACGGTATCTTCCAACTCAGCAGACTAGTTCTACTGAGGCTGGAAATGGAGTAGACTTCGTAGCTTCTGATGCGGAGCAGCTATCCACCCCGGAGCTTAAGGCAGCTATTCTTCGAGGTGTCAGCCGAGCAGCCCGCGATCCTCGGGAAACTGCCCGTGTGGTTGAGCTCATCTGTTCGCTTGAGGGACGCAATCCAACGCCGAAGCCCACAAGCGCAGCAGCACAGCTCTTGCTGGACGGAACATGGAGCCTCATCGCTACATACCCAACTGACCGAGCCTTGAACGCAAGTAATAGCAATGACGCCACAGGGGCGTTTGCCGCGATGCAGGCTTTAAGCGACGGTGTATACGAGATTTTGTACAAGAACACGCGCTGGTCGTGGCTCGCCGGCGCGGCTCGCGGCGGTGGAAGCAATCGCAATGAAAGAAGCAACAATGATGGCTTACAAGCCGCCGCTTCCGAACCTAGCGCCAGGAGTTTTCAGAATATCGATGTTTCTCGTAGAAAAGTGTTGAACGTGGTCGAATTTGGCGCTATGTCGGGAAGCAGCAGTGAGAGCGGGCCTAGCGGGTGCATCACGGTGACAGGCTCAGCACAGCCCATCAGTGACACTACCCTCGAGGTGGTCTTTGAAGAATCGTCGTTTAAACTCAACCCACCACACAGATGGCCCTTCAGTAGTGGCCCACCCATTCAATTAAAGTTGCCGCTACCGAGGCCCAAGGGCTTTGTAGAAGTAACCTATTTAGATGACACGATGAGGGTCAGCCGTGGCAGTCGGCAGAATCTCTTCCTCACCGTTCGACCAAAAAGTTGATCGGTTAACTCGAACAGCCCGCAAGGGAGGTGCTGCCTTGAGAAACGAAATTGTTTTCTTGTTGTGTTTAAGAGCCAGTAACTGAAGCCTTTTTGAGCTTTTTCATCGGTTTCTTCGGTTTGTTCAGCGAAGCACCATCTGAAGTTTAGAGCAGCCTGCGGGTCTATGTGCTGACTAGGACGGGTAGACAATATAGGTGGGATCTTCATTTGGGATATGTGTGTCCCTGTGCTGGCGAATCTCGCCAAGAGATGGGCCATAAGATGGAATTTCAAAACAAGGCCTATATTCACCTGGACTTGATTACCCCAGCAAAAGAATGAGAAGTTACTGCCAATACAAGTAGCCATTACGGATTACGAAGAAAAGTTTAACATAGATTTGGGTTTTCTCCATGGAGTTTCTGCTTGTTTACTTTTCAGCTGCGAGCTTGCATTAGGGTAGCCCCTCTGCTGTCTGAATCCAACGCCCTGGCCCTAGGTCTATGTAGTAACAAAATGTAGCTATTCTCTCACTCTCACTCAAGTATTTGTACGTTATACTCATATTTTACGTCGCCAAATGGAGCGGCCGATATGCACTTTTTTTAATTTCACCCACATGTCTGTCGCTACAGCCTTTGAAGACAAGCTCAAGTGCCGCAGCTACGAAATTTCGAATCGAGGCACATGGGGCGGTGGATACTTTTAAAACAAAAGTCCTCCAGGCCGTCTGGTGTCGCCGTTTCTTTCTTGAAGATGGAGCAAGAACGACAGATAGCACGGAATTAGAAGATTGAGATATGGCGCGAAAGTAAATACATCCAGCTGCTGCACCTTTCACCAGCTTAACGCAGGAAGTTGTCATTTGCAATAGAATTGTGAACTGTAACAGAGGGAGTTAACAGATCGTTTCTACTTATGGGCAACATAATTTGCACCACCTATACAATGTACACAAAGTGGTGGAAGTCCCCGTTGCTTTAGTCGATGAGTCGACGATTGATGAATACGGCAAAATTTCAGTAATTCTTGACGCTATTCATGTACGAAGCATGCGACCAATCTACTACTTGATTGAGAATGGAAGCAGCACATTTAGTCAAGGATCGTACGCAGCATGCAGCACCTTGATTACGAATTTGTTCAAAAACTCGCAAACAGGATATCTCGCGGGCGGTTTCTCAAAGAATATCATCGGTCCCTCAGTACCTGCAAAGTCAGCTATAACAATCAAAGGCACCAAGACTTTTTAAACCTAGCTTATTGTGGTATTCTTTTGCCGTCGACTATGATTTCAAGAATACGTCGTTCAGATATCTGGTCAATCATCTCAAAAGATATGTATCCGCAGAATTTCTTGCTCGCAGCGGCGTCCAGGTTGAAGCATAAGGCAGTCATATCTTGCTTTGAATCAGAGTTCACGCTCTGCGACTATACTGCGATTACACCTAATATCATGTCTTTGAACCTTGAGTGTTCAAAACGTGATGGTGCCGTCAATATATTGCTTCTTTGGTCCAAATTGATTATTAGGTACTACCCTTGTCGTGGCTTCTGAGAGCCTGTATCCTCTGACAGTTTCAATCACAGCGGGTGCAGAATGTTGCCAGCGGAAGGTAGAATCACAAGCTGCAGTGCCAAGTAGCAAGAACACTTCAGGTGAAACAGTGAAGTACGGTGTTGTTACACAACTATTTGTGGGTCATGGTTTGGCATCTCGAACACACAACTTAGGTTATTGTTGTTTTATCACGAGACAACGCGCTCACCATCCAGATTAAAAATTTAATCGAACTTGAAGCAGAGTCAGTGTCACAGTCGCGCTCATTTTGCATCGGGCATCATAGGCAGAGGGTGTACAGAAACTTTGCAGAACGATCCACAACAGTCGTCCACAGTGTACTTCCTTAGATCTCGCCGATTTCAGCTTGTATTTTTACGGTAGAGTAGAGAGTGTGATAAGTAGGGGATAAAATTCGACCGACCTGAGCAGCTGTGTTGTGGTTTGTCGGCTTCAATGTGAGTGCCATGCTGCCGCCTTCTTTACCCCTTCCTTTCAATCAAGTGAGTGCATGCATGTTCTTTCTTCTTTTATCATTGCATGCAAAGTGCAACCATTAGCTACACACACACATATTAAAAAAATCTCCCACACTCTACATTCGATGTAAGCACGATACCCGGTGATAGTGATGTGGTGGGGCCAGATCGTGGACTGTGGGCTGACAACTGCTTCCGAGTGCATGCAGCACTGCAGTCCAAAACTATTCCTGCCGTGCGCATATCATTTATTTTTTCACGTGCGGATATAACAGAGCTTGTTGACGGTGTCTGTCAGCGTATTTTGACTGTATTACACAAAATATTGTAATGTCACCGCTGTTGCCGCACACACATTGGCCACCAAATTTCACACTTCTGCCAAAATACTGCTTAGAGTCTCCATATTGCCCTCGAACGCCTAAAATAAAGCATTGTAACTTACTGGCCTTCTTCTGATTTCAGACCCACCGATGGCCGATGTTGTGACCAGCGACCCGTTGACGAAAGGACCCCAGAAACCTATTCTGCGGCAGCCTCCTTCCCCAATGTTCAGGGCAAATGAACGAGGTGTTGAAGATAAATATGACAGTCCAGGTGGAAATCCTGGAGAATCTGCTGGACGCTCAAAGCGGCGGCGTCGGCAACCTCCTAAGGACCTGGACCTTGATGTTGAGGACATGAAAATTTTGCATCAAGCCATCGACAATTCGCGCACTGAGAACGTAAATGTTGACATGCAGATTGAAGAGTGCCCCGTCTTCTACCCTACCATTAAGGAATTTGCTTGCCCAATCAAGTACATCTCGAGCATCATGCCAAGGGCAATTCGCTTCGGTATTTGTCGTGTGGTGCCGCCAGAAGGCTGGGAGAACCCTACACAAGTTGATTTTGATTCGAAGAAAAAGTTTGCGACGAAGCTTCAACGAATGAGCTTGATGCAGGAAGGGCGGGCGATGGGCGATGGACAGTTCTATAATGTGCGACAGTACGAGAAGATGGCCGACGAATTTCGCGCCAAGTGGATTGCAGAACATCACGAAGATCCTTCTAAAGTAACTTACAAAGACTTGGAGAATGACTACTGGAAACTGATCAAAGGTGTTTCAGGGGAAGCAGTTCAGGTAATATTAGTAATTGAGTACTTATACCAAGGGTATCTATGGTTATACCATAAGTGTACAATGAGTCATCTTTGCTTCGTTCGCGCCGCTATTATCACCGCAGGTTGAATACGGCAACGATTTATCGACCTCTGAATATTGGTCTGGGTTTCCCCGGCGGCTGGTAAATATATCAATCTTGCTAATTATGACTGACTGTCTCGAATGTTGAAGTCGGATTTCGGTGTGCATTTTTAACAGCCATCGGACCCACCCCTGGGCGATACGAGCGCGCCTTTTGGGTCACCTGAGTACTACCGCACATGTGGCTGGAACCTCAACAACATCTCGACATGGCCTGGTTCGGCTATCCGCTGCGTATCTCACTCGATCGATGGCATCAACAAGCCGTGGCTCTATTTGGGCATGATGTATTCATCCTTTTGCTGGCACCGCGAAGATATTTACCTCGCGTCCATCAACTACATGCACTCGG
>Ga0307982_1004246_pt1 | contig 11340 bp, 9 predicted proteins | sample OrgLakmetagen989_FD_201847 | JGI IMG/M metagenome (GOLD analysis project Ga0307982, IMG submission 201847) | Saline water microbial communities from Organic Lake, Antarctica - #989 | ecosystem: Environmental > Aquatic > Non-marine Saline and Alkaline > Saline | place: Antarctica: Organic Lake... | reverse complement strand
TGGCCACCCTCTATCCTCGGCTCGTGTACCCACGAAAGCATGAGCCTTTTGGGTAGTCGACTCTTGGGCATGCGTGCGACGTGACCAGCCCAGAGTAGCTTGTTTTTCTTTGTTGTTGGGGGAGTATTAACTAGACTAGACTAGGAGCCTGAATTGGCCTTCTGGAGCAAATTTGCTGGCGCATAAGCAGCATAAGTACATTCTGTGTGTGCCTCTGTGACTACTGTGTACTTGTTTTTCTTTGTTATTGGGAGAGAATTAACTAGACTAGACTAAAATCTTAACCGAAACTGCCTGTGCTTAGTGTAAAACCGCAGGAAGCTTGGAACGTAGGTTTACGAATTCGAATCATGAGGAGTGCAATAAAAGCATAAAACACGCACAACACGTACAGTAAATGCAACACCCAAACTTAAACCCCGCAGACAAACTTTAGTCACTCCATCGCTGCTCCAAAGAAAGTATTCGCTGGCACGTGTGTGCTGAGCATATATTTCTCAGTATTCGATCGTACCCTGCTTAAGTTCTAACGCCGCGCGCCCATTCTCCAGGCTCGAGGTGATTGGCAGTGTAGGGCTGTAGAGGGGGCAAATAATTCACAGAGTCCACATTCAGAAGAAGAGTGACGCACATTCTCACACTTTTGGCATAGAATAATAGTTTGCAGTCGCATGCTAGTTATTTGGTTCAATGACGTGTTGGTCAGTATCCGAACTCACGAAGCGCATACATCAACTTTTACTTCTTCGATTTTTTTTCACGTCGTCGAATTATACTGCCCTTGCCTAGATTCATTTGAAATATTAATGCCTGATACTTTACAGGAACAACAAATTTTGAAGAGATGAACAATAAGAGGCTGCCGTCTCAGATAGTCAAATCTTCACCAGGCAGTGAAGAAAAAGAAAATGTTAACGAAGTCCTTCTCGAAAGCCAGGAGGTCGACGCAACAGATTTTGTGGAGGGCAAATTAGAAGTCGAGGAAAGCGCTTCAAACCCTCGAACCTCAGCGGGTGAGTCATCTGGAAATTTGAAAGTTGAAGGACTTCCTCCCGAAAGCCTGGAGGCAGACGCGAAGTCTATCGCTGCCTCTCGAGGAGATTTTGTGAAGGATGACGACCAACGTGGAGTTGAACTGGCCACCATTGAATCTAATGAGCATACCACGGAAGTACCAGCTGCAAATGAAATCCCTTCAAGTAAACTTAGTGGTGTAAATGATGGAAAACAAGTCGTCAGTAAGCTTCCGATCAAACCTGTCGAGAAATCTCACGAAAAAGCTCAGGGAACAACGCCCCAGGATACAAGGGCCGCCGCTGCATTACAAAAAGAATCCTTGAAGACGGCCAATGAGGACCTTGGGGCCAACGACGAGGCTGTTGTCGATGAAATGAGGATCCAAACAATGTAAGCTCCTTCTTTTCTTGTATTGATCTGGGTTTGTTTGAGCCCTGCCCTATTTTCTTTGCCCATTTGCAGCATGGTCAGCTAGCTCACATCGCCGCAATTATTTTGCATTTGTTTCTAATGTACGTAGGTACAAGATGGTGGAAGACTTGACTGTCGCAGAAAATGGCAAGACCGTGGAGAAGAAATTCCTGTATCTGACAGACAAGCAAGCTGCCATGTTCGACGAAGAAAGTGTGTGGAAATGTGTTCAAGCATTGGACCTCGGCGAGCCCAAATGCGTGATTCGCCTCGCGCAGTCTGTCCGTGGCAAACAATCGTATACTTCTCACAAGGAGAGAACTAAGTTACCTCAGGGTGTATGGTTTACGTCGATTCATGGATGTGAACTTGACGGCTATGACCAGTACATTGGAGAAACTCAGCTCAACATGTTTATGGAAAATTGTTTGCTCCCTCTTGCAATGCGAACATCGGCTCTTATCGTAATAGCTGGAGGAAACGACTGTTCATTGGCTGCTGCACTCGAACGAGTTGTAAAGCCCGAACAAGCGCGTCTTGGAAAGAACTGCCCGTTCACTGTCTTGGGGTTGTCGCACATACACGAAGTCTATGCTAAAGCTGTCACCGAATCAAATTCTCTAGCAGGTGAGCTGCTTCGTTGCAGCTCCATGTGGGGCAAGAGGCGGGCTGCATTGGTGCGGTTTATGGAAGCTCGCAATAAGCCACTTGATCAATGCCAGCAGCTGGATCTTTCTCGATCAGCATCTCATTTGATAATATTTGAATCTATTGATTTCAGTTATGTTGGAGCTCCAGCAGGTCGAAGTTCCTATGGCGCTCAAATGAATTTCATGTCCCTCTTTCTAGGACAGTTGAATCAAAAATTTCCATCAATTTTGATTCAGGCGTACCATGCTGACATGGGCATAAATCAACTTGCAGAGCATGTTCGGAAAAAGGTGCCTGTTTTTTTGTTAGATACGCGCGAGAGACTATATGTTGATAAAAAAAAATCTGTAACGCATCTTGCGAGACTGGCAGACTCTTTTCCAACATTTACAGCCGAAGAAGCTGCTGAGATGACTCTTACCGACAATGATGGGCTCACTCTGGATTCTCGTAAAAAGTTACTTGAAGTCGCTATGAACGTCATCCGACGCGAATCACAAGTATATGTCGATCACGCTAGAAATTGTGAGAGCGTTACTCAAGATCTCGCATTGCTTCATCGATCACTTCATCTGGGATCTAACCGAGGCAATGCTAATGAAGGCATTGAAGAATTGCACGAGCGTATAGCCAACTTGCAATCTGCAAGCCGCCTGAATAAAGATGGAGGAGAAGAGCATTCTATTTCGCAAGATTTACTCATCATGGCTACAAATTTTATGGTAAAAGATTGGCCGAAACTTTACAAAGTTCAAAAACTCAGGACCATTGAATCTTGGTTGGAGAAGCACGATGAATCTCATGAGTTGTATGGCGAAGCCATAATTCAGCAAACAAATCTCTCAAGCCAGATTGCAAGCATAGATGAGCATGGGAGTAGTGGTCTTGAACACCTTTGGCTTGACTACTATCACCTCTTGGGGAGTCCATTAACTTTCAGTGGCCCTGTTATGGATATTGACTATTGCAAAGGAGTCTTAAACTCAGTTGTTCGCGTTGACCGACTTCCAAAAAGTAACTCACTGCAAGCCTTGCACACTCTTCAAGACGCGTGGGACAACATTGAATTCTATCACACGGTTGCTGATGGCTACAAGCGAATTACAAAAGTATCGTACTTTATCTTGCTTACTACTGGAGTTATAACGACGATAGTTGCCCAAATGAGCAATGAGATGAAAAGTGCAACGTACCCATAGATCATCTTAGCGATGTCTCTGCTGTGCTCAGGAGTTGCTGCCTACGTGTCATTTATGAATCCAGCTCAAAGATGGCAGCAGCTTCGGGGTGCAGCTCTTGCAATCGAGTGTGAGATTTGGATGTTTCGCACACGCTCTGGCGACTATCGAGTCTCCCAAAATGAACTGGAATCTAAATCGGACAATCTACTTCATAGAAATGTCGCTTCAATTAAAGCAAGCGTCCTGGAAGGCGCAGACATCAAATCGTCCTCGTTTTTCGGGTCTCGCAAGTCGCTGAACCGGCATGGGCAGCACCCACGTGGTGCATACGGCTTTGGGTATGCAGACAAATTATTTTTGGACGACGAAGAAGTACAAAAAGACCAAAAAAGCCCTACCACCTCTGCGTCAATGGAGTAGTCGTCCTCTTCTACTGTTGACGAAATTTCGTTTCTAGATTTAGAGAAGAAACTCAATAACTCGACGACGAAATCTGCAACTAAGCATGGAAGAGATAGTTTTGATTCGCACTATTCTCCATTGCAGCCAGATCTCTACGTCAAAAGCCGTTTGGAGTCTTATCTGTACTTCTACTCTCGCCGCATTCCTGCGTAAGTTCTTTTAGGTACTGCGTTTGCATCCCTCTCCTGTGTTTGCAACTCAATTTTGACTTTTATATATTTGGTACTTAGATACAACTCCTCGAGGAAATTCGGACAATTGATCCTTGTGGCTGGCTCGATGGTAAGTGTTGTTATTGTGACACTTGGAATCGCGAGATGGGCAGCAGTTGTAAGCATTGTAACGAGCAGTGCAACTGCATGGCTCGAATTCAATGCCACTTCAAGCAAGATAAATCGCTATTCCGCAGCTGTAGACAGTCTTGAATCTCTTGCCGTGTGGTGGCGATCTCTAGACACTATTGATAAGTCAGTCATCGGAAATATTGACAGGCTTGTCTTGACTTGCGAGAACATAGTGACGAGCGAAAAGGATGCGTGGGCTTCGACAGCGGCTCGGACCACAGCCAAAGCTCTCAATGAAGCCGTCGCTGACCATAAAAAAGATCGCGATGTGTAAACTCATCATTGTTTTTGCCGGAGGAAGACTCGTGGCTGCATCATAATGGGCGCAGCCTACTTTTGAAGAAATGACCAAATTTGGCTCATCCTTTTTTCGCGCCTCCCCCGGGGGAAAAACTGGTATTAGTGGCTTAACAGGGAAGGGTGCCATTTAGGCGGCATCATACGAGTCGCCGGGGCTCATCCTTTTTTCCTCACTCACAAAGTTACTCACCCACTCAATCAGCAACTTACTTACTCAAACCACTCAACTAGTGCCCCAATATACAATAAAATATTTCCAGGCCCTGTCTGTACATTACACCTTTGTCTTATTTTATCATGAGCACTAAACGCCATGAAATTTGCTTGCGGTATGGCTTTTCTTAAGGTGCGATTGAATCCTATGTCCAACTCACCTCACCTCTTTCAGGGCCCAGTGCCCAGTGGGAAGCTGGAATAATAGCAATAACGATTGGTTTTACGGCTTGGCTGTTCTATCCGGCTTTGAACCTGGGTCTTGGACCTCGCAATTGGCGTATCCCGATGTCGAGGAACTCTTGGTTAAGATTAAGAGGTTAAGGTTAAGGATTCGGTTTTAGATATCAAAAACTAAAGGCCCAGTCACCCCGCCTTCTCAGCTCGCTTTCTATTTGTATTATAACATAGAGTTATAAGTATGAGTTGGACTTATGGGGCACCCATTCAGCTATGCTCTTTTTTGCCCTCTGAGCCATTAATCAAAATTAAAGGTACCTATTTTCCAGTTTCAATGCGAGAATCCACATGAGCGCAGTCCGTGCATTGCGTGCCTCTTTAAATCTTGTTTGAGTCTGGCAGTGAGATAAGGATCAATAACACGAGCCGACAATTCCCACTTCGGACCGAGATATCTGAGATGGCGGATATGGTAAATGATACCACATATTAAACCGTGCTATAGTACCACAGGTGGATTGGGGTTTTACTGGGATTTAAGTGTTGGTGTGGTAGTTGGTATGGGTTGATAAGCCGCCACCACAATATCGGGTTAGACGGGAGATGTGCCTTTTGCTTTCAGACCGCTAACGCAAATCGCACCGTACTTGAAATCGAAAAACACAAACTTAAATGACACCGAAGCCAATGCTGCGGGAATAGGGAATGCACGTGCGTTGCGCGAACAAAATTAGGGCAAATCGCACCGAACTCGAACTCGAACTAGTTGTCTAATGCAGATTCAAATGACACAGAAGCAAGTGCTACGAGTAGAAGAGGGAATGCGCGTGCATTGCGCGAACAAAACAAGGGCGGAGTGATTCATTTCACCCAAAACCCATGACTTGATCACGGAATGAACAGCACGGAATAAATTACTACTTAAAGGCGGCTCGGAGTCTCAGAGAAATTATAATCAATAGTAAAATTTTGTAAGCATGGCATCCTCAGAATCGATTGGGAGATTGGGAGACGAGAGCACAGAACTCAATTCGCAATGGCCGTATGCACACTGGCATATGCATCCCAGTTCAGAGTTGTCTCAATAAATAGTTTTTTTGTACTTAACAAGAAATTCAGCTCATTCAAGGCACAGTGAAGAGAAGAGTCGCGTTGACACCTCCGAAACCAAATGAATTGCACATCGCGACTTGAGGTCTCAGTGCTGGCGAATGAGCGTAAAATGCTGAGTTTTTACTGCTGTTGCTCTCGCCATTCCCTAGAGATGGCACGTGCTGCCAGCGAGCTGAGACAACAGGTGCTGCGGCAACCTCGTCTTCAGCACTAGGGCCATCGGATGGCGCGCCTGAATGAGACCCTGAGACTGCATTGCCTTCTGCTCGTACTGCGGCTTCGGAAGCCGCCAAAGCAGCAACCGCGGCGTAGTCCAGGTTGCGAGTGGTAGGGAGCAACCCATGACGAAGGCTCAGCACAGTGAAAGCAGCTTCGAGCGCGCCCGCCGCCCCCAGCAAGTGCCCTGTGGCACCTTTGGTCGACGACACCATAGGCAAAGTACTCCTACTGGTGGTGCTGCTGGAGGTGCTGCTGCTACTACTAGGGTGGTGAATGCCCCCCGCGAGGCTTCCGAAAAAGCAGTCAAGAGCGTGGCCCTCGACAGCGTCGCCCAGTGGGGTTGAAGTAGCGTGCGCGTTGACGTAATCCACGTCCCACGGCGCCAGCCGCGCTAAACTACCGTCGCTGCCATAACCGCTGCTACGATCGCTGCTGCTGCCCATGCTGTTGCTACTGTCACCACCGAGGGCGCTACTACGACTTGCCCCCAAACTCAGACCACGGTTGGCGTCCCGCAGCGCAGCGTGCATGGCGGCGAGGGCGCCCCTACCCTGGGGCTCCGGAGAGGTCATGTGGTGCGCGTCGCAGCTGAGGCCGCAGGCCCGCAACCGCGCGAGCACGGGCGCCCCGCGGGCCAACGCCGCGCTTTCTTCCTCGAGCACCAGCACGGCGGCGCCTTCCCCCACCACGAACCCGTCGCGCCGCGCGTCGAACGGGCGGCTGGCCTCGCTGGGCGCGGCGTTGAAGTGGGTGGAGAGCGCGCGGAGGCGGCCGAAGCCAGCCACGGAGAGGCGAGACACGCAAGCTTCCGACGCGCCAGCGAGCATGAGGTCGGCGTCGCCGTCACTGGCAAGAACCCGCGCGAAAAAGGATAGTGAGAAGGCGTAAATTTGGACATTGATGTAGGCACGAAGATAGGGTGCTAAACTCAGGTCGATGGAGCACTGAGAATTGGAAAAGAGGAAAAGATTTTATGCCGCAACTACCCTTCTGGACTACTTTACCGAATGAGCCGCAGAGCATCGCCTATCGCATGAGCACCTGAGACAAGAACCGCCCAAAAACTCAGCGCTATGGCTCACGGCAGCAGGAAAAAATCCAATGCTTTAGTGTTGCGATAATAGCGCTTTCATTTGAAAAAAAAAAACCTGTCGCGCAGGCCGTTGCTGCGCTGTGGCTAGGGCCTTGAAGGCCATGGCGGATGGCCACGTGGCCCGCGCCCATGTTGGCGAGCACGCGCGGCACGAAGAAGGGGCTCAATTTGCCCGGCCCGCGCACGCGGAGCAACTCCCCCGCGGCAGCGATCTCGTCCAAGGCCCCAATCCCAGACCTACACAGGGGCATGCACCAACATAGAGAACAATCGTGATCCAATGCCGGTCGAGAAGGCTACTATTGTTTAAGTACAACAAGTGATATTCGAGCCCCTGCCCTAGAGAAGTACAACAAGTGATATTCGAGCCCCTGCCCTAGAGTTATGTGTTGATGTCAAGCGATTCTTCTTGTCAGAAGCTTTTGCGGTGTACCCGATGGCAGCGCCGCACAAGTTCGGGTCGTAAGCACCTAGCCCAAGCACACCAGGCATCAAGCCTGCCGCGAGCACGGCTTCTTCGGCTGCGGCCATGGCAAGCATCGTGAAGCGGGCCATTCGCCGTGGGTCAGCACCAGGAGTGCGGCCCGTGGCTTCGTCGTAGTGTTCTGGCTTCACGAGGCCGCCGACCCGGCTCGACAGTATGCCATTGGGTCCACCGGAGGTGGAATCGCCTACGAGGTCAGCCGGCAGTGCGCTCAGACCTGAGGCGCCCTGGACGAGGGCAGCCCATGATGTTGTCGCACTGCTGCCCAAAGGCGTTACCATGCCTACGCCAGTGACGACTACTTGGCGACGGAAAACGGAAGCCATGGCGAATGGAGTTGAAATTTGCTGCGAGACCTTAGCAGTAGAACGCACAAGAATTAAGTGTCGTGGTCAGATTAGTCGCAAAAGATTTTTTAGCCGAGGTAAATGCTGTAAGCATGACTCTGAGCGATTGCTGCCATCAGTTTTTTTTTCAAGGGCTTGCGGACCAGTACTTACGATTACAGAATTGAATTTGATATTAGTAGTTAGTAGGACAGCTATAGAGCAACAGATCCGTACAGATACTCGTAGGTTGTGAAAAAGCTAGCTAGAATAGCTAGCTAGTCAGGCGAGGTATGGGTATGAACGGAACGGACGAGCGGAATGATGAGTTGTTCGAAGTGTGTTGAGATGTTGAGATGTTGACTTTCTACCGAAGAAGAGCGAGAGGCTGCAGGGTGATTTCTGCTTCACCGAGAAATCCAAAATTCCCGGTGACCCGACGGGTGTTCAGAGAAGTGTGAACGTGAGAGAGGTGTTTGTCGTTTCAAAGATTACATCACTTTTTGTTGGAAGGAGCGGAGGCGGGTTGGTTGGCAGGTGTGCCTATCTATATGTACTTGGGATTCGATCGTCGGCCATTCGTGAAAGGTGCACGCAAATATGTCACGACATCTGAGCTCATGACTTCCCGCGTTCAAATATCTTTGGCATCGTCCAGTTCATCGTGAAATCATTTGACCTCGCTAAATTTGTTCCGTGGTTGTAGTTCGACGGTGATATCTTTACTTTATCATGGGAGGAGGTGCCTCTCGCGAGCGGACGCCTGCGGCTGCCTCATGGGACACTGTCTTGTGGGAGCTTCAGAAACAAGCTGCAGAGGCTAAAGATAAAGCTTCACTAGGCAATGCTGACCCGAACATTCGAGACAAACCCCTCCCAAATGGCTGGGTTGTCGTCTACAGCAAAGTATATCAAACACACTTCTATTATAATCGAGAAATGAAGACGTCGAGTTGGACAGAGCCCGAAGATGATGGCAAGAGTGCTCTTAAAGATAAGCTTGAGCGGAGTTCGACATTGCCGCATGCCAGTATGGGTTCAGATGAGATTCAGAGTCCTAAGAGGCCAACCAATGCGCTCATGGAGTCATTTCGCAAAAAGACGGCCGCTTTCAAATCGAAAGGCGTTTTGCCTGATGTGCTAGCTATGATTCTTCGTGATGTGGCAATAGAGCTAGAGCCAGTGATGACTGCAATGATGGTTGATATTGCTCATGACTTTAAAGGCAAGCTCGAGGGGTTGGAATTTAGGCTCAAGTCGTCTGCTTCATTAAGGCAGAAGGTTAAAAGAGATGTGCGGGAAGCTAATTTAAAGCTACTCGAAGATATTGAGCAGCGCCGTGCCGACATTTTTTTGCTTCATCAGCGAAGTCAAGCGCTTGTGCAATCACCCGTTGAATCAAATCTTCTAATGAGTCCAATCAACAGTGAGTTTTCGGACGGAAAGATGGTCTTTTCTGATCCCAACGAACCCAATTCACCTTTATCTCCTGTATCTCCACTGTCTGGAACGGACCAACCAAAAGGAAACTTAGAGAATAAGCTGCTGCAGGACCGGTCGACACCTCGATGCCAGGACCCCGGATTAGGAACTACTTACAATTTGAACCCAAGCGCATATGATGAGGCACATTCATCTTGTAAGGTGAAAGTCTTGAACGTCGAATTAGCCTCTGAGCACGATCTCAAAGGGGGGCAAGCCGATGGTCCAGCGGAGGAAAACACCCTCCTGCCAAATGCTGAAGAAGACCTAGCAGTCGACTTGGAGAGCGTTGTGTGGGCTGTTTCAGATGTTTTGCGCTACACCATCGTTTTCGAAACTTCGCAATATACTCAAAGTGTGAAGGACACTCGAGCAAAGTTACTCGGTAAAGACATCTTGCCAGCAAAGCAGAAAAACTATTGGGGTCCAGGTGATGCTTATCAAGGTATCAATGACGTCTTTTCTATGCCCTGCAAGAAGTCACCGACGGGCCATCTTTTTGTCGAAGTTCAGTTTCATACCCCCGAGTCTTTTGGCCACAAGATGAAGGCTCACGAAATGTACGAAAAGTTTCGGCAAACAATTGACCCTGAATTGAAAACTGCCCTCTGGCGGGATTCTTGTGCCGCAGCAGACAGGTTACCCGTGCCACCGAAGGTTCTAGAGCTTCCTTCACTTTGCTCTCAGCCTGCTCCCATTACCACTGACTTATACGTCGACCTCGTACTTGAGCGGGCCATGAAGATACAAGATGACGCGACATTGTTTCTGAATCAAATTGCGGACCAAACAAAAGTTGCTCTCTCAAAAATGAAAGGATTACCCATTGAAATCGAGAATGGTGATCAAGGCAAAGTCATTCAATCTAGTGCCGCAAAAGAGAACCTATCATTGATAGATCAGTGGATGCATTTAATTGAAGCCACAATTGAAACACTTGTAGCCATTGAACCGGTCTCAGTGGTCAAACGACTCATGTCGCCATCGGTGGTGGAACAACACATCAAGCATAAGCTTCATCATTTGCAGCGCGTTCGAGAATCTGTTGGCAATCTCGATGACGAAGATGGCTCCGATCTGAAAGATGCTTGCATAGCTGTCAAGGACGCTCTTATTCTCAGTGTGGTCATCGCAGAGGATCAGTATGCAGCAACCGTCGCCTTGATGTTGGAGCAACTCTCCTCTACGACAAGTGCGGCGATGACAAGCAGAGGCTTCAGTATCGTGAAAGTCGAAAATGATTGGGCATCACCAGTAGAGTTTGCAGGAAATGGTGTCACTGGTGGTCTAGGGATTCGCTGCGAAGCGACCATGGAAGGTGAAGACGATGGAGTTGCTTTCACACCGGATGACGCGTATCCGTTGTCAATACAATTCCATACTCCGCAGAGCTATTTTGGAGCGCTCTCTCTTAAATCTGCGTGGTCGCAGTATCGGAGCGCAAACACTGCGAAGCAGCGCAAGCAGGCCAAGCGCACCGCGCGCGATATTTCAGCGCGTATAAAAGTCCCGAAGGGCGCTTCGATATTTTTAGATCTAAAAGATCTTCAATTTCGCAGTAAAGAGCCGCTCGAATCACGATAGCTACGGAGTGCGGGTCGACCTATTCGTGGATAGCAAGCGGGTAGGGGTAGCACCCTCCTTAAATTCTCAGCCAATAACACCACCTTCCTAGTAGTTCACTCAGCCAAGAAATATGGAATATAGCCACCAATCAAGTGAGTGGAATGGAATACAGGAACGCTTTTTTGAGCCAGTGCATCTAGTCTAGTCTAGTTAATACTCCCCAAAAACAAAGAAACACCCCTGTACAATGCAGTAGCAGAAAAGTGTAACCTTCAGAACAAGTCTGACTGGGCTGAGT
>Ga0307982_1004244_pt1 | contig 11344 bp, 14 predicted proteins | sample OrgLakmetagen989_FD_201847 | JGI IMG/M metagenome (GOLD analysis project Ga0307982, IMG submission 201847) | Saline water microbial communities from Organic Lake, Antarctica - #989 | ecosystem: Environmental > Aquatic > Non-marine Saline and Alkaline > Saline | place: Antarctica: Organic Lake... | reverse complement strand
GATCCGGCACGCGGCAGCCTCGGCGCTTTTGCAGGTCTGGTCCTGCGCAACCAGTCCTCGCGGATCGCGATGCGCGATCACCGCCAGCGCCGTGCGCAGGGCGGCACGATGCTGTCGCTCGAGGTGCCGCTGGCCGGAACCCGCGAGCCGGTCGGCGACACGCTGACCGAGGATGACGGCCTTGCCGCGTGGCACGGCCAGACCTCCTGCGCAGCGGCCGTCACCGAACTTCACCTCGCCCTGCAGGCGGCGCTTGCGCGGCTCCCGGCCGAGGATCGCCGCTTCTGCGCGGCGCTGGCGCATCGTCCCGTCATCGCGCTGGCGACTGAGGGTTTCGGCAGCCGGTCCGCCCTCTATCGCCGCCTCGCCGATCTCCGCCACGTCCTCACCGCCCACGGTCTCGGTCCGGCGTGGGACGATCTGGCGGCAGCGTGAGTAGAGGGAAAAGGAGGAGATAATGTTCATGCAGACGACACCCATCACCACCGCCCGCGCCAGCCGACCGCTCGGGGAAATCGAGTTCTGTGCCTGGGTGGCTCAGGCCGTTCCCGGCGACCGGCTGGAATACCATCGGGGCTTTCTGGTGCTCGATACCTTTCCGGCGATCTCGCACCTGCCGGATGCGCAGCGCGTCGAACTGGCCAAGCTGGGAAGCCGCGCATTCTGGGCCGCCGAACAGGGCCTTGTGCACCTCGTGCAGAAGCGACTGGAAACCGACCGCTTCGCCTACATCGCTGTGGCGCGCCCCAAGCCGAAGGCCGCCACCGCATCGCTGTCCGCGCTGCTGCTCGACGCGCAGGCAGCATGACAACCCCCATCCAGACACCACCCACCGATCAAGGAGGCACAAATATGCCATTTCCCGACAACACCCCCACGCCGGACGATCTGCCAGCGCTCAGCGCGGCCGAGATCGCGGCCTTGCCGGTCGAACTGCTGGCCATCCTGCAGCACGAAATCGATGCGCGGCTCAAACGCGACAAGGCCGCAAAGGCCCGGCTCGATGCCGGTCTCGCGGTGCGCTACGCCGATCGCGCTGCCGAGGAGCGACGGGCCGCAGGCAAGGACACGGGCACGATCCGCTTCGATGACGGTGATTTCACCGTCGTGGCGGACCTGCCCAAGCGCGTGGATTGGGATCAGGACAAGCTCGCCGCGATGGTCGCGCAGATCCGCAAAGCCGGTGACAATCCCGCACAATATGTCGACATCGCCATCAAGGTGCCGGAGCGCAAATACGCCGCCTGGCCCGACAACATCCGCGAGCAGTTTGAACCTGCGCGCACCGTCCGGTCCGGCGCGCTGAAGGTCGAGATCGTCCCGCAGGAGGGTGATCAATGACCGCGCTCGGCCCCATTCACGCCCCTGACCAGGACCTGCCCGGCCTCATCGAACGCGCAGCGACCATGCTGTCGGGGGCCAGGACGGCTGCCGAGGTGCTGGAAGCCCGCGAAGCGGCTGGCCTCGCTTATGACATCGCAAAGCGTACCGCCCGGCTGCAAACCGCCAAATCTGCCCATGACGATCTGATCGCCGCCGCCCACCGTGCGCAGGCCGACGCGCTGGAAATCGAAGCGGCCGCCAAGCGTCGGCTGGCTGATGAGTACGACGCGGCACAGGCGCGTGGCGAGGTGAAGCGCAACGGTGGAAACCGGAGCAGTGTTGAAGACCACAACACTGCCTCAACCGCTGACCTTGGCCTGCGCCGGGACCAGATCCACGAAGCCCGTCAGCTGCGCGATGCCGAGACGAACGATCCGGGCATCGTGCGCCGCACGCTGGATGACCGGCTCGAACGCGGCGAGGAACCGAACCGCACTGCGATGCGCAAGATGGTCACGGATGCCGCCATGCGGGGAATGCGCCCGCAGCGCAGGCCCAGCCGTCGGAACCCGCTCTACGTGGCGCCGACGCCCGAACAGGTGGCCTGGCAGCATGTGACGGGCACGTTCCGCGCCTTTGCCGAATGGGCCACGGACCAAAATCTCGCGCTGGCCCGCGAGGGCATGCGCGAGGCGCAGGAGGCCCCGTTCCACGACCTCGATGCCAGAGCCATCGCCGATGGATCGACAGCTTTCACAACAATCAAGGAGTGGTTTGATGCTTGATAGCCAATCAGCGGCTTTTGCCGAACGCGTCTGGGATTACGCATCCCGTCTGGGCAACAACGCCCCCAGGATCGCCGATGAGATGATGGAGGCCGCTTTTCCGCTGACCTGCACGCAGGCGCGGCAGGAAGGGGCGCTGCGCATGCTGCGCACCGGGATCATTTCCGAGGTCAAGCGCATCCTGCGCAACCGGGAAGACGGGTTGGGCCAGGTGGATTTCGCAGAGGTTTGCGAGGCCTTCGTGCCATTGGTGAAGGACCTGCGCTCGAAATCCTACTTCGTCGAGAGCGCCGAGGAATACGTCGCCGTCCCCGACCTGATCGTCGAGCCCGACCTGCTCGATGACGCGCGGCGGTTCATGCGGCGCAAGGGCGTTGAGTGCCTCACCGAGGCCGACCGGCTGGATGCGCTGTTTGCGGCCGTGACCAGCAGTGATCCCGATGCAGCGCGGGCGCGCCAGGAGGTGCTGGCATGACCGGCGCACTCCCCATCATCACCGCCGACCAGCGGCTGGCGGAAACTCGCGGCATCAAGGGCGTGATTTTCGGCACCTCGGGGATCGGCAAGACATCGCTGCTCTGGACGCTGAAAAACTCGACCACGCTGTTCTTCGATCTCGAAGCCGGGGATCTGGCCATCGAGGGGCTGGCAATGGATGCCATTCGCCCGCGGACATGGGCGGAATGCCGGGATTTCGCGGTGTTCATCGGCGGACCCAACCCGGCGCTGCGGGCAGACCAGCCCTACAGCCAGGCGCACTTTGAGGCGGTCTGCGCGAAGTTCGGCGACCCGGCCGCGCTGGAAAAGTACGACACGGTATTCATCGACTCGATCACCGTGGCGGGGCGGCTGTGCTTTGGCTGGTGCAAAGGGCAGCCCGAGGCGTTCTCCGAGAAGACCGGCAAGCCCGATGTGCGCGGCGCGTATGGCCTGCATGGCCGCGAGATGATCGCCTGGCTCACGCATCTGCAGCACACGCGGGCGAAGAATGTCTGGTTTGTCGGCATCCTCGACCAGAAGCTCGACGACTTCAATCGCCCGGTTTTCCAGCCGCAGATCGACGGGTCCAAGACCGGGCTCGAGCTGCCAGGCATCGTCGATCAGGTCATCACCATGGCCGAGTTCAAGGCCGAGAATGGCACCCTGCAGCGCGGCTTTGTCTGCCAGACCCTGAACCCGTGGGGCTATCCCGCCAAGGACCGCTCCGGCCGGCTCGACATGCTCGAGGCGCCCCATCTCGGGCGGCTGATGGACAAGATCCGCGGCCCGTTGGTCCCCGAAGAGCGGCGGCTGACCTACCAGGCCCCCGAGCTTCCGGCGCCGCCAAAGGCGCAGGCCACCCCTTCCAACGACACCACCAACTGAAAGGACCTATTCCATGTCTCTCTGGAACGACTTCAACGACGCGCAAACCAACGCCAACGTCATCCCCAAGGGCACGCTGGCCAAGGTGCGCATGACGATCCGCCCGGGCGGGTTCGACGACCCCGCGCAGGGCTGGACCGGCGGCTATGCCAAGCGGGCCTCCACGGGCGCGGTCTATCTCGATGCCGAGTACACGGTACTCGAAGGACCCTATGCCAAGCGCAAGATCTGGTCGCTGATCGGGCTCTACAGCCCCAACGGCCCGAACTGGGCCAATATGGGCCGCAGCCTGGTGCGGGGCATGCTGAATTCATCGCGCGGAATTTCTGACAAGGACAACTCGGCGCAGGCGCAGGCCGCGCGGCGCATCAACGGGTTTGCCGATCTCGACGGGATCGAGTTCATCGCCCGGATCGATGTCGGCAAGGACTCGAGCGGGGAAGAGCGCAACGAGATCAAAAGCGCGGTCATGCCCGATCACCGCGACTATGCGCAGCTCATGGGTCATGGCGCCGCGCCGATGGCACCCGGGTCGCCACATGCGCCGCAATCTGCGCCGCCGGCGCCCCAGCCCCAGACGCCGACACCGACGCAGGGCCACGGCGCACCCGCGCAGCATGGGCAGTCCACGCAGACACCCGCCGCGCCCGGCTTCTCGGGCCGTCCGAGCTGGGCCGAGTGAGGGTCACCGCCATGCGATTGCGTCCCCGCCAGAAACTCTTCGTCGAGCGCAGCCTGTCTGCGCTCGGCACCCGCGACAATACGCTGAGCGTGGCCAGCACCGGGTTCGGTAAATCTGTCGCGTTGTCAGCCCTGGTACGTGAGCGCCTCGGAGATACCGATGCCAAGGCCTGCGTGCTGGCGCATCGCGATGAACTGACCGCGCAGAACCGCGACAAGTTCCAGCGTGTGGTCCCGGATGTGTCCACCTCCGTCGTCGATGCCACCACCAAATCATGGGCCGGCCAGGTGACCTTTGCCATGGTCCCCACGCTGGCACGCGAGGCGAATCTGGCAGGGATGCCGAAGCTGGACCTTCTGGTGATCGACGAAGCGCACCACGCCGTGGCCGACAGCTATCGCCGCATCATCGACCGCGTCCGGGGTACCAATCCGGACGCCCGGATCTTCGGGGTCACGGCCACGCCGACCCGCGGCGACAAGAAGGGTCTGCGGGCGGTCTTCGACAATGTCGCCGACCAGGTGCGTCTGGGCGAGTTGATCGCATCGGGACACCTCGTGCCACCACGCACCTTCGTCATTGATGTGGGGGTGCAGGACAAGCTCAAGGCGGTGCGCAAGACCGTGTCCGATTTCGACATGTCTGAGGTGGCCGAGATCATGGACCGCGCGCCGATCACCGAGGAGGTGGTGCGCAATTGGCAGGAGAAGGCCGCCGATCGGCCCACGGTGGTGTTCTGCTCCACCGTCGCTCATGCCGGCCATGTCGCCGAGGCCTTCAACGATGCCGGCATCCCCACCGGTCTGATCCATGGCGATCTGCCTGGCGACGAGCGGCGGAATATTCTGGCGGCCTTCGCGAAGGGTGAAATCCGCGTCATCACCAACGTCGCGGTGCTCACGGAAGGCTGGGACCACCCGCCCACCTCCTGCGTCGTGCTGCTACGGCCCTCCTCCTACAAGTCCACCATGATCCAGATGGTCGGGCGCGGCCTGCGCACCGTGGATCCCGCCGAGCATCCGGGCGTGGTCAAGACCGACTGCGTCGTGCTGGATTTTGGCACGTCCAGCCTGACCCATGGCACGCTGGAGCAGGACGTCGATCTCGACGGCAATACCGGGACCGGAGAAGCGCCGTCGAAGACCTGCCCGGCGTGTCAGGCCGATATTCCGCTGGCCTCGCGCGAATGCCCGATCTGCGGCGAGGTGTTGGTCGAGGATGAGGGTGAAACCCTTGAGGTAGCTCACGGCGGGGCGCTCTCCGGCTTCCTGATGACCGAGATCGATCTGCTGAAACGCTCCAGCTTCGAGTGGGTCGATCTCTTCGGCACCGAGGATGCGCTGCTGGCCACGGGCTTCTCGGCCTGGGGCGGCGTCTTCTGGCTCGACGGCCTCTGGTACGGCATCGGCGGCGCGCGCGGGGCGCAGCCGCAGCTTCTGGGTATCGGCGAGCGCAGCGTCTGTCTCGCGCAGGCCGATGACTGGCTGAACGATCACGAGACCGACGAAAGCGCCTTCAAGACCAGAGCGTGGCTGACCCAGCCCGCCACCGAAAAGCAGCTGCAATATCTCTCACCTGCCGCGCGCAGCGATTATGGCCTGACACGCTACAAGGCCTCGGCGTTGATGACCTTCACCTTCAACAAGCGCGCCATTCGCGGGTTGATCATCAGCGCGGCCCCATCCGCGCGGGAGGCCGCGTGAGCCGTGTCGCGCAAATCCCGTCCCCGCCCGCAACGGCTGCGGATCGCCCGGGCCCTGATCGCCCCGGCCATCCGCGCGGCACGCTATGCGCCGTTTGCACATCCCGCACCCGCGGCTTCGGCTGGTTCGATCCCAACCGGCCGCGCGGCAAACGCACATACCGCTGGTTCTGCTCCATGGGCTGCCAGGCGGCCTTCACCCAAAAAGCAAGGAAAGGACTGAACATGGTTGATTTTACTGAAGAAGAAATGATGGCCCTGCCTGCCGTGATGCGCGCACTGGCCCCGGAAATGGAGCGGATCGGCTGGGACCGCCCGCTGGGCCACCTGAGCCAGAACGACATGCACCGGCTGATCGTCATCACCGTCGAGGCCTTCCGCGCCGAGATGGCTGAGATCGCCAGCCAGTCGGAGGTGCCCTTCTGATGCTCGATTTCAATCACCGGCCCGGCTTCGCCGAGCGTGTCAACGAGACCATCGATGCGGCCCTCACGGCTGAGAACGCCAGCCGACCACCCCGCGATTATCTCGGTGGCTCGCGGCTTGGCCATCCCTGCGAGCGGGCCCTGCAATTCGAGTACACTGCCACGCCGAAAGACAAGGGGCAGGAGTTTTCCGGCCAGCTGCTGCGCATCTTCGCCATCGGGCACGAGCTGGAAGAGCTCGCGATCCGCTGGCTGCGCGGCGCGGGGTTCGATCTCTACACGCAAAAGGGCAACCGTCCAGATGGCGGCCAGTTCGGGTTCTCGGTCGCGGGCGGGCGTATCCGCGGCCATGTCGATGGCATCTTTGCCGCCGGACCCGAGGGGTTCGGCCTCGCTGTCCCGGCGCTCTGGGAATGCAAGACCATGAACGCGAAGAACTGGCGCGCCTGTGTCAAGGACGGGGTTGCGGTCTCCAAGCCGGTCTATGCCGCCCAGATCGCCGTCTACCAGGCTTACATGGACGCGAGCGTGCCGGGCATCAGCGCCGCTCCTGCCGTGTTCACCGCGATCAACAAGGACACCGCCGAGCTGCACCACGAGCTGGTGCCCTTCGATGCCGGTCTCGCGCAGCGCATGTCCGACCGCGGCGTCCGGATCCTGCAGGCCACGGATGCGGGCGAATTGCTGCCGCGCGTGGCGCAGGCCCGCGACTTCTTCGAGTGCCGCTTTTGTCCATGGGCCGCCCGCTGCTGGAGCCTGCCCGGATGACGGATACGCCCGAAGACCCGCCCGACACAAGCAAAGTGAGAAAGGATGCCGACATGGCGCATGATGAAGATCACAAGGACGACTGCCCTCAAACCCCATCGGATGACACATCCTCCGAGACCCCGAAGGAAAACCTCGTCCATTTCAATCCGTGGCGCGATTTCAACGACGCAGCGCCGCAGATCGACGTGTTCGGCGACGAGCCCGACCCCGGACGGATCGCCGAGTTCATGGACGTCGTCTTCGGCTACTGCGACGGGCTGATCCCTGTCCGCAGCTTCATCGACAAGGGTCAGGGCTTCGACGGCCGCCCGCATAACATCTGGATCGAGGCGGATTCCTCGGTGGCCGACAAGATGACCACCTTCGCCAATTGGGCGGCCCGCGAAGGTGCTGCCGTCTATGTCATCCCCGGCACCGTCGCCGAGCCCGGGCAGGCCAAGGCGGACGACGTCCAGCAGATGCAGACCGTGGTCGTCGATATCGACACCGGCGATATCGCCGCCAAGCGCGCGCATCTCGAGCGTCATCTCGGCCCGCCGAGCATGGTGGTCGAAAGCGGCGGTGTCACGCCCGAGGGGCAACACAAGGCGCATGTCTGGTGGAAACTGACCGAACCAGCCGAGGGCAGCGACATTGCGCGTGTGACGCGTCTGCGCGGCGATATTGCCGCCAAGGCCGGCGGCGACATGCATTTCCGCTCGGCGCACCAGCCGATCCGCGTGGCGGGCTCGGTCTATTACAAGAACACCCTCAAGACGCAGGTGCGCATCGTCGCGCTGAACGCCGAGATGGAACGCGATCTGGGCGAGTTCACCGAGGCGGTGACCGACATGCCGCCCGCACCGGGCGTGTCGCTGCAGCCGGACTTCGCCGCGCCCGACAAGCCCGCCGTCGACGATGTGCTGGTCACCCCGGTGCGCGAGAGCGCGCAGGATGACTGGTCCCGCTTCGAGGGGGCCTCGGCCGCGATCGGGTATTTCATCCGCATGGTCCATGAGGGGCGGATGTCGAAGGATGAAGGCTGGGAAGGCATCTGCGGCTACAACGCCGCCATGCTGCGGCCCCAGTGGACGGTGGAGCGGCTCAAGCGCGAGTCCGAACGGCTCTGGGCCCGTCATGTCGACAAGTACGGCCCCCCGCTCGTGCGCCTCGACAGCGCCGCCCCCGTGCCCGACGAGATGCCCGCTTTCACGCTTGGGGCGTTGCTCGATGACACCAGCCCCATGCCCGAGGATATCATCGCGCCGCGTGTGCTGACGCCCGGTGGGCTGCTGGTGCTGGGCGGCGCGCCCAAGGTCGGCAAGAGCGATCTGCTGATCTCCTGGCTCGTGCACATGGCAGCAGGGCAGCCCTTCCTCGGCTTCACCCCGCCGCGGCCCCTGCGGATCTTCTATCTGCAGGCCGAGATCCAGTATCACTATCTGCGCGAGCGCCTGCGCCAGATCGCCCTGCCGCCCGAGGTGCTGGCTGCCGCGCGCGACACGTTCGTCGCCACGCCGAAGCTGAAGATGCTGCTCGATGCCGAGGGAAGCATGCAGGTGGCCACCGCCGTCCGGCGCGCGTTCCCGGACGCGCCGCCCGATATTCTCTGCGTCGACCCCATTCGCAACCTCTTCGACGGCGGCCCGGATGGCGGCGGCGAGAACGACAACACTGCCATGATGTTCTTTCTCAAGGACCGGGTGGAAGTGCTGCGCGATCACATCGACCCCGATTGCGGCGTGATCCTCGTCCATCACACGCGCAAGCTGTCGAAGCACCAGGTCAAGGAGGACCCGTTCCTCGCGCTCTCCGGCGCCAGCGCGCTGCGCGGCTTCTACACCACCGGGCTGATCCTGCACCGGCCCGACGAGGAAAACCCCCAGCGCAAGCTGGAGATAGAGCTGCGCAACGGACCGGCGCTGGAGCCCAAGATCGTCGACAAGGTCAATGGCGAATGGGTCGAGCTGAACCCCATGAACGAGCGGTTGGTCCGCCAGGAGACCGGCGCAAAACATGACGCCGAGCGGGATCGGAAACGTGACGTGATCCTTCGCCTGCTCTTCGATGAAGCCGCCGAGGGGCGTGTCTACACGTCAACACAGTTTGGCGCAGGCTTCGAGAACCAGCATGGGCTTGGCAGCGAATTCACCATTCGGCAGCGGATCAATGTCCTCGCATCGAAAGGGTTCGTCAAATTCCGCCGCGATCTGGCCGAACACGGCTTCCCCGCGACCAAGTCGCACTTCGGCTATCTCTGCGTCGAAGGCATGCGGTTCGGCCGTGATCCGGTGGTCGATCCCGAGACCGGCGAGGTGCTGGCCGAGGGCGAACTGGTCCTGCCGAGCCACTTCAAATGCCCCCATTCCGGCCGCGCCAGGGAGGTCGAGAACCCCGCCGTCTGGGTCTTTCCGGAGGGGGTCGATGAATGACTTTGTCATATGACAGAGGCCACTGTCATCCTCATGCCTCTGTCATAAATCAAATGAAATCAACAACTTGCTGATGACGATGACAGTGGTCTCTGTCATGCCCCTCTGTCATCAAAAACGGGAGAAAATGACATGAAACCAGATACTTGTAAGGATTTGATGAGAGAGAGTGTGACTGCCTATACTAAGTACGAGGGGGGCGGACGCCGTCACGCCCCCTCATACAACGATAGTAACCGCGCGACCGGTGTCTCCGATGCTGTCGATGGTCGCGGCAAGAGGTCGTCTGGATCGCGAACTCCGCGCGTGGTGCACAAGATCAATTTCCGTGTGCTGCCTCTTCCGGGAACCGTGCTGATGCACGAGGGCCAGCGCTATGTTGCGATCGGATCGGATTTGCACACGCGCCGTGATGGCCAGACCGTTCCAATCATCTGCTGGAAAAGCCACTGCGCCGAATGCGGCAGGCCCTTCGACGGCTGGAGCGGTTTGCGATCGGGAACGCTGAACCGCCGCTGCCCAGAGCATCACGCGCCCGGCAAGGCCGTTACCGCAGCAGGTCGCAAGCGCGCGGCACCCCACCGGCGAAAACACGGCAAACGCAAGAAACCCTGAACCACCATCCGACGACGGCGGCCGGTACCGCCAAGCATCAACCGCCGTCGTCTTCCACCCGAGCAGCCAACCAGAAAAGGAGACCACTCATGGCTGATACGACTCTCGCCGAGGCCAATCTCGGCGCAACCCCGGAAACGCCCATGCCGACCGAGCCCGCGCGCGCCATCCTTGCCCTCGATCTCGGCACCACCACCGGCTGGGCGCTGCGCGGCCATGACGGGCTGATCACCAGCGGAACGGCATCGTTCAAGCCCGGCCGCTTCGATGGCGGCGGCATGCGCTATCTTCGCTTCACCAACTGGCTGACCGAACTGGACCGGCTGTCCGGGCCGATCGCGACGATCTGGTTCGAGGAAGTGCGCCGCCACGCAGGCACTGACGCGAGCCACGTCTACGGCGGGCTGATGGCCTCACTGACCAGCTGGGGCGAACTCAGGGGCGTGCCATACGAAGGCGTCCCGGTTGGCACCATCAAGCGCCACGTCACCGGCAAGGGCAACGCCAACAAGCAGGCAATGATCGACGCGGCCCGCGCCCGTGGGTTCAGCCCTGCTGACGACAACGAGGCCGACGCCATCGCCATCCTGCTCTGGGCCATCGAAACCCGGGGAGGTGCGGCATGAACTTCCACCCGAAAGGTTACGGCGGCCACCGCCGCGATCCCGAACAGGTCAAGCGCGACGGCTGGCACGAACATCAGATGCTCGCCGTGTCGCTTGACGACCACCGCCTCACATGGCCGGAGCGCGAACTGGTCCGGCAACTGGGCGAGAAGCTGTATGGCAAGCTGCCTGTGGTCCGGGAGGTGCGCAATGGCCGATGACTGGACCACAGGCCGCGTGCAGGATCGGCTGGAGCTCGCCGCGGACGTTTTCGCGCAGTTGCCCGGCGTGAAGCCCACGGGCTACTTCAACGCCTGGCCGGAGTATTTCCATAGCTTCGCCGATCATGTCGGTCAGGAGCCCGAAACACGCCGCCCGCGCCCTACCCCGCGCCAGATCACCGAAGCCGAGGAGGCGATGCTCTGGCTGCGCTGGCTGGAGCGTGACGACGCCCGCATCGTCTGGCTGCGCGCAAGGGGCAAGCCGTGGAAGAAGATCACCTGGGAGATCGGGCTGAGCCGCCCCGCAGCCAACCGCCACTGGCAGTACGGCGTTGCGCTGATCACGTGGCGGCTCCATGGACGCATGCCGTCTTCGCGGCGTTCGAAGCGGTTCGTGATCGACAACGCCGACAACCTGTCAAGGAAAATCATCCTGTGA
>Ga0307982_1004240_pt1 | contig 11348 bp, 14 predicted proteins | sample OrgLakmetagen989_FD_201847 | JGI IMG/M metagenome (GOLD analysis project Ga0307982, IMG submission 201847) | Saline water microbial communities from Organic Lake, Antarctica - #989 | ecosystem: Environmental > Aquatic > Non-marine Saline and Alkaline > Saline | place: Antarctica: Organic Lake... | reverse complement strand
TCACTACACACTTTACAACGACTGACACTAGTCGTTCAACTAAGACACTAAAATGACTGGATACTAAACACGTGTGATTACGATTGTACATAACCAGCAAATGGCTCATGCATAACAGAAGACATGGACGCATATCCCCCTGTACTTTCCCAGTACAGGGCACATGCCTCATACATGAACATCAGGATGCCCAGCAAATAGCACTCTCGGACTTAGGAATTATAAGAACGCAAACACGTGCGCAAATTTTTCGTGAGCAAATGGGCACCAAAAAAATTCCTCGTCCCCATTACCAGTTGAGTTGGGCTGTGTTGAATGGTAGCTTAAAGCTCCAGAAAGAGACATGTGAATATGGATACTTGATAAGGGCCCTCTCGGGCAATACAGGTGATTAAACGAACTCATTTGAGGGGCTTTCCGAGCGACCTTCCGTTGCGGTATCGACGCTTGTCGCTTCTGTTGCTTCTGCTTCTGCCTCGATGGCTGCTGCTTTCTTCAAGCCGCCCAGAAGCATGCTCATTCGGTTGGCCGCGACCACAGCGTTCATGACTTTCTTGAGCTTTCGCTTGTGGTTCCAGCGCTTCATGGCTGCCTGGTTCTTTTGCAAGTCGCGGCTTTGGAGTTCGGACTCTGACAGCATGAGCCACGGATGCCTCAGGGCTTGGTCCGCCTAGAGATGGGTCCAGGCACCAGGTACATGCATACATGCAAACAAACGCAAAGGAAGTCAAAGGAAGTCAACTACAGTACGTAGGTGAAGTGCCTTCAACGCGACATCATTCTGAGGTGTTCAAAGACCTTGGACCAACACGCGTCGAATTAGGATTTACTACTCTCGAAACATCATATATTTGACGGCCTTGGCCTCTTACCGTCATGCGTTTGTCTGGGTCAATTTGAAGAAGTTTCGTGATGAGATCTTTGGCGGGCGCGCTAATTTCGCTCCAGTAATCCTCATGAAACTCGTAGGTGGCAGTTGAGATCAAATCGAATAATACCTAGAAGAGACGTGCAGCGGTGGAGCATAAATTCGACGGCCCAAAAGTAGGTTCGGGTGTATATGACAGTATCGAAGGAAAAGCTGCTGAGTGATGACGGTATCAAATAAAGAAGTGATAACAGAACGAAACAACCATGCCAGTACATGGCGCACCCCCCCCTTTTTTTTTGTTAACCATGTTATGTTTGTCAGTAGCTTCACCTTTTGATTGTCATGATCAAACGGCGGGTAACCACCGAGGAGCACGAATATAATAACCCCCACCGACCACATGTCGCATGCTAAGCCATAGGGGGTCCCAACGCCGGGCTTGCCCATTTTGATCACTTCCGGCGCGACGTAACCAGGAGTGCCACACATTTCTGTCAAACACGACGCGCCCGTTACCTGGTAGGAGAGCACAACGCAGAGTCGGCAAATAAGGATGATTGCTTAGCCATGGATTTCAATGACACGTTTACTCATAGCCTGCAGTGCAAGCCCACTGTATTCCTCGCACCTTTGTTGCGAAGCCGAAGTCAGCTATTTTGACATTGGAATCGGTGCTTGTCGACTCGAGCAGCAAATTTTCTGGTTTTAAATCTAAAGGCCCGAGGAAGGGAAGCACAATTAATCAGTGAGAGAATGAAATCGAGAAGGAATGAGCACACTGTCGGAAAACATGTTTCGTTACCTCGATGGGCGATGTTTTTCTCGTGGAGATACCGGAGGGCATCAAGCAACACTACTGCGGTGGCTCTCGCCTGCTCCTCCGAATACGCTTCCAGAGCGACAATGCGATCAAATAGCTCGCCGCCTTCCACTTTTTCCATGACGATGTAGTATTGATCGTCGTCTTTGAGATCCGCAAGCATTCGAACGATGTTTGGGTGGTCTAAATCACGCAGGATGCCAATCTGGCACATGCAAATTAAGGTGCGTAAGTATACTTGGCAATACTCCGAATGGACCAACGATTGTCAATTCATGTAATAATTCTCAATGATAACTGAGCTATCGCTAGGGACAATTAATTCACTTCACATTTACTTCGAAGCCAATAGGCGAGCAAGCAGGCAGTCAAGCAAGAAGGCGCGTGCATTTGTGGTAGGCAAGTGTTGCATGGAAGGTTATCAGAACATCGACAAATAAGAGTAGCAGGCTCAGGAATAATGTTGGTAGAACCAAACCTCTTGATCGAGGGCTTTTCGGTCGCGAAGTTTCATTTTCTTGCCATCGATGCATTTTACGGCCACTTCTACATGGGTAGAGATCTGCAGCCCCAGCTTAACTACGCTATAAGCCCCACGCCCGAGCTCAACTTTATTGTTGATCGCAAACTCGCCGCCCGCTAATTCTGTCAAGGAAACATCCTTTTCAGAAGTCTTCGTGCCTTGAGTGTTAGTTGCTCCGCTACTCTGTAGAGCGAAGTATGAAGCCTTAGTCGGTTAGTTATCGAGCATCTAGCGAAAACGAAACCAAAATCAAGCCGCAACGAACCTTGCTTGCTCCACCGCCCATGCTGCCCTTTAAATTAAGCAAATATAATTATAATCTGAAGTTGCCCACTGCACTACTAGGCAAGCTCTCGAGGGTGTCAGCGCGAGGCAATGCCATGGATTTTAACGCCTTTGCTGCTTCTTTTGGCTTGTTGCTTGTTGCTTCAAGAATTTTTTCCCATCAACACAGTGGGGGGGGCAAAAAAGGAGAAAAAGTAGTCGGAAATCCGAGGCTCCCGTGACGTGTCCCGTGTCCCGTGTCCCGTGTCCCGTGCGGTGTTTTGTGCTTTGTTGTTTGTCGTCAGTTGTCTATGTAGTCCTGCGTCCTGCTGTCTGTCCACTGTCGACCGTCGACCATGTTCGTTATATCATTTCGTTGCGGGCGCTACAGAAGTAGTGTAGTGTAGCTACAGAAGCTAGCTTTAGGCCACAAACTTTGGCTGCGGCATCTCAACTCCACTTGAAGCAGCGAATATTAGACTGGTAATAGCAACCTAAGCACTACTATCTCCATAGTGGTTGGGCTGCAGCATAGCTAGCAAGGCTGCTTATAGTAACTTTTAGATTTGCCAACACCATAAGAGAGGAACCATGAGTGACGAAGAGGACGAGCTTGAGGACGACGAGGACGAGGTAAATTGATCTTATTTTCAGATGTGTTAAGCTTCCTCAACAGCGTTCAGGCTAGCCTAACTGTTACAGAAAATCCCCCCACCCCCCCCACCCCCTCTAGTGATTGGAAATTTCCATATAATTTGCCACTAAGTTAGCAGAGATTTTCCGCAACACTAACCATGGTCATAACGGAGGAGGAGCCGTTACAGGTGCTCATTAACATCTTATCGTACAACTTGCCATGTTTTCTTTTACTCAGGACGAAGAAGAGGAAGAGGGTGAAGATAATGAGGACGAAGAAGACGAAGACGACGACGAAGAGGTCGGTGCTTCATCTCGAGTATACCCACGCCTTTCTAGTAACTAAATGCAAGTAACGTGCATGAAGAAACGGGTTTTAGGAAATTGTACCATCTTAGCATAACATGAAAGAGTGAGCGGTAATCACAGCTATGCTCTTGTCTTTCAGGAGGAAGATTCCAACGAAGAAGAAGAGGCCGATGAAGATGACGACACTGATGCCAACAGCAAGTTGAGCAAAAAGTCGTCTTCTAAGGCAGACAAATTACGGCAGTTAGCGAAAACATTCTGCCTCGGCATGTTTCGAACTCCGGTAGCACCTAGCGATGACGCCACAGAAGATGCTTCTGACACCGAAGACGGCCATTCCTCTGAGCACGACTCGTTGGAGCCGGCCGACAGGCGCATCTTCTTGACTGTGGTAGCGTCGGAGCACGTGAAAGTGCGCGATTACCTCGCGGGCTCGAACCCTTACTTGATTGTGAAGCCTGACGGGCGCGGAGGCAGGCGCCCCACGCAACGGTCAAAAACCGAATGGTTGGCGCCCAACACGCAATTCAACGAAAGCTTTGAACTCGACATCACCGAAAGCGATTTGCCGGTGCGGCTGGTGATTTGGGACCACTTAGAAGAGTTGACGTCGTCTCGAGACTTGAAGCGCGCGGCCAAGGAGCTCCTCGCCGCCAACCGTCCGGAAGTGCCTCCCTCGGAGGCGTACATGCGGTATGTGGACGTGCCCGACTTCGACCATCCCCCCGGCCCCGAGCTGGACCCCAAGCGCAAGCGGGCCTTGCCGCGGTTCGTGGAAATTCCCGAGTCCCGCACCCCCACCACGGCGTGGTTCCCCGTGCAGGAGCCCCCTCTGACCATGGCCGGCGACGATGCCTTCGACAACGCCAACAAGCGGGCTACTGGTAAATACGATAGAGAATCTGCTGTTGTTGAAACTCGCCTCGTATATTCCATGTTGAGATTTATAGGTATTGTTAGTTTATTCAGTGATTGGTCGGGCAATTTTGACAATGACCTTATTGGAAATCAACTGCACTACCTCGTTTTGATATGGCTTTTGTGTGATCATCATGGCTCCAATGACCTTCGACTGACCCGCGCTCCTCCCTACCCACCTCTTTCCCTTTTTCCTCCATACAGGGGGCTTCGCGCCAACGGCGGGCCTCATCATCAGCCTGTGCTACCAGCGCATTGACCCGTTGACCGGGGAATTGCTCGACGCCGTAGAAGAGTCCATCGACGAAACCGAGGTGGACCGCCGCTCCCTCTTGGCCATGCTGCACGCCACCTCCAAGCCTCCGGGCCTGGTCTGGAACCCGGTGGCCAACTGGCAGTACCCTGACGTCAGCGAGGACGTGACCCAATGGGACGGCGTGAAGTGCGCGCCGAGGAAGCGCTACCTGACCCACGACGAGAAGGCGGGCGATTTGCTGGAGCCCCTGGAGGTAAGTGTGTATTTGTGCATTGCGTCTTTTTGTGGTGCGCTCTTTTCGGTGTGTTGCACGCATGAGCTTGACCCATAGTGGGAGATATTCTTTGGAGGAAGAGAAAGATTGAGAGCGAAAGATTTCATTACGCATGGTAATTGGTATTTATTGCCTCGCGTATGCGAACATGTACGTTTGAACATAGTCTGAGACCATTGAATTTTCACAGGTGCCTCGCGTCGTCTCGCTCGATTTGTCGAAACGGTCTATCAAAGGCTCCATGCCGCCGCACTGGTTTGCGGAGAACTTCGCTGGCATGGGGGCTTCTTTGTCCGCGCTGCACACCATCGACATGTCGGACAACAAACTCGAGGGAATGGACCTGCCTCATTTTGCCACCCTCGAAACGTTAACGGTGCTGGACTTGAGCGAGAATTCGTTGCGTGGCGACCTCAGTGCTTTGGCTTTGCCGCCTTCTCTCGTGGTGCTCAATTTGGACTACAACTACTTCAAGGGCCCGGTAGAGGCCTCATGGTTCATGAATATGTCCAACGTGACGACTTTGAGGCTCAGTGGCAACCGCTTGAACTGCGATGTGCCTCGCAAATGCTGGTATGTATGTGTGGGTGGGTCTGTGGTGTTTTTTTTTTACTTTTGTGGTTGTCTTCTAATGAGGGTATATGAAGTGCTTGCCATCGTTTTCCCGCTCGTTTCTTGTATGATTCTTGCTCGCTTCGCGTTTATGTTAATGCATACATTTCCTGAAGCACAGCCGCCTCTTTTCTTTTTCTTGTTCCTAAATCTGCACCCTTGTCCTCCACTTCTTGTTGTATTTTCTTCATCGCACTCCGCCAATTACCTCCTCAGGCACTTCATGACTAGCCTCCAGACGCTTCAAATGGCGAAGTGCGGCTTTACAGGGCCGTGCCCCCTCTCAATCGCCGACGCGAAAGAGCTGCAAACTGTGAACTTCTCCGACAACCCTGATCTGGACGGAGAATTGCCGACGAGTTTGTCCGAATTGTACTGGCTCGAGGTGAGAAGCTATCATTAGGCTCTAACTTTACACGCGCTAATTTCGCCTTACATCTGGCTCCCTTCTATTCTTTTCCCTCTCAATGGTTCCCTCTTCACTTGATCTTCTCGCTTGGTCTTGCTCAGGACGTGAACTTCAGCGGTTGTTTGCGGCTCACTGACTCCCGCCAAGTGATGACCACCCTTCGAGACAAGGGAGTTGCCGTGCAAGTGTGGGGCACCGGGATCTCAGACCCGAGCTGACGACCATGTGGATGCATGCGCAAGCATTCTATTTAGTGTCCACTCAAATTGCAATAGTACGTGGAACTCCTCGTATAGGTGGAAGCAGGCAATGGTACAATGTCCTTTATAATCTTGCATGGTCCACGTGAGGCTTTACGCGTAGAGAGCAGCTGCTTGCGTGATTCTTTTTGAAGGTGCTTATTGAAGCGGGGAGAAAGCCGTAAAGCTCTTTTTTGGGATGCCTTGCTACTACCCTACTACGTCACTACGCCTGTCCACTATCCAATACAATACCATAATTCACCTGCTTTTGCTAATTGGGGTTCAGGAACCGCAAGCTCTGAGCTGGATTTTGGTCATATTTCCGATATCCCGTATCCAAATGGCGTATTCCCAGGTGCCTTGCATGGCCAGATAGCCACTGATCCGATTGACCATTGACCGTTAAGATAAGTTAGGTGTTAAGAGAACTAGATATCGAATTTCGATTTCGAATTTCGGGAAGTAAACGCCCCAGAGAACTGCCGACGCCAAACACGTCCCTATGAAATCCATATATCAATAGGGTTTGATTGCCCTATCTCGAGACGCATATCAAGGCTATTGTTAATAGGTGATAGCGCAATAGCTGCGCAAAAGCAAAAGCATAGAACGTCTTTTCTTTTTTTTTTGTTGGTTGCGACTGATGAAGCATAGCGGTTTTAATATTTACCGAAATGGAGTAGGCAGCTCACATTTGCATGATAATTGACCAAAGACTCCATTATGAAAATTCCTTACGATTTCCAGCCATCAGAGGCCGAATTAAGAGCCAAGGTAACGAGGAGGGCCGTCATCTCCTTCTGATGGCACTTCATCGCCGAAGAGCCCCCAGTCTAAAATCTCGAGTGAAGCTACGATTGTTGATAGAGAGGGACAGACTTCAAGCCTATCTTTACGACCATGCAGTGATAGCACTAGATCAGTTCTCACGCGAGGAAGGCGCACCACGCAGACATCTATGTCACTCGCAGGAAACAACGCACAGCTAGCAGCTACACCGTCGCCGCCTTGCGCGCGCACATCGGTGGGCAGCTCGACCGCGTGAACAGGAGCTTGCTCGAGACTATCAGCTTCCGCTGTCCGCTCGTCTCGCTTCAACAACTCTATCGCATGGAAGTGCGGAGCTGCATTCATGTCAGGACAAGCTTCAGTTGCTGCTTCTAATACATCGACAAACAAAGCCAAGGGCCGAGGCGCATCTGCTTCGACGGATGACGACGTCGAGGGAGCTACGAATATTTCTTGGTTGTCTGGAACGGCCCTCTTAATAATGTCCATGAATGCCTCGGTGTCTAGCCACGATGCTGGAGCATGGAATCGCATCGCTCCGCCGAAGAGTTCGCGTGGGGCGAGCGGTACTGAAGAATCCATCGGAAAGCTAGGAATTACTTGCTAGCTGAAGGGTGGGAACTGAGCGATGCTACTTATCTTTCTCCTTGCTGGCACTTCAAAGTAAGCTCTGAGCTTGCTGCCGCTGTCTGTTTTGCCAAATGCAGCTGGAGCTTCTGTACACTGCAGGAGCTCAGTCGTCTGTATCTTCTGTTGAGTCTAGCTAGCTAGCTAGCTACGTATCTGTACTGTAGTAGATTCTATAGCTTGTATTTTTTTAAAGCTGTACAGCCATGTATACAGCAGTACTAAATGTACGTGAGTAATCAGAGAGTGTAGACCTCAGATGCTAAGCTCGAGCTAGTTAGCTACAGATAGTGGGCAGTTCGTGCTGCTGCAGAAGATAGATATTTCTGTAACTTTTTGCCAGTGCCATGAGTGGGGCATCAAGTGCTGGGCTGCGGTGCGCCACCGGTTTGACTTTTCTGTTGATCCTAGGGGCTGTGACACCATCCTCGGTGCCCGCTAAACGCGCAGCTACAGCTGCTCGACGCTCCCAGTACGACGGTGGCGTCTCTCAATTTGACCCTGACGGCAATCTGCATCAAGTTGAATACGCGAATGTCGCGGTGCAAAATTCGGAACCTGTTGCGGCGGTGCTGTTTGAAAGTGGCATTGTACTCGCTGCGCGCGTTCGACCTTTCATTCCAGGCGCCCTGCGCGCTGGCCCTTACTTCGAGAAAGTGTTAGCCATCGACGATCACATTGTTTGCACGGTCGCCGGCGTAGGGCCTGACGCTAGTGCTCTTGTAGCAGCAGCGCGCGAGGCCGCGCAGAAGCACCGGTTAGCGTGGGGCGACCCGATCCCACCCCAGCTCCTGGCGCGCACAATGTGCAACCAGTGCCAAGCATACACGCAATACGGCGGGCTGCGGCCTTTCGGAGCTGCACTGCTTCTCGCTGGGTATGACAAAGACGACGGCTTTCAGCTCATCTCAATCGATCCGTCGGGCAATTCGCGCACCTACCGACCTCATACAACCCGTGCCCCAGGGGATGGTCATACAGCCGCAGTAGCAGCATTGGGCAAAGACAGCGCCAAAGTGCGCCGTGCACTCTTAGCAGAATTTAAGGCTGAGCCAGGGGCTGTCGCTCAGGCAGAATTTGGTGAGCTCTCCTTCGGCCAGCAGGCGCTTGACAAGGCACTGCGGGAACCAGTGCAATCTGTAGACGAAGACGCGAGCGAGCAGTTGAGTGCAGCAAGCGACACAGAAGGCATGTATCTCGAGGTTGCAACCCTCGCTCTGCGTGAAAGAGTTGAACAGCGGGCTTCAGGGTTAACATTAAGAACACAATTTCCTGTTGTTGTGTTTGGACCTGGGCCCACAGCGCAAAAAGCGAATGATGGAAGTGGCCAGAGTCCCGAGGCAGAGTAAGCCTGAGGCCCCTTACAGAAATCCAGGCGGCATTCCTTAAACATCGACATTTGCTTCTAAATGGCTTTTCTAGGACCCGGAGACGAAATGTACGTCGTATTGGCATTTGCGCACAACAGAATAACCTTATTGGACTTGCTATTCCTATCGACATCGAGCTCAGAGCCTAGGATCTTTTTGAAACCCAGCACCTCTGACATCCGGACTCCAAATCCAAATCCACGCGCGCTAAATAGTAAATATGCTGACTAGATGGAGCTTCCCTGTGTTGCAAATCCCTATCCGCCTATTGGCCGTTTATATCTCTGTTATGGCTATGAAATTATTGCGAACGATAAAAGAAATTGGTGATGCGCGATGCGCGTACCGAGTACCGACGGGAATACCGAATACGAGGCCAAGTGGCCGCTGTGTAAAATAATCAAGTGCTTTCCATGGTGAGTGGTAATTTGTGTGATTTCCAGGGCACTTATGAAAGGCATATATAAATGTTTGATGGCCAGGGAGATGAAAATCGATTTCAAAAATTTGAGATGCCGCTCTGAAGACACTCGCTGGTCATCTCCGAAGCTGCTTCAGAATCGCAGCAACCCAGCCTTCCATGCCTGGAGACTCAGGCCACTCCACATCGCCAAATCCAGCCCGTTTGGAGGCAGCAGCGCTCGTTTCACCGATGCATGCAACGGGTGTCTCCGTGCCCATGCGTTCAGCCCACACCTTCACAGCTGACGGCGAGGCAAAGGTAACCACACAGGCAGCATTTGCGGCTTCAAAGTTGGTCTCTGTCCATGTGGCGGGCTCTGTTGTGTAGGTGTTTAAGCGCGTGACAGTAAACCCGCGCTTTTGAAGCCCATCTTGCAGGGTACTGCCTGCTTTGGATGATGCTGGGTAGAGAACGTTATTGCTTTCTCCTGGTATAGGGTCAGGAAGTTCCTTGACTAATGTCTCCGCAGTAGCCTTGGATGGCTCAAAGATTGGAGCTAGTCCGCCTTGTACTAGCGCAGCTGAAGTGCTAGCTCCAACAGACACGACGTTCAAACCGTTGGGCCTCCCAGCATCGGCCCACCCTTGGAGCAGAACAGCTGCAGCTTCAGGCGACGTGCACGCTACATACTTCCATTCTTTCCGGAGTGCATCGGGCAATTCTGCGCGGCCATCGCCAATGCCGTGAGCTATGCACGGAACCTCGACAGTTGAAACACCTTCTTTTTCCAGGAGAGAAGCAAGCTTACCGTTTTTGCCGTCTTCTCTAGTGAGCACAACCACAGCGTCTGCTCCAACTGAGGATACTGTCAGTACCCCAGAGGGACGTGAAAAGGAGGATGTTGGCTTCCAAAATCCAAAGCTAGATGAGGGCAAGGAGGCAAGGATAACCGCTAGCAAAAGCTTCATTTTCAAATAACGTTTTGTGAAGAAGTAAATTCGTGCGAGCAAAAACTTTGAACGATTTATAAGCAAGTCAGTGATACTTTGCACACTCTAGCGGTCGAGACTATCCTATCCTGTAGTCTATCTTACTGCTTGCTGCTAGCTTGTTATTAATAATAATTATCGTACCGAAAATCCTCCTGTAGCTATCTCTTAAGCCTATTGTTTTCTGATGTAGCTTTCCTTCAAGCCTCGAGCATTTAAGGGCGAAGAGCCACAATCCACACAGGGCACAGGGCACAGGGTGAGGGCACACCCTCCAAGCACCGACCCAAGCAGCCAACAAGCTAAGCAGGAGGCAGGCACAGTACAGGAGCACAGGATCAAGGAAAATCCGAATTCCTGATGAAAAAAAGCACCACCGAGCACGCGCAGCACCCGAGCCACGCAAATAACGACGACGACGACGACGACGACACCGCCAACGACAACTTCAATGACCTCAATGGCCCATCTGAAGGCAACGAATCGCTTTTGGAGTCGAACGGTTCCATCCCCGACACTTTCGAAGCAGTTGACGCCTTCCCTCTGGACGACTTCTACCTCTCCAACCTGAAGCACTCCATGTGGGTACCCAAGTCCTGCCTCCAGCTCTGGGCCGAAGTCTTTGCACACATCACCATCGAGCTACTTCAGGCAATCACATCGACCGGCCCCCAGCGCCACCGACGCATCGGCACTGCCGCTCGATGGTATCTTGGTATGCCGCAAATCTTCCTCCGCGACACCGGCTGTAATCGGGAACGTCACGCCGAAGTGATCTACCTGCGCCTCACTCAGTACCTAGCAGGAGATTACACCACGCTCCTCACGCACTGGCGCGCCGCAAGAACGAGGGCGCGGCGAAAGGCCAAGCCGATGAAACGTGACAGCCACGCGCGCAGGATTGCTCACTGCACCCGACTCTTCCACCAAGGGTTTGTAAGCCGTGGCCTCCGAATCGGCACTGGAAACGGCCGTGCGAACGCCGAGGACCCGGGTATAATCGACCAAATGATCCAGAAGCACCCTGTAGAGGAAT
>Ga0307982_1004238_pt1 | contig 11355 bp, 9 predicted proteins | sample OrgLakmetagen989_FD_201847 | JGI IMG/M metagenome (GOLD analysis project Ga0307982, IMG submission 201847) | Saline water microbial communities from Organic Lake, Antarctica - #989 | ecosystem: Environmental > Aquatic > Non-marine Saline and Alkaline > Saline | place: Antarctica: Organic Lake... | reverse complement strand
GCCCAGCCCTTGCGGGATGTGTGCCAACTTATTAAAATACATTCAATACACGCACATGCCGTGCCTCAGCTGTACAGGGCCGTGGCAGCGGGGGACCACTGCGGGCACACCGTCGCCGCCTCAGCTATACAGGGCCGTGGCAGCGGGGGACCACTGCGGGCACACCGTCGCCGCCTCAGCTGTACAGGGCCGTGGCAGTGGGGGACCACTGCGGGCACACCGTCGCCGCCTCAGCTGTACAGGGCCGTGGCAGTGGGGGACCACTGCGGGCACACCGTCGCCGCCGGCACCCCAAGGAACGAGCCCAGGAGAATGCTCTGCGCCACCCAAACATACACGGGATGAGGCAGCTCTCCGCTCTCCTGCGCCCCAGCAAAAGGGTCTGCTGCCATGGCTGTCGCCCGAGTCAGGATGGCCCGGCTGTCCTGCCTTGGCGGCGGGGCGGTGGGGTCAGATAGCTGCCCCAAGGCGGAAGCAGCGCGCATCGCAGAAGCGCGGCGAGGGCGCTTGCTGCGAGCTGACCCATCATCCTGAGCGCTTTCATCAGGCACTCCTTCAGCTGCCGCCCCCCCCCCCACAGCCGCTATGGGGTGTGTGGGGGGGCGGTGCTGCAGCCAATCCAGAGCCCACAGAAGGGGTGCTTGCTCCGAGTGGGCAGCAAAGCCGTGCTCTTGGCACGACATCAGCGGTGTCTGCTGGAAGTGCTGCACCTCTGCTTGCACTAGCTCTTGCCAGCGCTGGCACATGAAGGCAGCACAGGTGTCCATCAGTCCGGCAAGTCCAGCAGAGTCCGCTGCACCCAGTACATCACAGACACACTGCACATCCAGCCGCGTGCCCAACTCAGCTTCAAGCAGAGGCACCAGGCACTCGATGTTTCGCTCGTCCAGTATTGCAAGCAGCCTGCACAGCTGGGGCACTGGTAGCTGCTTGAGCTTGGCGGCAAAAGCTGTGGAGTCATACAGGCCAGCCACCAGCAGCTCCCACAGCGACAATTGGCCCACCACATTGGCACATGCAGGCGGGAGGCACGGGTCTGCACCAGAGGCGGTGAGGGCGGCGGTGAACAGGCCAGGCTGCTGGGTGTGTGCTCGCGCCTGGGCCTGCATGGCGCCACTGGCAGCAAGCCACACGGCACGGTGCACCTGGACACAAGGAGCGCCGGCTATGGTCGTTTCATCACTCAGGCTGGCAGGACTGGGGAGCACTCTCAGTGCAAAGTCGCAGGGGAGGCAGTCACGCAAGTTCAACAACAAGCTTTTCGCGCAGCCCGGTGAGGTGTTCTGCGTTCCAACAATGCACCTGTTGTTCTGAGTGGAAGGCCACGGCTTGTCATCCAATGGCACCAAGCGCGCGCCACTGTCGGGGCACACCCCGTTATGCCCCCCCCAGGCAAACATAAACTGCCGTCCGCCAAGCTTCACTGGCCTTATGTAGTGCCCCATACGAGGGCCAACGGTGCCCAGCCTGAGACCAGCAAGGTTCTCGACACCGTCATACCACACAGCCTTGCCTGCATGCCCCACTTGCAGGGTGTGCACGTCGCTCATGATGAGCGAGGTGCCACAGCGCACCGCCCAATCCAGCTGCTCAGCGGGCCGAAAGAATTGAGTCATGTCCTTTTCAGCATTAGCTGACGGCAGCCGCAAGGCGTTTTGCCCAACGCCTGCAGCACTATCGGCCCCGCTAGGGGAGATTTCCAGCACCGACGGGTCCCAGCTCTTGTCGTCGGTGTCCAGCGCCTCCAAGCCGTGGTCGTCCGCAAACGCCCAGCCCCCGTGCACCAGCACGCGCTGCCCCAGCACAACACTTGCAGCAGCAAAGCGCCCCAAGCGGCCAATGCCCAGTTCAGAGGGTACAACTGCAGCGTGAGCAGCCCCATTGTCACGCAGCAACCAGGACATGTGCAGCACCGATTGGCTGACCAGCCCTGCGGCTACAAGCTGCCGACACAGATCAGTGCTCAAGGACTGACCACTGGTTGAGGCTTGGGTGAATATGGATACTGGGGCATCTACAGTGCTCAACAAGTGGTGTTTCACTGCCCACTTGCCCAGCTCTGCCAGGGGGGTAGGGGGTAAGGGGGTGCTGAGTTTCACCGCTGAAACACTGCTGCAGGGCTCACAAGCCACCATTGCAACCCTGGTCGCCAAACTTACTTCTTGGGTGCTACGTGATCCCTGAGAAGGGGGTGCAGGGGGGTGATTTGCAGCTGGGGCGTCTCCTTCAACTGCCTCCTCGTTCCACAGCAGGCCAGGAAGTTCCACTGAGAACACTGCGTTGTTCACAGTTGCACCCATGCCTGCCCACTGCACTCCACCCAGTATCCACATGCGGTCGTTGACGATTTCCGCACAATGGGACGACACTTCTGGCATTGCGTCCCCTGGCACAAACCTCGCACCAGGCCTGCTGGCGGGCGCTACGTGCAGGCGTTGCCATCGGGCAGAAATAAACACCTCTTGGCGTGTACCAGTGGCTTCGAAACGAAGGTGGGCGGCAGCTAGGAGCTCGTCCAGTGTGGGGGGGGGGTGCTGCATGCCGGGGGACGTGGGGGTGTTCCTCCCGGCCACGCACAGCTCGGGGCAACTCGGCGGGAAGCGAACCTCCACTGCGAGCAGGAACATATCACCCCAGGCTGTGACGGAAGACTGCCCTCCGAACAGCAGCAGCTGTTCCTGAAACACGCCAGCTTCGAGTGCGGCCGTCACATCTGCATCACTCCCCAGGTCTGGCGAGTGGCAGCCAGCAGCCCCCCCTGTGGCTGTGCCCGTGCTTTGCTGCTCTGCTGCCCACACCCCAGCCATGCTGAGTGCTGCCCGCCCCCTTGCGGCGTTTGCTGCGCAGTCAATGTGGAGTCTGCGGGGGAGCAGAACCATTGTGTGATTTTGGCGGGGGGCAGGGGGGGTGTCTGAGGTCTCTACATCACTCCAGGTCACATCAGCCCATAATGCACCCGGTAAGACACGCTGCGTGGTGCTGCCGTGGTTTGGGGTGGTGTCCACGTGCCCATGCGGGTGATGGTGGGGGGTGCCCCGCTGTGACTGCTGGAGGGGGGGAAGGGCAGCTGGAGAAGTGCTAGCCCTGCAAGAGGATGAAGTGGCTGGTTGGGGCAGAAGGCATGTTGGCATGGCCACCATGAGGTCGTTGTATGTGTTGCCGTCCGACCACAGGCTGCCGCCGCCAAACAGCCACACGGCGCCAGCAGCCTTCACAGCACTAAAGCTCCCCCGAGGCGGCAACAAGCAGTCTGCATTACGAGAGATACAACGCTGCCAATTAGCAGTCACCCGGTGTTTCGACTCAGCAGCTTGTGGTGACTCGTGCGTGAGCTTGCCGACGTAGCAATCTCTCGAGTAAGCGTCAACTTCGCAAGTGTTCAAATAGCCCCGGGTCCACCCACCCAGCAGCAAGAATGTCGAATCATCCAAAGACAGCAGTTCCCCTGAGTGCTGCGCTGGCGGCTGATTCACAGAAGCCAGGTCAAAGTCTGCCATGACTGCAGGGAATGCAAAATATTCTTGTCGTGTTGCCGACAGTAATTACTTGTACTATTCCCCTTGATGACCGGTACGCCCCGCTGCATAGGGTACTGCATCTTAACGGTGCCATTTCTGGTGCTTTATCGGAAGGGGTGAAGTGACTGGGAGCATGCAGACAGGAGAAAGTGGAATGCTTCAATTCAAGCGTGACATGCTGCGGACCCCCCTCCGAGAGAATTGCATCACCTCTTTCGAGCTTCTCATGCACCCCCAGCCATGAATTCATTCGTCTACTTTGAGCTCTTGTCGGCCTTTTGAACTACCTGATGGAATGAATTGCTGCGCTTCGAGCACACACCCGTCTTACGGAATTTCGATTCATTATTCACAGCCATGGCCGACGCCGTCTGGGATTGGTTTACCGGTGTCTTGTCTTATTTGGGAATCTGGAATAAAGAAGCAAAGATTCTCTTTCTTGGCCTCGACAATGCCGGCAAGACGACTTTGCTGTACATGCTGAAGACAGGTAGGTATGCGAGAGTGGTCGTCAGCACTGCCACAGTGCTCACAGATGCCCGTTTTGATTCGCAGACAAACTGCAGCAGTTCGAGGGCACAATTTATGCTGGTACGTGTATGCTATCTACTTCTGATCCGGCCGCAGCGGCTCTGTGGCACTCTAAGTGGTGGGCAACAGTCAGTCCAACTCCAATGGCCACCACCGACACGCTGTGAACTCGGGCCCACACTGGCCCCTTTACAGGCAAGGAGGAACTGCAAATTGGCAACGTTGTTTGCACTGCCCACGATTTGGGCGGCCACGAGACAGGTGAGTGAGCGTGACCTTCAGATCCATGTTGCCTAGCGACAAAGCGAAACGCGCTGAAACGCAAGCTTCCTTGCGTAATTACACCGCCATTGATGACTTACAGCTCGTAAGGTGTGGCAAACATACTTCGAGGAAGTGGATGCAGTTATTTACATTGTTGACTGTGCTGATAAAGAGCGCATTCCCGAGAGCAAGAAGGAGCTGGATGTACGTAACGTCACCTCGCTATCCACGTGGACGTGGGCATGGCTGCAGCTGCCACGGTAAAACAGCTCTCACACCAGCATTTTACATTGCAGGAGCTTTTATCCACTCCAGCCCTGCAGTCCGTGCCATTCTTGGTTCTGGGCAACAAAGCCGACAAGCGTGACGCCCATCGGGAGCAGGAGCTGCGAGCGCTGCTTGGCCTTACACAAACCACTGGCAAGGAGAGCACCAGCAAGGTGGAGGGTGTGCGGCCCCTGGAGCTGTTCATGTGCAGTGTTGTCAAGAAGTGGGGCTACGACAAGGGCCTGAACTGGCTCATGAACTTCATGTAGACAGTGCTTGCCCTGTGGGTCACTTTCTCAGCTTCCAGCCGTCCTTTGGCAAACAGTGCTCAATTCAGGCATTCTCTAAACAAATTCATTCCTGCATTGCAACTCTCTGGGCAGTAGCAAACGACAGTTGGCTTGACAGCAGTGCATCACGTGTGTGCTGCACCCACCTCAGGAGAAGCCCAAGCCAAGCAGGTGCAGGGGGGTGAACACGGCGCATGCTGGCACGGAACACATTCATAGCTCATGGTGGTAAAAGGGCGAAATGGACATATTCATGTGAGGCTGGTTGTTTATGTGCTCCAGTTTTGGCCAACATTTCATCATCTGCAAAGTGCTGCGGTCCAAACCCCCAACACAGCGGATTTTGAAGGCAGCAATGCACAGCACAGCCAACCGCAAGCGTCCACGCGCTGGTTCTGAAATAAATAATGATGCAGACGGGTGTTCACATACTTATAAACGGCGCTCAGACTTGCAATGGGAACCAGATATGGAGAAAAGTGCACTTAATATTGACCTGGAGCTGCGCGCGCTGAGATTTGAAGCTCTCAGCTGCTTGGCAAAACGGGCTCCATCTGTGCCGAGTGCAGCAGCCTCTCACTACCAACCCCAACCAATAGATAGTGTCTGCACTGAAGTATCCAATTGGATTATCCTCATCTGCCGACATATGCGAATCTACCGTGCTACTTGCCATGCGGCCCTCAGCATGTGGAGGCGAGTGATGGTCTCCGTGAGTTCAAAGTTTTGCGTGCTTCTTGCAGCAAGCCCCTTTCCATGTGTCGCACTTGCAGGTGAACAACACCTTCTTAAACAAATACGGTGCTCACGCGATCGGCAGCTGCTGCATTCACATTGCCTGCAAGCTACTCGTGAGTGCTTCAAAACCCGCTGGGCGGGTTGTCGATTGTCCGCCATCAAACGGGCCTTCCACATGCCTCTAATACCGCAGGAAGCCAGCCCCCCTCCTATGTCAGATTACTATCAAGTGCTTGGGCAGCCACAGGAGATGCTAGCAGCTGTGTCAGACAGCGGCTTGCCTCACCTTCGCTCGTGGACAGGACCCCCCCCCAAACACCCAAGTGTCACTTCAGCTGCACACTGCACTGATGCAAGCACTGCAGGGGCAGCAGCGTCATCTGGTGGATCTGCACTTTCCCCTGTGCAGCGCCGCCCCAGTACATCGCCAAGCAGCCCCTGCACACCTGATGCAAAGCGCTGCAGGGGGGGCTACATCGAGCCCCCCCCCCTGGCCAAGGCCCCCTCGAAAGCTCCATGCCGGGTTGTGTTGGGCAGCCTGCTCACTTCGCCCCGAGACCTAATTCCGCTGGAAGCCCAGCTGCTGCGTCTGCTAAAATGGCGTCTGAACGACCCATGTGCCTTTGACTGGGCGGCATCCCTCATTTTGACGGCGCACCCCACGCCCACCGGCTGTGAGCCTGGGACAGTCGCACGCGGCCTGCTGTTACGAGCCTCCACAGTGCTTGATTTGGCTGTGCTGCACCCTTGGTGCGCTCAGCAGAGCGAGCTGGCGCTGGGGGCAGCGGCGGTGCTTAGCGCGGGGTTGCCGCTGGCACACCTGCAGCCGGCCCTGGCAGCAGCTGGGGTGCCAGGCTTGCTTGCTTCGGCGCCCTTCGCGCCGGCGCAGCGCCTGGTGGGGGGGTGCGCGAAGGTGTGCCCCCCCCTGGAGGGGCACTGTCTGGTGGAGGCTGCCGTGGCAGAGTTTCACCCCTCAGAGTTCCTGTGGCTGCAGTCCCACTGCGAAGCGTCGCGGTCACTGGTGGCAACCTTGCAGTGATGCAAATTGCCTCCCTGGTGGCACGGCACGTCCAACACCCGGAGAGCTAGTTAGATTTGGTTTGGTGGCACTGCGAATGCACTGACCCCTTCACCCTCCTTGGCTCCTATTGGAAGCCAGAGTAATGGCACTTGTGTAGAAAGGCTCTTATCGAGTGTGCAGTCGTGTGTACAGTCGCCCCTGAACAGCTGGCGAAGCACATTATTCCAAGACTCGTGCTTGGGGGTGTTACGGGGGCTTCCGAAACCAAGAGATGAGCAAACCTGCCGCTCTGCTCTGCCAATCAAGACACACAATACCAGACGTTTTCAATTTGCCTTGGTCGTTCTCTGAGAAGAGGTTGCCTCGCCATCTCGACGCTGTCCGCCATGCGTGCCGCTACCACTGTAGCAGCGGTGGTCACGCTGCTGATATGCGCTGGCACAGTGGCTTCCAGCTGGTTCTACCCAAACTACGAGCATGTTGTCCCAGCTTTTTCTGGCGAAATTTGGCAAGCCTGTCTTGTCGTTTGGGCGCTGTTTGTCGTTCTCAACACGTGCGGTGCGCTCTGGCTGGCAATCTTGTCCTGGGCCAGAGCTCGAAGCTTGAAGCATGCTCTGCACGCAAGTCTGAAATGTGTGGAGAACACACAGGAACTTCTTGTAGGTGACATTGTGAATAGTGGCTGGCGCTTTCTGTATTTCTACATCCGCAGGACATGCTCTTTGCCAAATTGCCTCCCGACGTGGCACATGCTGTGCCGGCTGATCAACTCGTTCGGCAGCAGGATCTATGCTCTGAGGCACTTCGGTCTATTGTTGAGCGAAAATCTATAATGGACAAGTCAACACATCAGTATTCAGCCGTGTTTCCTCCCCCAGCAGAGCGTGTTGAGGTACTCATGCTGCCACAAGAGTGGGCAGAGCTGTGTGTTTCCGTTAACGGCAGCGCTGCATCTCGACGTCAAGCCGTCACAGCTAGCGCTTTGGCGGAGTATGCAGTCCATCAACTGTTCCTTACAGGAATGTTCATGCATAATTTGTGCTTGAAAAGCTCTGATCAAAATTTTGGGCGAGAGCGGCTTGGTGTGTTTCAGACCGCTATCCGCAACGAGACTCAAGCCGCCACTCAGGCAATCCGACGAACAGAGGACGTCTCCTCCACGCTGTTCGGTGCCCCAGCATTGACTCAAATGTGGGCCTCCCTGCTTGCGTGCATTTTCACTGTTGTGCCGAGCGGTACTGTGCTGCTGGCCACAGGGGCGATGTCCTCTGCCGCCGACGCCCTGCTGACTTCCGCCCTGCTGTGCTTCCTGCCCTGCTTGGCGGCGGCACCCTGGGCAGTCGTGCTGCACACCCATGCACTGGCAGGGGAGCTGGCTGCACATGAGAAAGCCAAGCCGTTGTTCGCGTTTCACCGCCCACTGTTCAGCAGCGACTCACTGCACCTGCCCCTCCTGGGCAGCCCCCCTGCACATGCCAAAGCCTCAAGTGTGGACAGCAGCCCACTGCGCTCCCCTGTGCTGCTGTCCCCAGATGTCAAAAAGGACCCCCCCCTTCAGCACAGCTATGCCCCCCCCCAACTGCTTCCTTCCCCAGGCGGGAGTTTCGCCAGCCCCAGTGGCAGGCGCCCCCCCCGTGCACCAGGCACCCCCTCAGCCTTGATGATGCCCCCCCTCGACGAGGCCTGCTCAGACGAAGAGGACGAGCATAGTGGCGGTGAGTCCTGGGAGCAGTCTTCATCGGCCACCGCTCTGCCCAGGTTGAGCGAGCTGCTTTGCGTGTCGATTGCTGCAAATGTTGAGGGCAGCTTCCAGGGGTACCTCCTGGAGGGTGGGACCCCCCTTGACATGGATATGGTGCGAGCTGCAGCAGACGGGCTGTGGACTGCAAACGCAGAGGTCATGCTGCGCAACGAGCTGCTGCTGGGAACCGCTGCTGCTTATTCCGTGTTCCAGGTTGCACTTGGGCATTTGTCGGCGCACCAGCTTGCAGCTGACTTGTCGCAGCTCGCAGTGCAGGGGGGCTGCTGCACTGGTGCGCAGCAGCCTGCCGCAGCCGCAGCCGATGATTTGGACGCGACCATCCTTGAGTCACCTCGCCGCCGCAGCTCAGCGGAGGAAGGAAGCCCTCAGAGCCAAGGCAGTAAGAACGGCAATCCCCTGGGCGCCGACCTGAGCACGCCCAGCACAGGAACGGGCGGCAGCTGCCAAAGCACGCAGAACACCTCGGTGTCATCTGGTGTGCGCACTGTGCGTTCTGCTGACAACTTTGTTTCTCCTGTGACCCCCCCCTGGTCGGGACTCCAGGGGGGGGATGATGTGCGGCGGACACCCCCCTCGCTACCCAGCAGCCAGAGTGCCAGTGCCAGCGGCAGCGGCAGCAGTTCCAGGATGACGACACCTGCTGCAGTATTCACACCAGCCTCTGCCCTCCAAGCGGCACGGGTCCCTGGGGCTGCTTGGACGGTTGGTCGCAGCTTGGCCCTGCGACGTGCCATGCTGGACCGCGACATGCGGCAGGCTGCCTCACCCGACGGGCAGTCGCCTCCAGCATTTGCCACACCGGGGCGGCTGCGGGAGCTGCCTGTGACGTCCTCCCTAGTCGTGAGTCCGGCGCACATGGCCGCCGTGACATCCCCTGACGGGTCGCCCATATGGGCCCATGTTGCGCTGGGCATGGCGCCACTGCCCGCCGTGGCGCCATCCGCCCGCTCCAGAAGTCCCGCGCCCCGCGGAGTCCTCTCCCCGTTGTCTGAAGTCAGCCAGACAGGCAGCACCTCAGCACCGCCTGCCGGGGCTGGTCGCAGCGACCAAGTGGACAACGCCCCTGGCAGCTCTGGAGGGGGGTATGGGTATGTGGCTGTGCAGGTGTCACCCGAATTGAACCACAGGCACCACGTGCCCACCTCCTCACCCTGCTCGCTCCCCAGGGTGGCCCTTGACTTTGGGGGGGGGCAAAGCGGACTTGCACGACACAGTGTGCACACACCCCCCCGAGGAACGGCTGCTGCCCTGGCACAGAGCCCATTGACGCAGGCTGATGTTTCGGCAACGCGTGCAAACTCAACACTGGGCAGCCTGAACAGCAAGCTCGGAACACCGCGGCCACCACTGGGCATGGCCTCCCGCCCTGCACCAGCAGCGCCATCGCCAGCCAGGAACAGTCGCCAGAACACAGTCACTGGACCCAGCACCGTGCAATCCTTTTGGAGTTCAGCATACGCGGTGGCCGTGTCTTTGGTGGCGCCCCAGACGGATGGCGGGGCTGCCCAGAACGCAGCCTTGAACACAATGGACTACGTCGCGGCGGCCGCAGCGGCAGCTGAAGGTATGCGCAAGCCGGGGGGGCGCGGTACTGGGCGCTGGAGTCACACAGGGGGGACTGCGTTTGGATCACCCCCTATTCAAGGGGGGGGTGGGCACTCCTTGACTCTCGCTGGGGGGGGTCCGTGGGGGGATGCTGGGCCGATGCACGCGGCAGTGGACACTAGTGCGCTTGGTGGCGGCCTGGCATCTCCTTGATGGGCGAGCTTCGACCAGAATTAATGTTGTTTGTCCATGCCGAGGTATGGCCGCCATGCCGCACGAGGGGGGGGGGTAGCTTACTGTAGGGGGTGTTTGCACAGTCGAGATCTTGCAGAACGCAGTGCAGCCAGTTGAACCCTGGCCCATTCATCAACGCCCTGCTACACGTGCCTTTTTGTAAACAAAGCTCAGTTGCCATTACTTGCGTTTCACTGGCGTTGCCGGCTAGTTTTACCTGCTCGACTCGCGTCGCAAATGGCCAACCATGTTCCGACACTCACCCCCACAATGGAAGAGTTTTCTAATTTCAGTGCTTACCTTGCATCCCTGGACGAGGTTGGCCAGAAGTACGGTATTGTGAAGGTAGGTCAGCTGCACGTCATCATCCTCCCCACTGAGGCCTCAAGTATATGAAGCATTGCAAGTGCACCTCACGCCGCACAGATTGTACCACCGGCAGGGTGGGCGAAGTTTGACAAGCAAGCTCAAACTGAACTTCTGAAAAAGATCTCGCTGCGCCCCATCCGGCAGGTTATTGGCCGTGAGGGCAAGGGAGCATTTTCTTTGGCCATCATGGACCGGAAGAAAGTGGCTGCAACAAAATTCATCAAGCGCACACAGACCATTGACGTCCCATTTGATTGTGCGTTTTTAACGAGGGCTGCTTGCTTCACTGTTGTGCCAGTGCTCCGCGCGCAGCGCTCCTCATGTGTGTCCCCCGGCATCGCTCGTCCCTGCACAGATAAGACGGCGAGCTTTGAAGACATCGAGAAGGCCTTCTGGCGTAGTATGTCCACATACAAGGAGGCCCCACTGTACGGCGCAGATGTGCAGGGCAGTCTTATGGGGAAGTCCGACTGCAGCGGGTGGCATCTGGACAGGCTGGACACTGTGCTCAGCCAGTGCGCAGGGAAGTCTCTGGGGGGCATCACACGCGCCATGCTGTACTTCGGCTCCTGGCGCGCCATGTTCGCCTGGCACAAGGAGGACCTGGACCTGTACTCCATCAACTACCTGCATGGGGGGGCCCCCAAACTGTGGTACGCGGTGCCCCCCCCCCTGGCCGGCCGCTTCGAAGCCATGGCAGATGGCTGGTTTCCACAAGAGCGCATGCGCTGCAAGGAGTACTTGCGCCACAAGACTTGCATGATGTCACCCTCTGTGCTTCGCGGCAGCAACATTGCGTGCCACACTGCAAGTACG
>Ga0307982_1004237_pt1 | contig 11356 bp, 11 predicted proteins | sample OrgLakmetagen989_FD_201847 | JGI IMG/M metagenome (GOLD analysis project Ga0307982, IMG submission 201847) | Saline water microbial communities from Organic Lake, Antarctica - #989 | ecosystem: Environmental > Aquatic > Non-marine Saline and Alkaline > Saline | place: Antarctica: Organic Lake... | reverse complement strand
AGAAGCAGAATCAATGAAAACATCCTACAGGTAGAATATATAATTTAGAACTTTTCTCCTTTCGATGTCATCGTCTTTTGAAAAAGGTGCCCCGCCCGCAGATTTGATATAATATAGATACTTCACATAAGGTGCAGCGTGCGTGGAACTTGAGCTATGGCAAAATGTGTGGCCCTCGTACTCATATTGTCAACACTATCGAAGAGTCATATTTTAAAAGTCAATCCCAACCACAGAAGGCCTCTTGCTTTTGACGACTTACAGGTAAGAGGTAGGGCTTATCTTGAAAGGCAATTTCGAGCAAAAGAAGTCTTAACCGTTGGTTCGCCGATGTGAAGAATAGACATTTTCCGCAACACAGTAGACCACCGCTTATCTTGACCAAGGGTCAAGTTTAGTGTGTTTATGACTTTAAACATTTCCGATTACTTTGTAGGGATGGGACGACGACGATTTAGACGATGACTACGATGACCTCAGCACGTCTGAGCCAAGGAACCAAGGCCACTTGAATCGTGGAAGATGGCGGGCCTTGAGCAACAGTGGAGCGAAGCCTGCGCGGAGTGATGACAACAATGGCGATATGGATGATTTTGATCCATTTGCTTTCCTCGAAGATGACGATGAAAATGGCGCCTACGCTACTCAGAAGTTCTCTAAAGGAGCGAATGGAGCCCACGCTGGGAACATGGCTAAAGCCGTGATGACCATGCCTCTGGCCGTCGCTGGTAGCCTAGCTCACGTGCTAGCCACCACTGCACGTGGTTTGTTCGCCAGTAATTTCAAGGGAAGCCTTACCTTGGCTGCATGTGCCGCAGCCTTTTCAGCGACTCCGTGGGGCCAAGCACGCCTGCAATCGATGCTCAACCAGAGCTCCGCGGCGGTGAGCGCCGCAGCCAGTGCGGGACCAGCGAGCCGCAGCAGCAACGAGCAACTCAGCTACATTGCAGAGCTGGAAGAGAAGCTCTTGGCTCTAGAGGCAGAACGAGATGACGTGGCAAAGAAAACCAAAGCTCAAGTGGAGGCTGCCAAAATGGCTGTAGTGAAGAAAGCTACCATGCAAATCGACTCCTTAGTGGCTGCCAACAAAAGACTCAAAGCGGACATTACAAGCCTCCAGCGCCGCGCGACAAGCAAAGAAAACAGCGCGTCAAAATATGGTCCCAGCAGCGGGGCAGATAGTTCAGGTGGTCCTTCTGGTTCCACAGTGACGGAGACAGCTAAAAGTCAAGCAGCTGCTATCGCTAAAGCAGTGGCCAAAGCTGTGGCAGCTGCGGAGGAAGCAGCCGCTGAGGAAGTTGACGCCTTGCGTAATGACCTGGCCTTTGCTGTAAGTGAGCGCGAAGCTGCTGTGAACGCGAAAGCTGACATGGAGCAGCAACTTCGAGCCGCTAGGGAAGCAGCCGCGGAAGCTCAGGCCCTCGTAACAGCTGCAGAATCTCGCGCGGCATCTGCTGAGGCACAAGCTGCCGAGGCACAAGCTGCTGCTGAGGCTGCTATCAAGCGCACAAATGCGAAGAAGACCTCAGCAGTGGCAGCCGCTAAGGGCTCCGATAGCAGCAGAGCTGATGATGCTGCTGCCACGGCCGCGGCGGTAGCAGCAGCGGTGGAGAAAGAAGCCCAGCGGCTGGGTGCACTTCATGCAGAGGAGCTGCGGCGGTTGCAAGCAGTCATGCAAGCTGCACTAGCCAAGCAAAAGGCGGCCAAAAACAAGAGCAAATCTAGCGTGCGCGTCTCCCATATGCGCGTGGCTGAGAGCTCTGCCACTGAATCATGAGATGGAAATGTGCGCTCCAGTTGAATCATTGGAATGTACATTTGGATACCACCTCATTCCCAACTCGTTTGTGGCTTCACGGCTGATGTTGGGGCCTGCGATTATCTGATATCTGCCAGCGCAGTATTATATTTCTCTTCTATTGTCTTGGGGCAGCCAGGAAAAGGAGAGGGAGAAACGAAAACATGAATTGGACTAGGCAAGTGACAAGTGGAAGTAACCGGGCTTTCATAGACAATTGAAGTTAGGTGCGTGGGGGCCATGTGTTCAAAATGGGGGCGTTCTTTGGATTTCTGATGCCTAATGGCACTCGCCCTGTTGCGATTACTTCGTTTCGTATTTCTTTGTCCATTGAAATCCTGGAGACCTTAGCACTTTAATTGAACAGTACTACATAAAATTTAAAAGTCCGAATTGCCCAATTCCATTCAAGATTGGTGCACAGGTTCCAGTTGCGGACTTGAACTTTCCACCAAACAAATAGGCAAATTCCCGAGAGCACCATTATACAACAAACTGACACTGATACTGGAGTTTTATAATTTCACTTCATCATCACGAAGACTCATTTCGAAATCGTTTAAAAGCGCTACTGTGCTTTTCTTTTTACCGGTCCATCTTGCGACAAGCAACACTAGGCTGCCATGCGAAATCATTGCTAAGCCGGCGACGCAAGCTGAACCTCGGAATCCAAAAGAGCTGATTAAAGGTGAACCGATTAGCGGGCCAACGAATCCACCAAGATTTTGTGCAAATGTAAATATGCTTGCCACAAGATTTGTAACTTCTTCATTATCAATGCACTTGGCGATTGGCTGAGAAGCCACTCCTGCTGAATCCTTCAACTTTTCTCTGGACAATGAAGACCCATCCGTTCCATTCATGTTCAAAGCATCCTCGTCATCGTTAGGAACATGCGCCCAATCTGAGCCTCTTTTTAGACTTCGTTTGAGTGTTGTGCCCGTCGACAGATATTCCCTGTAATTTGATTGAGCAATTTCGACCATATATGGTAAGCAAGGAACAATTACAAGCGTTCCAGCAGCGCCGAGAAACGCACTCCCAAGGATCATCAAGCCGAGACGAAGATGGTAGCTCGTTGAAGCAAGACCAACATACCAAGGCCAGAACGGCGCCAACCACCCTGCGGCGATAACGAAAGACCACCCTTCGAGAACTAATCCAGTGCCAGCCACCATCCGAGGGTCATAGGTGTCTGAAGCTGCCCCAGCCGGTACGGAGCCAATCATGTACGTTAAAGGGGCAAGGGCGAAGTAAAATCCCACAGCTTCTTCTGAGAGATTAAACTCGTTGACCAACCACACCGAGTAGCCAAGGTCCCACATACCCCAAGAACACATGATCAATCCAGAGCAACTAGCAGTTAGATAGAGTTGCCATGTCGATATGTTCCAAAACATTTCCGTCATTGACACCAAGGGTTCTTCCGTGTTTTTTAGCTCATTAAAATTCATGTCTGAGTCGTTGTCTAATGCAGGCGTTTGCTCTGGTGATTCATCACTACTGTGATCCACGCCAAGAGTCTTATGAAATGTAGTAAAAGTTACTAAACCAATGATTGGCAAGACTCCAAGAATTTCGAAAGGTAATAGCCACCCCCCAGCTGCAAATAAAAAGGCTCCCACGGGTGGCCCGACAGTCCATCCGCTGGCAGCAGAAAACTCTGCAAACCCCCTGGTGGCATTAGAAAGGTAACATTAAGCTAAAGGCGGGCGAGAAAACATACCAAGTAATGAACTTCAATTTTAGGTGTATTAGAACGATGGCGCATGACTTACATGACCTGCCCTCGCGACTCTTGAGGTGTCGCGTCGGTCAGCATTGCCAAGAGGACAGTTGTGGCAAATGATGAACCAGCGCCTTGTGCCCCACGGCTGAGGCAAAACAACACCAATCGGGCAGATGGCGAGGAAATTAAGTTCGGAACGAAGCCAAAAGTTAGGTTCCCCAATGCTACGATTAGGGCACCAAAAACTAAAACCGGAATTCGGCCGAAGCGCGAAGCGAGGTACCCAGAGAGAAGCGCCGCCACTATTTGGCTAGCGGAGAAAGAAGACATGACTAAAGCCACGCCTGACCGATCAACGCCAAAATCAGGAGCTAAAAATGGGAAGAACGGTGCTATGATGGCGCTCCCAAGGTTGCAGGATAATAACAAGAAGCATGAAAGACCGACGTAGCACGAGTGTGGACTACACTTTTGCCAGAACAGCGTCTTGGCTTTATCCATCATGGTAGGCATCTCAAGATAAGGACGAGCAGGTCCAACGTTGGGCAAAGATGATCACCCCTCTACTATGACGAGAATTTTTAAGTCTTCGAGGCCTATACTATGAGTTAAAGTTAGCTTGCTATGGTCGCTGAAAAGGTGCACATGACATAGTCCAGCCAGCAGTAGCTTCTGTCGTCGGAACACGTGTACGTAACAACGTGAGAACGTGAGGACGACGTATTTCGGAACACAGAGTGAACAGATTGATGGCAGATGGCAATCAACACGTCTTGCTTCTCCAGTTCTCTCGTATTCCGAAATACGCCTGCTCCCCTCCTCAAGCAGCGGCGCATGCATACAGTTAATTCTCAGAGGAATATAGCTTACTACCTAATGTGCTTGTCAGCGATTATGCAAAGGAACTATAGCTATAGTCATTAGCAATGGAGTAGAGGAAAGGCAACTGCCCTTGGCAGCTACAGGGTCCCGACGTGATAAGTAATTGAAGAGCGGCACGGCACAACAAAGGCGCATTTTTATTTCTCTATAGAACCAACATGGGCATGCGGGCTTCTTTCTGGGCGGCTATCATTAACCGCAATCCTCTTTGCCGTTTAACTGCATGTTTCTACTTAGTTTTAGAATACCAATAATTCATGACTCACGCAAAACAGATGGGACCCTGCCTATTCCTTTCTATATCTCGCCCTCCCTCTTGGAGTGGGGGGCTCGGAAAATGATTGCCAAAAGTGGGGTGATCGAGAGTACTCTACAGCTGGCGAGCACGAGCACGCCAGCACGTCAGTGCCCGGCTCTCGGCTCTCACGTCTCACGTGAATAGCACCTCCCCCACTAGACTCGCGAGAAGTACGGCAGGTGCATTTTAACGACAATTCAATCGCTGGAGAGGAAAGCTGCCTGGAGAGCGCTGCAATCATTTTCTGCCATCATGGAGATCCTCACTTCCCTGCCTATCCTCTCCTTCGTCTTCGTGGCCTTCCTCCATCACCGCCAAGGGAAAGAGGAGGTCCTGGTGCAGGCGCGGTGGCGGCGACGAGGCCTTCCACCAACGCGCTCTCGAAAGCATGCCTTTGCTTCGACCTCCTCCTCCTCCTTTCGCTTCTCCGCTTCCATCTTTTTCCCCGCCTTCTTCGCTGCCCCCTAAGCCAACACCCTCGGCAAGTGCAGCCAGGGCCGTTCGGCGCCGCTTTTTGTGAAGCTCCAAATCGTCAAGCAGGTCGTGCAAAGCACCTGCTTCGGGGTCCAAAAGCTCAAACGCCAAAGGCAAGAAAAGTGGCTCTTGGCTATTGCTGCTACTGTTCTTGGCATCGCTTTCAGAAACCTCCCCGCTCTCCGGTGATGGCGGTGGCGGCGGCTGCTCGTCACAATCGTCGTCGTCGACAAAGTGGATAGTGATGCCACCGAGCGCAGCCAAGCGAATGCCAGGCTCTACGGCTGCCCAATCAACCACCTGCAGGCAACAAGGAGTAGCAGAAGTTCAAAACGATGCAACCCTCATTTTGGATTAGTCTGCCATAGGTGAAAAAGAACAAATACCAGCGACATGTAATCGCAGGTGAACGCAAAGCAAAGCTCTTCAAATATCTCAGCCAAGGATCTTGTGCATTTCGCACCACAATTTTCAGGTGCACAACGACGTTAACATAGGGCTATACCTCTCGCAAGCTCCTTTGCACGGCGGCAAAGTTCACGTAAGCGAGTCGAGCTTCAGGCTCGGGGTGCACGATGAGCCTCGGCTCGTAAGCCCGCGCCACTTCCAACATGAGCCTAGCCTGAGCAACAGAAAATGAGGCGGCACAGAAAATGTGAGCGATGTATACCAAAAAAGAGGAGACGCCGATGTGAATCTTAGAATTGCGCTATCCTCTAATCGATAGGGTGACATGTGCTCAAGAACGAGAATGAGGAGAGCACCGAATGCCAAAAACAAAATTGACCTTCACGGTGTATGCTGGCAACATGCTCTACAACGGAAGTGGAAAATACTAAACTGCTGTGTCGAGGTACTTCACACACTCACCTGCTGTGAGTCATGCTTGTCAGAGAAAGCATCGTCTGGCATACCGCCGATTCCGCCTGCTGCGTCCACCGTCTCAAAAGCTGCGCCCGTTGCGCAAACATTAGTGCGCACTTCACCGGCTGCATTGATGTACACGCTGCTGCCGTACACGAGAAGCCAGTCCGTGCGCCCGTCCTTTGCTGCTCGTTTTTGAAAGAGTTGGAAACCAGTCTTGCCGAGCGCAGGTAACCCACCGAGGCCGCCCAAAGGCACAGCAGGGAAACCGGAGAAATAAGGCTCCTGCCCCAGTTTTGACGCGACACTGAGTTCAGGTGCAGGCGCTGTTGGGTCGAGCGAGGTAGCAATGGCCACACTTTTGGGGCTGTACCCGTGGGTGTCGGCAAGAACGTCATTGAGCTCGGAAAGCCAAGCTCTAACAGGTTTGCTGCCTAGAAAGAAGCGCTCGGCGGTCGCGCTCGCCGCCTTGGAGGCTAGAAGCATTGTGTTGTGGCGCATAACACTGCCGGAAATAGAAATAAAATTAGTCTTAGTTGTGTGAAGGCTGGGTGTGTAGCCAGTCAAAGCGCAAGTGTTATTCTTACAATTTCAATCAGGATTTGTGTTATCTGGAACGTTAAACATCAAGAATGCCTCCTTAGGACTTATGAAGCGTGAAACAATTATCAATACAAACATAGAAGGTGTAGCTCCTACTATAAATGGGGCCTAACCTCGGCTATATTTGTTGTCTCAATTGCGCCTAGCTTCAGTAGTAGCCCTGGTAACCTGGTAAGTATTACGCTACGTACAGAATGAAGAAGTCGCGAACTCGCAAGAACGCAAGAACACGCACGCGAAACCACGAAAAGAGAGCGAGATGCTGATGAGTCATTGGAGTGTTCTCCAATGTAGTATTATGAAAATAGAAGCTATAAAACGTGAATTTACATTCAATCATTCAGCTAATCAATTTTTTCCTCGGGGCCTAAGTCAAATCAATGGCCAGTAAGCCAGTTAAGAAACGCAAAAATTCATTAAAATAAGTAACCAATTATACCAAGCCCACTAGGAAATTTCTGACTGAGCTGAGTGCCCCCTTTGCTATGAATTTCGTTCTGACACCTAGAGACCTAGAGGGCGTGCTGTAACGCTGCTATGAGCTCCGCGTAATCTTCGCCATCTGACTGGCAGGCGGGCCCCTGGCACGTCACCATGGTGGCCGTTGCTGCAGCAAGTGCCTGGTAAGCTTCGTGAAGGGCACCGCCAGCGAAGCCTCCTCCGTTATCGCCACCATCTCGTTTGATTAGAAGGCTGGAGGGGTTACTGCAGACAGGCCGCCAACGAGGCACAGGCTTAGGAAGTGAACCAGCCGACGTCGAAGCAGCTCCACTGCCTCCACTGGCTGCGGTTGCGGCTAACGCGCGGGTGTACGAAGCTTCGTAGAGGTCTCGGAGATGGCGGTACAGCTCCGCGAGCACGCACTTGAGCCCTCTTTCGACAGTGCTGGCACTCGCTGCCCGCAGCACGAGCGCGGTGGCCACTTGGCCTGCTTGGGCGATGCCACCCGTCGACGTGACAATCACGGGATGAGATGCACCTTCAAAGAGAGGCGGTTGTGCCCACTCCGGTGCAGCGGCAGCATCTCTTTCGCTACTTTCTCCATTGATTCCACCTTCTAATCCATCGCTTTCGGTACCTCCGAAGACTGCATCCACAGCGGCGTCAATCCTCGCACCAAGAGACTCAAGGATGGCATGCACTGACTCCAGCTCTGACTCGGGGAACGAGGCAGAGGAGGCAACGCCAGGTAGTGGTTGATCATTTGACGGATTCACGCCCACACTCGCACCAACAGAAGCAGCTGCTCCATCAACACCAGTTGCAGCACCTGTCACGGACGAAGGCGCCACCTCAGGGAACTTCGCATTGCAGATTGCGCTCGCCGCTTGAAAGACCCCATAGCTGCAATGATTGGCCGTGCCACCACCAGTGCTGCTGCTGCTACTACTACTACTACTATTAATACTACTACTACTACTACTCAAAGGCGCTTGCCAGGGTGACCGGCCGAGGTCGTGCTGCACGACGCAAAGCTCTGAAAAAATGTTCCACAAGCTCGCGCACACGCCTCCGCTGCTGCTACTGCTATCGCCACTGCTCGAGGAAGAAGAAGAAGAAGAAGACGATGTGCCTCCAGGCCGCACGATCACGAAAGGAAAAGGGTAGTGCCGCACCGGGACACCTAAGTCGTGCAAGTGTTTCCACAGAACCTAACACGAGAAGGCGAGGAAAGGAGCAGAACGGTTGTATGAAGTCCTACTCGTGATGCCATTGCTGATCTCGTTGCCACGTGATTGAACGTGTAAAGCTGCCTCATATACGTAAAGTGCTTCTCTGAACCTCGTAGCTAACACGAAAGACGAACACATAACTACTACAGTTTTTTTTCACCTGCTCAGGTAAACCTGCGCCGTCACGCAACCAGCGTGTTTGTGTGGGTGAACCCGGAGCCACGCAAGCGTTTAAGCTTAAGATAGCTTGAAAGTACGCACCCGCTAGAGGCCGCGGAAGCAGCGCGAACTGTAATAGGCAAGCAATAAAGGTAGTGGTAGTTTGAGTACAAGAGAGCAGAACAATAGCAGACATAACACTGAAGGTCCGTTCGATCAAGCAGAAATATCATGTACATCTCATACAGCAGCCAGAAATCTTTGGAACCAATTCTGGACTCGACGTGATTCGCTATCAGAGACAGCGCAAAGAACAAACAAGGTCCGTCAAACGAAGTCATGCCAACCTGGTCGCCCATGGGCCAATAGTTGGCGGGAACGTAGACAAAGCGGTGATCGAAGAGCGCTGCTGCTGGCAGGGGCCACAGCCACCCGAGGTCTGGTCGAGCCCGAGCTATCCAAGCGTAGCGCCACCCACGCTGCTTTTCGTGCTCGGTCACCAAAGCGTAGCAGCGCTGCAGCTTCAGGAGCTGCGGCCGCGCGCGCGCCGACGGGCAAGCGCAGTCGCCCGAGCTGGAAATGCTAGCAAAGCGACCCGTGGCTTCAGCTTCTGCGTGGATGGCGACGGCCACCGGCTGCAGCACTGCGAGTGCTGGAGCTAGCGCCGCTCGAGTCACGTTGAAAGCTCCAGGCCCTGTGTCCCAGCCGTCGTTCAGGCGCTGAGCGGGAATACTTCTAGAGCTCCCAACAGTACTCTCAGCGCCTGAATTTGAATAAGGATCGGATTCGTCCAGGTCAAGGTAAAAGAACAAGTCGGCAGGAGTCATCGGCCCGCCACCCAGAGCATCCACCTGCACACCAAGAAATTTCAGGATAGGTGTCAACACGTCGAGTGCACCACCTCCACTCCCTTCTTCCCACATTGCTAGTGACCCACTGGCCACATGTATCTCAAACAAGGTCAAAATCGATTTATTTCCTTGGCATTTCCATTAGCCCACTGGTTCAAAACAATAAACAGGCAGCGCGTTGCAGCCCAACCTACGTACCATGTTGTGTTTAAGAGACTCGTAAACACGGGGCTGCACTAATGATCGCGCGTGTCCAGAAAAACATACGGCCGCGTCAGATGAGCCAGGGTTAGCATTTCCTGTAATTGTCCTCACTACGACGGCGACGGCTAGCAGAAGACGAGAAATAGCAGAATCTATGCACAGCTTGCGCAGCACCATTTTTTTTGTTTTCTGCGAACTGTACAACTGTACTTACCTACTTACTACAGGGTACACCTGACGCTGAACACGACACACGACATTAATAACAGCCCCCCCCCTGTAATTCGGTCCAACTGCCTCTCTCTTTCCTTGTTCTCCTTTTCTCTCTTTGCTTCTGGCCTTCTTCTGCTGGTCTGCTGGAGTTGAGAGCTGAGAGCTGAGAGCTTTGAAGATCGGCCCTCAGTTCATAGGGATTTGCTGGGGCCTTAGATAGAAGTGGACTTTGAACAATAATGACGATCATGATTCCCTATCCGCAGCCAAAAGTGGTTCTGTACTTATCCCTTCTAGCATCGCTTTCAGCGATATCAATGCCCTCACCAACTCAACGACCTACCGTGCCTACCGTGCCTACCGTGTCGCCGACACCGTCACCATCATGGGCTCCATCCCTCTTGCCTTCAATTTCTGTTGTTCCAACGCTTGATCCCACAATGATACCCGCACTGCTTCCTTCTAGAGAGCCGATACCGTCACCGTCGCTAGTTCCGTCAGCATCACCCACCTTATCCCCATCGCAGCAACCTTCTACAAGACCAACGCCTCCACCGTCCTTACTTCCGATCCCTGCGCCTACGGAGCGGCCAACGCCTGAACCTTCATATTCGCCATCGTTGCCCCCAACTTCTCCCCCGTCACTTTTACCCTCCGGGGTTCCAACCACTTCGCCCACGCTGAAGCCCAGCCCTTTTCCTACAAGGAAACCGACAGCGCAGCCAACTTTTGCTCCGTCACCGCCACCGTCTTTTACTCCATCGTTTTCACCAACTGCTACTCCAACACCCTCACCCTCAACAGTACCAAATTCTTTACCAACAGATGCACCATCCCCGTCACCCTCAGGAGCTCCATCGTTGCCTCCGACCTTCAAACCATCCCCGTCACCTTCTTGGGTTCCGACCTATCAGCCCACTGTAGCACCGTCACTTCTTCCAACACTGGGCCCCACGTTTACGCCATCTTTTACGCCGTCCTTTGTTCCTAGCGCACTTCCAAGCTCGAAGCCAACGGTGCTGCCTACGCTGCTTCCAACGTCACTGCCCACCCCTGGGCCAACGATGGAACCTAGTGCACTTCCGACACCTCCACCTACACCTAAACCTACACCGTCCCCAAGTCCACAGCCATCGCAGCTGCCTTCTCCGGTGCCAACTTTAAAACCATCGATATCGCCCACGCCGCAACCGTCGCAGCTGCCTTCTCCAGTGCCCACACCAGAACCAACGATATCGCCCACGCCGCAACCATCGCAGCTGCCTTCTCCAGTGCCCACACCACAACCAACGATATCGCCCACGCCGCAACCATCGCAGCTGCCTTCTCCATTTCCAACTTTAAAGCCATCGATATCGCCGACGCCGCAACCATCGCAGCTGCCTTCTCCGTTGCCAACACCACAACCGACGATATCGCCCACGCCGCAACCATCGCAGCTGCCTTCTCCAGTGCCAACACCACAACCAACGATATCGCCCACGCCGCAACCGTCGCAGCTGCCTTCTCCAGTGCCCACACCACAACCAACGATATCGCCCACGCCGCAACCATCGCAGCTGCCTTCTCCAGTGCCCACACCACAACCAACGATATCGCCCACGCCGC
>Ga0307982_1004236_pt1 | contig 11358 bp, 14 predicted proteins | sample OrgLakmetagen989_FD_201847 | JGI IMG/M metagenome (GOLD analysis project Ga0307982, IMG submission 201847) | Saline water microbial communities from Organic Lake, Antarctica - #989 | ecosystem: Environmental > Aquatic > Non-marine Saline and Alkaline > Saline | place: Antarctica: Organic Lake... | reverse complement strand
TGCAGGAAAAACGGAAGTGTCTTCGTGTCTTCGCGTATACATATATACCTTGCCGAAATACCTTCGCGTTTTGTGGTGGTATCTTTGGTATACCTGTGGTTGATTACCACATGTATTATGTTTTTGTCTGATGGGAGCAGTTCAACGAAATGGGTCGTGAAAACGTTGCGCCGGCGAGGCTTGCTGAAGCAGCAGTCCAACAATTCGGCTAGTTTAGCCGACCAGCCACGCGTCTTGGAGGTATTTATGTATGTATATTAGGAGGTACCCGCTCATGCACTCTTGCTTCACTTACGTACGCGCACGGGTGCATGAATGCGCAATGTCAAAGCGGGAGCATTTTGAACTGTTTTTCATTATATCCTCGTTACACAGGTTGGGGCGATCAATACCGAACTATTGCAGACGCGAGGCCTCTCAGTACGCGCCATTGATTTAAGGTAATATGCATTATATTTCGACCTAGGCTCGTTAACAAGAAGAGCACACCAGTAAAGCGCTATCTTAGCTGCTCCCTCACATACTAAAAACAAGCTGAATCCGAATGTTTCTGTATATATATCTTATATATTAGGTCAAGCCACCCTGACATTGAGGAATTAGACGTGTTCAAGCTCGCAGACGAATTCAATGGAGCAGAAGCAGATGCTTTGAAGGAGAAAACAAGAGAAGATGAGCAGCAGCAGCAGCAGCAGCAGCAAGAAGACCAGCAGCAACCGAGGATGGCGCCACCGTACGACATCGTCGTGGCGTCGATGGTGATCAACTGTTTGCCCGATGCGCTGACGAGGGGCCGCTTTTTAGTGCTGCTGAAGAAACTGGTGAAACCACGAGGCCTCGTCTTCTTGACGCTTCCTGGTGAGTGTACCTTCAATGGAAGCAACATGGCAGCGTGTATCAATACGCGCGCGTGCTGTTGAAACCTCAAAAGACGTCAATTGCACGTACGCTTTGCTTTTCTAGTTTTTCGTCCTGCTTTTTTTTTTCCAAACTGTTTCACTGAATGCCTGATTGACACGTGTTTCAAACACCAATGAACACCCAATACTACCACGACTTGTCACTTTATGGACAACAAAACAATCAACGGGCCTTCAATTGCAACTCTAACACCCATCAACAATCAACCATCAACTTTTTCAACAGCGTCCTGTTTGGTGCCGCCGGAAGAGCGCAAGTTTGGGGCCAAAGCACGGGCCGCGCCGGGTTACGGTCGCGGCACTTTTCTGGACCAATTGCAGTCAAGCAAGCTTCAGTTTACGGTGCTCCCACCGCCGGATTCGCACGACGCGGCCAAAGTAGTGTTTTTCTGCTTGCAGGTGTGTGTGCTTTGGGTTGATTGATTGCTTAGATATTCTTGGACATTCTTGGACATTCTTGCTTTATGGATAGTTGGTACAGGATGAGGAGAATGAGGAGGAAGAGGAGTTGATATTGGAAGTGACGAAGGAGCAGAAGTGGAGTTGGGAAAGAAGAGGCAGTGTATCCATTCTGAGTGTAGATTACGTCAAAGATTAAACGGATTTCGCTAACTTCTTGCAATTTTGGTACTGTTTCTTTCCCTTACCTAAAATTCAATTGCGTGTTTCACATGTTGTTGGTTCTCTCATTGTGCTTTCTACATAACTAGCGGCCTGAGGAGGACGAAGACACCAACAACAAAGATGAAAAGGAAGAAGCGGCTCTAGCTCAGCCAGAAGCCAAGAAGAGAAAGAAGAAGTTGAACCAAAGGCAAAAGGGAAGCGTTCAAAGTGGCGCTGCAGCGCCCTTTTCCGTTATTTTACCGTAAAGACGCGCATCTGATGTTTTCGCATACTACTTCAGCTCTGGTTATATAGATTTCGATAAAACCTGTTCCAGCCAACATATGTTTCGTTCTGCTGGATAATTGTTAAGCGGCTCGGAAGTGAGAATTTGGTTGCGTAATTCTTTTTATATAAACGCACGTCCGCATGGATTTAATTTTTCTCTCCGATAGCCGATAGCACAAGCAGGTCAAGAACAGTACTGGCACTAGGAAGAGAGCACCATCAGAATCAAATGACAAGCCGCCACATCTAAATAGGAAATGGAGGTGTTACAGAAGCAGGAAATAGCTATGGACCTAAAAAATTGTAGTCCGTTTATCGCTTATCGCTATAAATATAACTAAATTCCCCACTCCTGCACTCCACACTCCTCAATCCTTGATCAGCCGCACAGGGCTTCTCCCACTCCGGGGTCTCCCCTGTGCTTCCGAGTTCTTCTGTTGGCCTCTACGACGACGAATGAGATCTCAATACATACCGATATACTACAGTAAATCGCCGGTTCCTTCTATAGAACTTTCCACAAATCGCTGCTCGCTCTACTTACAACTCCGTTTGTCACCTTCTTTCGTGCCCCCGCTCATCGCGGCTTCGCACATACTACTCTCTAATTCCACTCGATCACCGTGTGACTTCCCGCACGGCTCTTAATGGACGCGACTCTGTCTTGATAACGTGCATCAATTGCCTGCACACTGCTTCCTCTGCCCAAGACTTTTCAACCATGCTCCACCGACACCTTCCACGCGTTACGACCACAACGCCACCACGTCGCACCGGAGCCCCCAACAGTCCTTCCAACCGACTACTTCCACAGCGGCCTCCTTTCATTCTACCTACATTGTGATGGGCCTCCGTCCGCTCTTTCTACTCAAATCTCTCGTGCCCGACACCCGGCTTACTTCTCAACGACAACTTTTTACGACCACCACGTCACTCCGAAACTCCGACTCCCCCTGGACTACCAACTCCAGCACACCACCACGTGCGGGAAGTCACACGGTGATCGAGGTGAATTAGAGAGTAGTATGTGCGAAGCCGCGATGAGCGGGGGCACGAAAGAAGGTGACAAACGGAGTTGATGCCTCCTTGGTTTATGTTCCCAGTGCCCTTGTTGGCCCTGGATGCTCGTTCTTCGTTCTTTGGTGTTTAAAATTTTATGTTGAAACAACCAGGCGAATTCCCGGGGCTTGTCTAATGTGAGTATGCTTGAGAAATTAACTAGAGAAGCCAATAAAAATTACTGCACGTGTTTGCTGCCATTTATAGAGAAGGGCGCCCTCGGTCCCCCTTGCTTGTCGAATGAAAATCTTGTTTTTTTTCGGAAATCACCCCTTGAAAAAAATGAAAAGACTCCTGAGTTGTGATGTCCCCAACTGAAACTGCGCCATCGGAAGAAAGGAGCTTCAAGCCAACACCTCTCCACTATAGCGAGAGGAATAAAAGAAAACCCTCAGCATTATTAGCGGCCGCGGCTGGACGCTTTGATATTGAGTCCTTGCACGCCCTGTGATGTATCACAGGAGACGACATGTGCTGTGAGATTGCAGCTATGTGGCGATGACGCCCAAGAGTCGTAAAAAAAGTGACCGATTACTCCCTCGAGTTTTCAAAAGAGTGGTTGAAAACAGTGTAAGCTACTCCCTTTCCGCTACAGCACGCACCTTGAGGCCCATTTTGCCGATGGTGTTTTTCTCGAGCGGCGGCGGCGAGCGTAAGCCCATGACTGTTCCGAACTGATTTGCACGCTCCACCACCTTTTGGGGGTTCGATGGACGATTCGACGAAGAATAATGTCAGAGGTCGAGCACAAGAGCGAAAAGGAATTAGAAAGAATAAGATGGAACGAAAAAATTGAAAGTTGGAGGTACAGATACGGGAGAAATACTACAGAAGTAGTAGAAACGTCAAACGCGATGAGGTTTCTTTAAATCGAGGAGCTAAGGTTTTCACTATCCAAAATCTCCATGCAACAACCAGACGTACTTTTTCTGATTTGCTGTCCGTGGTACGCCTCTTTTGTCCGTTGTAAAAGCCGAGCCAGGCCCTGTAAGAAGCTTCCGCGCTCTTCGCTAAGACACCTTGGGGGCTGCTGTCGAGCTTCGAGTCGCCTTTTGAGACAAAAAAATAGGAATACACATATTAGGGGAGAACAGCAGAATGCAAAGAAGGAGGACAAGAGTCATAATAAACTGCGTAATAGACGAGGGCGCTAGTACGATAAATCATACATAAATAAATGAAGACTACTCGAGAAATTTCACAGAGAGAATAACGAAGGAAATAATTTTCCCCTTCCAATCTATGAATAAAAATATCCCAATGAAATTTTGCTGACCTTTGTTCTTGGCTGAAGCATCCCCGATTTGTTTGAGCAACGCAGGGAGTTTTTGCAGAGGCTCCTCGTCACTTTGATCTCCCGCCGCCAATATTTGCACTAATTTGGCATCTTCAGGCACTGCCAAGTCTCCGAGCTCCTATAGAATAGAAATAGAATAATGAATTAGAGATAAATAGAAGGTATTTACAAGTTAAAATAAAACAAGAGGATAGCGTGAAAATGAGTTGAATCCGGAAACAAGAAAATAGAAGGCATAAAATATGTGAGAAAGAAAAAAATATTTTCTCTCATTTCCTGTCAACTTCTCTATCTTCCTCGCGCACGTGCACATCACACGTGTATTATTAATTACCTTCAAGAACGGTTTCTCATGCGGCGCCAGCACTAAAATGCCTCTGCCTGCTTGTCCACCTCTTCCCGTGCGCCCTAAGCGGTGAATGTATTGCTCACGGCTGTCGGGAATACCCACCTTTTTCGCACGCACGTAGCAGATGATATTTAATACGTTAAAAGTTGTGTTGATCTTATCATCAGAAGGAGATTTTGTATTAACGTAAGCAAGGGTGACCTATAAAGGAAGGGGTTCGTTATGAAAGAAAGAAATGAGGATACAGTAAGATTGAAGAAAAATTGGCAGATTAGAGCGAAGTGACGATGCTTAACAGGTATTCCCTTCATTTGCATGCTTTATCTGCTTACCTGAATCACGTGGCTCACGACTGGATAATCCACGCCCCGCGCTGAGACGTTGGAGGTGAAGAGGACTCGGCTGGTGTCCGTCTTTTTGGCACCGCCTGCACACCAAATTAGATTTATTCAACGCAAATAAATTGATATTCTCCAGTAAGCGGTAGCTAAAGACAGTCAACATCAAGGATGGAAAAAAAGAAAGGAAATGGGGGGGAGGAGGCTATTGGGAATCGCATGAATCAAAGAGCACTACTCTAAAGAGCACTCAAATTATCTTACTACAAATACCTTACCATTGCTTCAAACAACAATAGCATCTTTATGAAAGGCCCCCTCCTCCAATACCCCCCCTCTCTCTCTCTCACTAGTCACTAGCGTCTCACCATTGTTCACGCGACGAAAGGCGTCCGAGGCTTTGTCTCTTTGGGCCTGCGATTTACGGGAATGCATTTCCAGTGTAGGAATTCCTACGGCATTCGCGACTTGGGCCATGTAAGACGTCATGTATGCGGTTGCGAAAAAGACAATGATCTGTTTTGTGATTGTTTAGTCGTTTGATTGTGTTTGTTTGAAAGCACGGGATAGAAATTGAGAGTCATGAGGCCAAACAAATTATTGCACCACGGACGAGGAAAGCAACCGGGGAAAGTGAAATAATTCAAAGATCTGATCCCTCTAGTCCAGAATATGTTTTAAAACAGGACATGAGCACATGCGTACTGAAGCCCACTCCTTGACGATGTGCATAAAAAAATGATGACAGCAGGAAACAAAGAAGAGAAGACAACACACAATAACACACGCACACAAAAACGCCAACCCAATACAAACACAATCCAACCTTGGGCTCTTCGCCTCTGGCTTCGCTTTCTTCGATGCACGCGAGCAGCACTTTCAGCGTGCCTTCCACAAAGGCTTCCAGCGACGGGAGCATCACGTGAGCTTGGGCCACCTTGGTTGCACATGTATTGAACAAGGAGGAGGAGGTGAAGGTGCATGTAGGAGGTGAATCAACGAACAAATCAAGATAGATGAGGAGAGAGCACTACATGTGTACATGCCGGTAGGAATGCATCACTTTCTCAGAGAGAAAAATCAAATGCACGAAGAAAATACCCATAAAATCGAAAGGCAACATACACCTAGAGTACTGCGCATCCTCGTGCCTCTTCACTCACAAACACACAATTACGCACATGCACACACACGCCCAAACACTCTTACACAATCAACCAATACCTGGGCATTGGTGGCGGTTGCAGCGTCTCCGTCGTTGATGCAATCCACCACACCATAGTCTTTGGTCATCACCGAGGCCATCACGGTTTTCAAAGCAGGTGGCATGGTGGCAGAGAATAGCACGGTTTGGCGTTTGGGGGGCAAATAAGACACAATCCTTTGAATGTCGCGGGAAAAGCCCTGTTTTAAAGACCAGCAGTAGTGGTACATGTGGATGGCACATGTGGGTATTGAATCAGGAGAACAGGAAGTAAAGATTGATGTTGATGAACAACAAGTTGACTTGCCACATGCACTATGGCGGTATTTTAAACTCATGTTTTTCTGTAGTGCTGTTGTCGTTGTTGCCGTCTATACGTCGACTACAAGCACGATGACCCCCCCCCCCTCTCAGGTCTTTTATCCCTAATATAATATCACCATCGTCGGCGTAAAAATATACCTGGTCCATGAGCTGATCGGCCTCGTCCAGGACTAGGACTTGAAGTTTCGAGCACAGTTGCCGAAACGACTTCCCGTTGGTCAGTTTGGTGTTCTCCAGGTGGTCGAGCAAGCGGCCTGGCGATAATGTTGGTGGTACGTAGTGTATTAGGGATGGTAACGGAAGAAGAAATTGATTACCCGTAGGGAAAAAGGCAGCAGAGAGAGAAAGGAAGGGTGTAGGAAAGATTGGTAGGTAGGAGTGGTAGAAGTATGCATGCAGCGACGGTGTTAGGATATGAAGGATGGAGGCAGAACAGAAAAAGCACAGGGATCCGGGGAGGAGATATTTGTGCGATGATGCCGTCTGAACGCTTCCAGTAATCAATGCATACACAGAAAAAAAATAACGTTTGCAATGAAGGAGCTATACCACGAACAAAAACATGAGATAATCGAGTCACCATCACAATTCAACATAAAAGCATAAGCGCGGCACAGTCTTTTCATTCAGAGCGGCAGGTATGGAATGGAATAGCTCATCGCCGCACCTGGAGTGGAGACCAGCACCGATGGGGGGTCTCTCGAAAAGCGGCTCTTGTCGGTGTTGGCGTTAGTGCCGCCGTAGCACACTTGCACCGCACAGCCTGCAGCACATTGGGGAAAAGAAAAGGCAGAAGGATAGGTGGTGTGAGTGAGTGAGGATGGAGGGACGTGGATGGCAATCAATTTGAGGATAAGGGAGGGAAATCGCTGCAAGTACAACAAGAAAGAAGAAAAAGAGCGAGCGTGAACATGTGATCAACAACCAAACTTCCGCTCTTCGTGGATAAGGCAGCTCCGTCCTTTAAGCAGCAGTACAACGCATTCATGCATGTATATGTTTACACTTGTCATCACATCCCCCAGCACTCATTCACCCACACACCCAATCTTACCATTGTCAAAGGTGGCCAAGGCGGACGCTTGCTTCGCGATTTGAGTCGCCAGTTCACGCGTGGGGGAGATCACAAGCACGTCTACCGAGGCGCGCTCGGGGTGGATCGCTGGTGGCAAGAGAGCAAGGCATCGTATCAATGTACGCATTAAAAAATGTGAATAGTCACAAGAAAAAATACACAAAAAAAAAAATAAAAGGAAAAATAAAATGAAGGAGAATAAAAATTTATCGAAACCAGAGCCAATGTATGCTCTGTGTCAGTAAACTACCAGCACCATATCCTTCCCAACCTTGCATTGCGGGCACCAAAAACGCGACGGTTTTTCCCGTGCCGGTGCGAGCGCGGGCCAGCAAATCCTTGCCCGAGAGCGCGAGCGGTAAAGCTTTCACCTAGCGTACATGTGCGCATGCGAGAGAGAGAGAAAGGAGAGTTTATTTGAGTGTTTGTGGCATGAGGTACAGGAAGCTCGCGTAAGCACGCGGCCATAAAAGAATGAAAAACAAGAAAAGAGAGAAAGAAAAAAAACAGAGATGAAATGATACATTACCACTAAACTAAGACTGACGCCCCAGGCTTGGCCGTTCTATCATTGTGCTATCATTCTATCTACTTCAATCAATTCTTCGCGCTATTCACAACCATCCGGCTTTGATGCCATTACCTGGATTTCAGTCATTTGTTTGAGCTTCAACACGTCAGCCAGCGCTCTCTTCATGTGCGGCGCCACTCCCTCAGCATCGGCAAACAACTCGTTGGTAACATAGCTCGGCAACTCAGCGCTATTACCCGCAGCAGGAACGCTGGTCGCCTAGAATTGATTTTTAGGGTTTTTTTTTTTCACAGGGCGAAGTGGACAACAATGGATGCGTTTGACGGAGATGTATGATGTGCTCGATTGAAGGAAAGATGATCTGACATAATAACAGCTACGAATAAATTCAGGCATACATGCTTGTAATCGCATCATCAATGCGAATAATAGCAGTGACCTTGGCAGTACTCGAGATGCTGCGAATTTTACGTGGGCTAGCGAGTGAGCGTGCACTAGGAGGAGGATCACCAGCAGCAGCAGCAGCAGCACGGGTTGACAAGAGCCTAGCTTGCGACGAAGTCGGCGGCGGTGCACCAGTGTTGCTTAACGTTCCGCGAGTTACCACCGGCGGCCGAAGGTTTGGTTTTGGGGGCACGTAGCCTCCTCCAGCCTTCGTGCCTCGGCTAGCACGACCACCACGGCCACCGCCACCACTAGTGTTGGCCCGTACGTCCTTCGGCACAAGCTGGTGCTCATCAAAGGTCGGATCGTAGCTGCCGCCGCTCCTACTATTGCTACTTCCTGCAGGGCTATCGTTGATGACTTTGCCACCGCTGCCGCGGTCGCCGTTCCCGTCGAGGCGACTGTTTGAAGGGTTCGTTGCGAAGCGTCGGCTGAGCAGTTGAAGTTGTTGCCGTTGCCCTGAGAATTGTTTAGCAATTACAGCAGCTCCTGCGCGTGGTAGAGGAGTTCGAAACGTTACGAATGCTAGCGCGCGGCTCGTGTGCAGCATCGCGATGAGCTTGCAGGTGCTAAGCATTGAGGTGAAACAGCAACAGCGACTCGAAAAAGAAGAAAATGTCAACAAACATTTTTCACATCATCGCAGATCGCAGATAATACTCACTGCAGAACGGTTGCGTGTCAGCAGCCAATCAGAAATCCGCACTGGAGTCGAACTAATAACGCTCCTCCGGAGGTCCGGAGTGGCTGGTGGCTGCGCCAAAATTCTTCGAGTCAGAATCGGAATAAGAAAATTATTGGTTATTAGGTGACAGTGATGGAAGAAGTGCCATGATTCGATAAGTTGTTACTTAAAAAAGAAAAGATAACGGTACCAGGAAAGATTTCGAGAAAGTAGTAAAAAAAGTAGCTGCCTGTTGGCCTTCTAATTCCAGCCCTTCGGGGCCTGTCTCAAAATGAGTAAATGAGTCGAGATGAGTCGAGGTGAGTCGAGAATCGACCAAATCAGATCATGGATTATACAAATATTATTCTCAGGATTTCACCAGCTGTCGGTCGGAAGAGGTGCCCGTGCTGTAAGGGTTAGCACCTCCAACACACCTTGCGGCTACTCCAACCGCAGCAACTACCGCAGCGAAAACGAAGAAGATACTGCCGAGGATAGCGGACGGTCAAGAGATGACTCATGGCAGATCTCTAGAACGGCATCTGAAGTACTTCGGCCTCGTGGACGACGGCGGTACAGCGATCACCTTTTCGGAATGGGCAACCCTGGCGCAGGACCGCGCTGGCTGGCTAAAGCTCGTTACCAAAGCGCCATTCAACATTGGAAAACCGCGGCTGCGGCCACCTCGGTGCGACACTAGAGTTACACCAGAGGAGAAGCGGAGGTTCCTGGCGCGGCGTGCCAAGGAGACTGAACAACGGCACGCTCTCTTCAATGCAGAAACAGACGCAGAAATCTACTTAAGTCCGGTTTCAAAAGTATTTCTTGAACAATTTCTTTAGAGGGGCTGGAAGTATTATGCTTCCTGCCCTCTACACACTAACCTCTTTACAATTTTGACTTGCGCGCAACGCACGCGCGTACACTTCTGCTCGCAGCACTGGCTTCTGTGTCATTTGAGACAGGCCCCGAAGGGCCGGAATTAGAAGACTAACAGAAAAGCAAAGCAGCGCATTTGGGTTTGTATTCGTCCGAGTTCGAGAAAATGCGTATGATAGCTACATGAACCCCGAGCCCGGCTTTCGAGCCGGGATTCCTATCATGCCGCCTAAATGGCGCCCATCCTCTGTGTAGCTACTAACACCAGTCCTCCACTCGGGGGAGGCGCGAAAAGGTATTTCTGCAAAGGAATTAATCCTCATTCTGCTTGTTTGCACCAATGGGAGAGCTCTAGCCCTGCGGGTTGTGCACTAACTGGTGACTCGCTGACTCCTCAAAAGGCTGGCTCCAACAACAAAGGTCCTTATCTTGAGTTTGCGTGATTCGCGTGCCTCTTGCGAATTTATTTCGATCGCCCCACCCACGCGCGTCGCAAATCTGCCTATAATTCCCTTCGGTAAGACGCGCCCTTGCGACTATATTCCCAATACTTCAAACTCTTTACGAAGTATGTGAGTAGACCTTTCTATTGCCGCTCGCACCCAAACTGTGGTGTTGCCTGCGTCTGTGTTTTGGAGTATCATTTCTCAACGCCAACAGGATCTTACGCAATCGATCTTGACTGCGCCACTGTGCTCTACAGGCGAGTTGCACGCTTCCGCCAATTGAAGATGAAAACCAACAACGTCCTCTTGAACGACAGCAATGCCTTCATCGGCGACGAGGTGGCTGCTGTTGAGAACCCTCTCAACAAGGAGGAGAACGTGAGTGGGGAAACGCCTCTCATCGAGTACGAAAACTCTATCGGCGAAAAATGCTGTGGAGCATGCTCTATCCACACCAAGTTCAGCGTGACCAACAAGGTATAAGGCTCGAGAGAGCTATCGATTTAATTGCGTAAATTTTTTCATCGTGCTTTTTTTGCTGCTATACGGGCGGCTGAGAGGTGACGAGATGGCACGCCCGCACCCATCCTCTCCCACGCGTGCACAACCCTCATTTATAGTTATGCGCTGACTCCTCCCTCGCCATCCCGACCCTCATGCTCCTGACACGTGCGCCGCTGCCTCATTTGTGTCCAGACCGTGACCAGTACCTTCGTTCAGAAGCACTGCGGCTTGATCCTCAAGGACGAGCGCATCACTGTGCCGCTCGACGGTAAGTGCGAACTCCGTAATCTACACCTCAAGCTGCCATCCTGATTGCCTGCCTGTCTTGTTAAGAGCATTGCGCACTAGCACCATTGCGTTGGTGCACGTATGCCATCTTTTTTTTGGGTGTGTGCATTAATAACTCATCAATTCTGGCCCCCCCCCCCC
>Ga0307982_1004234_pt1 | contig 11361 bp, 12 predicted proteins | sample OrgLakmetagen989_FD_201847 | JGI IMG/M metagenome (GOLD analysis project Ga0307982, IMG submission 201847) | Saline water microbial communities from Organic Lake, Antarctica - #989 | ecosystem: Environmental > Aquatic > Non-marine Saline and Alkaline > Saline | place: Antarctica: Organic Lake... | reverse complement strand
CCTTCAACTGATCTAACTTCAACTTCAGTGTGTCTAAGACTTGGAACAAGAACGTCTACCATCGCTTTTGATTGGATTGTATTTTGTGCCGATGCGATTATATTATAGTCACATAGTGAGCTAGAATTACTCATATCAAAAATCTTAATATTTATGCCTTTAAAGTTAGCAATAATCCAAGCACAAGCTAGAGCAACATTTTTTGGATATTCCTTTTTGTACTCATTCATGATTTTTGTAATTTCTTTTTCAACAAATTGATTACTCATTTTTTCTCTCTTTGGTTTTGAACATTATTCTTTTTAAAACATCTATGTTTCTTCCAGATACAGAAGATATAGGAAGAACTTTTTTATTTAAAGTTTCTTCCATAAATTTTTGATACTCAGTAATTTCTTCTTCACTCATAGCATCTATTTTCGTCAGACAAATAATTTCTGGTTTGTTGTAGAACTGCTCGTGATCGTATTTTAAAAGCTCATTTCTAATAACGGCATAATCGCCCATTGCTTCTTCCGGATCCACTAGCATTGAACAGTCGATCATATGAACTAGTGCGCTTGTTCTTTCAATATGTTTTAGAAATGTATGTCCAAGACCTTTACCTTCACTGGCATCTTCAATTAGTCCTGGAATGTCTGCTACTACTATTGAGTTTTCGTTATCAACTTTTACGACTCCAAGATTTGGTTCGAGAGTTGTAAAAGGGTAATCAGCGACTTTAGGTCTTGAGTTCGATATGGCAGAAATAAGTGTAGATTTTCCAGCATTTGGTAATCCAACTAAAGCGATATCAGCAATAAGTTTAAGCTCAAGTCTAATAGGAATTGAAATTCCTGGTTGACCTGCTTGAGCTTTTCTTGGAGCTTGATTTGTTGGAGTCTTGAAGTAGGTGTTACCTAGTCCGCCACGTCCACCTTCAGCTAAAAGTTTTCTTTGTCCGTGAGCTGTAATGTCATCTATAAGTGTATCGTCTTCAGAATTAAAGATAAGCGTCCCAACCGGAACTTTTATTATGTAGTCTTCGCCCGTTGCTCCGTGCATTTGTGAACCTTGACCAGATCCACCGTTTGCAGCTTTATATACCCTTCTTCCTCTGAAGTTTACGAGAGTGTTTACATTCTCATCACCTTCAAAATAGACGTTACCGCCATCGGCACCATTTCCACCGTCAGGTCCACCGTAAGGAACAAACTTCTCACGTCTAAAACTAACTTTACCGTCACCACCGTCACCGGAGCCGACTTCAATATTTACTTCGTCTATAAATCTCATTGGGTGGGTTATAAGCTACACTGCACCATATGTGAAGAAATATATAATGTTTACACTAACAAATAGTTAAAATTACGGGCTAAAAGATAGTATTGAGACCTAGCGAGGCTTTTCTTTCGCCTAGTGACTCGCTGTCAATTTCCATTTGAGAAAACTCATATCTCACGACAAGTGACATATCTCTTTTCAAGTACTTAAAATTAAGTCCTGAGTTGATCTGAGCGCCTTGATAATCTTCGATATTTGATCCTGAGGCATTCTTTTGAACTTTAAGTCCTGCAAATACTGAAATATCACCCTTTTGATAAAATTCACTACTTGCTCCAGCCTCGATCCCTGTTGATGCGCCACTTTCAAACTCTACTCGATTAAGTGAATCGAGATCAAAAGTTAAAAGACTCTTAGTGTATGCACCAATATTTAACTTAAATGACTTGTAGTTAAAAAGTTTTAAAGCTGAAACATCATAATTGGTTTGAACTTTTTCACTCGCAATATTTTGGTCATCATCATTTGAATATTGATATCTTTCGAGCTTTAAATTAACACCATATGATTTATTCATCTCATATGATGCAAGTACATATTGAGACAGGTCAGAGTAAACATTTGCCTTGTTGAGTGACTGAGTGTGATGAAAGGTTCCAACTTCAAGAAGAACTTTGTTTTCAGTATTAGTAGAGACTACAGCAACATTCTTTTCAATTTTATTAGCGGTCATGTCTTCTGGTGTGCTTGATTCGGCCATACCGTAATCCACATAATATACTTTTCCTATTGGAAGCCTTTTAGCATCTTCCCAGTTCATATTATTTAGTTCGAGTACTCTCTTTATCTCACTGATATCATTCTTATCATCTATGTGATTATTTCGAATCAGAGACTTTGATATAGAGTCACCATTAAAGTCTAGACTGTAAGAGACATCTGCTGCTTGAGCTGAAATAAAAGTTAAAGCACAAAGTGCAGGAATTATTTTCATAAATTATATCCAAATAAAAGTGTTTCATCATTGTTTGCACCGAAGTTATCTGACTTTGGTTCATACCATGCGGCTGCTTTAACAGATACTTTGATAATTGATCCAGCTGGAAGGTTAGTCATTCTAAGTTTATAAGGAGCATCTTGTGCAACACCAGATCTTGTAAGTGTTCCTTGTACTTTTGTTCCATTTGGTTTCGTTACTTCTACTGTTCCTGCTTCTGTTGAAGCAAGTGCCAACCATTCAGTTTCAACATTGAGAGCGTATGTATTTTTCATTTTTGATCGTGGCAGAAATGGTGCTGAGCCATAGCCGTCAGCATCTGCAGTACTAACTGCTTGAATAGGAGTTGTAGATTTAATTCTTACTGCATCAGCTTTATATCTGTCTCCAGTTCCCTGTGGAGCTACTTTAAATATAGTCGCAAGGTTTGAGAAAGTGTGACTTAGGGTTACATCATTAGAATGAACACCTGTAATTTCAGTTCCAACTACACTTGCAGAAACATAACCCGATCTACTTGGGATACCTATAATATCCGTAGAGTTTGGAAGGATCGGTCTTGGATCTTGAATTTGGTTATTAGCATTTGTAGTTGAAATTAAGTATGCGCTAAAAATCCCATCAGCTTGTAGTTGATAATTTCCATTATTTGGAAGTCTAATTGTACTACCAGTATCTTTTGCAATGGCTACAGTTCCAATTGTGTTAGTTCCATTTTTAATTGTTAAATTAATATCTTCAAATGCAACAATTGAAAGATCGTGCCCGGCTGATCTTGAAGCTGCAAAACTAAAGTTCGTATCGGCCCAATCTTGAGTGGTCCAAACTATATTTCCTTTTCTATTATCTCCTCCAGATCCTTTTCTTCCAGCGACAAAGAAAGCAGAAGTTGAAGAAATCTTATCCATTTTTGCACTTGTAAAATTATGTGTTTCACCTGCTTGAAGATTTGCTACCAAGGTTCCATTTAAATAAAAGTCACCAGCTTCAATTGCAACGAGAGCACTCGCAGTTGCACCAGCAATATTATAAGCTTTTATGTCGTCTTTAAAAAAATCATTGTCTGGAAGTGTCCTTCTAGAAACAGAACTTGCTGCAGAGTAATTACCATTAGAAGCTCTTACTCTGAAGTCATAAAGAGTTGAGGGGCTAAGATTAGTGATAGATGCAGCTAAGCCTTGGACAGGGTTGCCTGAAAAACTACTCCAACTTGTTTGGTCTGCTCTTTTGAACTCAAGTATGTAACCTTGAAGCGGAAGTGTTGAAGAACCATCTGCTTTATTCCAGTTTAAATCAATATTTGTAATGCCAGTTTTAGCAACATCGATATGAGTCGCTACTGAAGGAGCACTTGTATCAATATTTAATTGAAGTTTTGTTTCTTTAGACTTTTTAACATTTACTGCAGTGGCAGTAAGTTCAATAGATCTGTTTCCAGTAATTTGAAAGCTCAAATCAGCTTGAAATTTTCCGTCTCTACACTCTACAGTTACTGGACTTTTTATGAGATCATCTTGCGTGAAGACTATTTTTTTTGCTTCAGAACAGTTTCCCGAAACTTGTACATTCTTACCAATTGTCATCGAGCTTGCTGGGCTCAGAATTTCTAGGTCAGGTGCAACTTCTGCAAGTTGAATATTTCCAATTATGTCTGAGTTATTCTTTGAACCATCATTAAAGATATTACTTTCAGATCCGCATGAGATTAGAGTGAGTATAAATAATAGATGCGCTAGTTTCATTTGAGTCTCCTTAAGAACTACTTAAGTATTTGCAAGTAGAGTACCAAATTATTTTCGTGAAATTAGATATTTACGCTCTCGTTATTGATTGATAAACACTAAACTAACTAAATTGATCACTTTTTAGACAAAAAAAAGCCCTCTAATAAATAGAAGGCTTTTTATTTATATTGAATTTTTATTTATGCAGGTACTACTGTAACTTTTTTAATTTTCTTACTGTAGTTAACAAATTTAACTTTACCATCATCAATTGCAAAAAGAGTAAAATCTTTACCCATTTTTACGCCTGTTCCAGCATGAAACTTTGTTCCTTTTTGACGAACAATTATGTTTCCACAAATTACTGTTTCACCACCGAATTTCTTAACTCCTCTCATTTTTGGGTTAGAATCACGACCGTTACTTGTACTACCACCTGATTTCTTGTGAGCCATATATTTCTCCTAATCTTTATTTTTTAGTTATGCTTTAAGACCAGTGATCTTTAAAGCTGTGTAATGTTGTCTGTGACCATTTTTCTTTCTGTATTTACCTGGCTTATGAACAGCAACAATAATTTTTCTTGAACGAGCTTGTCTTACGATTTCAGCAGAAACCATAGCACCAGCAACCATTGGTGTTCCAACCTTAGGTGAATCTCCACCAATGAAAAGAACATTACTTAATTCAATTTTTGCACCAATCTCACCTTCAAGTTTTTGAACGTCAACAACGTCACCCTCTTGAACACGATACTGATGACCTTTAATTTCAACAATTCCGTACATTTTAACTCCTTAATACGACTAGCTAGGAGAGAAGTTCTAAAAACTCTTCTTTGTGGCCCTAGACCAGATCTTTTTTTGAACTTTATCTTTTAAGGTTTGGAAGCATCTTTGTCAATACATTTAGTTTTTACCTTCGCTTTAATGCTGCTTTGCGGAAGATTTTTCTCCATGTTGTTGGACCATTTAAGTAGGTGAGCACTCCAGTCGATGAAGTATTGAGAAAACTAGGAGGAACAAGTGACTAAACAAGTAAGCTATTTTCAATTTCAAAAACAACTCGGATATCCAGTATTCGTACGATTTGAAGATGAGGCACTTGAGTCTAGCCTTGAGACTTTGATCATTTCTATGGGATTTTCTAAACTTGAAGAGAGTGAGTTTAAGAAAATTGAGATCATAAACTCTAAGACCCGCATCTTGGGCCTTAATAAAGCCACTTTGAAGGTTGCTCGGCAGATTGATGGTCCAGGTCCTTATGATTCTTATGGCCCTGAGAGCACTACTGAGTTCTCGGCCTATGACGTCTATCGCTATAAAAACTTTGGGTTAATTCTTTGTAGACACAACTCAGCACTTTGGGAGGCAGGTATTAAAAACTGTGGTCCAAATTCAAATGAACTTAAAACGATAATCACAAGATTCATAAGCCTTGCTCTGGCCCCATTTGGAATCATAAGCTTTTGGGGTGTTCCAGTTAATGAGGGGTTCGTAATAATGAAGCCTAAAGATGCTAATTTCGAATCGATCATTGTTGATGTGGATAATAGGTGTTTTATTTCTCAAGACGGAGTGGTGAATATTGATTTTGAAACAAAGATTTTGAGATTAGATGAAAGCCTTCACAGAAGAACAAAGAAGATGTCCAAAGAGGAACTCGTAAGCTTTTTGAGTACAAAGACTTCTTACCTGTCAAATAAAGGTTTAGATCACCGAATTAGAGAATCAATTTTTAGTCTAGCAAAACAAGTTGAAGGTGTTGTCTATCCGGTGGAGAACTTCAAGCCCAGAGCTGCTGCCTAATATTCAGCTTCAATCATTTTTTTCATTAAAAAAGTAAATGAGCTGCTAAATTTAGTTTTTGAATCATAAGCAGAATAGAAAATGGGAAAGCATGTAATGGTGCACGCTCCTGAGTAGACATGATTCACTCCATCTTTATTTTCCCATATATACAAAGCCGACTCTTCATTTTTTTTATACTTATCTTGAGCTCCATAGCGGTTGATCAGCGACTGATGAAAAATATCGTGAAGAAAGTAGTGGGGAAGTCTAGCGTGAAAGTCTGTGATTTTTGAATCCACAACTTGTACGAGAGTGACAAATTTATACCTAATGTGGGCCACGTAAAATTTGTATGTAGTCGCTCCATTATCTTTGCCCACAACAACTGGTTTATACTTCTCAATCAGGGGAGCAATTTGGGTACCTGGGGCAAACTCCTTAAATTTATCAACGCTAAAGTCGTAATTCGGTGCCTCAACTTTCGCTATTGCCGATACAGATATTAAGATAAATAAAATAGATAGAAAATCTTTCATTGCCGCTTATAATACACCTTTTAACTCACTGTTTTTTCATCTCGGCATCATTTTCTCTAAGGATATTCAGCTTTTCGATGTATAATATACCTGAGGCTTTTAGGTTTTTACAAAGTTAAAATGACAGAAGAGTTATAATCGTAAATAATCAATTTTACTAAGATTGTAGAAAACGAAGTCTCACTTAAATCAAGGAGTGGTTTGTGAAAAAGACATTGATTTCATTAAGCGCTATTGCACTATTAACTTTTGGTTGTGCTTCAAATAAAACTGAAGACTCCTCTGTTATTACTGCGGCACCTAAGAAAATAAGAGTTCAAAAACATATTGTCGATAAGGCATTACCGAATTGTCATTCTTGTATCCTTGGAAGCTCGGGTGATGAAGAACTAAAAAATTCTGATAAAAAACTTTATTATATCTACGGTGCTGAAGCACTGAATCTTCACAACACCTACTTTGATATTCCCGTCGTCTATAATGATGCGACAAAGAAATGGATTAAGTACTTTACTGGAAGAGGTAGAGAGTTATTTGCTAGATACGCCAAACGATCTGGAAGGTATGCTCCGGTTCTTTCAAAAATTCTAAACGATCAAGGAATGCCAAGAGATCTTATCTATTTAGCAATGGCAGAAAGTGGATTTCAAAATCACGCAAGATCTTGGGCCAAAGCCGTTGGACCTTGGCAATTCATGCCATACACAGGAAGAAGATTTGGCCTAGAGGTTGAGTTTTTTCTGGATGAGAGACGTGACCCATTGAAAACAACAGTTGCAGCTAGTGAGTACTTAAGAGGTCTGTATAAAGAATTTGGCTCTTGGGAGCTTGCGATGTCAAGTTACAACGCCGGTGAAGGAAAAATGCGTCGAGCAATCCGTCGTTATAGAACAAAAAACTTTTGGAAAATACGTAAAGGCAGATACCTAAAGCCTGAGACAAAAAATTATGTTCCCAAAATTATGGCCTTGGCTATAATTGGAAAAAACTTAAGCTCTTTTGGTTTTGATATTGAATTTGATAAAGCTCTAGACTTCGAAGAAGTAACTGTTGCTGGAAATGTAGATCTCTATAAAATTGCAAATGTTCTGGATATTGATTTTCAAGTCGTTAAAAAGTTTAACCCTGAACTTATCAGATGGCAGACACCTCCAAAATTAGATGAATATATTTTAAGACTACCGGTTGGAATGAAAGCTGAGTGGGATAAGATAAAAGCAACTGCTGACGTTGCCGCGACTAACTACAAAGTCTACCAACTTAGAGGCTACGCAACTTTGAAACAAGTTAGCAGAAAGTTTAAAGTTCCAGCAAAAGTGCTAGCAAGAATAAATGATTTACCTGAGAACAAAAAGTTATTCCCAAAAACTGCCGTGTATCTTCCATTTCACGAAGACCATGTTGCTAAAAAAGATGAGCTCTATTCTGATCTCTATGAAAAACCTCGAAAAAGTGTTGTTAGACGCAGAACATATCAGCGTTGGGTTAAACGTGGAAGATCTCGAGGTGAGAAAATTACAAGTCCAAAACAGTTTTATATCGTAAAAAAAGGTGATACTCTTTGGAATATCGCCAGAGAAACCGGTGTCAATATCAACACCATTATTCGCTCTAACTATAAGTTAGTTAAACGCAGAATGATTCTTCCTGGTGATAAATTAGCAATTAAATAAATTGCTATTATCGCGGAGAAAAAATGGCAGGTTTTGGTCTACGGGCACTAAAAAAAGTTCAAGCAGAAGATACTTCAAAACAATCTAGAATCTATTCTAAACATATAGTTTATGGTGATAATTTCTACGCAGCCCTTGTGTATCTTAAACTCGCAAAGGCTCACGGAGGTGAAGCCGTACAGCTTGTCTCACCATGCCTTATTTCAAAAGATTCGATTGATGGAGAGTGGAAGTGCTCTCTGAGTACTCTTCGCTCTGAAGCGGCCGCAAATACTCTCATAACAATGAACCCAGAACTTGAAATTTTTCCAATTGAGACAAAAAACGTTTTTTATAAAGATACAAAATTTCATAAATTTGGTGGAAGAGCTAAACCTCACGAACTCAAAGAGGATGAAGCTTTCTTTACTGACGCCGCATACAATATCAAATTAGATAATCTCTTTACTGCAGAACAATTAGAGAATCTTGATGAGACACTTGAAAAAAATACTCTGGTTAAATACATCGACTCTATTGAAAAGTGCCAGCCTACAGATCTAGTTGAAGTAACTAATTATAAACTTAAAACTGGAGAAGCAGAGACTCTTGAGTGCGAAAAACTATACTGGTGTGAATCTCCAAAAATATTTTATAAAAAAGTTGAAAATACAGATGAGCTCTCAGATCAAATTGGAGCTTATTGCACAAACCTAGAACATAGAATCGGCTTAACCGTGCACTTTGAACTCAAAGGTAAGCTCTACGATGGAGAGGGGAATGTCTTCCTTCCTCAAAGTGTAACGTATGAGCTAGGACACTTTATCAGTGAGTTTAAAAAATACGATCCAGAAACTAATACGCAAGAGTTTGCCTGTATGATGTTTGTTGATGAAGATGAAGTAAACGAAGAAGATCTCGCTAAGAAAATAAAATTAATGAAAAGAGTTATAGGCAGAGTATTTTCAGATTTTGATAAGATAGAATACAATGAGAGAATTCAATACGACCGCGAAATCCTTATTAATAAAACTGATGATTCATTAGTGGATAAAAAAGTTAATGTGGTTTTTATTGGACCAGGTGCCCCTCTTCAAAAAGAAGAGCACAAAGATTTTAAGTATTTAAGTCGTGGAATTATTTCTTTGAAGAGTCTAGAAGTTTAAGAGATCTTCTCTTTAATCCTTCTCGGTCTACAAATTGAAGACCCATCTCTTTATTTTTTGTTTTATAAACGTACATTTGCAGAGGAATCCAACCGTAAGATGCGTCTAAGTGAATAGCATTTGCATCGAAGCTCCAGTTTCCTCTGTCAGCTTCCTTACCTTTAAATTGATAAATGAACTTTCCACCTCTATAGAGATAGATCTTTATTTTACCTCGGTAATAATCTGAGTCCTCAAGCCATTTATCCGTTTTAAGATCACTAAACTCGATACTCTTATCGTTTATGCCTTTATCGAAATCTTCAACCGTGGCAGCTTCAAATGAGCTATCTTTATTGATGTCGTTTTCACCACAAGATATAAATAGAGCTGAGAGAATTATAAACAGTATTTTTATCATGCTTGATCAGGAGTCATTTGAGATTGAATAAAGTTTTGCTCACCAATTCTTTCAAGAAGGCTTTGTTGAGTTTCTAACCAATCAATATGTTCTTCTTCCGAAGCTAGTATTGAAGAGAAAAGATCACGAGATACAAAATCTCTTTCTGTTTCAGCAAGTTCAATACAGTCTTTTAAAAATGGAATAGCTTCACGCTCAACACCTAGGTCTGCCTCGAGTATTTCTTTTACGTTTTGGCCAATTTTAATCTTTCCAAGTTTTTGAAGATTAGGAAGACCCTCAAGAAAGAGAATTCTTTTAATAAGATCATCAGCGTGATTCATCTCATCGATTGAAGCATCGTATTCTAGTTTACCAAGCTTAGTTAAGCCCCAGTCCTCGAGCATTCTTGCGTGAAGAAAATATTGATTAATTGCTGTTAACTCTTTAGTTAAAACACCATTAAGTGCTTCGATAACTTTCTTGCTACCTTTCATAAATACTCCGTTTACTCTTACGAGATTAATACTGGAATATTATTGAGAATTACTTTCGTTTTGTCGAGGTTGGTTTTTAGAAACCGAGATAGTGTTGTGAGTTTGTTTAATATGGTCAATTGCATCAACTACGCATTGGCCGCAGTCTGATCCAACTCCAAGAGCTTTCAAGACGTCACGAGTAGTCGAATGAGTAATCATTGCGTTCTCTAAGTCTTTGTCTGAAATACCTTTGCAAATACATACGTACATGGTGTCTCTCTCCTGAGGTTAACTATATACTATATCGGTTTCATATATCAAACAATTAATTTATTATGGGAACTTTTTTTCGTGTGGGCTAACATATTGATTTTGCGTTGCGCATTGAGTCTTTATTCAATAATTTTTCCATCACTTGGCTCTAAAAACCAATTTTTAGAGATTAAAGACTTTTTAATTTTTTGATAGTCTGTAAAGTCCATATGAGAGAAATTAAAGGCCCTAGTAAACATTCTTACATAAGCGCCACAGATTCCCTTTTTAGTGATTGTTTTTAAACCAGTTAAGTAGTCTTCTCTATATACTGTTGGGATTATTATTGTTGGCAATCCAGCCTTATACAGCTCTGAGTTTAAAAATATTCTACAGGTTCTTCCATTTCCATCATTAAACGGATGAACTTCACTAATCATAAAACTTAAAAATAGTGCTTTAGAGAATGGATCTTTTAGGTCTTGATAATAGTCGTAACCCTTTAAAAGTGTGCCAATGACTTGATTGTGTTTAACAAAAATTGAGTTTCCAGCCTGATTATCTACACTTTTAAATTCACCGGGTGCAAGCTCTTCTCTTTCATTTAAAATTTCTCTATTTACAAATTTCAAAGATAATATAAATTCGTCAAATGTTGATGGTGTATTATTTAAAAAATTTTGGTTTGAACAAATATTGAATGTTCCTAAAACATCGTGAGAGTCTTTAATTCTGTTTGGAATGATCACTTTTTCAAAAACTATTTGCTCGGCCTCTTCGATGAGAAACTTTGTACCTTCCACATAATTTGAGAAATAACTTTCAAAAAATGCTTTATTTAAAAAGTGGTCATGACTTGAATAAAACTGATCCTTGACCTGAGCGACTGGATTGTTTTTTAAAAATGAACTAAGCTCGCTGAAAAGAATGGCTCTCGATGTATCATATGAATTTCCTTTTGATGCTGCAACAAAACTATCTGATTGAGATTTGACCTTTTTAGTTCCAAGCAAACTTCCTATCTTTTGATCTAGTCTTTTAAAATTGGACTGCATATTAAGGCTTTCAGAATATTTTCGCGCATCGTCTCTTAATTGGTTAAGACTACTTTCGCCTTCATATA
>Ga0307982_1004232_pt1 | contig 11366 bp, 14 predicted proteins | sample OrgLakmetagen989_FD_201847 | JGI IMG/M metagenome (GOLD analysis project Ga0307982, IMG submission 201847) | Saline water microbial communities from Organic Lake, Antarctica - #989 | ecosystem: Environmental > Aquatic > Non-marine Saline and Alkaline > Saline | place: Antarctica: Organic Lake... | reverse complement strand
TATACCTTGAAGAGGCATGAAACTTTTCGAATTAGTGGCGATTACATATGGCATACACCAAAATCAAAACCGCAAACCCCGGCACTCAGAACGACGAACCGACTTACGCTAAAAGTAATAAGAGCAAAACAAATACGAACATCGGATTTTCCAATGCATTTTTTATTTGCAGGATATGGCTCGTGATGAGCTATACTCCAGATATATGTACAGGAGTGCCCTCGCTTTGAAATGGAGATGTCGCGTGCTTCCACATCAATCAGTAGCCCGCGGCGCCGCTCGGCCAGTGGCGCTCCACTTCCTGTTCCGCAGACATTTCCCCCCTTGGGGCGTGCAGCCCAAAGCGCAAGTTCAGAGACCGCCGCCCAGACCCTAGGCACCCGCGAGGAACCAATTATAAGTATTGGAGGTAAAGCAAGATCTACGGACCAGAATTAAAAATCATTCAAGCACAGGACTTGGGTATTATAGAACAGGGATCCTCACCGTCTGCTTTCACGCCATGCAAACATTTGTTGCGCGCATCTCCTGACAAAACATCTGTATTCAAAGGTTAAAGGAAGAGAAGCATGAACATGAGGACAATGCAAGGATTGAAGGCACTTCAAATTGGAAAAGCCCAAGCAAGAGCCGGGTGTGTGCTGATGACTCACAGCCCTGGCCTTTCTCCAGTCGAAACCGCCACGCTCTTTCCGATTCCCCTTCATCGCCTTCGTCCACCACCACAATCTGCAGGTCATGTACAAGTGATTGATTAGACCGAGTCAGGAGAAAATAGGGCGGGCAAGGGGGGCCGTCACGGGTACACACACAAGAAGGAACCCTCATGTTTAACACGGGCTAAAAGTGTTTGAAAAAGTCCATAAAGTTTACCGTGGCCGCGCCTTCGAGGGCAACTGTGACAATCACAACGCCGAAGCCCTCGTACCGGGGTTGGTCGAGGTGCAGCGTGAGGTGCTCCTGTCCAGATAGACGTTACACAACAAAAACGTGGAGCGAACCGGAAAATTGGTGTGTTCGGAGTAAAAGGCTTTGGCATGGGATAAAGTCGTGGAATACGAGAAGGCGTACCATAGGGAATACACAGAGATGCACCAAGCTGATCTTCTTGAATCATTACCGCACTGTTGTGTGAATTAGGCTGGAGAGCAATGAGGTTGTCTCGCGTGACGTACGGGCGGTATTTCGGCTCCACCAGAGCATTCACCAGTGCCACTACCTCGCCTACCGCTGCTTCGGCTGCCTCCGTCCATACGCCACCTCTTCTTGGTTCCTTTTCTCCTGTTTCCTCTTTTTCAGCATCTCCAGCTCTTGCACCCGCTTCTCTCCCGTGATCTACTTCTCTCGTCAACTGCACCGAGGCCAGGCGATTGCGGGCTTCGTCGTTGGCCGCCACCTCCCCTGTAAACTCTTGCATGTGAAACGACACGCCAGCAGCAGAGAGACGCTCAAGGCCCTGGGCTGAGGAAGGAGTATCTCTAGCAAGAGGCGGGGAAAACCCGTAGCACCGCTCGCGAGCATCGTCGTCGCACCCGTTCCTGCAATAGTACACGTGGAAGCGGTTCTTGATTGTCAATTGAAGAGCCGAATTCATGCACACTGTCACCTTAACAAGCTCAGCGCACTCACCAAGGTGCTCTAGTGCTGCTGGCTGCCTCAATTATACGCCCTAGATCGTTCAGAGCTTCGAAACTAGCCGATGAAACCCCAAACTGACAGAGCTGCAGAAAAAAAAAACTAGTTACTGCAGACAGCAATTCCAATTAGGAAATTGATTGTTGGAAACGCAATATCCAGAGCAACTCCACCGCCTTACTTACTTGCAAAAGCTGCGTACACACACCTCCCTTAAGCACTTGCTTTCCTAATCACTAGCAGTGACTAATTCTAGTTCCTTAATATTTACCCCTGGACAAGAAGCGACGGAACATCCAGCATCGGCCGTTCCTTCCATAAATCCGACATCAGTGCTCTGGTCGTGCCAATGCATAAGTGTGGCAAGGTTGGCAGCTTCAAGCTTCTTGTTCCTAGGCTTCGGGCGGACGACACGCTCTGAAAGTTCAGGCGTCGGAGCAATACCGCGCTTACGTTGAGACTGCCTAGTGGTACGAGCACCTGTCCGCGCCTGCCAGCTTGCTTGACGTTCGTTCATCACTGCCGATTGCACAAGCTATTTTCAAGAAGTCTGTCACGGCGGTAGTGTCAATCCGTGACAAAGTCTCAGGGAGTTCTGAGGGTCGCTTAAGAAGGCTTTGCTAGTCTAGATAGATTCAGGACCCAGAGGACTTCCGAAGCGACAAATGCTGATTGCTGATGGCTAAAGTACGCCCTCTTGCTAGCAGTTGTATCTTTCTCTACTCTTCTGTCTGCTGTCGATAGATTAGATCCTGCTTCGAGCTTTGAGATCTTTTTCGAGCTTTTTGTTCTACCTGAACGCGTAAATCAACGGTTTCTTCGTATTTGTCCATAAAACGTGGTGGACACTACAAAATGGCAGCGTTGCGCATGATTCGGAGCAGTGTAAGCGGCTTTGAATTCACTAATCATGCAGGCCCCTGGATCATACAGGCAGTAGCGCTCGGTGTGCTGTGCGCAGTTCGAAAATGTGTTAAATTCTCTTTCATTTTTCTGTGTTCAAATGTGCACTTTCAGATGCCGGTGGCGACGGCGGCGGCGACCACCGTCCTCGCAACCAAGGCATCGTGCAGGTAATGCCAATAATGCAGACGTTTATTTAGATGGCTGAATACGTCTGTATGCATTCCTGAGTTCAATTGCGTCTAAGCCGTGCCTTGATTCGCTCTTGTGTGTCAGCGACGATCACGTGCCTTCCATCGACCTCGGTTGGGACCACCACGGCGCCATGTCCGCTTACGACGCTAAGGGAGTGCGCCGCGGCTTCCAAGTTTACAAGGAGGTGTGCGCTTCGTGCCACTCCTTGCAGCTCATTTCGTTCCGCAACCTGGTGGAGTACGGCGCGTGGTCGGAGGCTGAAGTGAAGGCCATGGCGGAGGACGAGGACGTGGTGGATGGTCCCAACGACCAAGGAGAAATGTTCGAGCGCCCTGGCAAGCTCTCTGACCCTTTGCCTCGGCCATACGCGTGAGTGCTGCTGTGACTTGCCGTCCTGCTTCTACATTATGTTCCGAACAGTTCCTGGATATACTCGTTTTTTTGTTTCTGCTTGGACTAAATCCACCTTTCCTCTCACCTATGCCACCCTCTCTTATCACCCTGTGGATGCTATTTTTTTCTACCATGCAGCAACGAGCAGGCCGCCCGTGCGGCTAACGGTGGCGCGTACCCGCCTGACTTGTCCCTCATGGTCAAGGCTCGGCACGCGGGCGTGGACTACATTTTCTCGCTCCTCACCGGCTACTGCGAGCCGCCTGCTGGCAAGGAAGTCCTCAGCGGTGAGGCCTGGAAATTACCAGGCATATGGAGGAAAGATGGCATATAGAGAATTTTAAGGAATGATCTGGGCCAGCATAGGGGTTCGGCAACTGAAAAGCAGCGCAGTCAACTTTTTCATCCACTTACCCCTTCTGCTCTCGTGTGCTGACTAGGTCTGTACTACAACCCGTACTTCACGGGCGCGGCCATTGCGATGCCGCCACCGCTGCAGGACGGGCAGGTGGACTACCCGGACGGCACCCCGGCTACGGTGTCGCAAATGGCCAAGGACGTGTCGGTGTTTTTGGCGTGGTGCTCCGAGCCCGAGCACGACGACCGCAAGAAGGTGCCCAACCAAGCCATGAAAGATACGAGCCCATATCGCCACAAGCGCTCCCCGTTATGCTTTTGATCGGGCTGAATTTGCTCTTTGCAAGGCGGGCAGTGTTTTGATGGATACGCTACCTCGCCAGTCTTGTCCGTATGAAGTCTTGTCTCGTGTATTCTTTGTATTCTTTGACTATGAACGAATTCTCCTCGTGTCCTCTCATCTTGCACCTCCTTCCTTCACCCCATAAAACCAGGCCGGCATGAAGTGGATCTTTGCGCTGAGCGTGGGCGCGGCCATCACTGGCTTCTACAAGCGCTTCCGCTGGGCACCCCTCAAGACCCGCTCCATCTCGTACATCAACTAAGAAGAGAACAGAGCCGCACCATGTGTTGGCGCGCGTGTTCCTTCACGAGAGCCAACTACCAACACTCATTTTTGTTTTCCAGCCCGCTTCTTATCCTCAAGAGACTTCCGTTATACTCTTGTATAATGGAAAAGGGGTTGTGGATCTCTGTGCTTATGTAACTAAACCGCGCTGAGATTTATTGAGATGGGTTGAAGTGTCCCCTTGTTGACAAAAAAACTACAGGAGGGGCAAAGGAAAAGATGAATAGATTTCAGTTAAGTAACAACAGTAACAGGAGATTGGAGACGGACCCGTAGCCACATCGCAATGGCGGAGGTCTGGTGCAGGCGAATACCTTCAACGTTGGCGTGCTTTTATGAAAACAGGGTTCCGTCGCGATATTTGCGGCATGGAAAACAAATAATTGGCAACTAAAAAAGCTAAAATCTCGGAATTCGGAAATTATACCCGGTGCGTCGTTTTGTTCGTTTGGTGCTACTTGCATTTAGGATTGGCTATCCTGAGCAAAAATCGATGTGCAAGTCAAGAAGAAGTGGGAAGTTTTATCGCAGCGGATTCGTCTCTTCTTTCTTGGGACATCATTCAACTAGCAACCCGAGCCCTGTCCCGTTGAGGACCCGGGAGGCAGAAGCAGAAGAAGAAGGCAAGCTCCTCGCAGCAACTTCAGGGCATGCGGCCTAGGCCACTAGGCGCCTGGGCGGTGGTTTCAAACGGTGCTGTAGCATAGCAGTGAACCGATAAGCACCCTTCTTCGTAGAACATGGGAGCTGTCGCTTACTTGTCAGCGCAGCACTTCTTGAACTTTTTCCCAGAGCCGCAGGAGCAAGGCTCGTTGGGTTTCGGTTTCTTCGCCGCCGCTAAAGTTGGGCCTTGCTGCTTCACTAATCCCTGGAAGCATGCAGAACGAAACGATAGAGCGTTTGAGGAGAGACAAACGCACTTTACGAGCTAGCGATAGCAAGGAAAAGCACAAGGGAAATTATGCATTTGCGCCTACTAAACCGAGCTAACTACAGTGTTCCTTCCGACTACGAACATGCATTAATCACATTAACTCCTTAAACATTCCGTGTTTACCAATGCGGAAAAAGGTAAGAGAATATGTGGCCAAATGCAACACTGATGCTCAACATCCACGGATATTTTACCTTATAGTTTTTGTCTTTGTGCACTTTGAAGTTGTGCTCCTTCGGGTCGCTCGACAGTTTCTGCTCCGACAATTTGTTCGTGATCACACCAGTGCCACCCGCCCATGCATCAAAGCACTGCTCGCAAATGTCGTGGTTCGGGCATTTGGAGCATTTGTAGCGATAACCAATGAGAGGCGCCGAGGCCCCGCATCCGTCGCCTGTAAAAGCATCGAGGACAACCGTAGAAGAGCGAATTAGGGCAACCCTAGGGCAATGAGTATACAATTTTCGTGTCCAAATTAATTTGATGGGTTCTGTTTCGTAGACTAGTCTTCATGTACAGGCAGACTTAGTGCGGTGAGCGTCTATTGTTACAAAGAGCCAAGCGATATGAACTTCAAAAGGGTTTCAGTGTTTCAGCGATAACAAGTTCAATCAATCTCACATGAAATGCCCTCGTGAGTGCCGTAATATGCAGTCCTCTGCTCAGCGAGCTTCTCTTGTTCAATTTTGGCAGCGGCTAGCTTCGCCATAATTTCTGCCCGCTTCGCCTCCTTGGCCGCTGCCGCTGCATCCTCAACGACGGGTTCTTCGGCAGCTAATGACGACATAATGGATACTTTGAGCGTCTACGAATGCGTCCGAATCAACTAATAAAGTTACACACTGCAGGACTCACTTTGAGTAAAATGTGCCTTATGTTAAGATGCGACTTTAGCAGGGATTACAAAGACTACAAAATGCTAGCGTTTGTTTGGCAGAAAACCCTTGCTACAGTACTTAGGTACATGGTAATATGGCGTATGGCTAGTGATCAGTCCAATGAAACCCCAGAGAACATTCACTTTTTGGGAGGATTGGGTACTGAAAAACGCATAATCGAGATCTCGATTATGGTTCGACCCTGCTGGACGACAGTTTACACTCAACCTGGAGGGGCCTCTGTGTGACGTGACTGGAACAGTAGGGCGAGCGGGATTCTCCGGTATGGGCGACCCCTCTTTCAGATTGTCAAGTCTTCTGTTACCATTGCTGTTTACTCAACAAGCCCTCATTGCGATGCATTCGTAATCTTGGCCCTTTCTGACCCGCTTTTATTTCGTAGAGTCGACATGAGCTCAAATGATGCCAAGGAAAGACAAGACGGGGGCTCGCCACCGAAGCGTGGGCGCATAGACGCAGTGCCTCAGCCAATCGAGTCGCCACCGATCGTTCCATTGGCAGACCAAGCGGCAGAGCTTCTTGAGGGCGAGCCGCCGCCGAGTGTGTTGCCAAAGACAGTGAAGCAGTGATAATGTTTGGCGTGCGGCGGGACATCAACCCATCAATTCAAAAGTGCAACCGTGGGCTTCAAAGTCGCTATTGTGCTGCTTCTTGGGGAAAATATAGAATTCCAACGGTCAGGCTGATGCGTGCAGGGCATGTGAACGCACTTGCGGGCTGATTACCAAAGAGTGCGAAGCGCTAGTAGTCGTATCGTTACCGACTTCGACCTTCACAGGACCGTTGAGGCTTTCTGCGTCGATACAACTTGGGCTTCGGCTTCGGAACCAGCTCTGAGTGTTGCGAAAGGATTCCGCTGGGCGGAGAAGCGTTACTCTATATGGAAGGCTACTTGCAATGAACTTTGATGTCGACTTGCCCGTAGCGGGCGCAGCAGCGCTCTCCGAGCAGTTAGAAGATACTGGCTCTTCAATGGCGGTTGTTGACCCGCGGCCACCCTGACAGTCGAGACCAATGCATGGATGGTTGATAACTTTGAAGGCATTGAGCAGGGTGCGTAATTGCTCTTGGTTTTGTAATCTCTTTGTGCCCGTTCATGCGCTTGCTTCCTTGCAACTGCCACTCTCCTCTTGTCCGCTCCTGGCCTTCTTTGCCGCCTATGGCCCAGGCGAGCACCGCGCTGTTGCAATAATTGGGTCTATCTTACTCCCCTCTGTCGCCACGCAGGTGATCCTCGTCGCTATCATCTGCTGAGGCTGTGTATGATGTCGACTTGCCCGTAGCGGACGCAGCAGCGCTCTCCGAGCAGTTAGAAGATACTGGCTCTTCAATGGCGGTTGTTGACCCGCGGCCACCCTGACAGTCGAGACCAATGCATGGATGGTTGATAACTTTGAAGACAGTGAGCAAGGTGCGCGATTGCCCTTGGTTTTGTAATCTCTTTGTGCCCGTTCATGCGCTTGCTTCCTTGCAACTGCCACTCTCCTCTTGTCCGCTCCTGGCCTTCTTTGCCGCCTATGGCCCAGGCGCGCACCAAGCGGTTGCAATAACTGGGTCTATCTTACACCCCTCTGTCGCCACGCAGGTGATCCTCGTCGCTATCATCTGCTGAGGCTGTGTATGATGCCGACTTGCCCGTAGCGGACGCAGCAGCACTCTCCGAGCAGTTAGAAGATACTGGCACTTCAATGGCGGTTGTTAACCCGCGGCCACCCTAACAATTGAGACCAATGCATGAATGGTTGATAACTTTGAAGGCAGCGAGCAACATCAATGCTAGGCGGCGCTGCGGTGCCCATTGGCGCTCACCAGTTGAAGGTTGCATGGCGAGGTGTCAGTGGCGTTGTTGCGGTGCCCATTGGCGCTCACCAGTCGAAGGTTGCATGGCGAGGTGTCAGTGGCGTTGTTGCGGTGCCCATTGGCGCTCACCAGTCGAAGGTTGCATGGCGAGGTGGCAGTGACGGTGCTGCGGTGCCTATTGGCGCTCACCAGTCGAAGGGTGCAAGGCTAGGTGGCAGTGACGGCGCTGCGGTGCCTATTGGTGCTCACCAGTCGAAGGGTGCAGGGCGAGGTGGCAGTGACGGTGCTGCGGTGCCTATTGGTGCTCACCAGTCGAAGGGTGCAGGGCGAGGTGGCAGTGTCGGTGCTGCGGTGCCTATTGGAGCTCACCAGTCGAAGGGTGCAGGGCTAGGTGACAGTGACGGTGCTGCGGTGCCTATTGGCGCTCACCAGTTGAAGGGTGCAAGGCTAGGTGGCAGTGACGGCGCTGCGGTGCCTATTGGCGCTCACCAGTCGAAGGCTGCAGGGCTAGGTGGCAGTGACGGTGCTGCGGTGCCTATTGGCGCTCACCAGTCGAAGGGTGCAGGGCTTGTTGGCAGTGACGGTGCTGCGGTGCCTATTGGTGCTCACCAGTCGAAGGATGCAGGGCGAGGTGGCAGTGACGGCGCTGCGGTGCCTATTGGTGCTCACCAGTCGAAGGATGCAGGGCTAGGTGGCAGTGACGGTGCTGCGGTGCCTATTGGTGCTCACCAGTCGAAGGGTGCAGGGCTAGGTGGCAGTGACGGTGCTGCGGTGCCTATTGGCGCAGGCGGCAGGGCTAGGTGGCGGTGCTGCGGTGCCTATTGGCGCTCACCAGTCGAAGGATGCAGGGCGAGGTGGCAGTGACGGTGCTGCGGTGCCTATTGGCGCTCACCAGTCGAAGGGTGCAGGGCTAGGTTTGGTGTAGTGGTAGCACTCGTTAAGTTGGCGGCATTGGCAATACAGCAGCAGCAGCATGGCGTCGATGGCGGCCTTCAGGTGGCAACAGAGTCAGACGCTAGAGGAAGTAGTCTATGCTTTTGTGCCTGCTGTTGTGCTTCGCGGTGTGCTGTCTACGATTCGACATCCTGGGTTGTAGCTGTGGGCGACTGCTTTCCCAAACAAGTGTAAGAGCGAATGCGTGACCTTGTAGTTGTCGGCTCTATCGACCAACGCGAAGACACGGAGGCCATTCGCCAGGCGGTGGAAACCAACAATACAGACGAAAATGCAATGGTTGAGGGCGCCGTCACCGACTTCTTGTTAATTGGCACACTTGCTGTGGACAAGCAGCAACAGCTTTTGGTGCTGTCAGGGGAAGAGCGCACCCTCGGCAAATTGTTTGTGCGTATGACGTGCAAGCACGTGCAACTCAATTTTGCCGGCAGCTCTAATTCGTTTTCAGAAGAATACTGTTGCTGCAATGATCTGGCGACACCAATTAAAGCTTACACTGGCTTCTCAAAGCTGCGGGCTGGAACCGCTGAGGAAGTGGTAGACAAGTCTGCCACTCCCTGAGCGTTATGCGGCACTACGAAATACTAGCTATGAAGAGCTGGAAAGCAAAGTGGCTGCAGATTTCCGCTCACCATGCGGTTCATGCCAAAGTGGGCGCTAATGGTGCAGCACCTTTTACGCGCATAGCATCGCTTGCGGAAATGGTACAACGCAGACTTTAGCGCCCCTCCGGACGTGCCCCTCGTAGGGCATGCGGTGCTGATGGCGCCTCCATCGGGAGCCATGGGCGAAGGCGGCATCGAGACGCTGGAGGCCCCAACTGAGGCGGCGGTTGCCGCGCGACGCGCACAGGGCTGGACGGTGTTGCGAGTGGAGCCAAATGTAGCGCCAGTAAAGATCACGCTTGCGGAGTACTTTGGGCCGGTTCTCCCACCGGAAGTCCTTCTCCGCGGGACCAAGGTGCGCGCGCCACGGTCTGCTGAAAGGGCGCGCGCAGAGCAGCCAAGGCGGGCCCCACTGCTCGCTAGTGCCCGCGCAAGAATGAAGGCACAATCGCCACTGAAGCTCACAAAGTAGCACATGATTACAGTTGCAGTCGCACTTAAGGTCTACGAGGGAGGCAGTGCGCCCGATCTAGCGGCCCTGCGTCAGAGCATGAATACCGCACAAAATGCAAGAGCTGTGTTTGACGCTCTCGTGCAAAGTCGTGGTGACTGCGGCTTTCCGTGGCAGGAAATGGGAGCCCCTGAAGAAGACACGGGCGCAGATGACTTGGGCAGCGAATCTTGCTCTGACTCGGCAGTTGAGGACGAGGAAGAGGATGCTGCTGTCGATGGCGTAGCCGCAGAGGAAGAGGACGCAGCAGATGAAGAAAACGAAGACCTTTCGCTAGGCACACATCTTGGGTCTGCTGTCACGGCAGTGGGCGCAGAAGCCGAAGAGCTCGTCACGGATGCGCGCGCGATTGCAGGGGGGCGTATCGAAAGCTAAACTTGGGCTTGGGCAGCGAGCCCGCCGAACGCCCGGGTGCTACCTGCAAAAGCAATGCACCACCAGCAGACCAGAGATCAGCGGGGTCCTTGTGTTGCCGTGCTTTATTGTTTTCTATATCCGGCCTAACGAATACATAACATATATGCATATGTATATGTATAGCCAAATTAAGCATCAATGGGGCGTTCAAACGCAATTTAATTATACATCGATTTCTATGAGCTTATGTATCTGCATCTGGAGATATAATTATAAAATCCGGAAATGCCTGTTGTTTTTGTGTTTGTGTGGTCCTTGGTCCTTGGCTCAAAAGCGACAAGCACACGCAACTTTATAAAGAAATTAAAAGCGCAAAAAAGGAACATGCCTTATTCCATAAATGGGCCTGCTCTTATAGCACTTCTTAGGCAATTTATTGGCGCTCTGCTATGGACGAGCCACGCGGCGAACATGAGAAACTCTCTAGCTATCAGCTTGGGTGTGAATTTTATTCGAGGTGATGGACCAGCGACAGAGCCCACACATGACCGAACATTGCAATGCGCGCCACCATATATGTATATACAACCACGAATTCATCTTCTGGTAAAGTTCGATGCTTGATTGCTCACCTTCGAGGCGGAGCGGCGGGACGGGTCAAGCGCGTGCGGTTTGACGACCCCATGAGGAAACGCGCGTACATTGAGCCTCGTGGGTACTTCAGGAAGGAGTTAGGCACGGGTCCTCATTAAACGACTCTTTGGAATCAAAGTGTGAAGTGGAGACATTGTGGATATTCAAGGGCGCTGAGTAGTATGCCATTGGGTGGGAAGACCACGGAAGCGGCTCTTTTGAAGACTCGTTGGCCAAGTGGGAAGATAATCTGTGGGTGTGGGTCAAACAGTGCGCGGCAAAGACTTAATCGTCAGATAAATTATTAAGCTCGAGCCATGCGAAGTTTCAATTTAATCGACGCTGAAACCATTGTGTAGGAGTGTTTAGTGTAGCGGCTACTTCGTTAGCTACATTTTTTCGCGATCTGTCAAAAAGTGAATGTTCTCTGGGGTTTCATTGGACTGGATGGTGGGGGTAAAATAGATCAACGTAGAGTTGATGTTTTACTGACCAGATCAAAAAGTGCCTACCAAGGATTTTTGTCCGTCCGTCCGTCCGTCCGTCCGTCACATCACAGACA
>Ga0307982_1004231_pt1 | contig 11369 bp, 10 predicted proteins | sample OrgLakmetagen989_FD_201847 | JGI IMG/M metagenome (GOLD analysis project Ga0307982, IMG submission 201847) | Saline water microbial communities from Organic Lake, Antarctica - #989 | ecosystem: Environmental > Aquatic > Non-marine Saline and Alkaline > Saline | place: Antarctica: Organic Lake... | reverse complement strand
TGTCTCTTGTCTAGGCTAGTTCGATTGCTCGCCGGTTTGTGTTGCTAGCAAGCACGCCCTGCCTTTCAGTTGAGTGGCGTTGCCTCTTGTTTAGGCTCGCTCAATTGCTTGCTGTGGTTGTGTTGCTTGCTATCACGCCGTGTCTCACGGTTGATTTCCTTTTATTTTGGAAGATACCGCCACATCATTTCATCCCTGTAATGTCGTGTTCTTGTTGTTGGGAGTTAGCTAGAATTAACTCCTCTCAGAAGTCAGAAGAAGTCAGCAGCTGCAGCTCTCGTTGTTACACGCAAGCAGCTACAATAAACTTCATCTGTTTGAGCACGCTGAGTGCCGAAGTTCGATGATGCGCTTCGGGGTCCTTGCCCTTCTCTTCGTGAGCACTAGCGCCTTTGCCCACAGTCGTTTTCTGTCTCGACACTCTGCAAGGCCAACCGTGAATGCAGTTTCTTCTGAGTCCCATGATATTCTCCAAGGGATTCCCTTACCTCGGACAGTTGATGGATTTGCTTCTCCAGTCACTTCAGAATGGGCCTCAAACGATGATCAAAATGTTGAGGCGGCTGTCGTAGTTTTCTTTCGATCATTCGGCTGATTTTTCTGCCAGGTGAGCGCAGTTATAATTGTAACCTTGACTAGGCTTCACCCAGAACAGTCCAAAAAAATCGATTGTTGACACTGAATTCATCTTGGCTGTCTTAGGAGCTCGCAGCGCAGCTTGCGCGCGATGTTCTCCCGGCTTTAACTTCTTCGAATGCCAAGTTGGTGGCTGTCGGTATTGGGACCGTCGAACGCGGGAACGAGTTCTGCGAACACGTGGGGTTCCCGCGCGAAAATTTATACTGCGACCCTGAGAACGCTGCGTACAGGTACTCATTTTGTTTATGATAATATTCAGCGACTACATTAACTTCATTTGATCCTGAATGCTCGGATGTGTGTTCTTTTTGTAATATTAGCGCTCTCGGCCTCAAGTTTGGACTTGGAGACACGCTCTTCAACCCGCAAACTCCTCTGTCCATTGCCAAGCGCTTCACCAAGTCAGCTGCAGGCAAGGACAAATCTCTGGGTGGCGCGGGTGACCTGACTAAAGCACTCAGCCGGTAAGTGCTGGATCCAGTTTGTGTACATTTAGGAACTTCCTTTTAGTATCGATGGGAAAGTATGCCAATGGTAGTTGTCGCAATGACTGAATTTGTGCGCGTCTGCCTCAGTTGGAAACCGTGGATTCCGCCGAAGCTTGACCAAGGACTTCAGCAGGGTGGCACCTTCGTGTTTTTAGGCTCACAGGTAACTCAAACGCATAAATGATATGCCCTTGCTTTTTATCTGTCTGCGTATTTTCTTCAGCTTTGTAATGGGGAAATCATTGTTCTACTTCTTGGGCGATGCTCTTTCACAGGAGGTATTTTCGTACTACGACCCTTCTACTGGAGCGCACGCCGATTTAAACAAAGTGTTAAAGGTGGCCCTAGAGGCCGCTGACGCTGCAGCAGCCAAGAGACAGTCATAGGATGGCGAAAATATCAAACCCTCTGCGCTACAGTGCTGCGAAAGCAAAGGTTCACGTGGCCTCTACTCCCTTTAACTTAACGAGATAATGACGTGCTGGGGCCTGGCGCTCAATTGTTGGAACCCGAGATGGCTTCAAGTTGAAATTGCGAGGCAACCAGCACTGATAAGGTTCGTTGGCGGAGGAGGGGTGGGGACCGAGTTCCCTGGGTTTTGTGCATTTGTAGAATCCCTAGGCTAGGCCTCGATTTGGATTTAGTTGGCATACTTGCATACTTTTAGCTCGAGTTCGTTGATTACATTCAAATTGAATACGCGGGATAATACTAGTACTAATAACTAATGATAGGTATTGCGTATTACGACGGGGAAGGGCTGGCAACTGACAGCACCAATACCAAGCACCAAGAGAGCTAAATTGGCCACTCCATTCACTCGGTTCCTAAACCCCAGTTTCCTAGTGTATGTATAAGCACTAGGCCTGTCATGGCAAATGCGATGTATACTTTATTCTTCTCACCTCCATTCGTGTACCTGCACGCTGCACAACGAAAACAATTCAGATAGAGGCATTTAAATACACAGATTTAGGTCTAAATATTCCAGATTCCAGCTGACTTAATAACCAGGTCGATAAGCTGCGCCCTTTATCAAACTCATCCCCATCGCTTGATAATGCCATCGGCATATATGCATAGCCGGCTCCTCATTTGATGCCTCAGTGTGCCTGAGCTGCCCCGTGGTTCGATCTTGTTGGTGTGTCTCTACTAGTGGACCGGCCTGTCAAAGCACCTTCGTCGTTCAAACCCTGGCTGCGCGCCGTGCTCGAGCCTCCCGTGTGCATCCCGCCGCCGCTGCTGCTTCGAGCAGTGTTGGTGCCGTCCAGAGCTTGGCGCGCGGTGCTCTTGGCGCTGTGGTTGGCAGTGGTGGGGCGGCTCCCTGTGAGGCGCTCTTCTTCTTGGGCGTCTTCTTCGCGTGCGATGGCCTGTTGCGCCGCGGCGTCGGCGTCGGGGTCCATGGAACGGTGGCGGCCTTCCAGCAAGCGTAACCGAGTGCGCGCCTATAGCATGACAAAAAAAGAAGCAAAAATACAAGATGAATATTACGAGGGTATAGTTAGAAGGCATATTAACAAACACGGAAAAGCCAAACGGAGCTGAAAACATCTCGAAGCACGAATCAAGTGCGAGGGCAGAAAAGCTTCTGCAATCAATTACCTTGTTGCCAGTGATGTCGCCAGGGTCAATGCAGGGGCTAATCATTGAGTGCATGAACGCGGGTGTCGACACCTTCCCTCGAGCAAAAGCTGCGGGCGTCACTGGCAGGGTCGAGAACAGCATTTTCAGCTCGGCCCCGACCCCGTCTACCGGTGGACCCCCCATGTATTGGGTCACCTTGGACGCCAAGTCTTCGGCTTCGGCCCGGGCGGCCGCAGCGCCCGCGCGGTGTGTGGCCCCGTGGCTGCTGTCGCTCCGCCCGGTGCGGGGGGTGCGAGGGGTGGGGGCCCCTAGCCCGCCGGGGCTCACCGGCCGCGCAGCCGCGCCCCCAAACGCCACGCCCCCGGTGGCCGCAAATACCATGGCCAAGCGCACTGCTTCGTCCGCGGTGCTGGTGACCGATGCTTCCTTCGGGTCTTCGTCGTAGTCGTCGGACTCGATGGAGTCTTCCGAGTCCGAGTCGAAAGCCCCGTCTTCGTCGTCGTCGTCGCGGTGGGCACTGCCCTCGCTGTCGTCGCTGTCGTCGTCGCTGTCGCCTTGAAGGTCGGGGTCCCGGGCGCGGCGCTCCCGCAGATGCACAGCACGAGGAAACGGAAAGGCCGGGCTCTCGGTCAAGAGTTCGTCCAAACCACCGGCCGACGCGGTGGGGTGCTCCAGAGCAGACTCCGAGTTTAACGTTGGCACCTGTTTCGGGTTGCGCTTCTTGGCCTTCAGGGCTTTGGCCGCCGCGCGTGACGCACGGCGCGCAGCTTTCGCGGCCGCTCGCGCTCCCATGGGCTCTCCATCAGCACCGCTAAGACCACCAGCGCCGCCAGCACCGGCACCACCATGGGCCCACCCTGACGTTGGCAAGGTGCCCAAGTGAAGCTCTCCTTCGGGAATGGTCGTGGCCCACTCCTTCGAGACACCGCCACCACCAGCTGCCGCCGCCGGTTGAGACGACGAAGACGATCCTGACAGGCCCACGAGCCGCGGCACTTGACCGCTACGCTTGAAGTGGTCCATGGCCGCGGCCTCGCGCGCAGCTGCTTCGGCAAATTCAGCTTTTTCTTTGGCGTCCTCGGCGCGCTTGATGATCAATGCTTCTCGCTTTTCCGCATTCAGCACCTGAAATTTTTGGGGTGTCAAAGCAAATGGAGATGGATGAAATCATGTATCAGACGACGAAGTCGCTCTGCTGTTCTTTGCAAAAGAAAAATGTGATAGCAGTCTCCAAACCAATACCAACCTTGTGCTCGTCGTAAGTATGGTATTGCGTGAAGGTCAGGTTGTAGTCCAGCGGGATGATCTGTTGCCGCGTCAGGTACTCTACCAGGGCTGTGCGGCGCCCCTGGGACGCCCTTTCAATGGGGGTGAAACCTTGCGCGTCGCGGGCTGCCACACTGGCGCCGTTGCGCAGCAACGCTTCCGCAGTGTACTTCTGGGCGCGCCAGCACGCGTCGTGCAAAGGAGTGCGGCCCAGACGGTCTACGGGGTCCGGGCGCCTCGGCCGCGCCGCAGGGTGGTTCAGCAGCGCTCGGAGGGCGTCTTCGTGGCCTTCGGCGGCCGCCAAGTGCAGAGGAGCGCGGCCGTCAAGGTCGCGCGCAAACGCATGCGCCCCGTGCTCCATCAACCACAGGCAGGTTGGCGCCCGGCCGTGGCTGGCGGCGTAGTGCAGAGGCCCCCGGCGGCGGCCGTCGACCCATTCGGTGAGGGGACCAGGCCCCACCGCAGCGTACATGTCCACGAGGTCGTTGATGTGCCCTGACAAGCAAGAAGATAGATAGCAAATATTTTGGTGAACGATGAATTAAAACAAGATCTAATGTTGGAATGTGGCAGGTGTGCCCCTTCAACCGAACAAGAGGAACATTTCAATTGAAGACCTCCAAGAACAGAGATTGTGATGAAGGCCAGGGAAGTGGAGGTCAGAGTAGCAACTCACCAGCTGCGCAAGCTTCAAGCAAAAACTTCACGGCCCGACGATCAGCAGCTGTGAAAGAGGGCGGAGCTACCACAGAGCCATCAGCGGCTGATAAGTCGAAGGCTGCGACCGGTGAACCCTTGCCAGCCACATTGGCAGCACCAGCGGTACTAGAAGCAGCTCCAGAGTTTGCTGTGGTAGCTGTAGTGGAAGCATTGGCAGGAGCAGCTGCGGCAGCATGGCGAGAGCGCGGCGACAGGGTGAACGAGTCCCCGGCTTCGATCATTACCGAATCGTCGTTGGTGGACTCGGCCATGGAAGCCGACGGGTCGGCGAGAGAAGCCGACGGCTCGGCGCGGGCCACCGACGCGAACTGCGCGCTGAGCGCCCTCGAGGTTTGGCCTGAGGGCTCGTCGCCTGCCCAAATCACCGTGCTCGCCATCGACCCCTGCGCCAGTGATCCTCCCTGTACCATGAGGTGCTGACTGTCGTGAACGTCGCCGCTGCCTTCTTGTTCCACAACGCTCTCACTGCTGCCACCACCTAATAACACTTGGCTACCACTTCCATTGCCGCCACCATCGCTGATTGGTTGCTCAAGGCCACCACCGCCGCCGTCGCTGATTGGCTCCACGAGAGACGGCAGAGTGCCAGCAGCTCGACCTACGCGCCGACTTGCTTGCGGAGCTCCAGCGTGAGAGGCTGAAGACGATGCAGTTGATGACGCTGCCGGCATGCTTGTAGTTGTAGGGGAAGAAGAAGAAGCCACAAGAGGCGACACTAGCGGCGGCGCTAGGACACCAGTTGGTGACCCAAGGCTTTGGCCTTGGTCGGTGGTCGTCTTGGCATGGCTCTTGTTGGCACTGACCGGTGGGCCTTTTTGTGGCGTGGAAACTTTTGGAAGTGTTTGAGTTGCTCCCACTGGTGGTGCCTTGGCCTTGGCATTGGCTGCTGCACTTCCTTGCTTTTGATTTGGGGATGTAACCGACCGATTGCTTTTGGATGGCTGTTGACTACTGTGGTGAGACTGGGCTTCGCTTACACTTGCAGCAGTCTCTGCTGAACCGGTTTCACCGTTGCCAAACTCACCCCCGTAAGGCCCAAAGTCGAGAGGAAAGAAGTTGGCAAAAGGGAGTGCTTGGTGGCTGTTGTCGGTGTCGCTCTCTTCTTGGAGTGTGTTGGCTGCAAAGCTCAAAGTGCTCGCTCCCAGTGGAGGAGGTGTTGACCTCATCTCTGCTTCGTGTTGGGGGCTGCCTGTCAGCGTAGGCGGCGCAATGCCTTGCCCATCGCTGAACCCGTAGCCGCCCCCAAAAGTGCCCGCAAAACGAAGTTTTTCCAACCGCCGGTGGTTGCGTTTGGCTTGCTTCTTGGCCGCTAGAGCTGCGTGCTCTTGGGCGTTCATGTCCGGGTCCTCCTAAAAAAGTATGGCGGTATTGCGAGGAATAAAGGATAAACATGAAATATTCCAAATGGAAATCTTGGACACTAAGAGATATACTATTTCTTTATCACCTCTTCGTGGTCGCTCCCGCTGCCGTCGTCCCATAAATCGTACTGCGTCATGCCCGTAAATTGCGCACCGGCAAATGAGTCCGTTGGAAGTCCTGCTCCTCCCTCAGCTGAGGATATACCGAAAGCGAGGCTCTGGCGCTGCAACGAGAACGCTGACGACGACGACGATGAAGGATCTATCCTTATAGCTGTGCCTGTGGCCGCAGCAGCGGCTAGAGTGGCTGCCGACACTGGTGGCAAGTTCGTGGTTTTAGAATTGAAGGAGCCTCCGTTCATAGGGCTTGGGTGAGGATGATTGTGAGAAGTTAAGTCGTTGTCGTCGTTGTAAAAAGCAGCGGCTGCAAGGCGCTCTTGCAGCTGGAGCATTTCCACGTGTTTGGCTCGGGCGGTCGCAGAGAGCTTGGCCGGAGAAGCGGGGCGGTTGTTGAAGGCGCCGGCGCGAGAGGCGCCTGTAGAGTCCGCGAAGGCGCCTGGAATCGCACACGAGAAGAAAGATACGCAAATGAACAAATAGTCTGAGTCAACAAAAATGATTTTGAATATACATGAAACGATGATAGAATTGACATGTAAAGCAAGAAGTGCAGATTTGAACCCATGATACTGTATGGCACATAAGGTTGCTCACCGTCAGCTACATGTTTCACGTCTACAAGCCCTGAGCCAAAAGCCACGTTTCCTTTGCGCGGACGGCGCCGGCGCCGATTGTTAGGAGTCATGCCGCCATTTAATGTGCTGCCACTGGTGGAGTAGCTTGCCTGACTCCCCGAAGTAGCAGACGAAGACCCAGTGCTGTTGACCGAGCCGTCAGGGCTCTGCGGGCTACGAGGGCTGCACGCGGAGGACGACGTCATCAGGTTTGAAGTGGGCTGAGGAGATCTCGGAGAGATAGAAGGCATCGGTGGGAGAGACGTCAAGGGACTCATCGAGGGAGCTGTCGCTTGTGCTGCGGATTGCGCGGCAGCCTCTGCCTGCGCCAGCTGCAGTTTCTTGGCAGCGGGGCTGCGGGGATATCGCCTGGCGGCGCTCAAGCGCCACGGGGGGGTGACGTCATCTTTTTCGGGCTCCGGTTGAATGGCGTCGTGCTTCCAGCCGCCCTTGGGCCTTTTGTTTGGAGCGGAACAGTCGGATACACAAGCAAGGAAAAAGAAGAAGAAGAAGAAGAAGAAGCACAAGTCATACCTTCAGATATATTTCAGGACTCTTCACTATTGCTACAAGACGGATTTACCTCGGTGGCAAGAGGTCTAAATTTTTGTCTTCCATTCTCGTGAGCGCCTCTGCACGTGCTGCTTCTCGGACCTATAAAGTAATAATTGCAGGAAAAAAACAAATATCAAAATGTGTGCCTCTAAATGCACTTTCAAAGCGTGTGCAAAGAGATGAAGGGCGAGGGAGAAAAAGTGATCAGTGGAAAGGGAGAGCAAGTAAAAACTGGGAGAGCGAAAGCCAAGCACATTACTGATATACCTGCATGGTAGCCATCACTCGATCCGTGGCTGTGACAATGCCAAGCCCTGTATCTGTACTGCCAGTAGCAGCACCTTTACTGGGGGATTCTGCACCGGGGGTGGGAGAACCTTTCTGACTTTCACCCGGAGCGGGAGGTAACGCCACGGGATCTCTCCCCGTGCCAGGACCACCTCCCATGCGCACAGGCCTGGAGACAAGAGAAGTTCAAGCGAAAATGGTGTGTAAAAATCAAGCTACAGACAATGGAGTAGCGATTGCAAATATTCGCAAGTATCATGTATAAGGTCAAGATAACAGGTACAAAAAAGAGGGTTGAATCGTACGACAGGTAAAATAACACTCACCGGGCGTTCAGCGCATCTTGCTCTCGGCCGAATCGGAGGTCTGAACGAGCCGCAGCCCGTGCGTTCATCTTTGCGAGTGCCACGTCAGCGTCTTCGGGATGGAGGTGGTCGTCCCAATCAGGCTCCGAAGAATACGGTAACGGGTCTGCGGGGTGGTCTACTCTCGGCTCGATGTGCTCTACTAAGCTTTCGTCCGTGGCAGTGCCGGCCACTAGGCGGGCATCTCGCGGGGGCGGCACGGCAGCTGACGCAGCGGCTTCAGAGGCGCCGCTTACCACTAAAGTACGACCAGCCGGCCGCCATTCTAAAAATTCAACACATGAGAGAGAAGAAGAACATTTTGCAGTTAAAACAAATAATTTGAAATTTAGGATTGCACGCAGAATGGTCATAGGCCAGTACGATAGAATGTGTAGCCTGCGGCACCGTATCGCTCGTGCAGCAGCTTCAACTTCCAGCGGTGAGCGAGGCACACCAGCTGCTCCACGCCTTTGTTTTGAGCCATGTGCAACAAAGCTTGCGCGGGGGCATCACCCCAAGCATGCTCTCGCAAGAGGCTCACCAGCGACTGCACTGGCCATTTTCGCCTGTGCATATAAACACACACACACACGAAGCACATACGTGAGCGCATGTGGTGCAGTCACGGCGTTATAAATTTCACAGGACTGTTAAAAGCTCGCAACACCCTCCCCAAGTGGATTGCACAGAAACCAAGCAGGAATGAAAAACACGCATTCTGCAGAGAAGTGCTTCCAGAAATTACCAAGGAGAGTCGTGCAAAAGGGCTGAAGCGCGAAGGCGCAACAGTGTGAGGATCTCTTCGAACCACCGAAAGACGGTCTCTACCGGAAAGGGCACCCGCATTCCGTACCTGATCGATACATAAAAGTTTACGCAAACTAAGTTCGAGCCAAAGAAGACTCTGGATTTTATGGACGGAGCGGGGAATAAAGTGTGTTCTCTCAAGTATAACGATAAAACTACTAAAGCGTGCGCTCACCGCTCCACCATGAGGTGCCGCTTATCATAGCCACCGAGTGGCAAGTCAATGCCGTGCCGGTCCCACCAGCGTGGGTCAGGGATGAATCGTCGGTGGGCTGCTAAGTGCTCAACAATGAAGCGCTCGGGTGGTGGCGACGTCTTGGGAGGTTTTTTAGGTAGGCCGTAAAGGGACTTGTGTGTCCAAGGTGCAGGGCTCATGTAAAGCTCAGCAACGAGAGAGTCCGTGACGCCACTCAAGTCAGGCTCGTAGACCTAAAAAAAGAAGGTATAGCAAATGTGTCGGTCTCTTCCTCCTGCCTAGCTTGCTAATCGAGGGTAGCACTTTGACGACTCGCAAGGCATGGTTCACACCTTGGAGGAACGGCGCTTGTTGGTGGACGTTTTGACAGGGCTATGCGACCCAGAGGAGCTTGAATCATGCGACTGCGAGGACGACACTGATGCTCCGCTCATGCTAGCGACCCGTCAAGCGTTTGTGAGAGGTCTTAGAGCCTAGAGAGTTCAGAATCCTGTGCTATTGGTTCATTGACATAACGCTCACGAACGATACTTAGCCATTTTACCGAGTTTTTACAGGGACGTGATGTCGTTTTTCATTCACTACAGGAGCCGGCCGTCTAATAACAGGCTGTGTACTGGGTACTGTGTATCGTGCGTAGTAAGTACTTTGCGTATTTTTTTGCATTCGGCCGCGTGGCATAAGCTAGTGAATTCCGCCCTACGGCTAGTTCTCAATCCCAGAGATATCTCATGAAATAAACTCAGGCATTTTAATATCATAGTTGAATCCATGAAGCACATGGCTCTGATTGCAACCAAATTACAAGACGGGCCTTCTACTGTTCTAACTACCTCGAGTCTTTTTCGTCGTTTGGATCTTCTTGACATAGGCAGCTACTGTAATACGTTGCTCGTATGCCCATGAGCCGGGGACCACGGCAGTTGTTGACGAGTTGGGTAGCGCATTCTCGGCCGGTCGGTTGCCCACAGATGACGTGGGGTAGGGCGCTGGAGAAAGCGCTCGCCAGTACAGGCATTTCCAAGGAATTTAAGGAGCCGATTGCTATTGCGAAGGATAGGCCGAAGTGAAGACAGCAGACTAACTCCAAACCAAAACCTCCTGATGCCTGATGGCTGATGGTCGCAATTGCTTTATGCAAAAAGGGCACTCTCAGCCCGTCAGACTTGTTCTGAAGGTTACATTTTTCCTGCTCCTGCATTGTGTATTGTACGGGGGTGTTTCTTGGTATTTGGGGAGTATTAATAGACTAGACTACCGTCCTACCCATTCGCCCGTTGCTTAAACGACCTCTTCTCGGGAGGTCTCGGCCATAGTTCGGGCCGGTGTGTTCTTCTCGTGGCTAACACCTGCACGCGAAGCATTCGGGTCCGCCCTGCTTCGTGTCGGAGTTCTGGGCGCGTTTCGTGAACCTTGCTCACGGGAATTATTTACTGTGGTTGCTTCCTCTGCCTGCCCGGGTCTTGGTAACGGCTGGGGTGGGGGCGAAAGAGGTGGCGCGTCTGACTTTTTGGCGATAGTTTTCGCGGGGCTCGCCAACTCCCAAAGCACATCAAGCCCCCAAGGATCAAAGGCTGCATCGACGCGGCGCTTTTCTTCCTCGTTAAACTAGAGAAGTGCGCAAACCATTTCAAAATAATAGTGTTGTGGAGAGGAACTGAAAATGAGAAGAAATTCAACGAGCACTTAAAGGAAGAGATGCGCAGAGATTGATGACTCCGCAAGGACGGAGGTTGTTGAACGCATAAACGAAAGGGGAATCATTAGAGAGAGTGACGAAAAACAAAAACTGCCTCACGACACACCTGAAGCAACGTCTCGAGCACTCTCGCCAGTGTGCGCTTTTTGGTATCGTCGCGCAAGCTCAAGTACTGCACGACAATGTTTTTCAAGTACTCCATGTTGACCCCGTCTCGCTTCGACATCCTCCGCAACTTTTCCACTTCTAGCTTCAGGGTAGCAGTGGTTTCAGCCGTGACCGCCGCTTCCTTCTCCATCTTGCGCAAATGCGTGTGTAATTGCAACAATTCGTTTTCCCGGGCCCGCACCGAAAATTTCACTTCGGACTCGCGCGCTGCTTGTGCCTGACAAAAGTGCGCACAAGACCCGTGGCTAAGCTAATGGGTGTAGGAATGAACTAATTCTTTAGAGAGAGCGAAGGGGGTCAAGAACGTTACTCAACATTCGCGTGATTGACAACCACTGAATCTCGGGAACGAAATAAAAACATGACGAAATAGAGCAAGGGAAGTACCTGAGCCAAGGCAAAGATTTTCTTTTCGTTGTGGCCACCGCTCTCCACTTCTTGCCTCAATTCGTCAGCCTCGGCCGTCACCAAAGTCAACGCTTCATCTTTTTCGGCCACTAGTTGCCTCGCGAGTGCG
>Ga0307982_1004230_pt1 | contig 11369 bp, 11 predicted proteins | sample OrgLakmetagen989_FD_201847 | JGI IMG/M metagenome (GOLD analysis project Ga0307982, IMG submission 201847) | Saline water microbial communities from Organic Lake, Antarctica - #989 | ecosystem: Environmental > Aquatic > Non-marine Saline and Alkaline > Saline | place: Antarctica: Organic Lake... | reverse complement strand
GCCCATACCTGTTGATCTGGAAAGACTGGGCAGTGACCACGTATCATTAACGAGGTAGGAAACAAGCATCGCCAACAACAGGGACCCTCCCTATATAGCTCTGCAGCTCCTAAAGGAGCCCGCAAACCCCACTGCACACATATCGACAGGGTAGTCTGAGGGGCTATGCTGTAGAAACCTCCTCTGTGGGTGGGAGCGCGGGAGCTCCGCTTCTGTGCAGGATTCTCAGCGCGTGGCAGAGTGGGCCGCTTTGGACCGCTATCACCACTCCCAAGGCAACTCTAGCCTCTGTGCCTGATAAGGCTTTCCTTCTAGTATAAGCTTCTTTGAATTCTCCGTCTACCTGTTGTCCTTCTAATTCCGCCCCCAACTCAATTGGCTCTTTGAGCGACCTAGCGAAGAATTGTTACATAGGGCTAAAGAAACAATCACTTGATGTAGACGGCGTGTAGTAGCCGAGCCATAAGGCGACGTGATATATGATTGGCCCTTTGCAGCAAAAAAGTGAACAGACAATGCTGAGGGCGGCTGGCGCCCGCCGCCTGACACGAACATTGAACCGGTACCCCACTGGAGCAAAAACAATACGGAGAATTGCCTCGTGTACCTGCGACGTGAAACACAATGGGCATTCAGACTTCGCTGACTTGTCCGGAGGAAAGACGCCAGATTGACCCTCCTGGAGCGCGCGAACGCACACTGCAAGTGCAAGTAAGGACCACCTTTTAAAAATTTTGTCTTGCCCTTGCCTTTCTTTGTACTGGAGCGGTATACCTAATCTAACAATAAAGGCGCTTAAAAATCGGTGTAGACCCCAGGCATTAAGCAATTTTACGCGTACCATTTTAATATAATAAGTTTCTGAAACAGATTGTTGTTAGTCAAAAACAATTCAAGGCTCGTAATTTACTCAAATCGCTAAGCAGCATTTCGTTATCCATATTCGTGTCTTAAAGCACTAAAAGCATACTCACAGTAGTACGAATGAGGATTCATAGAATTTGTTGTGCAGATACTTACATCAAATTCAGGTACGAAGACATTATATTCGTCTGCGCAATCAGCAATAATAGTAATGGATGTCGATGTCGAATGTCATTCTCATTGACTGAGTGGAAAGGATATGGAGAATCGTTTTCACCTCATAATATTTACAGTGGGTGACTCAGTACAAGCCATGAGGTTTACTCCGCACATTCGACAACTGGCGTCTTCGGCATATGCACTGCCTGTGGTTGTGGTGGAGTCATAGGCAATAATACGTCCTGGTTCGTCTGGTCGCAACTGACAGACCTGGCAGCGACAGGCGACGTCAGCAGCTCCGCGCTTGGCCAGTTGAGTTCCGCCACCGTGGCGTTCACGGCAAGCTGCAAGCGCTGCAACGCTTCGGTCAAGTCCGCGCGGCCGCTCTCACTCTCGGCGCAGTCCAGCGGGGGCGACACCATGAACCCGCCCGAGGCGGGCACCAAATAGACTCCCACGTGCTGCGCGCTGCAGTGCTGCCCCAGCAACCGCACCGCCCGGGCCCGCTCTTCAGGGTTGCGGTGGGTGAACTGCGCACCCCACAGAAGGCCCTGGCCTTGCACTCGGAGCGAGGCCGCCACGGCGTCGGAAATCTGAGGTCCTGAAGTTGTGGAAGAAGAAGTGCCGAGCTTGGCTTCGCTGCGGCCACTGACGCCGAAACCATCGTAGTTGGTGACATCGCGGAGGCCTCGGTCGCTGCTTTCCTCGGACGGATGATGTGCAGCGTTACGTGCTGTTGCGGTCGCAGCAGAAGACGAAAAGTTGGACGCAAGGTGCTGCTCGATAATATTGTGGGCCTCTTGCACGTGCGCCAAGCATCCAGGCAGTTCGCGGAGCACTTCAGTGGCAGTCAACAGGGCCCGGGTAGAGGCGCCCGCATACGTGTGGCTCTGCAAGGCAGTGCGCCCGCTCGCCCCCAGCTTAGTGGCGCCGTGCTTCACGGCCACGCCCGACAAGAGGTCCCCGCAGCCGCCGGCGATGGCTTTGCCGAAGGTCACGGCGTCCACGAGGTGGGCAATCCCAAGGGAAGCATGGCTGGAGGCGAATAAGGTGCCCAAGCCGTGCCTCCCCAGGCCGCACATGATCTCGTCGGCGCACACCATGATCCCGTGGGCTTTGGCCCGCGCCACCAGGTGGTGGAGCACTGCCGGGGGCCAGGGCAGGCCGCACTGGCTGGACCCCCACTGCGGCTCCACCAGAAGCACCCCCACGGTGTGCGCGTGCTCGGCGTAAAACGCGTCGATAGCTTCCATGGCGCGTGCCTGCGTGGCCAATTAAGTATTTAGTTTAGGGCTGCACACGCATGAATGAAGACGTGTGCAAACATGAAAGACTTAACTTCATTCAAATAGGATGCCAAAGCACTGGAGGGGTTGCATGTTTGCTTGTTGAACCTACCTCGTAAGCTTCCTGGGGCTCCGACGCTTGCCTCGGCTGCAGCGACGACGGCACAGGGTACGTCACTTGGCCATGCTTGGCACCCGGCAAAGGGGTCGCGCCCCCGCCCAGGCTCGACGAGGGCGGACCGTGGTAGGACTTGGCACCCACGGCCACCAGCGTGCGCGGCGACGTGGCCAAGCTCGCGTAGTTGGCGTGTTGGGCTTGCAGCAAGAGGTCGGTGGCGGCCCACACCGCCGAGGCACCCTCGGACTGCAGTGAAACGAACCAATCCGGTTCCTCGCGACCACCTTCTTCTCCTTGTTGTTGGTGGCGGTGGGTGATGTTGCTAGTTGTCGAGGAACGGTCGTTGGTTTTGGTGGCGCAAGCGAATTGGCGTTGGGTCGCTCCATTTGAGGCCACTGTGCTTGGTCCACTCGCACGACGTTGGTCCTGAAACCACGGGAGGTGTGGCTTGAGCTCAGCCAAAAATGCGGAAAGGGGTTGCACCGGCACGCCGGCCGCTAAAAAGAGCAAAAACGAAAAGAAAGGAGCGAGCAAGCATCTGCAATCAACGAACAAGCGTGGCTTACACGTCAGATCACGCGGCATCGTAGTATAAGTGGACCCATTTAAAACGAAACTAGGGACCAAATAAACGCCGATCTGATGCAGGATTCATTGACTGCAGTAGTCCATTAAGATAACTATATGCGATTAGCATATACATTGATTACATGTGTGGTTCGAGAGCGTCGGCGCAGGTCGTCCCGCAGCTAAAGCGTCCATAGCTTGCTTCTGGAGCTCAAACGCGGGCGTCAGAACTTTCGCAAGCCGCGGTCCCGAGAACACCTCTGAGCAGGCGCCTCCCAGCAAGAATACTTCACGCTCTGCACCCGTGGTGGTCTCGAGTCGCGTGTGTCGTAGTCCTTGTTTGCGGATCACTTCTTCGTACCTAACAGAGTAGCGTAAAAGAACCCACGAGAGATCGTTACACGAAAGATCATAAGAAAAAGAAATGGACTTGAGGTCGATCGATCGCATACATGACGCGGTTCAAGCTGATGAAGCAATTTTTCATCAAAAGCTGATAATAATTATAATTTTGGTGAACTCACATTGCGCCGACGCGTTCTCGCCCGGCAAAATGCCGTATCATTTTAAAGTTGCTCATCTTGTGCGCGTATCTGACAGACATTGTGGGGTATGACGTGTCGAACTATCCTCTGCAAGTCTCGTTCTCTCTCGATTCTCTCGACGCGTCGATATGTTCAACACGACTCTTCAGAGAGGTCGATCACTCTCACAGCATGCAAGAGTGTGCGGACAGAACATGACTGCTTTCGACCCACATTTTTCAACCGAATACCGATCTGATTTTGATGACACCTTCAAACTACGTACTTAAAACCTCTACATGAAAAAATTACAGGGGCAAGCTGCTGGTAAATATTTGTTCAATTTTAGAATGAGGCCGATCTTTCAACCCAAATTCTTCTTCACGTTGTGTTTGGGTGTATCATCACGTGTATCACGTAAATTTCTACCCAGGCAGCAAGAGCCAGCAGGGGACGTAGCCTACTGTATCATCAGCTTCTAGATAGGCCTCTATACTTACTTGAGGTTAGAACGCCACTCGCCCTTCACATCGATCTTCAGAGCGGACTTAAAGTGCATTCCATTGCCGCGGTCCGTCTTTCGGGAATCACCGGACCCGTTTCAAGGATCCGAGTTCCTAGAAGTAGTTCCCTTGCTCCCTTCACAGAAAAGGTTACATAGATCTTTCTTTCTTCTTTATTTTTAAGAGGCGTGTCAGCTACATTGCTCAAGCAAGCTTCAAACGATGGCGAATTCCGTCCTAAATTCGCGCCGAAAGTCTGCTCTGAAGCGCCCGAGTTTAAAACCGTCGGAGTTTTCGATCTGGTTCGACAACAGGAGCCCCGAAGCATTCAACGCGTTGAGCGCTAGCCAGCAGCGCAAAGCCGTCGTTGATGAGCTCAGCACAACAGCTAGCGCGCTGCTCAAAGACTACTCCAGGGGATCTCCACCAGGGACTCTTCGCGATGAGAGTACCCCCTTGTGGCGGCGCCTAGTCGAGGCAGTGGAGGCGCTACTGCGGCACAAGCTGTTGCGAGACCCACGCCGGCGAGGTTCAGGCGACCCCGGGGTAGTCTTCGAGGGACTTGACGACGACGGCATGCCTCCTGAGCGGTCAGACTTATATTACCGGTACCTCGAAGTGCTAGTTTCCAAGATGACCTTTGACCCGAACTGCGGCGACGACCCGGAGTGGCCAGAGCGAATCGCGCACTGCCAGCAAGTTGCCGAGGAGTCCGAGCTGCCCCCGGGCTGCGCTCACCTCGGCTGGGGCCGCGGGCGGCTCCTGGTGATGGAGCTCCTAGCGTGCGGCGAAATGAGCCGAGTCGCCGAGGCTATGGGTTCGGAAGACCTGCGACCGTTGAGCTTTGAGCATTACGGCAACGCGGCAGCCATGATGGACTCGGCATGCCGCGAGAAGGCGCTGGCTGCTTTGGCCACCTTGAAAGGCGTGCCTTCGCCATTGCAGCACTGGGCGATCCTCCTGAAGTCTGAAGTCGCTGAACCAATCAATCATATGGTGTCTGAACGAACGCCGGCCCTTGAAGCAGCGGCGCCAGCTGCTGCTGCCACGAGCAATCAAGACCGTAATTTAGATGGTGGCCCTGCGAATCGGCGGCGGCGGTCGACGAACTTGAGCGGTGACCCACCGCTGCCTTCCGGGTCCAGGCTCATGGTGTCGTTGCCGGTGGCGGCCCTCCTCGCGAAAGTTAAAGGCGACAAACAGGCGCGACGAGAAGCGCAGGAAGCCGCCATGAGAGGCCAAGGAAGCAGCAGCAGCAGCAGCAGCAGTGGCTGCGGCAGCAGCGACGGAGGCTTTGCTTTCGAAGACGGCAAGCAACACGACCGCGGGCTTCATGTTGCCGTAACGATGGTTGGAGAGGCAGATGGAAACAATAGTAGTAGTAGCAAGAGCAGCACCCTCGGATTTCGGTCTAGTTTCACTAGCAGCAGCAGAAGCAGCAGCAACAACAGCTCGAGCGCTCTCAATCCATTTTCGGCGTACAATTTCGGCTTGATGAAGAACACATTCAGCGACCAGCCAGAGAGCCACGCCGTGGCCGAGTTTGAGCCCTCCGCTCTGGAGCGCACCGCCTGCTTGGTGGTGGAGTCTTTGCTTGAGGCGTATGGCGCCAGTTCGGTGGCGTATTTTATGCTGGCCGACACTAATATGGGGGCAGCGGTGTCGGTGACTCGCAAGCAAAGCTGCGAGGTAATGGTTAGGAACACAAGGGACACTCTGATTATAAACATCCACTCTTGACATCGTACTTCAAGCTTGATGCATGATGATTTTTTTCGCTGGCATAATGCAAGCATTTCTATCTTTATTTCTCATTCAAACCTTTGACATCTGGTTCCTCGATCTTGATGCTTCACATTTCTTACCAGATTAGCGTGCATCTGAGGGGCGCAGGCAAGAAGGCTCCCGTTGCGGTAGCATGGCAGTTCAACGTCCTTCAGAATGCAGTTGATTTCACTGCCGAAATCAAGCGCTTGAGCGACACGGCTCCCGTGACGGTATATTATAGTGGCATCTGTGTTGTACTCGTTTCCATCATACTACTAGACATTTTTTTTTCAAAGGACACGTGTCAAACTGTTAATGAGCACTGCCTAACCTATGTATCCCATCCTCCCTTCCTGCGGCTCCTTTCTCTCTCTGATACCAGGTGCACCCTGTAACCCGCCACGCGCTTGGCGACAATTGCCCGACCGAATCGTTCTACGAAGCGCCGGAGCTCTGCCATCTGATCCTGAAATGGCACGCGCAAAAGTCCAAAATGATCGTTGGCCCCTGCAAGTTCGAGCACCGGATGGTGGCAGTGGATCCAGCTGGGGTGGAGCGGTGCAAAGTGCTGAATTTGGCGAGCCGGATTGCGGCTAGCTGGTACACTTCTAGGAGGACTTCGTATCTTCTTCCTTTGCTCCGTTCATGTTTTCATTTGATGTTTGCTTTCCTTTTGAAAAAAAAGTAAATTCGTCGTCATTTCGTCGTCGTATGTTTTCTACCCAAAAGTTTGAATGCTTCTTTTCTTACCGCATGGCTTGACATCGCCCTTAAATTGTTCACTTTAAGGTGCGTGGTTGGTGCGGTGGCCATGGAGGCGCAGCGCCAGAAGCTCGCTGCCGCTGGTGGGGCCCCACTGCTCGACGCCGCTGCGCTCTTAGGGCTCGCCGCCACCGAAGCCGCTGCGAGCCTGAAAGCGGCCTCGCAGATCGCCAGCGGGATGGCCCTCGAGCTGCTCCACTTGAAAAAGAAGGAGCACAAGGGGGACGCCTGCACCATGTGCAAGAAAACCTTCAACATGCTCACCCTGCGCCCCCACAAGTGCCAGGTCTGCGCACGGTACTTTTGCTCCTACTGCTCGCCGCACGACCTGGCGGCGGAAGAAGTGGCGAAGCTGTTTCCAGCGAACGCAGCTGCTCCGCCTGAGCTGAGAGCCAGTACAGCAGTGGCGGCTGCTGGCGCTGGTAAAGTGGCTGACCCTGCCAAGGATAACAACAAGAGTAGTAGTAGTACTGCGGTTGCACCGCCGCCTCCCAAGGAAAAGAAGCCGCAAGACCGGGAGCGGTTGTGCGCTCGGTGTTTCGTGCAAGCGATGGACGAGCTGTGCCCTGATGTCGATGGGAACGGGGGACCAGGAGGGAGCGCGGGCGCGCAGAAGACGCCGTACCAGTTGATGGAGCTCGATCCGCAATTCGAGAAGTACTTCCGGATGCTGAAAATGGGGGTGATGCGGGAGGCCGTGGCGCTCAAAATGCGCGAGAACGACGTGCCAAGTGACGTCATCGAGGTTTTCAAGCTCGCTGGGCAAGACCCCAACGCTGCTGCTGGCAGTGGTGGTGGGGCAGGCAGTCACCGCAAGGGGGGAGGCAGCAGCGGCGCAGGTGGTAAGAACAAGAACAAGCGAGCGAGTGCGGCCCTGCGGCAGGTGCAATGGACGGCCTTGGACGAAGCCTCCGCGGCCCGTTCGGTGTTTGGGCAGCTCACGGGCGTAGGCGCGGGCGCCGTAAAAGCTCGCCTCACCGTGGAAGAAGAACTGAAGCTGTTGGAAATGTTCGGCACCAGCGAACAACTTGCCGCGGCCGCTGCGGCTCGTACAGGGAAGAAAGGCGGGTCTGCGAGCAGTGGCGGTACTTAAGAAAATACCAATGATCACGACCTGACGTGTATACTGTCACAAATTTCTTAATCTATCTCATAGCACACACACAAAGAGGAGAAGCACCACCTAAGCGCACCAATGTATAGTTGAATTGGTCACTCCTAATCGCACCTCCATTTTTTTCCTTTTCTTCGTTATTATTATTGTTTTCGCAGGTGGAAACGTAGTGAGCATTTTAGACGGGCGGCGCACCAACAACGTGTCCATCATGCTCAAGCAGTTTGACAAACTTGTGGGCGCAGGTGCGGATGCCATTGCTAAAGCGAATTGCCCTTTGCAAGACGACCCCGAACTCGCCAAGTACTTCAAAATGCTCAAAATGCACTTGCCTAAGGCGGCGGTGGCGATAAAAATGACAGCAGAGGGTTTGGACCCCTATCTTTTAGAACTTGACCCTACGCAACCGAGGCCGTCACCTTCAGAACCAGAAGCACTGCCATTGAAAGAAGACCCCAAATTTGCAAAGTACTTCAAAATGCTCCAAATGCATTTACCACGAGGCAAGTTGTGACGTCTGCTTGGAAGGAAAGAAATAGCACTTGAATTTCATGGGAGCTTTTAGGGATGAAGAGAATTGTACAGGCTCCTAATCGTTGAGTGGTCTTTTTAGAGAGGTTGCACCGTGTTCTCAGCATCTTTTCCTCTCCGCTTATGCATTGGCTCATCTTTTCAGGTGCCGTGGAAGCAAAGATGCAAGCCGAAGGTGTCGACTCCAGCGTTTTAGATCTCAACCCCAATAAGCCCTTGCCGCCTGACCTCCAAATCAAGCAAACAGCGTCCTCTGAGGCTTCCAAGAATGCGGCTGCTGCTGCTCTTGAAGGGCCGCCTTATTACGAAGCCATTTTGCCGGCACTCTTAACGCTGGCGCCTGCGCTTACGCCCGAGCGTTTGGCTGCGGTAGCTGACATGTGGCCGACGGACACCGAAGGCAAGCGGCTCCTCGGGTTTCGAGGCTCGGCATCGCAACTGAGCTCGGACGGGGAGCGCTTCATGCTGTGGGCCGCGCGCTGTGGGGTGGCTCGAGCCAAGACCAAGGTGGAAGCGGCCCTGGTGGTGTCCTCCTTTGAGGGGGCGCGGCAGAGGCTGGCCGAGGACGTGGCCTGCTTGGCGCACGCGGCGCTGCGGGTGATGGGCAGCACCCGGCTGCAACGGATTTTGGAAATTTTGCTGGTGGTGGGCAACGCGATGAACGCGGACGCGCGGGACGAAATCGCCAACGCGCGTGGGTTTACGGTGGAGTCGCTGCTGAAGCTGTGCGACACCAAGGCCGCCTCCTCAAGGTTCAAGGGAACCACGCTGCTCGACTTCTTCGTGAGCATGGTACTACTAATAGAAACTTGTAAGTATGTATGCATTGACACCCTTGAATGGGTTTTGCTTTCCTTTGATCGCTACAAGGATATCATACACGGCACTCTGATTTCATGTTGTAACTTCTTACGAGGTGTGCGATGTAATTTCCATTCTATTCTATTCTAGGTGGTAGAGCGGGGCGAGCACGACCTATTGATGTATCCCCGCGAAGTGATGCCCGGCTTGACGGACGCTTCCCTAAAGAGCGACGCAAATGTGGTGAGCGGCGATGTAAAAGCGCTGGCTTCGGAAATACGGCGAGTTGAGCGAGAATATACGGCCGCAGTCAAGGTAACGATGTCTATAGAAATTACTTATCAGGGAAGTCAAGCTACTGGAATTGAACACTTCCTTCATTGACTTTCGATTTGACTTTCGATTTGACTTTCTTTGTAAGAACACTTCTTATTCGTGTCACGTCTCTCATCATCGCCTGTTCGTGCAACGCCATTCACTCGTAACTGTCGACACCATCATCACCACAGGACGCTCAAGCTCTGCAAGACCGCAAAGAGGCCGCCGCCAAAGCAAAGCAAGAGCGCATCGACGCAGCCAAGCGCGCCAGGGAAGTAGCCGAAGCGGCCAAAGCGCTGCAGCGCACGATGCGGGCCGTTGCACTGAGCCAGGCGGCGGGGCCTGAGGGTGTGGCTATGCTGGCTGCTGCGGAGAAGTCCTTGGATAAGACTACGTCAGAGGAAGAAGCTGCGTGCGTGAGGGTGCTCACCACGAAAGAAATTCTGAAGGACGCAGCCAACATTCACGCCGCGGCAGCGGCGATGGCCGTGTCAGCACCATCACTACCGCCCTTAAAGGGCCATGACAGTGTGCGCAGCGTTGCTGCCGTTGCAGCTGAAGGAACGGACTCGTCGGCGACGGCAGAGACTCCAACGACAACAGCAAGCGTTGTCGCAGCCGCCCCAACCGCTCCAACCCTCCTTGCACCTTTCTTCGAACCGTCCGAGGACCCAATCCGTGGGCTCAACCGCCTCTTGACGGAATGGCGCCCTCTCTACGCCCAGCATCAAGCGCATGCGAAAGCCAACGCTGCAAGTGATGCCAAGAACAACAGCAAGAACAATGACAGCGAAGGTAATTTCAGTGACGACGACGACGAAGACGGAGGGTTACGGATGGCGGTGTCGATCTGCGAAGGACCGGGGCAGCAGGATTTCGTTGCTCCTGGGGATTTGAGTGATGATGACGAAGAGGACGAAGGAGCTGGTGCTCAGGTGGCGCTAGCCTCAACAGAGGCCGCAGTAGCCATGCAAGACGATCCCGAACTCGCCAAGTACTTCAAAATGCTCAAAATTCACTTGCCCAAGGCGGCGGTGGCCATGAAAATGACAGCAGAGGGTTTGGACCCCAATCTCCTCGATCTTGACCCTGCGCAACCCAGGCCGCCACCTCCTCTGCGCCCAGAAGGCCTGTTGGTGCCCCTCGCCGAGAAATGGCTCGAAAAACTCACCCTCACAGGACGCTTCAAGCCTGCAGAGGAGGCAAAACCCAGCACCACAGCGCTAAACAGTGCAGCTGGTGGGGGTACTGCACTTGGGGAGTCTAATGGTGCGTTATTGAAGGCCCCAACGCCGCTCGAAGAGGCTGGCGCAGCAGCCGCACGCGACGGTGCAAGTGCACTGACAAGACTCGTGAAGCAGCACAAGGCCACGGCCGAATGGTTGCTCCCCCATGAAACGATTGTGATGTGCGGCGCAGTCAACAAGCGGGGCTCGAAGAAGGCCCACGCCTACCTGAAACGGGTGCTGGTGCTCACGAGCCAGAAGAGGTTGGTGTACCTCGACGCAGCTCCCAAGATGGTCGAGAAGGGCAGCTTCGTGGTTGGCCCCGCGAGCAATCCGCAGGTTACTCCAGGCGGGCGGTTTGAAGTGACGGAAGACCTCGACGCGACAGCAGCCACAAGTGCTGGAGGCGCCAGCTCAGCAGATGGCAGCGGCGATGCATCGGTCGCAGCAGCAGGAGCAGCGCCCATGCCCCGGAGATCGGGAATTTTTTCGCTGATGTCAGCGCCAAGTACTAGTGGTGCCACGGGTTCAAATAAGCCTGCGCGCACCTACTTCTTTGCCGTGGACTTCTTCGCGGTGCCCACCGCTGAGGAATGGTGCTGCGCTCTGCATGCTGCTGCGCTAGGCCAAGACATCAGTGCAGTTACACCTACGACTTCAACCAAGACTGCTGTCTTGCCTCCGACCCCTTTGTCGACTGAAAGCACCGTAGCAGCAGCGGCTGCACCTGCGTCGGGTTTGGTCGAAGCGCCTGCACCAGTACCACCCGCAGCTCTTTCTTCTTCTTCTTCTTCTTCTTCTGTGGCCGAGAACCCGCGCGCAGGCTTTT
>Ga0307982_1004228_pt1 | contig 11369 bp, 10 predicted proteins | sample OrgLakmetagen989_FD_201847 | JGI IMG/M metagenome (GOLD analysis project Ga0307982, IMG submission 201847) | Saline water microbial communities from Organic Lake, Antarctica - #989 | ecosystem: Environmental > Aquatic > Non-marine Saline and Alkaline > Saline | place: Antarctica: Organic Lake... | reverse complement strand
ACAGACAAGCGCTGACCGCTAAAGCAACGACCGAATCAGCAACCCCTCCACCACCGGAGCCCTTGCTGCCCTCACTGCTGATGGGCTTGTCCGTGCCCTTTCAGAGTTCGTTGCTCAATTTGAGCACCCTCCAGGGAGCGCCTCTGCTCTACCCGCTCGTACGCGCGGGGTTGTCAGAAGCTGACGCGATGCTGGCTGCGGTGCGCAAGGTGGAAGCAGCCAAAGCCGCTCTTGTTGAAGCAAAGGATGGTGACGATGTTCCTCGTGAAGACTTTGACGTTCTAGCAGATGGTCAAAGAGAAGCTGCGAACCTAGACGGAGCTGATGGAAAAGCTCAAGACGAAGGTGAAGGAGCTCATGTTCGCCGCAGCTCAATCGATTCAGCGGAGAACAACACGCTAGCCTCGTCGATTTCGTCGTCAGCATCCACGGCAGAGGACGAGAATAACAGCGCTGCTCTGTCAGGTGCTGGGCCTGTAACGACGATGACGAGAACTCCGGTGGAAGGTGCCGATTGGTCTCCGATGGGATTTTGGTTGACCAAGCCTGCACCAGTCTTGAGGGAACCGAAGCCGCCAGCGCCGGAAGTGGAAGAAGCCGCGCGCGCCGCGCTAGCAGCAGCTGCTGCTGCTGCTGCAGGTGCTACCAAAACAGCGACTTCTGCTGCTGCTGCAGGTTCTCAGGGTCAACATGCCGGCGAGCTCAATGATAGCAAAGTGGATTCGCAGCAGCCGCCGCTGGAAAAGGAAGTGGCGTATCACTCGACCGCGTGGCTTGGCGCCCACGATGGTGGCTTGGTTTGCGTGGAAGGTGAAGCTACTTTGAGTTATGCGTTGCGTCAGCGTGAAGCCTACTACTACAGGCCCCATGGCCGCCTCCAGCTGCCTAAGAAGCCACCGCGGCTGATCACAGGCGGCGCTGATTGGGCTATTCACGTTTGGGCGCCCGAGCGCCCGCGCTTAGTCACAGAGCCGAATCCAGCGGGTGAAAAACCCTAGAACACAATCAATTGAACCATCCTCCATCACTTCGCATGGAAGAACCAAATGCCAATTCAAAGTAATTCCCGAGTTCTGATTGGTTTACGTGAACATATCAAATCGAGATCAACAGACGCGCCTGCCTACTGAATACGTATTACTAACTCGCACACAAGATGAGTAAAGAGTAATTTAAGTAATAGGAAATTCAGACCGCGGATTGCTGATTCCCCTATTTTACGACGCTCGGTCGTTAATTATTCCTCTTTGTAAGGCCTTCCTTTTCGCATGATATTTATGGAAATATCTGTCTGCCTGCTAGCCCTTCAATTTCGACCCCCCGAGGCCTATCTCGAAATATCTTAGTCCCCGCGTCCCGACGTCCCGACAGTCCCCCCATGTTAGCTCATTGCTCATTGGTTCATTCGTTCATTCACTCATTCTTCGAGTCCCCTCAGCCGCTCAGAAGTCAGTCTGGGGTCTGGGGTGCACAAGTTTTCGTCGTTGTGTTGCGTTGTGACTGCTGCAGTATAGCTCAGTAGCGTTGCGGGCCACCTTCACGAGAATGGCGTGAATGTGCTGCCTTAAGTCAGCTGCATTCCTGTCTTAAGGGGATTCGAATATCTCCTGGATTATTTCTACTCGACGTACACTCTTTAAGCTTGTATATTCGTCTGTACAGTCAACCTAGCCTTGTAGTGAAAGTGAACCCCAAATGGCGCCGAGGGGCAAATTGTCAAGGATATGGTCCTTTGAACCGACGCGCCTGGCTAAGGTAGTGGAGGAGACCGAAGAATCATTGCAATCGAAGAAGGCCTTACAGCAGAGCACCGATCGGCGCAATCAGGCATGGACCAGTCTTGTGCAGAGCGACGCCAAAACCACGGAAAGCATGCACCAAATCCTCATGGAAGTTGGCATCGTGGACGAAGAGTGAGTTTTCGATCCTTTCGCCGGTTTTGCCCATGACTAGCCAGAAACGAAAAAATTTGTCCGTCTCACATCTTGCTTCTTCTTCTTCTTCCTTTTTCTCTTTCGGTATGATTTTTCAGCGAGGATATGGAAGACCATGATCCTTTCATGGAAGAAAGCAACAGCCCACGCACACCTAAGACGCCAAAATCGCCAGGTGCTGACGAGAACAGAGGTGGCGACGAAGACGATATCCTCAAAAGCATTGATGATGAGTTTGGTATCAATGACGTTGACGGCGAGTACGTCTCGCCTTATGGTGATAAACTCCGCGGGACCAAGGACAATGCTGCTCAAGCCAGAGCGAGGCACATGATTGTAGGTCATTTTGACGACGGATCAAGCAATCACGAAGAGGTCAAAGGTTCTTTGTTCGCGTTCCTAGCCAAAAAAGTTGTCGATGATCCTTTGGACGCTAAGTTATCGAAGCGAGTGGCAAAAAAGTGGGGTTGGTTTATGCTGGCTATTTTGCATCTTCGCATGGCCGATTGTGCCGAGCAGCAACTCTTTGAGGAAGTGGACATGTCGGCGTTCAAATGGCCCAAGAAAAAGAAGAAGAAAGAGGAAAGTATACACATAGAGGGTGTTGCTGCTGAAGCCATTGAAGGCGAGCTCGAAGGAGGCCATCCATGCAATGACGGTGACGAAGATGATGAAGAAGACGACGACGATGATGACATCGAGTTTGGAGCCACTATCGATACAAGCTCAACGGTACATTGTTTTGTTATGCTGGTAGCTTATGCATTCGTTGCTCATGAAATGAATCTTATAACTCGCCGAACTAACCATGTCTATCGTGCGTTACTCTAGGAGCCATTCTTGAAGCCGGCAAGAAGAGCTACTCTCTTTGGGTCTTCCGTAGGGGTGTATCGAGAGATCACCATCGAGGGAACTGTGAACATAACGCATTGCCTCACCGACGGCATTTTAGACGTCAGCCAAAGTATGCGGATAAAGAAGTCAAAGACTGCGCATCGTATCCACCCAGAACCTTTGCTGTATTTTGACGACATTCGACCCGACGAGCCCCGCAAATTGCCAGTGGTGTCACAGGATGCCAAAGAAGTCGGAGGTATTTTGCTGGCGCTTCAAGTTGCAGAAGAAAAGCGGGAGAAAGAGAAAGCTGCTCAGGTTAAATTGAAGAAGCTCGAAGAAGCCCAGGAGAAAAGAAGCAGTGTGCGCAGAGATTCCACCAATTCCGATAGTGACACAGTCAGCAGCACCAGCACTACTGCAGGAGCGAAACGGCGCAACAGCGTCATGGCAAAACGCCTGGCTTTAGCTGCTTCAGGCAAACTGGGCCGACCGAAAAAGGTAACTTGGCGCTTGAATTTGGTATTATCTTCTTCGTTTGAAATGTGCTTTAATCTAAGTGATGTATTAATCTCGGTTTGCAGGGGCAGAATCTCGGAAATCTGTCGGTGTCCACGCACTCTGAGTTACTTCGTGAGGAACAACGCTTCAACAAGTACGTTGAGTGTTTAACTTTCGTTAAACTCAATAAAACTTTGAGGGTTCTGGTGTCCTTTCTATGATTTTTGCTGCCTCTTTTCCTCTGAATGTCTAAATAATAGGCTCGCGGAAGCGTTGGACCGAGTTCACGAGACGACCGAGTACTGGCTTCCTCGCCGAGACGACATCTTTGAAATTTTGCGCCGACAGTGAGTCTCAGTAATTTGAGAACGTGGCATCTCTAAGTACAAAATTTTGAGTTTAAGTACTCAATAGTAGTTTATGATTACGTGAGATTAGATTAGATTAGATTATACTCCCCAATTGCAAAGAAACAACAACAAATAGCATAAAGCTGCGTTGTGATGAATCCTCCAGAACAAGTCTGACTGGGCTGAGTGTCCTTTTGCGCAATGTGAGGTACAGTTTTATGCCTTTAAACTTTGTCGTCATTTCTTCAATAGGTACGACCCCGAAGGATTGGCACATTGCACGAATCATTTCTATTCTCCGCAGAACCTGTTAAGGCGGGAAGCTTTAAGGTTTGAACCGCAAATTCAATTTCTTTTGCGCACCATCTGGCGGGCAACGGATGCTGACGACAGCGGTGCCATTGATAAAATTGAGTACATTGAACTTCACAGGTAAGCTTCAAGTCCTTGATAGATTATACTTTATACTCCGCTTGCTCACCTAATTCAATTTGACCTTGAACTTGCACAACTCGCAGCTGCCTTACATGTGCTTTAATTGGGCGTGCGGCGGGCGATTCCATGATGAGGCTGTTTCTGTGCAAGGAAGATTGGGACGCGGACAGGAAGGGTTTCAAGACTTTGAATCGGCAGAGACTTGAAGACTGCTTCTTCACCCTGGCGGATCGGTGAGTGTGAATTACATTTAACTGATGGTGTATGATGAAAAGTGGTGTTCATACTCTTGAAAAATACATAGCATTCATTGCCTCCTCATGATGCTCATAAAAAAATATATGCATCACGACCTATATGGAACTAACCTTGTATCAACATGTTTTTGTCCGACGCTCGACAGGTTTACCGCTGGGACTGATGTCAGGGAATACGTCGCCTTCTTGAATCGATTATTGAGCCGAATTGTTGAGCATGATCCGGAAACTGGAGAAGTCAAATTACGAAAAGAAGAAGAAATTCTTGCCGTGGGCGATAAAGATCCTCTTTTGTACAATAGTACCTTCCAATTTTTCCCACCCGAAGAAATCAAGAAGAGGAAAAAGAAAGGGTTGGATCCAAACAATCCACTTGTCCGTAATACCCAAGCGACGCTGAGGCGAGCTGCTTCGAGTAGACTGGACAGAGCATCGTCTCCGAGCAGGCAATCAGATGACGATAGCATTTCGGCTTCGCAAGCAGCAAAAAAAGCTATATTCGGTGGAATGGGAGAAGATGCAACTGGCACCGACCAGGCGAAAGTTTTTAAGGATGGCTTTCGGAGCTACGGAGGTATTGATATCGTAGAGCGCGACCGGCTGAAGAAGGAAGAAGAGGACGCAAAAAAACATCGCCCAAAGTTTCACATTCGAGACCGGCATCAAGTCATCTTTGACTTTATCCCTGAGAAAGGCTCCTACGATCAAATGTCCGTGAGGAAAGGCATGTCGTTGATTCTGATACCAGATCTGGCAGAAAGCGAGCCACCCGATGACGAAGGGTGGGTTTATGCAGAGCATGTCACGAAGAGGCAAGTGAGGCGCGGATGGGTGCCGCTCTCGTATTTGCTCATGATGCGTGAAAAGCGCTACGATCCTATCGAGTACGACGATGACTCTGAAGAAGAGGAGGAAAAACCGGCCATTGAAGTTTACATTCCAGAGAGCCAAGAACGCACCGAAAGGAGGGTGAAGCTTCCGAAAGGGCGACGGCAAACGATGAAGTTAGGGTCGGGTAATATGTTTTTCACGCCCGGCGAAGATGTGGAACGCGACGAAAGCCTCTGGAGTAAATCTGGGTACAGAGCTACGTCCCCTGCGCGATCAGGGCAAATCCACCCTTTCCTCGACCACCCAAACAAGCTTCCTCAAGTCACGTCGCCTCTGAAACTTCCATTGGACGACCACCCAGCGTACAAACAAGTAGGCCTTCTCGGCCCAGTGCCCACCAACATGCCTCGTCTTGTTGCGTTGGCTCGCTATCCGAGATATGCAGAAGGATTGGGTTCCTTGTTGGATGACGTTCACTTTTCTGCGCCCATGAACATTCCGTGGTCACCTGGCCACGGTTCACCCAAGAAACTAGAGGAGCGTTTGGTGGAGTGGCTTGAGCAAGATTCAAGGCCCAAGTCCCTCTCAGGGGTGCCTCACGTGGAGTTGAAGCGATCCGATGTGACGCGAAACCGCTACCTGCCGTCAATCGGTAAAGAGTTGCTCAAGCAAGGCTTGTCAAGAAGCCAGGGCACACCAAGCATCAGCACCAAGGGCACTTTGAGCAGTATGGCGAACACTAGCATCAGCAGCGCCAATAGCATTACAAGCAGTACTACTCGAAGTATGCGCAGCAGTCGTGAAGTGCATCCAGATCCAAGTTTTCAGGAACTTCTCGATCTGCAAATGGGTCGATGCTAAGAATTAAGCAGGTGATAAAGTGATTGAGCTGACAAGTAACGAAAGCGAAATTAGTGTAATCACCGCATAATGGATAATAGATATTGCACCTCAGACATATCCTACTAGTACATATCAAATGGAAAATCGACCGTGGTTCGTTCGTTGTGGTCGTGTTTTTTTGTACCTAGTCTAGTGCACAGTACTACAGTACAGATTTGTTGTGCGTGTGCATGTGCAGTTCAAAACAAAACACAAGGCGGACCACGGCCACAAAAAGGGACACGCATTACGGAATGCGAATAAAGGCACTCATTTACGGACATCTCAAGGCCGCGCACCGAGGTGATAAGAATACACACCTACTGCTCCGCACAAACACATTGTGCTGAAACCGTGCATCGCGCGGGCACCTGAACTGTATATATCTGAATTGAAGCACTTTAGAAAGAACAGGAGTTTTGTATTGGGCTAGATAGCATTCCTGTGGTATCGCGCATTACCATCAGCTACTATCAAGAAATTCACAGGGCAAGACAAGTGTGCGATGGGCCTTAATCAGCCTTACGCCAAGACCAGATTCAAAAAACGTAAATCTGACTGATATCCCCGTATTCCCGTGGCTGTCCTATCTTGGCAATTGGCAATTTGAACTGTTATGCTTAACTGTTATGATAACAATACCAAGGCGTAATACCGGCATGTTTTTGCGCTTTGTGGGCTAGTTCGCCCGTTCGCCCTCTACAGGTCTACATTACGCCATGCCTCAGGCCCTTGGTATTGCCGTGCGTTCGACCCAAGGTGCCCAAGCCCCAAGCCATACGTAGGTCCCCTTCCTGTGGGAATTCTTTTCGCCAAGGTTTCGCTGCCTAGCCGCTTGAGATAACATACAATAGCTGTAGCGCACAGCACGTGGGCATACACACAATAAGATCAGCCACGCAAGTGATCGGGTCGGAGAAGCAGCTGCCTTTTCCATGATGCTCACTTCGTCTTTGTTAAGTCGAAAGTCCGTAATAGTGTGCGGTGTAGGTGTTGAGACGTGCTGATTGTCAGTGGTATATCTCATTTTTGAATTTAAAATGAAGCTGAAGCTGACTTTTGCGGTATTTCGTTCGTGCCCTAGCAGGCACAAGGCATACAGAAAGGAAATGCCGAAAGAAACCCATTGACCGAAGAGACTGCAAGGATCGGTATCAGTAGTGCAGACTGTAGGTGCGGTAAGAAATGGAATAAGAACGGCGAGAACTTACTTTTAAAACTCCAGGCTTCTTGGAATAAGGTCAGAAGCTTCTATGCTGGACAAGGAGCCTGCCTTGGGGCTCTTGGCACTTTGAAGTGCAACCCATGTTTCTTTATTCAATTGTGCTCGGGGATGTCTAGCGAGGGCGCCCTTCCAGGCTGATCGTTTCAATGCTCGTCAAATTGAATCAACTGCAACTGGAATGAATTAAGCTGCGCACATCTACAAGCAAACCGACAGCTATCAAAGCGGAGAGACAATAGAGTACGGGGGCTGACAGCTCACCATAGACAGGCGCATCCGAACACGTACTATCCAAGAAAAAGACATTGCAGTTGAAAGTCTTCTACGTCATGAAGCATTTTTGATCCAAGGGAAAGAAGCTTACGCCGTGTAAAATAAAGAAAGTTGGCGCTGGCTCAAATTACTTATACGGTAGGTAATTATGCCTAGATTTGTATTCACGAGCATCTTGTTACGATTCGATTCGATTAGTTCATGTTCACCAATAGCAGAGAAACATCACCAATTAGCGCGAAACTTTTATTGAACATCCTCAGAACAAGTCTGACTTGGCTTAGTGTAAGTACGAGTACTCCTGCATGATGCAATTGTCTTCTGCACACTTTTGCCTGCAGCACTGCATCTGTATCATTTCGTGTCATTCAACTATACCAAGCTCGAATGCACTGGCAGTCGCAACTAACACGATGCTGACTTTCAATCAATCTGGTGAATCCTTTTGAACCCAAATAGCTGAAAGTTCCTACCAGGGTACTGAGTCCAATTCATGCCATTGCTGTAGGCTTCTCCATTTCTGTCATCTTGATAGGAACGGCCAAGACAAGGAGTTAATTAAGCGCTATACTGCATGTATCCTTATTTCCATTGATTACCCGCAGGCCAAGACAATGAGTGAAGCACTATACTGCATGTATCCTTATTTCCATTGATTACCCGTAGGAGATCAAGCTTCCGTGTGAGTGTAGTAACACGGCGCAAGCCCCGCGAGGCCAGAATTCGAGGGCTAGCGGATTCGAAATACCCATACAACAAAGGACTCTTCACTGTACGGGTCACGTGGTGCGTGTGCCCACGGGCCAAGCGCCATGACACTCGCTGACCAGTGGAGCATCACATTCTCGGCCGAATAGTTGCCCGCAGATGACACGGATACGACGCTAGAGAACGCGCTCAAAAGTAAGGGCATTTCTAAGGAGTTCGATGAGTGCAACTGCTTTGCCAAGGGAAGGCCGTGGTGAAGATGACAGCAGATTCACCTTAATCCCCAAACTCCTGACGCCTGATGGCTGACGGTCACCTCGAGAGTAAATCAAGAGGACACCTAGCCTACTAATCTAGACTTGGTCTGAGGGCTACACATTTCTGTTACTATATGGTATAAGATTGTTTCTTTGATTTGACTTTTAATAAAAACTACTTCCCAATTGCATTTAGAAAAAAAGACAAATGGCATGAAGCAGTGTATTCCTTTAAATTGCAAAGAAACATCAATAAATAGCACGAAACTGCGTTCAGAATAAATGACTAGGCAGAGTGACATTTTGCATAATACAGCTTTCAGCTTTGAGGAGGCGTCGACTTTGGGTACTTGCGCGATCTCTATTCCAACCTAATCTCTGCTATGGCCTTCGTGAGCGCCTGGCCCCACGTCATCTCTGGGGACCCATTCGGCCCAGAGTTTGCTATCCCATTCCTAAGCAACTTTGGCGGCACCACAGTCATAGGCATCCGTGGAAGGTGACTACCCGAACGAGGAATCCTATTGTGATAGTGAGTAGCTAAAGTATCAAAGTCCATGACATTGCCGTTGAGAAAGAGTTTCCGAGGTGATGCGATTGCATTTCGGGACTAATAACTGGACGATCGCGCTTACGCACGCTACAAGAGAAATGAGGACGTGTCGCGATCTATTTAGCCAGCTGATCGTACAGTATATGACAAAAAAAACCAAAAGAGTGTCTCGACTACCGGAATCGAACCGGTGGCCAATGGAATCCCGTTGTGCAACTACAGTCCACCGCTCTACCATCTGAGCTAAGTCGAGGATATAGGAGTTGAAAAAAGTGTCAACTTAGACATCTTTTTATGGTCACTCCGAGCGAGCAATTCGATGAATCCCTGTTTCTGTCTACAGATATCATCGTCTATCGCTTCATCGCTGTCGATCGACGACGTTTTATCGACGACTTCATCTATACGTCCGCACGGTAGGTGAAGGGGCTCTTTCAGCCCTTCTCGAAATGAGACCAAAAATGCACATGCTCTCATTCAGCATTTTCTATGCGAAGAAACTACCATCGCATACGTAAAATGAACGCATCGGCTTGCTCTAGAGGGTTGAACCAAAATCTGAACGCAAATTGCATGAGCATCGGCGCAAATGAATGAGGACCTACTACTAGAACCTACTTTCCAGTGGCCTTTGAAGCACCCGTTCGATTGAATATTTTTTTGTTGCTGAATTGAAGTGGTGTCTCAATGTATCATTGACTGCAACTAACAGCAACACAGCCAACGTGTACCTTATATGCCTCAAGGTCGTCTAACATGCCACGACTGGTTGCTGTACGGCTGTCCTTTTTTTTTGGAACTCCATGCTGCTCGCAGATCTTTAATAACCATGGCTCTTATTGAAAACATTGCTTACGACGAAATGCGTGTGGCGCTTGGCTGGGGCATGATGATGGCCGGTGGCGCTGCACCTCCTGCTGCCATCTCCCCTACGCCGCCGAAGCCGCCAGTGGCTCCTGCTGCCAAGGCTCCAGCTAAGGCGGCTCCAGCTAAGGCGGCTCCAGCTAAGGCGGCTCCAGCTAAGGTGCGTTCCATTTTTGATGCCCAGGGGCGCGGGTGTAACTATTGCTAGGCTCATATTGAACTGTTTGTAGAGCTCAGTCCATTTGATCCGAAGTTCATGACATGGTCTTTGTATTTTTCTAGGCTGCTGCAGCGGAGGACGACGACGAGATGGACTGGGGAGACGACGACGACGAGGACGAAACACCAAAAGAAGCAGTGGTGCACCCTCCTGGCAGCCGCGCCGCTATCGCTGCGGAGGCCAAGGCCAAGCGGGACGCGGAGACCGAAAAGAAGAAGGAAGAAGCCATGGCGCGGCTCGCCAAGAAGGAGGCCAACCAGCGCTCCCTGTGTAACCTGGAAATCAAACCGTGGGAGGCGTCCCAGGACTTGAAGGCCCTCTACGCCAAGATCAAGGAAACCGTGGTGTTGGATGGCCTCAAGTGGTCCGAGAACTGCGCGCTGGTGGACGTGGCTTTTGGCGTGCAAAAGATCGTGTGCACCGCTGTGATCCCGCTCAGCCTTTCCATGGACGCCATCATCGATGACATGACCGAGGAGACTTTTGCGGACGAAATTCAATCAATGAACATGACCTCGATGTCCCTCCTGTAAGAGGATAAAGATAAGATGCTGATTTAATGGCGAGTATGCATCGAACGACGCGGCTGTGGTTTTCGTAGCGAAGCCTGAGTTCCATAGCGTCGTAGTCGGCAAGGATTTCGAAAGAGGCCAATAGGAGCCTTAAGTAGGTTCCTTTAAGAGTTACAGAGCCATTTAGCTATCCGGAGTATCCAAGCTACTAGCTAATTAGTTATCGGAGTAAGATATAAGCACCAGTTCACACTCGCAATCACGCCACCCGCCCTAGGTTCGGTTTCACGCAGCGGAAAGTGAAATTTGCACTAATTAGACGTGAATTCCTTCGCGGGAATTTGCTGATATTGTGGTGACGTCATCATAGATTCCACTTGAATCCCCCGGTTTCAGTAGCAAATCGAGTCACAGTCACAGTTCTAGCTAGCCATTTGAAGGGCGCATATGGCGGCAAAGGGTAACTCTGGTCTCTGGAAAGAGACCACGGCCATCTCCAAGGAGGTTTCCAAAGAAGGGCAGATCGCTCACATAATTCCTGGGTGGGAATGCGTTCACTGCAATTTAAAGGTGTGGAACAGGGATGCATCACGACTTGCCTTTCATCTTGCTGGCGATGTTGGTCTTCGCGATGCTGCCAATGGCTTTACTGGCATTGGGTTGTGCCCTGAAATTAATTCAGACGTCGCTGACCGCGCTAAGGCTGAAATAGCGGCAAAGATTGCGAAGAAGG
>Ga0307982_1004227_pt1 | contig 11370 bp, 6 predicted proteins | sample OrgLakmetagen989_FD_201847 | JGI IMG/M metagenome (GOLD analysis project Ga0307982, IMG submission 201847) | Saline water microbial communities from Organic Lake, Antarctica - #989 | ecosystem: Environmental > Aquatic > Non-marine Saline and Alkaline > Saline | place: Antarctica: Organic Lake... | reverse complement strand
AGCTTCGGCACTCCCAGCGCGATGATCTTCTTGTCGCCCAACGCCACCAGCTGCGCCGCCGATGTCCCGCCAGCTGCTGCATCGAGCACATCATGCAGCTTCGACAAGTTGAGCTCCTTCAACAGCATACCAAGATCGTCCGCGCCAACCATCATCGATGAAGACGATGACGATGCCACGGACGACCGACGACTCGCCTCCAGGTCCTGGCTCTCGTCCATGGAGGACGCCATGGAGCCTCTCTGAGACTTGTCGCCGGCACCACCAACAGCAGCAGCTCCAGATGCTGTAGTCGATGATGACGATGTCTTGCCATCGTTCGTGAGGTCGAACAAGTACGCCATCGGCACTTCCTCCTCCAAGTCCATGCCCTCGTAGCTCACGCGAACCGTGCCAATGTCCTCCAGCGACAGCACCGTGGCGGCGTTCAGCGTCTGCTCGTACCACACGCGCACCTTGGCGCCCTTCTTGACCTTCTTCGCATCGATGCTGCCGCCGAAGCGCACAGGGATCTTGCGCACCTCCTTCTCGTCGACCTCGAAGGTGGCGTCCTCTTCGTCATAGCCCACTAGCATGCGCACCTCGTATCCCCCGTCGTCGACCGCTGTTGACGTGACCATGCCAGGAAGCCAGTCCTTCTCTTCCATGACGTCGTCTTCGCCAACGTACACTTCTACGAGGTCGCCGTTCGCAAATTCTTTCTTAACGTTCTTTTGAGCATCACCGTCGTCTTTATCTTGTTCTTGTGAGCCTCTTGCAAGTTCTTGAGTTCTTTCCCACAGTCTTCGAGCCTTCACAAACGGGACCCCGAGATCAACTAGTTTCTCTTCGCCCACAAGCAAGAGCTTTTGTGCAGTATTTCCTTTCGCCGCAGATTCAAGTTTAGTGTAAAGATGTTTGAGACCGAATTCCTCAAGTAAGACGTACAGGTCAGAATCTTCGTCAATCTTTTTATCAGCTTCCTTTACCTCTACTTTAGCCATTGCGTTGTCCTTTTTCTGAGGAAGAGCTTTTTGAGCCAGATCTTGCAGTGGTTGTGCTTTCAACTCCGGGACACCAAGAGCTTTGAGCTTCTGAACACTCAGCTTGGCAATTGCTTCAGCAGATGCACCACCTGCTGCCGACTCTAAAAGCCCGTGCAACTTTGTCAGAGCGAGTTCTGGAAGCGCATTCCTTAAAAACTCATCTGAGTCGCGCACATCACTGCTTTCAACAACATCACTAATTTCACGGAGTTTACTCTTGGAGGTTGAGTCAGAGGAAGAGGAGGTGGACGAAGCAACAGCTAACTCGTCCAAATCAAGAGATTCTTCGTGTGATGAGGCCGTGTCACTCGCTTTTTCACTGCTACTAGCGGATGTGTTTTCGGTTTCAAACAAATAGGCCAAGGGTACTTCTTCTTCCAGCTCGAGCTCTTCGTAGCTAACATGAACAGTCTGAAGCTTCGATATTGATTTCACAACCGCATTTTGCAGCTCTTCACCCAGAGCATACCAAACTTGTACTGCTGCCCCCATCTCCAAATCAATCGATTGAAGAGGCTTTCCAAGATCATTCCGATCTGGAATATTACGGATGTACTGCTCTTCAGTTTCAAATTCCGAGTTTTCGGAATCATAGCCGACAAGTGCGCGCACTTTCACGAAGCCCTCATCATTGACTTTGGACTGCAAGATTGCAGGCAGCCATTGAGTAAAAATAGTGTCGTTGTTCTCATCGTCACCTTCAACCATCAACTCAACGATGTCGCCCGCATTAAAGCGCGAGGCATTTGGTGGTGTGGCATTGGCGCGCTCGGGAGATTGACTTTGATGCATTCGACCACGGAGCGGCTTTATTGGAACCTTGGTTGTCTTTGAAGCATCCACATTCTTTGCAGTCGAATTTGGGGTGCCACGGCCACTTTTGGTCGCACTCCCATGTTCGCCGCGGCCAAGAGAGCCTCTGCCGCCTTTGCCTCCGCGCCCCCCTGGGCCTCTACCACCGTAGTTGCTGCCGGTATTACGTTGAATATCATTTTGAGTGATACCAGGAGAATTGTCCCTCGGTGATTGCACGGACCCATAGGGACTCGCTCCTGATTTCACGAACACCTTTTTCGGCGATGGTGGAGAGGGTTTGTCTTTTTCTTCCTCTATCAAGGTGCACCACTCTCCAATTGAAAGCCTCGGGAACGTCTTTTTCAGAAGTTTAACATCCAATTGACCAGTGAATTCCGGATCAATAATACACATAATCCCGTCGAGTACTTGACCTTGAACTTCAAACTTCGTAAGTTGCCGAACAACCCTGAAGATGATTACACCAACCAAAGAAAGACGCCTTAGAAAACGGATACAATATAAGAACTTGCAAGAATATTTGTTTGGAACTTCACATGGGGAAGGGGGGAGGGTACTCACGAGATAATTTCAGGCTTCCCAAGGAACTTGGCTTTGCCCTTGTTGGCCATATTGAAAAACTTGACTGGATTGAGCTCGAGTCGCACGATGGCGCGCTGAACTTCCTGCTGCAAGATTGCGATGGCTTCCCGGGGGTCACTCGGGAGCTCTTTACTGTTGCTCATCGACATCGAAGCATTTTCGGAAGAAGAATACGGCACGTACTTCGTAGAAAGCAGTGCCTGTTCCATCCGCGATGCGTGCGCCTTATCGTGCTGACCATTGGTCTTAATGGACAGATATAAGAGAAAATGTACACATGTCAGAGAGACACAACTATTTAGATCGAGCAAAAGATAAATTTCAGTACCAACCTTCGAGAGCTCGACTTCTCCCTTCTTTTTGGCGATGAAGAGCTTCATTTCGGCCCTGGCTTTCTGTTTCAACAATTTTGCGTCTAAAGCTTCATCAGCTTTTCTCCTCATAGCTTCTCCGATAGACTCTCTTCGTTTCAAAACGACACTGGTCGTGGACGTGCCTGGAGATGAAACAGCACTTTTGTCGCTCTTTTCTTTGCCATCAAGTGATAAGGATACTTGCGCTTGAACTTTCCTGCTTGTCAGGGGCGAATTTGAAGGACTCTGAGGAGCTGAATTGTTCGCCAATCGACTCTTCGACAGCGCTTCTAAGGCAATGTCAGATAGGTGTTGGTGAGACGACGGCGGTGCAACGTTCTCATCGCCGGTTTCCGCACCAATCAAAAGGGCCTCCGCGGCGTTCTTGATGTCGGTCTCCAATCGAACAACCTCTTTCACTGTTTGTTTCCACCGCGAAGGGGAACCGCCTCCGAATGCCTGCAAGACTGGTTCTGATGAAGCTTTTACATTTTCTGAGGAGGAATTGTTCAACATTTTGTCATCCTGGCTGTCTACAGTGGCATTTGCCTTGTTGACAGCCAAAGCTGTGTGTGGGGTTGACGCCTCCAGAGCAGTGGAGGCAACACCTGATTGAGAAGTTGTAGCCTTGAGTGTATCCTTTGGCAAGTCAGCAGTGGATTTCATATCGTTGGCAGCCACGGCATTATTTCGCGCTGTCAAAGTCTCCAAAGTCGCAGGGTTACCAACATTAGGGGCGATATCTTCCGATGCAGCTGCGTTGGCACTTTCCAGCCTGGCCTTTGCTTCAGCATTCGCTGCTCTGGCATTTGCTTCTGCCTGCTCTAGAGCAGCCATGGCCGCTTCGGTTCGTGCTTTTGCCATGGCCTCAGCATGCTCCGCAGCTCCTCGAGCGGCCGCTGTGCGTGCCGCAGCCTCTGCTTCTACCGCAGCTGCTAACGCGGCTGCCGTGCGTGCGCGTGCGCTGGCCTCTGCCTCCGCCGCAGCCGCTTGGGCTGCCGCGGTCCGTTGGGCAACTTCTGCTTGCATTTCAGCTTCTAACGCTGCACGCGCGGCCATGGCTCGTTTTTGTGACGCTTCTGCGGCATCAGCCTCCTCTTTCGCCTGCTTCTGAGCTGAGCTTTCGTCTTCTAAAACACGTGTGTCGTTGTTTGTTGGGCTACTTCGAGCACTACCATGAGAACTGGGCCGTCGGCGAGCTCGGTTCGAACTTTTTCTTGATTCGTCATCAGCAACAAGTGAATCGTCTGCTTTTGAAGCTCGTGGCTTTGGCCGATAGTCTCGTCTCGCAGGTTCGCGCGCTAGCGACGGAGGTGTCCTCGACTTTGCCGTTGGGTTCAAAGGTCTTGTGGGCTGCACGTCTTCCCACTGCGAGGTCTCGCTGGAGTTCTCGTCATCACTGACATCGTTGAAATGCCGTAAATCAATGGAAGTACGGCCGATGGCCCGATGAAAGGCAGCTAATTGCGACGGATAGAAGCCAGCTGCTGTCAACAGCGCATCTTTGGCTCGCACAAGCTCGTACATGCTGCCAACCCCCAGTTCCAAAAGCTTCGGACAAAAAGCTTCGAGGCCAATGCGCGCCATAAAAGTCGCCATTTCTGCTTCTGCAGCCGATGCACCCTCGCCTTCTTTGACCTCATCAACCTCTTCGTCACGATATTGATCAAGGGCTGGGAGTCGTTTCCTCGTTGCCGGTCGATAAGAAACGTGCATTGCACGACGGTTGTACCCAGTTCGTCTACTTGTACTCCTGTCATGTCCATATTGCGCTCCCAAAGGGGCATGTTCTTCACTTTGATCTTGTTCGCCTCGCTCGTTGCGAAAAGCGTCTCGCACAGCAGAGCTAACCGCAGCGGCGAGTTCGTGGTCCGGGGTTTCTTTTTTCTTCGGACTATTGGGGACCCCTGCTGGTGCGTACTGAACCTGAGCTGAAGATCTGAGAGCATGCATGCCTACATCATCAGAGGCTAGCGACGTAGTTGGCTCCATTGCGAGGCACAGCTGAGCACGGCCGGAGTGAGCCAGGGCGCTGCGCGCATTGGCTGCAAGCTCTGCAAGTTGTACATGATTTGCAGACTGTGCCGATAGGGCTTCCACGATGACGCGGTCCGGCAAAGGCTCACCGAAAGGTAACCGTTGTCCTGCAACATCTTCAAGCCAGCATCTGTTGTCGACGTCAAGTGCCCAATGAGGAGGTAACGAGGATTGCAGCGCGCTAAATACGTCCCGCGGCGTGCCATGATCGGGATGCACGCGCACAGCCTCCAAACTAGAGGTGTTTCCTCTGGGGCCATAACGAGTTGAATCATGCACCACGGACGTCGGCCATGGTGCATATGCTTGAGCGTTTAGAGAATGCTGCAAGCGGTTTATTGAAGCTCCTCCATTTAATTCTTTATCGTTGACGCTTCTTTGAGGATCGCCCAGCGACGGCACACGCACGTGCAAGACAACAGGCAACGGCACGAGTTCGAGGGTAGCGCCTGGGCTCACACCAAGCTGACTCAAGGTGCGACTAGATGCACTACGACTCATTCCTGCCGCATGATTTGCGTCTTCATCTAGCCAATGAAAAGCACCCGGATCGTGCATGCCAAGGTAGCCATTCCTGCTACCACCAAAGGTAAAGGTATCGTGCCCTGCAGGACTTTGGCAGCGCCGATGCGTGCTATTGGAATCAATGCCGTCCAGGGCATGGCTATTGCTACTACCGTCACCATCCAGAGCTGCGCCTCGCCATAAGATTTGAAAGCGCCCTCGAGTCACCGGCATGGCTCCTGTTGAAGTTATTGATAGGGATGCCTGCACGCCATCTGATCTCAGGGCAGTGTTCGCATTATGACTTGCCATGATTCGGTGCCGCAGCACACGCGCGGTGTCAGATGCCCAAACTTCAAGTCGCCGCCATGGCCGGCCAACTTGCTCTAAAAACACGAAATATTTTAGCGGCGCGACCTCCAACACACTCCTGAGACAAGGGCACACAATTGATTACGCAAATATCATTAACATCGCGAAGGCAGTAGGACACATAAGCAAAAATAATGTTGCCATCAAATAAATATGCTCAAAAGATGAAACTTCGAACGAAATGCCTAGTTTTCAACACGCGAGTCACTTAAAGTAATACAAGTACCCTGCTTGAATGTCTTGCTCGCGAAGACTCAGATCCGTATCAACCGGCTGGCCTCGACACGTCAGCACAAAATCAAGGGGGTCCAAGCTCAATGGTAAGGCGCCAACGTTGTCTTCAGGGAAGCGTCCGTTGCTGTTGTAGCTGCTAATCGGTGTAACACTGAAGAAGCTAGGATGAACGTTAATTCTTGCATGATTGACGTTATTTGAGTGCATGATTACTTTGCGAGCGTTGCCTTCAGCTACCGCGATGGCGCGCGCACGCAATGAGCCAGCAGGCGCATCGAGTGACACCTGAATGCGAGTATTTATGCGCCCGACCAAACAAACAAAATTGAGTACGCCAGAATAGGCAAAACGAGGAAAGATTGGGATACGATTTACACCCTCACGAGCAAGCATATATTGGTCAGAAACGATGAGAAATAGAGTGCACCTGAAAGTAAATCATGTCTCCAGTCGTGGCGTTCTCAATGCTGGAAGTTTTCAAGTTGATAGCTTGATGATGGTTGTTGCTGAACCGATTGTTGATACCGCTGCTGACACTGCTACCAGGGAAAAGCACAGAAGGAGGCACGTAGACTGCGACGGGCACGCGGAGTGGCTCTCGTGGTGGTGCCAAAGTTTGCATGTGTATTGATTGCTCGGCACTCGGTACACCTGGAGCTGCTGCCAGTGGTGGTATTGTTGGTTGTTCAACAGAGAGTCCCTGTTCTTTCTGTGGGCTTCCATGAGTAGGTTCCGAGTAATCTTGGGCGTGAGATGGAGCACTGCCATTGCCAACGTCAGCGCTATGGTTGATGTCTCGATGAGAACCATGGTGAGGATTATGCGCGTCAGTATCTGTATGAAGCATATTGTCACGGGCATGATGAGGTTGAGCATGCGCAGCCTGTGGTCGGACTGTGTGTGGCATCATTGTGGGCTTCAAACGATCGTAGTCATTGGCACCTCGGCTGCGGTGGCTGCGGCGGCGAAGGCGTCTACTAGAGCTACTGCTGCTGCTGCTGCTAGTCGCACTGCTTTTGCCATCGCCTCCGAGGCCATTTTGCCCTTTGTTGGGGGGAGTCAAGAGACGCTGCTTGGGACTTGTACTGCTTTTGCGCGGCGAACTCGTAGTCATGAGCAAGAGGGGCTTCTTCACCTGTGGCCTGTGTCGGGTGTGCCTCTGTGGGCGGCTGCGAGTGTACGCTTCGACGGCACGGCGATGCGCATCTAAAACCTGTAAGAAAAAGGAAGAATCCTAAAGATCAAGGAGCAATGATGGATGATGAAAAGAAAATATGTTGTGTAAAATAGCCCTCAGTGAATGTGATAAAGATGGCGAAAGGTAGATTCCTAATAGCTCCAGTACAAAGACACCAGAAAAAACAGCTAAAAACGCCAAAAGAGTCTGTTTGGCTTAAGAAATTAATTCTTTTACCCTCTGAGCTTCTTGCAGCCGATCAGGGTCAAGCGCTGCGATGGTAGAAGCACCGAGGCTGTTCTCGTCAGTGAATTCGTCTTCGTATTCTCGGCCCGATCGATCGGGCTCGTCGCTGCTGCCTCCGCCATTGCCACCAGCACCAACACCAACATCACCTCGACCGCTACTGCCAGGCTTATTATTGCCTCGCTCTACGCTCTTCCTACCAACACCAGCTTCGCCTTCACCTACCACATTACTGTTATGAGCAGCGCCACTACGGCCGCTGATGTGGCCTCCAAGTAGGCTTTCGGCAGGAGGCCAGTCTTGGTCGGTACTGAGGCTGTAGTCGAGGCTCCCACTAAGCGGTGGAGTACCAGGCGGCGTGTCGCTGCTTCGTGGTTTGGAAAGTACATACGCCTTGGTAGCAGGAGCAATAGCAGGTGCTTGAGATGAAGGTACCATTTTGCTTTCACGGTGATTGGAACGCATTTTTTCTGGTGTGCGGACAGCGGTCACATCACCTTCTTCTGAAGGTGCTTTACTTTTGGACACCTTTGATGGTGACACCTCCGCCATTGATGACGATGACGCACGCGGCGACAGAGGTGGCCTGAGCTCGCGCACGGACGCTGCCAAGCGACGAAGCTCAGCGAGCGTGCTGTCTCGCGATGGACTCAACGACCGTGAAGCTACGTAGCGACTGATACTGCTTTCAACACCTCCAACATCACTACCACCATCTTCGACAGCTCCTACGTCAGCTCTCACACGGCTTGCTCTCCGACGAGCACTGGTGCTTACTTCAACATCGTTGTTGCCATCGCTGTCGACCAACGACGTTTCGCTCAAAGCTGCCTGCATGCCTTTAACGGCCGCTCGCAGCGCAGACTCCTCGTCGTTATCATCGACATCGCTGCTCCTAACATCAAGTTTCTTCTTGATGCTACCACCTTCGTTGTTGGACGTTGTGTTCACCTTGTGGTAGCGGCTGCTGCTCCCGCTTTGTTTGCGCTTTTCGGGCGAAGGCATGCTTCGAACGGATGCTGCAATGCGCCTCAAGTCCGCGAGATCGGGGCTCGCCGAGCGGGCGCGCCCTTGGCCAGTGCCGCCGTACAACTCCTGCGCCAGGTCCGATGGTGGTAACATGGACCGTCGACCTCTACTTTGGCTACTGCTCATCAAATTTCGATCAGTGCCATCTTTTGACCATGGCAGTGCATTTGTAGTGCGACTGCTGCTGGTGCTGCCGAAGCCATTGTGGTGCGAGCTTGCGCTGTCATTGAAATTACCGCCGAAATTGCCGCGCCCGAGGTAGCGCGATGCATTTCGGGTAGTCGCTGGTTCATGCGCATTAGATTCTACATCATTATTAGCAGCTCGCTGAATTTTCGAATCTTGGAGCTGATCTTGGTCTTCACTTTCGCCTCGACCCTTCTGCTGCTGCTGCCGAAGCTGCACGTTGCGTGCTGCAATAGCCGCCCAACGTTTGCGCTGACTGTCAGTCACACTCGACGCTCCGAGACCCAAGCTCCCGCCCACGCCAGAAATCCCCGAGCGAGACGGTGGAGAGCTCGTGGATCGCCGCTGCCAGCCTCTTTGGCTGCTAGGGCTCGTTTCGCCCGCACGACGACTGAAACCGTTAATGTTGTTGAATTTGCCGTCGATGTGGCTTGCGACCGAATCTGCGACTGGAATCGATGAGTTGGTTGGTTTTTCTTTTGGGCCAACTGCACCATCCTCTCGACGCAGCGCCCACGCCGACTTGCCATCACCACCAAAGGTCGCTAGCCGACTCCGCCTCGATGGTGCATGATCGCCGCCATACAGTTGAGCGGCAAGATCGGGGCTCGTCAAGCGTCTCCACGGACGGCTTCGGCCTCGATTTTCTTCACGGGGCACCACAGACGAGCTCCCTTCGTAGTCGGACATAATTTGATGATGCTCAGAGCTACCTGAGTTGAGGTAATGACTCTAAAGCACCGTGCTGCCCAGGCTAGGTTGTAACGAGGATAGCTTTTAGTTGCCTTTTTCTGGGCCCAACTGTATCTCGCTGTTGTTGTCACGTGTTGTCACGTTGTCACGCTCCACGCTCCACGTTGTTGTCCTCCTGTTGACGTGTATCCCTGTAGTTTAAACTGTACGAATATTGTATTTCACCGAATGACAGGCGCAGCAGCAGAAAAGAACTGAGAACCGAGAGCATTTTTTTGAGCATTTGAGGACGGGAAGGTTGAGCTTCGTTAGGAGCTGCGATAAGAGAGACTCGTCAGCTCATCAGCTCACCAACTCTTCTGCACAGAGAATCCTAGCATAGTCTTCTTGAAGTTATTTATCAGCGTGGTGGATCCTTTAGCTAGGTATTGCACTGAGGTCACATCTGCACTGGTCTGAAGTCTAAAAGTATTTAGCTCATTGAAGTTCTACTCGGCGTGGAAATTACCAATCTCCGTGAGCATTTCCAAGTAGCTTTCCTCGCAAGTTATGAAGCTCTTGTTCTTCGTTCCGAAGATTGTGCCCTTAATTTGTGTTCTCTTCTCCTCAACCGCGTTCGCGTTCGAAACGAAGCCACCATTCTATCGATCGTTGCCAGCAACGCCACGTTCCTACGTAGCCCTTGAGACAACAACAACGCGGTCAATTGAGCGTCCCCATAAAGTCCACTTAGTGCGGCGGCGCGCCAATGCGGGCAGTGCGGACGCTCATCTGGCTGCGGTGGCCACGGGTTCGGACATGGAGGCCCTCGCGGACATCGTGCTCGACATCAGTGCGGACGCAGAACGGCGCGGTGCGCTTCTCTTGGCGATCCAGGGATGGCCGCCAGCTGAAAGGGCAGAGCGGGTGGACGACTTCGTGAAAGCCCTCACGGCCCGTGGAGAGTTTATACAGGCCGATGGTAAAGCAGCGTTCGAACGCGGGGAGCCAACGACCGTCGCAGAGAAAAAGTTATGGGCCATCGTTGACATGACGGTACTATCCACGTATTCCATGCCGACACCTTAATTTGAGGAAAGAAATCACTTGAATCACGTTTTATATTTCTCGTAATTAGTGGATCAATATTATTTCTTGTGCCCATCTTCTTGTTTACACGATTGTGTCTGTCTTTTCTTTAATGCAAAATAGGTTGGCGTGAATGTTATGGTGAAGCGAGTTCAAGAGGCAGAAGCAGAAGAATCCGCAGCTACGGACACATAGCAGTTATCAAAACTAGAATTAATACCAGCAATATCTGCTATTGAATCAAGCATTACAACACGGCAGTCGGAAGTAGAGCAATCCAAGTAGAGCAATCTCTCAAATAAATAACGAGCTCTTAATCTAAACACCTACCCCACAGTAGCCGGGAGTAATCAAATAAGGCGCAGGGCTCGCTCTCTTTGATTCCCTTTTTCTGCGCCCCCGTGAAATAATACCAAGTGGATTGCGGAATGGAGTTGCGCTGTTGAACTGTTGCGTATTGCTGTGTCTTAATAAATACTACAAAATCCCGGACGCGAGGAGCTCCGAGGGTAGTCGATATACCCTAGCTGCATGCCAATGTAACAGTGCACTAAGGCAGACTGGATTCAAAAGAAGCCCCTAAGGAGTCTATCTTTCGCAACTGCGTGACATTCTTTTCTCATTGGATCATGCCTTCACCGTAAAACTTGGCTATGGTGGCAAACCCGTCCCGCGACCGCTCCAGCTCAGCAAAGCGGGCTTCACTGTCGGCAGCGCCCTGAAGAGAGAGAGGGAAAGGAATAAAGCAAAAAGTCAGAAACACGCGTTGAAGGGAAAAAGAAAGAAAGAGAGAGATAGAAGAGGGGACAAAAGTCAGAACGAACAGCGAATGATGGCCGTATGACAGGTACACAAAGGTGTGCTCCTGGCATGTTGTTACCTTCGACATGGAGCGCTTCATCTCTTCCCACTTGTGCGCTTCCGACAAATCGCCCACTCCGCCCACCGAATTGGACTCCCCGCTGTTGCTCTCATTGTTGTTGGTGCCGCTCGTGCTCCGCCCACCTCTCTCACTGCTGCTGCTGCTGCTTCCAGAAGAAGAAGAAAA
>Ga0307982_1004226_pt1 | contig 11370 bp, 11 predicted proteins | sample OrgLakmetagen989_FD_201847 | JGI IMG/M metagenome (GOLD analysis project Ga0307982, IMG submission 201847) | Saline water microbial communities from Organic Lake, Antarctica - #989 | ecosystem: Environmental > Aquatic > Non-marine Saline and Alkaline > Saline | place: Antarctica: Organic Lake... | reverse complement strand
CGTCGATTATGAACATCAGAGTGAAGTCACGCTTCGCTGATGCCAACGACTACTTTTCGGCGAAATCACAACACTCTTTAGTTCCCCCCCCTCTGTAGTGCAATTTTTTTTCTGTTTTTTGGTGCTCGTCTGTCTGTCTGCTTGTGCTGCTCTGTCCTTCTCTCTACGAAGGCTACGAAGTCTACCGAGTACGCTGCACTCGAGCTAAGTAGACCAGCCAAGAAGGGTGGCTAGTTTCTCGTCGAATTGCTTCGCTTGAAAGCAGCCTTCGAGAACTGTAACAAATGAGCGACGCGGATTTGGATAATTTGCTGAACGACGCCATGGATGACATCGACCTGTAAGCTGCAGTGTAGCATGTGATACTACTAGATATGGGCTCTTTTGTGAACGCATGGAAAGAGACGAACCACCACTGATACAGAAAACTAGCACTAGCCTTTGCACAGAGTGCATCTGAATCATGGCTTACCTCTCTTTGCCTTTTGCTCGTGTTGTCAATAGGGACGCATTATTAGATGATGCTGTGAACGACATCGTGCCGCCCGCTCCAGTATTGCAACCTAAGCCTCCAGTGGCGGCTGCTCCCACCGCTGTAGCTCTCAATAATCCTGTAGCGAAGTCACTTTCAAACGCAGGACTCCCAGCTGAAGTGGCAACTCGGTGGGCGACTATTATCGTAGCTGACCAGAGATCGCAGGTGAAAGCATATCAGAAAACTGTTGCCCTCTTTCCTCCCGCTTTATCTCACTCTTCAACACAAATGAGACACGAGGATGTAGCGTGTTTCGCGTCGTTTACGCGTAAGATATCTTTCTACTGGTCTTTTTACATGCGCTAGACGCGGCTGAGCGAGCAGCGTCCTTTCAGCCGAGCCTACAAGGCATGGGAAGACAAAGGCTACGCAGACCCTGGAGCCAAAATGCGCGACAGCAGCGCTGGCAACGATGCGAGCGGCAACACAGCTGGTGGGAGCCCGGCAGGGGGCTGGAGCGGAGGTTCAGCGGCGCAAAAAGGCCGTGCGCTGTTTGGCGAAGTGCTTCAAGGCGCTACCTCACAAGCGAAGCTCAAACCGAAAAGCTCGTCTCTGGTAATAAACTCTTCTTCCTACTCCTCCTTTCCTGCTTAAGTCCTAACTAGGATTCCTCGTGAATTTAGCACTAAGACACCATTCAGATGGTTCCCTCAGAATGTTTGAACAGCAAGTTGTTTAAAATTGTCTCAAAACTGTACTTATTTACCTTCGAAATCGTGACTTGAACATTTGCGTCCTCTTGATGCTCCAACAGGTGACAGCAGCGCTCCATGGGAAAGGCGCCGATCAGCCCATGGTCAACAAATTGCAACAGCTTTATTTGGACTGTTTGGCAAAGGACGCAACTCCGAGGCTTCGCAATGACCCTGACCGCAAGGCAGCGCATCTTGCAGACCCAACTCGCTTCCCTCACATCAATGGCCTCCTGGATGGAAAGGCTTGAAAGAGGGAGGAGGGGCTGTGAGATAGCCGAGTATAAGAGAAAAGAGATGAGTTTAGCACTAGTTGTTTGCCGTCTTTGTAAAAGAGGCGCAGAAACTTACTTACGTACTTTGTTAGGTCTGCATTTGGCGCGGAACTATGCATTATGCCAATACAAGGCCAATTCGCTTAGAAAATTAGACACAGGCCCCGAGGGGCCGGAATTGGAACTTCTCCTAGATCTTAAAAGGGCTAATTGGTTGAGATAAAAAGCAAGGCAGCAAAAACCGACACTTGGAAACTAATCAGGCACAAACCCGAGTGGCCAATACTAATAGCGAATAGAATTGCGCTATCGCTAGCCAGCCATCTTGGCAATTAAAAATTCACTCTACAGGGTCCATGCGACTAGAAGACAGCAACTGTATTATGCGTGAATTATCAATACCTAAGAATGTTCTTTGTATTTGTATGCTTTTTTTTTTTTTTAAGAAGGGGGATATAAAATAATCCAGCCGTCCTCATGTAATATGCACGAACCATGAATAGGTTAAGGTCAAAGGAAGCAAAAATTAGATACCAATTATTATTGCATCTAAGATCTAAGACGAGTTGTTATGTCAGTCCTATATTTGCGCGAGTGTTACAACTCAAATGGCTTCCTTCTTTTAGATCAAAAGTCATTATAATGAGATTAGGACGCGAGTACTCAACGGCCCCTAGATGCATTTTTTTGCCATTTCCTTCCGTGCACTCGCTTTCGGGCAGAAACAGCTTCCTTGATGCAAAATACTTATTAGTAAATATCCTTTGAGTCTAATCATTCCTAGTCTTATGTCTTCAGAGTAATTTGATTGTTGAATGCTAATTGAGGAATGCTCACTTCAAAGTAGCACTTGTACCTCATTAGGAATAACTCAATCATTCAAGGCACGGCCATCACCACGATGTAATGAGCTTGACTCGAACTCGCAAAGTGACACAATTCTATGTTACAGTCTTGATTTTGACATCTGTGCGACCACCTAAACGTTTGTGATGTGTTGTACAACTCCATAATGCCCATATATATCAATATCTTTGCAATTTCCTGGCTTATAACGTTATCTTTACCACAAAAGTATCAAGAAGTCATTCACATCCATACCGGTAGCAAAGTAATTATGATCTTGCTCATTCACCTGCGACTGAGAAGCATAGATGTTTAAGAGATCTAACTGGCTCGCCTTTTGTTTATCAAATGGCCCATAAGACAAATGATCAATGCATTGACTGACAAAGATGCGATTTTAGCACATGGTGCTTAATGGCTTAAAGACACTATGTGTTGATCTAGCGACACCTGCTTTTGATCTTTCGATTTACTTGTCCAGAACTGTCTAGCTTTAGATGACGACGCTTATTCTGCCCACTGAAAAGAAATGCTGCATGCTCACGAGATGCAATATGAGCCTTTTACTGGAGACGATATAAAAGAAGTCTCAATCCAGATTGTTGTTCCTGCATCAACCAAACGCAAAAAGAGTATGACGAGTTGCATAATAGCACTTAAGATATCTTTTGGAACACTTGCAATTTTAGTCCTTTCACAAATAATTTATGCTCTCGGAAAACTTAATTTCCAATCCATTATTGAAGACCTTCGCAAGGAAGTATACTGGCTCAACTCAGAGGTCTCTTTGTTCGATCAACCTCAAGATTCAGTCGAGGCTTACTCCCACCCCGAAATTGATTACAACAGTTACGCATTATTTGAAGATGACGGCATAACTTTCGATGATTTCACTAAAAAGTGGATTAACAGCCATGAAAGTAATAACGATGATTATTATTACGTTAAGGAAAGGAGCTATTTCAATGATTATTACTATCCAAGAGATGATGACCGCGACGGCCCTTCTGCACCAATAACTGTGTGGGTACTCGAGGACGAGAAAGATGACAGCAATTCGTCCGATGAAATTGAAAAAGTTGTTGAAACCACTATCAGCAATGACGAACAAAAAGAAATTGAACATTTAATGGATTTAATGCATGATCCAGTTGTTGGTGCTAATGAAACTGGAAATTGGTTTGAGCAGGATACCAGGGGGAATAATGATGACACTGACGAGATTGAAAGTACGTTGTCGCGGTTGTACTTGCAACATCAATTTGCTCGCATGTACGAAGACGGCCAGGGTTCTTGAAACAAAGTGGGCTGGGTTCAGCAGTGCAAAGTCCAAGAACCACAGAAACATGCGTGAAGTTGCACGACGGCAAAACTTGAAGGAAGGGCCTCCTTGCCATTCTGTTCAGTCTTACTTTCACGAGCTTACATCGGCAGCGCAATAAAAACTCAATTTCTTGCGTACACAACTGAACTTCTGGGTTGCTTCAAGTGCTTTATGATGACCACTCCTTTGTCTACATATGTAATGAGGCTAAATTTAGAACAATCCCAAACCGCTTTTATTTACCGTCTCCAGCATCCGTAGCTGCTTTGGCTTGTGTCTTGCATTTTAAGCCCTCCTTCCGTGTACGAAATATACCAGCGATATTTCGAGGAATGGCGCGCTATTGAAGAGTGCAGTTACGGAGTTTACAACATAGACCGCAGACTTATTCGTAGCCTATGTGTGCTCAGTCCAGCTCGGCCTTGCACTACTTTCTACTTATTGATGTTTTCTTTGTTGGGGGCTACTGCCACTATAAGGGTCTAGTCTGAAAGGGCCAACACTTCGCTTTTTGGCTCTTGATTCCCTTCTAACTCATAGTGATCTTCGCCAAGATTCAGGATTAACAAAGGGATTATTTCGTATTACAGAAGGAGCTGCTTGAAGGGCCTATCTAGTATTGATTATGCCACTGGTTTGATATTGGCAGTGTGGCAGTGGTACTTCTAATCTACACTCACAGGTTGGCTACTACTGTGCGGCACTGCAACTGCCTTAAAACAAACGCGAGCGACATTGAACTTATAGTAATATGGACGTACCTTTTGATTATAGAATCGAGCGGGCTTGTGTTCGGCGGATAATTTTGGACGGACCCGTGCACTGTACACTACGCACTACAGAAGTACATTGGAAGAGGAGAGTTGGATAGTTTCCTCATAGTCGTAAACCAATGGGAAGGAAGACCACGGGGACAGCGGGGATTCAAACCACGGGGAATAACGAAGGACGCACATTAAGGTGCTTTAAATACACACCTATTGCGCCACAGCGAACTCATTGCGCCCCTGAACCGTGCATGGCGCTGTCCCACGGGCCGCATGGCCGCTTTTCTGCTGGGCGCGAGAAAAGAATTCGTGGATTTACTACTCCGAGTTACAACACAACTCGAATCTCGCGCCAAAAATGGCGTCACGCGCAGGTTTCGAGTCTGAAGTAGATACGACTGGTGAAGGAGCTCCACCACCTAACGCACCCGATGCCTCCAATAGTTCTTCGTCGCAAGAAATTGGTTCTGCCGATGCCGAAGCCAGCGCTGGGAAAAGTGTTCCTACTCGCGGCTCGAACGATTCAAATTCGGCCTCTGATGCTTCCGACAATGATTCGAGTCAAGAAGCCAGCGAGGTAGAAGACGACGAAGAGGAAGAAGACGATGGAGGCGGTGTTGATGCGAGTTGTTGCGACGTCTGCGGCTCGGATGCTTCATGGGAAGACAGCCCTATAATCTTATGCGACGGTTGCGACGTAGCTGTTCACTCACTTTGCTTTGGGGTCAAGGTACGCATTTTGCACTCCCTAATTATGACTCCTAGAAACTGGGCTCTCTGAATTTATGCAGGCTTAACCACATTCACGTCATCTTCATATGGTTTACTGCAAGTATAGCGAAGAGTATTCCTTGCTTTTTGTATGAATCGTTGCTGCTCTCATCGAGCCGCTCATAATGGTTGTGTACTCTCAGGAGATTCCGGAAGGCGACTGGTTTTGCGATCCCTGTGCACTAGGCCTAGCGCCAGGCACTTTGAAATGCGAGCTCTGCGCTACCTCCGGCGGCGCTCTGCTTCCTGTGGCAGATCTGAAGAAGCGAGAGGTGAAGAGGCTAGGTCTATGCCTGTGGCTAGGCTCTGAGCGTGGGAGAGAGAGAGAGAGAGAGAGAGCAGGGCCGTAAGGGAGACGAGAAGTGTGGCGAGCACGCTTGATTAGCTAGGGAAGATCTCTAGAAAGGACTAGTCCATGTCTTTGTTTCTAGGCATTTCCAGCATTTATTTATATCTTCCTAATCCCGTGTGTAATTCATACATACCCACATGTACTACTGAAGGCGAAAGAAGCCAAAGCAGCACGGCGTGCCGAGAAGCAAGCCCAAGCGAAAGCAAAAGCGCAGGTGAAGCTGGACCGGGTTGAGAGGCGCAAGCAAGAGCAGAAGCTAGAGAAGGCCTTGGCGAAAGCGCGCGCTCAAAGGGCGCGGGCAGCGGCACGGGTGGCAGCGCGGAAAGCTGCGGGTTTGCCCACCCCCAAAGGACGGCCCAAGAAGAAAGAGAAGAGCAGCGACAAGAGGGAAGGAGAGGGGGATGGCGAGGATAATGGAGAAGGAGAAGATTCTATGACAAAGGATGAGGACAACAACAATGACGAAGGAAGTGAGGAAGAAGAGGAGGAAGACGACGAAGACGAAAGCGAGGAGGAAGAAGAAGAGGAAGAAGAGGAAGTGAGCGAAGAGGAAGAAGAAGAGGATGAAGACGAAGATGAAGAAGAAGAGTCCTCCTCAGAAGAAGAAGAAGACGACGACGAAGAACTAGCCCCCGAAGACAAGACCTGGTGCCACGCCGGTTGCGCTTCTCAATTGGCGGAACTGCGCTTTGACCCCAAGGTTGGCACGAGCACATGCGTGTGTGTTTTGGGGTGGGGGAATGAGAGCAAACATGGGAATCTTGAATCTATAAAGACCTCCCGTCTCCCCCAATTCTTTCTCCTGCTCACTCTAAAGCTTCAACGCTTTATCTTCAGTATGTCCTTACTTTTATCCGGCTACATGTATATGTCCCAGGTGGAGCGGGTGGTGCTTGCGGGGCGGGCTAACGGCCACCGCATGAAGCTGCGCTGCACCGTGTGCCGCCAGTCAGGCCGCTTCGACACTGTGCAGTGCGCGCAGAAGCGGTGCAGCAACGCGTTTCACGTGCGGTGCGCGGTGCCTCGCAACCTGGCTTTGGAGCGAGGAGACGAGCAGTGGCCGCGCTTGTACTCCGAGGACAAGCCATACTGCGCGCAGCACTGGAGCTTCGCTTCCCCGCCTGCACATGTGCCCATTACCAGTGACGACGAGGGAGCGCAAGGCAGCGGTGATCAGGTCGCAGCCTCTTCATCTTCTTCGTCATCTTCTTTATCATCATCCTCATCATCGTCGACCCACCAATTAGCCGAGGTGGATGACGACGACGACGAAGAAGAGATCTCCGAGTACGAGCGGCTCCGACGAGAGCGCATTTCGGCCAATGCAGAATTTCTCGCCGAACTCGGCCTGGGAAGCGGCACGGGTGGCAATGGAGGCAACAAGGGAAGGCGGCGCGCGGCGGCTGGTGGCATAGCAGCACTGGCAGCAGCTGAGAGGGCCTCGGCGAAAGAACGACGGGCGGAGAGGAAGAAACAACAGGCGTCGCGGGAATCAGGGGTTGTGGAGAGAAGGTCGGCGAGAGCTGCTAGTCGGACGGTCGTGAGTTACGCGGAATATACGGATTCTGGGAAAGCGAAACGGTCGGCGGAGGAGATTCAGGCGGATCGAGAGGCGAAACAGCGGGAAAAGGAACTCAAGCGACTCGCAAAGGAAGACGAAGCATTGGCCACCGCTGCCGAGAGAGAGGCCGCTCGTGCTCGCCGAGAAGCGCTTCTGGAAGAGCAACGAGCAGCGATTGAAGCTGAAAAAGCACGAAGGCAAGCGGATTTTGAGGCTCGCAGGCGAGAAAGGAGCGCGGAAAGAGAGGCCGCCGCCTTGAAAGAGCAAGCCCGGCGAGAGATGTTGCGGCAACAGCGAGCCGAAGCAGAGGCAGCGCTACGAGCTGCCCGAGAGGCCACCAGGTTGGCCAAAGAGGAAGAGAAACGCGCAGAAGAAGCGGCCAAGGAAGAGCGTCGGCTGGCGAGGGAGTCGGAAAAAGCCGAGCGACGCGCTTTGAAAGATGCCCGAAAGGAATCAATCGCAGAGCGAGAGCGGGAGCGCCTGGAGCGGCATGCGATGTTAGCCGAAGACAAGGAGATGCGAGCTTGGGTGCGAGCGGAGAAGAGGGCAGCGCTGAAGGCAAGGGCCAGGAGTCAGAGCGCACAGCGGCGCATGTCGCTGCTCGAGAGGAGGCGCGCTCTTGTGCAGGGGCGGCGGTCAGCTTCATTGATGATGAAGAAGAGGAGTTCAGGAGGAGGATCGAAGCGCCGGAAAGTGATGTCAGCAGGGAGGTTCGCGCACTTGGCTGGCACGCAAGACCCGCAGGTGAGAGTTATAAAATATATGGAGCTTGGACTAAATCTTTCGAACTTCCTTTCATTGTTTTATTCATCATCAGCATCATTTCATTTTTCTGCGTATCAGATTTGAAAGGAAAGTTTTGATTTCTTGTCCCTGAGCCACTATATTTGCGCTTCTTCTATTCTTTTCCTATGCTTAATAACTCGCAGGTCCCAGCTTCCTGGGCCACTCTAGCACCTCATCGCTTTGGCGCTGCCGCTGCTGCCAGTGCCAAGTGCGCGATATGCCGCCTCGGGGACAAGGATGAAGTGAAAGCTGGTAATGGAAGAGATATATGGAGTAGAAAAGGGGGGAGACGAGCAGGGCAATATAGGTGCACGCACGGTATCTACATTTCAGACTCAAGTTGAAAAAAATCCCACGACCGAACACTTTTTTCTCGTGTTTCGTTCCACACTCTCGTTGCCTCCTTAGCATCCGTTTGACTCATTCCTCCTATTGCTCTCTTCTCACAAGGCGACAATGCTTCATTTCTACGCATGAGGTTCAGGTTGCAGAATTGTTTACGTCCTAACAACTTTCCCCATTCCTCTTGGTGCTCTAATTCATTAGGCGACAATGCCTCGGCCTCTGAAGATGTAAAAGTAACAGTGGCAGATTGCGGCCCCTGGATTATGCCGCCGTTCTGTTCTAGTCACAGTGCGGCCTCTCTGCGCCAATTACAGAGGGACGCTAATAATGGGTACCTCGTTGCGCAGGTGGGGGGAGTGCACATGTATGATTGGATGCAGTAGGAAGTTGGCAACAATTCAATTGCATGGAGTTGCGGTAGTTGCAGCTTTTGCAGTTTCTCTTTCAACATTCATCATCCTCACTATAACTCTCCCTTTCTCTCGTATTTGCGCACCCCTCTTCACCATCGTCTTCAATACATGTGCACTTACTCGTATAGACGCGCGCCGCCACCAAGGGCAGCGCACATGTGCAGCGCGACGTTAATGTCACCGTAAAAATCCACGGTCAACCTCTGTACTTCCCGCGGTCTCCCTCCTCCTCCTCCTCCTCTTCGACTAGCGATGCGGCCAGCGACCATACCAGCAGCACGTACCGAAGGGCCCTCGCGGACAGGAGCAATGCTGCTGCCAACGAGGAGGAAAACATGGAGGCGTGTTATGCCTTTGAAGCGCTCCCTACCAAGGGGGAATTGGACTCGGTGCAAGTGGTGTGGGTCCACGAAACCTGCGCGCAAATCTGCCCCCTGGTACATGTGCTCGTGATTATTGTGAATGCGCATGTCCATCTTCCTTCTCAGAATGAACCACAATTATTTCATCTTTTTTCATCGTCCCTCGGTTTTAGAGTGGTTGTCAGAACACCCCCTTTTACTTCTTCCTGTCTACATAGGTGATGATGGACGAGGGCGGCTCTTTCTACAAGGTCTTAGAAGAAGTGAAGCGAGGCAAGACTTTGGTGTGTGGAGTCTCTGCGCATCAGGGGCGCGGCTGCGAGCAGCGAGGAGCCACCGTAGGCTGCCAAGTGAACTCGTGTCGGTTGACCTATCACTTGCCCTGCGCGCTAACTACGGGATGGGAGTTCCGGAACAGTCGGCGCTTCTTTTGCCACAAACACCGGCAAGACTCGCGCGACCATGAGGTCTACTGCATTTGTGGCACGGTGGATGATGAAAACGATGAGGTAAAAGGTGTGGAAATGAGAGAGGAGAGGAGGAGAGAGCATCAAATTTGACTGCTTTTTCTTTCAACGCTTACACGTATACACGAGGTGATAGTAGTTTTCATGTTTTATTATTCTCAACAATTTAACAATCGATCACTTAACTGTCCCACAGGTGAAGTACATTGGGTGCGACAAATGTGACGACTGGTTTCATCCCAAGTGTGTGGGGCTAGAGGACGAGGAGGCTGACGCGACTGAAGGCACTTGGCTCTGTCAAAACTGCCAGGTGCGATGGTGGTGATGATGAACTTCCTTGAAGATACGTCGACTGAGCAAATTGTGTGCAACTCCTGTACCAACTTTCTTTTGAACGTGCCCGTGCATGCGTATTGGTCCTCTCACGAATGAAATAACAATATTCATCATCACCATTATCATTGTACATGACAGGACCAAGAGTTGTATTGCGTGTGCCAAAAGCCGTACGAAGGATTCTATCTGGGTTGCGAGTCGTGCGAGGGCTGGTTTCACCCTCCCTGTATTGGCCTCTCGGAAACAGAGGCCAACCGTTTTGACACCAACCCAGACGCCGTGTTTCTGTGCCCGGAATGCAGCAGCAGCAGTAGCAGTAGCGGTGGAGGAAAGAGCAAAGGAAAGAAGAAGGATGAAGTTGTCAAGGAGAAGGCAGAGGCATCGAAAAGCACTACTCCCTTGAAGGTGAAAGACACAGAATAAGAGGCAATGTGCACTATGATATACGCTGCGAGATGTTGCGCACTGTTTGGCAATTGAAAAAAATTGTAACATCCCAATGGTCTCAGACTTGCATCGTTGTGCGCATGTTTTGGATGTGCTAATGTGATATTCACCTGCGCGTGCGCTTGTGTTGCTGTCGTGTTCAGGCGCGGAAAAAACCGCCTGTAGTGGTGATCCCGGTGCCGGAGACCGATTACTACGTCGAGGTTCGCATTTTTTTGTATCGAAGTTTTCGATGCCTCGAGACAGGAGAACACCCAAGTACATTCTATGAAGCTCGCATATGTAGATCACCAATATAAGCTATTTCAGGGTTATCGCTCACTTTCTCACCTTCGTGACATGTGTCGTCGTTTGTCCTTTGCAGGGTGCAGACGATGGCGACGACGAAGAAGTAGATGATGGTAGCGGTGGCGCTAGCGGTGTAGTTGCAAGAGATGGAGGAGGAGTAAGCGGTGACGAGCTGATATGCGAAGCTTGTTGGCAACCTCACGACGGCACTTTTGGCAGCGGGCGGTTCTGTGGCAATTCTTGCCGAGCTTCCTTCGCGGCCTCGCTACACACGTCTGGCCCCCGCAAACCGCGCACGCCTAAAACACCGGCTCCGGAATCGCCTACATCCTCGTCGTCGTCGTCGTCATCGTCGTCGTCATCGTCGTCGTCGTCGTCAGCATTGGAGCTGACATCCGAGCCCAAGGAAGATCGCACCCCAAAAAAGAGTTGGAAAAACGTTCCACTCGATCCAACCAGGCCACCTAAGGTATTCGATTCTTCTTAATTTCTTTCAACTGCTCCCATATACAACTTTTGTGCGTTGTTCTTTCCTTTGCACTTTGACCTTTCGCATAACCTGAAATGGCACCTTCATGTGTATCTACACTTTTTATCTTCATTTTATCACAGGCCTCGTTTAAAGTGAGTGCTCCGGGAATCACTGCCGCTCCGAAAACCACTACCTTAGAACCAGCACCACCACCACCAGCTGCCAGCAAAGAAGAGGGTAATGATGCATCAGTCAAACCAACCGTCAGCACAAAGAAAAAGCCAGCAGCAGAAGCTTCGCTGTCAGCTTTGGCTGCAGCAGCCGAGGCGAT
>Ga0307982_1004225_pt1 | contig 11371 bp, 12 predicted proteins | sample OrgLakmetagen989_FD_201847 | JGI IMG/M metagenome (GOLD analysis project Ga0307982, IMG submission 201847) | Saline water microbial communities from Organic Lake, Antarctica - #989 | ecosystem: Environmental > Aquatic > Non-marine Saline and Alkaline > Saline | place: Antarctica: Organic Lake... | reverse complement strand
TGATGGTCACAACCACAACCAAAATGACGCGATACCAGGCCCTGACGATGACGAATGGGATTTGGGAAACATTCTGGATGAGCACGACGATTCCTTCGAGGCCACTCTTGATGGAACATTCAGCAACCATGCCACCACAACAGCAGGAGCTGCAACTGGAGGAGCAACCGATTTCGGATCGTCTGCTTTGGGTACCACCGCCAACTCGACTGTGACGTTGCAGCTGGAGTCAGACCCATCGCAAGCACCCTCCATGCAGCAGCACAGAAGCGCGAATGTGGTGCGAGCGCGCTTGCTGGACATTTGGTCCCGCCCGCATCACCTGGCCAAGCTTCGACCGAGGCCAGAGAAGCTCGCGCGGCATCTGCTTGACAAGTAAGAAGAAAGACGAGCCGTTGAAGAATTCTTTAACTACAGGCATGCAAGCCGGATTTATATTACTTTTTACCACCTTGAATCTTTCACGCTGTTCTTGAATATGCGCATAGCCGTAGGATATGAAGTTCAGCCTATCCACAGTGTAACATCGATCACAGTTGGCATTCCTTTCATATTTTTATGCTGCCCATAACTTACTTCAGGTACAACGGCCGGTTTGAAGATTACCGGGACTGGGAAGAAGTCGCCGCGCGCGCAGCCCGAGCTGCGGCCGAAGCTACTGCCAAGAAGGAAGCCGCGTTGATGCGAGGGCGGGGGGTGGTGGGGGGCGTGAAAGGGGGGGCTCTGCGGGACGAAGGCCCCTCCTACGGGGGCAAAACCATCAACCAGGTTGCGGCCGCGAAGGCCCAAGCCCACCAGGCCAGGGTAGCCCGGCGGGACCGGCAGCACGTGCGCGCGAAGCAATCGACGCTGCGGCGGCCGGGGGAAGCCCCCGACCCAGACGACCCGGAGGTATGGCTTGGGTTGCGTTGGATCTTTGAAGTGGTGGAGACATGTGGATTAGATTGGTTGGTTTTCTGATAAACACATTGGTTCAGGGGGTCTTTTGTCTACCCTTTCTGAAAGGTGCTCACCTTGGCGTCTTCTTCTTTCTTCTTTCTACTCTCATATTTTACCAGGAGGGCGTGCCCCCGCTCGGCCCCGGCATTCCGTTGCCGCCAGTAGTGGAACGCGCGCGCGCTGCCAAGCAGAGGGAAATGGCGATGACCATGGGCGCTGCTGACAAGAGCACCAAGTTCCTTCTCGACGACGAAGAGGACGACGACGACGAAGAAGAAGAAGATGCAGCCGCATTGGCAGCGGCAGAAGCAGAAGAGGACGCGGCGTGGGCGCCTTTCTTAGTGACTACGGGGACGCTCGAAGATATGGCGGGGCACGACGGGTGAGATTTGGGTTTGCTCTTGCTCTTTCATATCAAAATTTTCAAAGCATTTGATATCAAAAGTTGTTCCTTGCTTTTTGCCTTCGTTTTCTATTGGCTTTGTAATTTTTTCATTTATATCACTTTCAGCACCCTTTCTTAACCTTCCATCTACAGTCTTTCCGAAGCACTGGCGACCTTCGACGTGGACGTAAAATGCCGGTCGGTGCTCGGTGAATATGACCGAGCCAATCACAACCCCAATCCTTTCATGGACTGCAACATGCTTGCTGGCTTTTCGCAACGGTACGACACATTCTTTCATGGGGCTGAGTAAATTTGGTGATTTATGATGACGATGATGATGATGATGATGTTGATAACGATAACTGACGGCGTAACTACCAAATCACCGCAAAACTGCCTCTGCCCATTTTCTTATTTATAGATACCCTACTGAACTGCTTCGCAAAGCTTTGGCTGGCGAATTGGATCGCCTGATGCGAAACCAGCTTCTCGAACGAGAACGAGCGATGCGGTGAGAAGCGTGCTCTCAAATATTTAAAGATTAGGACTTTGGTGACAAAGTTCTCGGATGTATGAAGTGTTTTAATCAAAGAATTTCTTTGTGTTTATGTAGTTGTCTCACTGTTATGCATGCAATCCAATTCGGGATCGGCAGGTACATTCAAGACGAGCCGGAAGATGAAGCAGTGGCGAAGCGCAACGACCGGCGGCTCAAAAAGCTCAAAAACAGCCGCTCGGGCGCTGGCGGGGGCGACGAGCTCAGCACCAGCGACTCGGATTCCGACAACGAGATCAAACCGGTGGCGGTGAAGAAGAAAGCGAAAACCGCCCAGGACAAGGTCGCGGAAGAGGCCGCCATCGAAGCCATCCGGAACGGGGGAGGGCGCACCCCGGAAGGCTATTTGGACCGGCGAGAAACCATCCGGCGCTTCGAGATGAAGGAAGCGTTGGCCAAGAGCCAGGCGGGGCGCAGCGACTCAGGTCTGCCGCAAGCTCTCGAAGCGCATAAAACCCGAAAGGAGGCCGAAACCAGCACCGAAGCGGGGGCCCGTACGCTGAACGCAGCTGCTCTAGCCAAAGGCCCCAAGTGGTGCGGCGCCTGCCAACACGACGGCTGCGTCTGGCGCGACTCGTGCGACGTCGAAGCAGTCGCCAAGCGCCGCGCTCTGCTGGCCCAAGAGCTGCATTACGTGCGCGTCCACAGCGACGCCAGCAGCTTCGAGTCGTACGTGCCGCTGTCTGCGATGCGCGGCGGAGCTCCTCAGTTTCGACGGTAAAACTATTTCTTGTGTTGAAGCCTTCTGTTTTACTTTTGGGGCTCATTATGTTTTGAAAAGTAAATCTGGTCTCCTCAGTTGGGCTAGATATATATTGAATGCAGAATCATTGAAGAATCAGTTATTGGTTTTAAGAAAATGTTCCTTCCTGTGCTTTATGTTCGTTGAATCATACAGGGCGGATCTGGTGCATGAGCTCATGGCCGAAGACGCACTTTTGTCGGTCTACGCGCGGCTCAACAGCGTCGACAAAGAATTGCACGACACGTAAGCATCTAGGAAGACGTGCAAACATTAGATTTAACCGCCAATTTCCCCCCACATTTAGTACCTGTTCTTTGGTGTGCACCTTTCTCATTCCTTTTTTTTTGTGTCAGGTACGCAACTCCGAAGGAGTATTTGGAGGTGGCTAGCGTGCACGGGTACCGGAGTTTGATGTGGGTCGGGGACGCTCGAAAGACCTTGCACAACACTCGGAACCGGTTCATCGCGCAGACCTTTGTGGCCGAGCTCGTAGACGACTTGTTGGAAGCCATGCTAGAGGGGTGGGCGTTTGGGGAGCGCGAGTCGAACTTTACGGTCGCGGGCTTCGCACCTACGGTAAAATTGAATGTTGTAACACGCGTGTCCGTAGTTCAAGAATTGTAATTGATACAAATTGAATGTGAATGGAATTTGAATCAAAATCCATCTACGCGACGCTTTCGTAAGTATTTATCTTGCCTGATCGCCTGCATGATTTGCGAACAGATCAAAGCCGACGGCGTCATTCGCGCAGGCACCGAGCAGAAGCGCGCCGCGGTGGCGGCTGAAGAAAAGCGCGCGAAACGAGAAGCCGCCGCAGCGATGGGCGAAGTCTTCTCGGAAGAAGTCTCGGGCTCGCCGCAGGGCAAAAACGCCGCCATCGAAGACTCGGCGCAGGGAAGGCTCTTTCGCGACGCGGCGGAGACGCAGGTAAGCGCTACTACACTACAGTAGGGGGAGTGGTGGTCAGGTAGCAGCGGTTTTATCAACGTGCTTTTGCGCCCTCTCTTTTGCTACTACGTCTGTAGATAAATTCATGACGTAGAAGTAGATGGATATGATCGCCCTTTGAAGACTTGATTTATGCGTGTGTAACGTGGTATGTGCATTTGTCCGTTGGCGTTTTAAAAACCATTCGAGGTCCGCGAGCGCGACCACCAGTTGAACGAGACGGAAAACACCCTCAAGTTTGGGGTGTTCATGCTGGCGCTCTACTACTTCAAGGCCCTCACCACGGTGCGGCGCGAGAAGGCCAGCTGGCAGGGCAAAGACGACCGCCCCGACGGGCCCGTGGTCAGGCCCATTACATTAGAGCGACGGCGCCTGGCCTCGGAGCAGAAGGCCGTGGAAGCGAGGCGGCTGGAACTGCACAAGGTGCGTTCATGTTATTTGCGTGTCGTTGCTGCATTCTTTCTTTCGCCTCACTTTGATTAAGTCCTGCTTTGAGAGTAACCACGTGGTTTCTAGTCCCTCGATTGACTACAGTGCTTCTATCTTTGAGTTCTCCTCGAGTCACGTGTCGTCGTTTTGGCTATAAATGTTACATGCGATGTGACGTTGATGGTGACGCGGGTAACAATGAGCAGGTAACCACTCGAGAGCGGCGAGGTGCGGCCGAGAGGCGGAAGAGGCGCGAAAAAGAAGCCAAAGCAGTGGCGTCCGTAGTGCTGGCGGAGCTGAAGCTGAACCGCATGCGCGCCAAGGGCTGCACCAGCATGCAACGGCTCTTTCGAGGCCACCTGGGCCGGAAAGCCAGCTTCCGGTAGGGTTCTACTACCGCATTGCGTACACTTGCAGGCGTGCGTAATTCTACGAGATACACACGCTTTAAGTATCTTCACGTGCGTCTTTATGCGCTCCATTGCGTGCCTATTCCTCTGCATCTATGTCAGTCACTCTCTTGCATGCGCGCTTTACTCGAGTTCTCTCTGGCGTCTGCGGTACGTCAACAGGTGGGCGATGAAACGCGCCGAGCTCGAAGCGATGCTGTCCCTGATGCACGGGAGCGCCGTGACTTTGCAGCGGGCCTTTCGCGGCTTCGTGGGGCGAATGGCCGCTGCCGCGCTGCGCAGCGAAATGGCGGAATTCATGACGATGCTCCGGATGGAAGAGTCGGCCGCCGACGAAGAAGAGTTTTGGCGCTGGAACCGCTGGAAGCGCCTGCAGCGCGACTTTTCGCAGTTTTGGGAGACCTCGAAAGCCGTGCTCTCCAACAGTTCAGCCTTGGAGTGGAACACCCACGTGGGGCAGCTGCCAGTGCAGGAGCGCGCGCCGCCGCCGCTCGATTCGACCTAGCAGCGCTTCCGTATTCACATGAATCCTCGAGAGCGAGAAGTCGTAAGCGCGCCGTAGGTCCAGCTAGAACTACTGAGTAGAACTGGAACTTATGGGTCTTGCACTTTGCGTTCAGACAGGATCGAGGTTGAGGAACGAGGCAATTTGGTGTCAGAGTCTGCAGTGCCTTTGGTAGATCAAAACCGAGCTACCTACCATAAGGTGTATTATTGCTAGTATACGGTGCACACGTCCGTTCATTAAAATCAATCCATTTGTAATGGTCTGCAGTCTACAGTCTATAGTAAGTCTATAGTACAGAGCAGTACGGAAAAAGAACAATTCTTTCCCGGTTCCAGAGACATGTCATGTGTGAACTTAGTTTGGTTGGTCCTCGTTCCTATTTGTCACGGGTGCGGGCCCCGATGGGCCGGATGTACGATGTAGAGGGCGAACTATAGATTGCATTTGGGGAGAGATGGAATACAGTATAGATAGCAGATAGAACATACAGGGAGAGTTCTGCTAAAAATAGAATAACGCCCACCCGGACTTATAAGAAACATTCGAAATCCCCCTCATTGATTACAAAGAAAATATAAGGTAGTTCAGCCAAAATACCCTCATTGCGCTCCTACTTGATTACTTCTTAATCGCAGGCAACTCACCTGTTGGCACAAGAGTTAAAGGCCAGGCAAAACGAAGGGTGCTGTACTCGTAACATCGCTCAAGTCGGCGTTTATTGTCAATGAAGAAGACCTGCAGATACGATGGAATGGCATGAAATTATTTCTGCGGCGAGTTGTTGAAGGAAAGATCTGTGGTCTGTGATGAGTATTGTTAGAGCAGACGGAGCAACGGCATGCTCTCTTCAATGCAGAAACAGACGCAGAAGAGACCTAAGTCTGGTTCCAAATTCATTCCATGAACAGTTTCCGCTTTCGAGAGGGCTTAAAATTCTATACCTTCTTCTGTCTACGCACGTCCTACTCACATTTTTGACTTGCGCGCATCGCATGCGCGTACACTTCTGCCCGCAACACTGGCTTCTGTGTCATTTGGATTTGTATTAGTTTGAGTTCGAGTTCGCACACGTTTCAGAGTGACAGCTTACATTTCAGCTTACAGTGTCAAAAGAGCTTTAAGAGGTGCAGTTACTTGAGAGATCCACCTACGAGACTTTTTGACTCGGGCCCCGAGGGGCCGGAATTAGAAGGCTAACAGGCAAACAGAAAATTTAAGGCCATCAATACTAGAAGGAAAGGCTTATCAGGCACACAGGCCAGAGTGACCATGGAAGTGGTGGTAACGGCGGTCCAAAGTGGCATGCTCCTCCACGCCCTGAGAATCATGCAGAGAAGAAGAGTTTCTACCACAGAGGAGGGGGGCATGACGAAATCCCTCACGGCACAGAGTAACCATGGAAGTGGTGGTAGCGGTCCAAAGTGGCACGCTCCTCCACGCCCTGAGGATCATGCAGAGAAGAATAGTTCCCACCACAGAGGAGGGGGCCACAACGAAACCCCGTGAGCGGTCTAAAAGAAGAGTCGTCCACTTCAACCGACAACAACGCACGTAATTACTGTGAAGATGAACTTCAACTCTTCAGGACTCTGGACTCTGGGGACTATCACTCCTCATCATTCGACCAGGGGACACCATATTTCCCTGATTCGACCGAAGGCATCTGGGACGTAGGTTTACGAATGATGAGGAGTGGGAGACGACTCTGGACTCTGGACACACAATTTTTTTCTTTTTTCCCTTGTTTCGACAGGACGCTTCCGGGAGATTTCCTCGTGGCTCATTCTTTCTATTGATGTATAGCAGTGGCTGTGGTATGCCAGAGCACTTTTACAAGCATATCAAGAGTGCTTGTATACTGTAATAACTTGCCGAAAGCTGGGTACGAGATTCTTTAGCCTTTCATTCATACTTCAATTATGGAGGCAATTGTGGTTGGCAGTCAAGTGATCTTGAGCAATGAATACGAGGTAAAGATGAGGCGTATCTGATAAGAATGCTGCACTTTGAAACCCCAAGGTGCTATCACGCCATGAATTGATCTTTCTCCATTCATCAACGAGATATTGTTTCATGGTGTGTTTCTATTTTAATTTTCCAATCGTCTAAAATTTGATGCACTTTCCAGTTGCGTGACGCCGAAGGCGGGCCTTTGAAAGCGGGGGTGGTAGGGTTGGTGACAAGAGTGGACAGCGACTCGGTTGAAGTCCAGGCTCCAAGTGGCCAACAGTGGTTGTATGCGCGGGAAGCACTGATTCACGCACCGGTCCCATCAGATTCTAATAAGAGCGACGCAGCCGATCCAGCTGTGGAGTCAGCTGTTACTGAAGAAGCTGCTTCCGAATTGGACGATGATGCATTCGATGAAGATGAGACAGACGAAAATGGCGCAGTCGCGGAGGACCACCAACGTGAATCGTGCTTGCTTTGTGGCAATATGTTCATGGGTCAAGAACGCATGCACCGCCCCGACGGTACAGAAGTGCATGGCGAATGTCACGAGCTACACCGTCTACTGCCGAGGAAAATCAGGAAGGACGGCAGTGGCGGTGGCGGCCGAAGCGCTTGTGCGGCAGCAGACGACACCGTCGCCCGGCGTGGGACCTGCGCACTGTGCGGTGAGGGCGTGTTTGAAACGGATCGACGGCGGCGTGGCCAATCGAAAGGTGACTACGTGCACGAATACTGCCACCGTCGCCTTGAGACTACGGAAGCTGCTGCGGCATGCTGGTCGGAGAGTTCTTTAGTTGCTAGCGACAGCAGTGGCCGCAGTGGTGGCGTCGGCGCTGCATCTAGCGATGCCACGAGCAGGGTGCCATCGACGCGGACGCGTGCTTTAACGCCACGGTCACGCAACGCTCTCACGATGTTCAGCGAAAGTGCAGCTGCTACCTCAGCAGCCGACGTTGCGTTTGCCGAAGAGCTGCTGGTGTGCGGCGCCACAAAACTCAACGAACAAGACCGAAAGCAGGTTCGAACTGCAGTAGCTCTGGGCGACCTAGGCACAGCTGGCGCGTTTTTGGTGGGGAAGACCTTGTCTGCTCCGTGCACTTCTGCGGCGGCTGATTCTGGGAGCAGCCGCGGCACTGCGAGTGGCGCCCTCACGTGCCCCATTTGTTTCGACACCGTAGAGCTTGAGGGCGCAGCAGCAGGCAGTGGGGGAGCCGTGTCATGCTTTAATGGTCACGCGATGCATGCAGCCTGCGCCTCAGGCTTGGCTCTTTCGGGTGGGGCATGCCCTGAGTGCCGCGAGCCTCTTTTCTTTGCCAAGCTGAACCCCATAGAAGCATTCGCGCCTGAAGCTCAAGCAAGTTTAGCAGCAGCGAGTGGGAGCCTCATTGCCGGCGGCGGCGGTGGCGGTAACAGCAGTTGTAAGGATGGTCATGACAGCATCAGCGGCGGCGGCGGTGGCGGTGGTGGTGGTGCCGGCAGTAGTGCAACCACTTTCAGTAGCAGTGTGGTCACTTTCACGGTAAATGGCCAAGGTGCTCCCATGCAGCAGTCGGCTGAAAATGGCATGTGGTATTGCGGGCGCCGCAACGTCAAGTTGATCAAGAAGGACGAGGAGAGCACATCGCCCAAAGAAGGTGACACAGTTGTTCTCAGCGAAGATTACGTGAAGAGGGCAGGAGGAAAATACGGGCCACTTAAACCTGGGCAAGAAGGCACTGTGATCGAAGTAGGCCGAGCTTCACTTCGAGTGCAAACGTTTGCCCCTGGAGAAGGGACTACTACTCGGTGCTATTTATCCTCAGACCTAGAGCGCAAGCTAACGGACGCAGACGCCGACCCATACGAAAGAGTTTATACTGCGTGCAGCACAGATGACGGGCGTCAATGCCGCAGCTGTAAGCAATGGACCGGAATCGCCAAAGCCATGAACAGCACCAAGGCTGCTAATACGGCCGCGGCACACATGGTTCGGATGCGCACGGAACTAGCAACCGTCAAAAGTGCTCGTGCTCAGGTGCGACGAACACGTATTTCGTTTGTTTTGAACCTTAATTTCTTACCATTGTAAGTGTTGTTCCAGATGAGAGGTTGAATGTGTTCTCCAGCAATTTTTTTGTTTTTTTTTTGTTTCTGTGTTTTCTTACGGTAACTACGAACTGAAATTGTAAGTTGAGATGTCATTATGTTCATCACTTCTCTGAAGCAGACTCAAGTAGAACTTGTGGAAGAACTCCAGAAGCGTATGAGCAGTGGCAGTAGCGGTGGTAGCGGTGATGGCAGCAACAAGGAACGCGTTCCTCCCGCTGTTCGTGTCGATGAAAACAGTCACCAGCTCGGTGTTCCGCCAGCACCTCCTACTTTGCAGCGCCAAATCACGTCTGGCTCCAACGATGCAATTGACTTTCTGCTGGACAAAGTTATGGGCGCAGACTACCTTCGTGGCCGGTAAAACTGTAAAGACATGCGCGCTATGATTCGCTATTTCCTTCATTTTTTTGGTATTGACGTTGGCGGGTGAAATTACCTTCAAAAGCTCGTAGAGAGCAAATCTGAATTAATACTGATCGAATCGCGTAATTTATCTCACCCTCTCTCTTTTTCCGGAATGTTCCATTGTGTCTTGAAAGGCATCTGTTGGCACTTGCAGCGCAATGGGGCGATGCGCCTGACGCTGTTGCTGCGCGTGCTGCTTTGCATGAATACGCCAAAGCTGGCGATTTGGACTCCGTGGCACGCGAGATTCGTGCTCGCAACGCTTCCTTGGTCTGGGAAAATGGCATGTGGGTGGACGTTGTCGTAAGCAACGACATTACAACCGAGTGGACGGTAAGTCCATTGGTGTCGATTCCTTTGCCACTTCGCTGCTCGGCAAAAGCGACGTCGCGCCCTACGGGTTATTTCCTGAAGGCCGGGCAGCGCTTCTCGACGGCAAAAGAATGGCTGGACCCCGAAACCGGCAACCTGTGGCTTAAGCTTGCCAAGAAACAACCTTTGGGGGGCGGAGCAGGAATTGCTGCGCGGGGCAGAACAAGGGAACGGTCGGAGTCACCCGTGCGAGATGAAGGCAGCAGCAGTAGTAGCAGCTCGACGAGTGCAAATCGGATCCCAAGAATCAATGACGAAGGAGCTCCTGTAACCATGACGACGCGGCCAGGCTCTGGCAATGGCGACAAGTATTACTGCGGGCGGCGCCTGGGGCGGAGCTTAATTCCTGACTCCGACGGCCAGTGTGGCCCGAACAGCGGCCCGCAGTGCGCCAGCTGCGTGCGGTACATGGCATGGATGAAGCATGAAGCTCTCATGTTACTGCCCCCGGGCGAGCATGCCGGAGAATGGCGGGGATCTTCGAAGCACCAATGGTGCTCCTTGGCCTCGAGCCGAGAAGGACTCCTCTGCACGCACGGAGGTCAAGGGCCGGGTGGATTGGTGCTCTCAAAGCACTGGTCTTGCTGTGGCACCACCCACCAAAATGCCCCATGCACCATCACACCAACGAAAGAATCGAGCAAACTTCTATTGGCCATGCAGCCCCTTCAAGAAGGTGACCTTGTAGTCCTTTCCAAGGAGTACAAGTCATGTGGCGATGCGGCGGATGGACCCCTCAAAGAAGTAGACGTAGGCGTGGTGGAACATGTGCGTGGATCTCCGAGTGGGCTACGGCTATCGGTGCGGCGGTTGCCGAAAGTTGGGGGAACGTCGTGGTCGTCTTCGTGGCGGTATTCGCACAAAGCATTGAAGCGAGCGCCGTTGCCCGACCCCCCACTTGAAGAGGCAGACCCGAAGAAAAAGAAAGAGAAAGAGGCTGCTGCTGCCACTATGGCGACGCTGCTGCCAGACGGCCAAAAGGCTTGCGGTGCCTGCACGTTCTACAACGAGCCTTCGCGCACTGCCTGCGAAATGTGCGGCATCGCACTCGTGCTGCCAACAAATGTTGCTGCGCCGCCCGCTAGTCCTGCACCGCGTGGTGAGGCTGCTACGCCTCTGACAGTGCCAGCGAGTGCGCCCGAGGCCGCGCGACTGCTGCCACTGCCGCCTCAGGGCTGGCTCCTTGTGCGGCCTGGAGGACCAGGCACTTCAGCAGTCGCGCAGCATCCGAGCAGCTCTTCAGCTTCTCGTTGCCCTTCTAGCCAAACCAGCAGCAGCAACGGCGAAAGCAAACAAACGACTCTGAAAGGTTTGCGTTGTTTTGGATGTGGACACGGTTTCCTACCTCCGCTAGAATCAGCGGCACAGTTCCCCAAAAAGCAAGGGTTTGCATCAGGCAGCAATGCGAACACGTTGAAAGTAGGCCAAATTGTGCTCGTGGCGTCGACTCTTGAACCAGCGGTGGTGGTGGGACCGGTTGACGCCGTGGGTGACGACTATCTGGACAAGGATGCAAGCAGGGGTCTAGCAACAAGTGGCAGTCGCATGAGCAAAAGTGCATCGGAAGACGCCACTAAACCCCTTGCGTGCGAGGATGCTCCTGCAGAGCTTATGGGCAAGCGAGCTA
>Ga0307982_1004224_pt1 | contig 11371 bp, 7 predicted proteins | sample OrgLakmetagen989_FD_201847 | JGI IMG/M metagenome (GOLD analysis project Ga0307982, IMG submission 201847) | Saline water microbial communities from Organic Lake, Antarctica - #989 | ecosystem: Environmental > Aquatic > Non-marine Saline and Alkaline > Saline | place: Antarctica: Organic Lake... | reverse complement strand
GCACAGTGCATCCCTGCGCGACAGTCATGCCGCACAGGAGCTGCATCGCAGACTTGGGAAGGCTGCTTTGTACGAAGCACGCTGTTGCAGGTGCAGCTGTGGCACCGATGGGCCACAATAGCGGGATATTGTCGCTGTATTCATCATGCTCCGCTGACTCATGAGCAAGTTGAACAAGCTTATCAGGACAGACAATAGGAACAGAGGGCGGCTGACGTGACCAGGCGCATGTAGCATCGACTACTCCACGACAAAGCCAGATTTCAGATGCAGCCGTCGCTACTGCCACCAAATCCCCGTGCTGGATTCCCAAAGAATTGATTACTTGGGGAGGCAGACGGCAGCGCTGGCTTCCTCGATCTTGCTGGGCTGCCTCTTGAACGTGCACAGAAATTGCGCGATCGTCCATACTTCTCTGCAAAGGGTGCTGCAGGACATGCGCAAGCGATAGTATTCCGAGAAAGATTGGATAAAAATAAAAACAAAAATTTGTCCACCAATTGTTGCAGGCCCAGCCAGCATTGGTTTCAGCCTGCCGGCCGATATGAAAGGGGGGCAAAGAGATATCCCATGGGGCTGAATACAGCCGATTGTTGCTGAAATGCAGGGTTTTCTGTCACAAACTGGGGCCCCCTTAAAATGCCTGACTTGATTGTCACATGCAAAAACCGATACTGTCCAGGCCTGTGTAAAATGGGGCTTGAACAAGATAAGGTCCCAGCCCTGTGGAAGGTTGAGCACTCCTCCCTCCAAGCCCAGCCCCAGACTATTCTGACAGTTTTTTTTCGCGCATGTGGTATAACATGCCTGTCGTCAATGCATTTGTCGATCAAATCGTAAAAGCTGCTTCAGCAGCGCTGATCAAGCAGCCGCGGCAACCAAGCCCACCTCCCCAACCACCAAGTAGCATTGGCACGCTGGAACATCCCCGCAATTTCATCTGGTGTTCTCAAAGAAGCGTCTGGCATGGGGTGCAGACTGTGATTCGTCCTAGCCTAACAGGCTGTCGTGGATCGCAGGACAGTGCACTTGCGCTGGCCCGTGCACCAACAGCCACGGTGGCAGCATGGGTGGCATGCCACGTGTGTGACATACTGATGAAGCGCTTTGTAAACGTACATGCACACAGCCCGTTCAAGCAACAGGGTGCTTTCGGTGTGGTTACCCTGGCAAGGCCGCGCAGAGAGACACAGCAGCTAAGCGGCAGCAGCCACAGTGCCGCGCGACCACGCAAAAACGCCAACATAAACTGCCTCAAAAGCGATCTGAACGCTTGCGCCCAGTGTACTTTGTGTCCTTACGCACATCCTTGCCTTGTTTGCGCTGGCGGTCTTTCTTGGCGCGGATCCAGGACCGGCTCTTCACGCCCCCACTGCGGTCCTTGGCTTGGGCCATGCGCTTGCGGGTGGACACATGCACGTTCCCAGAGTCAGCAACACTGTCCAGTCCCTTGGGCAGCTGCACTTGTGTGGTGTCCACACCACTGAACAACACAAGGAAGTACTTCTTGGCCTTTGTGGAGTTGGGAAAGTCCACCACCAATCCCCCGCCGAAACCGCAACGCAATGCAGTGGAGGTGATGAGCTCTAACTGCTCGGGGTTCTCGGGATAGAACTGCAGAGCTGCCCGTCCGCCCCGCTTCAAACAGCGGTACAGGGAAGTGAAGAACGCCATCAAGCGCTGGCCAATGTGGTGGCTCTTCTTCATGCTGTAGCACAGCCACTGGATGGCTGAGACACTCACAACACCATCAAACGATCCCGGCCTGAATCCAAAGCCCTGCCCCATGTCTGACACAATGCAATCGCCATCCACTCCCCGCTGTACCCCGACGTCGAGCATGTCTTTGGACATGTCCAGGCCAACCCAAATGTGGCCATTTTCAGTTAACACATCTGCAAAGTTTCTATTATGGTGCTACTGCACGTATCACGTGCGCAGAATACTCACCCCCACTCAGCCCGGAGCCGCAGCCTATGTCCAGAATAAACTTCGGTTCATTCTCTTTCACCGCCAACAACTCCAAGCACCGTTCTGCCATTTGAGTCTGGATGTGGATGATGCGGCTGTTGCCTGTATACTTCTTCGATTCTTTGGCATCGTAGTACGTGTCTGCGCTCCCGGCAAGCTCGGGACGTGAGCAGGAGGACGCAGCCATGGCTGCGGAATATGTACGGGAAGAAAGCTCTTTCCGGCTGCGAAGGCAAAATATGCTCGTGCACAGCAAGGCTGCACTTCGTTCGTGAACACTCAAGTGTGCGGTCGTGCGTTTTACTAGACAGACTATGCAGCAAGTTGATTGCCACGGCCATTGCACTGCCAATTGTACCGTGCAGTACAAGCAAGGGGCCCACGCGCAAGGGAAATTGTCGCTGTGTACTTCTGCGTGGGAATGAATGCCTGAGCGGATACAAAGAGACCACTCTCAAGAGAATGCGCACAGAAGTCTGTCTTCATGATATTGCACAATAGTGAGGGGTTTTATTGTGCCGTACAGTTTGAACGCTGGTTACTGGTCTGAGCTGCGCACAAAATAATTGCTATCGATGTTTGGGCGATCCACAAGAACCAAATTTGCAGCATCACTCAGGGCGCATGCTTGCGCCTGCAATCAAAGAACTACATATGCTATCACGTGTAGTGCTCCAGCAGTGCAATTGTCTGGACGTGCAGCTGATGCGAACTTTTTCGCTGGACCAGAAGTCCCTGCGGAATTTCGTTTGAGACCGCCTGCGGATCCTCTCGGCAGACTGTCTGCGGCCGCGGTGGATCTGGTGCTGAGTGGTGCAGTCGGTGTGGCAACTGCATCAATAATTGGTTTGTCACTCAGTTGCATGGATCTTGGCATCTGGTCTGGCTTGACGGCCAGCTGCTTTGTTTTTGCGGGCCGTGACGCTGTGTTTGGTCCCGAAACACGAAGTCTAGGCAAAATTATCCACGGGCTCAATGTGGAAACCTGGTGGCAACAATCGGTTCCCCTTAGCAGTGCTATCCTGCGTAACATACAGTTTGCTTTGCTTCCGGTGTCGGGTGCTGCAAGCTTGGTCTACCATGCGATTGTGTTTGCATCGGTGTGGGATGGCGCGTCGCAACTCGTCACCGACGACGGCCGCCGTGCAGCAGACTACCTTGTTAAGAGTCGTGTCGTTGAGCTTCTGGGCGAAGAAGTGGATTTGACGGACGACTGTGACGCTGCTGAGATGGATTGGTTGCTGCAGGATCTGACCGGACTGTCACCCAGCACTGCAGCTCTGCTGGAAGCGTCCTTACCATACATACAGGCAGCCCCAGAGGGCCACATGCAACACCAAGCACAATCATCTTCAGCAAATGAGCTTGCGCCGGGCAGTCAAATGGCTGCGGCCACAGACAGCCTGGATGCCGACGTGGACGCTCACACGCGTGTGGCCTCGGCACAGCAGGTCATGCTGCGCCACGCTGCCAAATACGCGTCATAGGGTGCTTTCTGACGCTCTCCAGAGTTCGTGGCCATTGACTGTGCTCAAATCCAAGTGCAGCACTGCGCCTGAGCAAAGTGACGACAGCAAGCCCTGGAGGAAAGTGACATCCCCGGGGACGGCAGAGCTGGACCACAGCCCCGGCTGCTCCAAATGCACCCACAGCTCCTCCCATGTATCAGCTGTACCACCAGTAATGATCTGGATGACTACGGACAGCGCCCCCGCGGCTGCTGCTGCACCCTGGGGCTTGCACGCTGCAGCGACCAAAGCCCCGTGCTGGCTATTGGCTAGGAGCCCCCCGTGCGCAGCCAGCACCCGGGCAGCAAGGGGCAATAATTGCTCAACGCATGCGACCACGCTGGAAGTGTGAGTGCTGGAGATGGTGAGCTGCGGGCAGCTTACCACGACACTGGGCCTGCTGGAGGCTGCTTGGGCGGCGTCCAGCGCTTGAGCCGCAGACTCTGCTGCAGCCATGTGCTGCATGACAGCGTTGGCATCATCCTGTGATGGAGCCTGTAACTGTGCCTCCAGGCCAGCTGGGTGCTTTTGCAGCCAGCGCTCTGCATTCCTTCGAGTGGTGAATCGCTTGCCGTCGGGGCACAGGAAGGGCTTGGCGTCGCCTGGTGTTTCCACAACGCCCTTCCCCCCAGCTGCTTGATCTTGTGGTGTGCCCTGTGGCGAGTGTTGGGGTGGTGACACGGAGGACGCGGCTAGGACCGGGAAGAGGGCGGGGTTCGGACAGCCTGTGGAATCTGCCAGCTCCCTGGCCAGCCGCGGCAGCCGCAGGGCAGGGCACTTGACCTTGCGCATGAACACGTCGGAAAATGTCAGCAGTAAGTCGCCATTTTGCTGGGTCACTTCAAGCAAGAATGGCTCGGGAACTGTTGCCCGACAGCCCACGCGCTGCATCCAGCCGGCCCCGATGTTGGCCCAAACAGACACGTCTGCGACTGGTCTGTCGATATCTAGCATTGCCATGTGAATTGCAAAGCCAAGGCCCGAGAGGGCTGGAATTTCAGTCGGCTTGTCCAGCATACTGTTAGCAAGGGCTGGTGCTGTGAGGTTCCACTCTGCATCTTCTCGTGAGCTTTTCATCGCGAATAGTATGTCACTACCGGGTGCCAAACCCAGTATCTCCACTGACGCCTTCAAGTCCGGGCCCCAGCGAACAGCTGACTCGAATTGCACTTTACCAGATGTATAATCGGCCAGAGAGTTGTGTAGTATCATTTTCGTGCCGTGTAGATTTGCTGAACCCTGAAAGCTGGCCTGCTGCTTGCCAGAAGCATCCAGTAAGACTTCGTGAAATGTCGTAGCTGCCTGTCCTGCCCCCTCCTGCAGGGTTCCATGCATCAGAAGTGTTTTCAAGTCTATTTGATCGGTGCAATGAATTGGCATATTGCGCTCTAAGATTTGGATCTCCTGGCTGGAGTGTGATTGATCAGTCATCGTGCACTTATAGCTAAATGTCTTCCGTTACACTCAAGTTAACAGCTGTAATGTGACGCCTATTGGCGTAGGTATGCAAGGATTTCCACTGGTCCTCACCGAAGTGTGCTGTGTATGAGCTGTGTTGATACTGTCATCACTCGGACAGGTCTTGTTCAATGCATTATCCTGCAACTGGCCCCTCAAAGCCAATCTCGAAGGACCCCCTTTCTTGCCTGGATACCGCGAAGCTTGGCAACACGAGCACCTACTGTGCAATACGGTTTGGAGGTCAAAGAGCAATACATGCAATTCAACAATTTTTTAGACCCTCAACACTGAAGGGATTGTCAGCTGCCAGGCCAAGTTGGTTCGGCCGGACCTGGCCCAAAGCGCCTGTTCAGACCTCACACAGGTGGGATCAACAATAAGCTTCTTGGTCTTTCAGACCTCAGTGCACATGCTTAGGGAGGGTTTGGCAGGGCGGCAGCGGGGCTGGTGAAATACCCGGCCAGGCCCAGCAACAATAGCCGCTGCAACTCACAAATACCCCGCAGGAGCACGTACAAGACAATTTTGAACGTCTCGCAGCCTGCCGATCCCATATGCTGCCAGCAATCACCGTGCAAGGCAACCTGTAGTGCGTATGCTCGGTCAAACTGCCTTGTTTCCTTTGGTGGGACACAGGGCTGCAGGAAGCCCATCCCGCCAAGCAGCGGCATCCTTCATGATGGCGCACCACTCTTGAATGCGGGTGTTGATCTTGAGCAGCTTCTTTACAATTGCAGCCTCTGCTCCGTTGTTGCAGGTACGAGCTCCAGCGAGTTTGTCACAAATGACATGCAGCTCGGCGCAACACATGTCCTGCAAATCGCAACTCATGAGCAGGTAGTCGGACTCTCTTCCCTGCAAGGTGTCTGCCAGATACTTGGAAAGACAAACTGAAGTGGCGTTAGCACTTTGAAGCCGGCATGTTGTCACTTGCAACTGAACAACAGCCTCGTCGCGCTGGGCCCCAGCCACACCGCGAGCGTGCACAGCCTCGTCACGCTGGGCCTCAGCCACACCGCGAGCGTGCACAGCCTCGTCACGCTGGGCCCCAGCCACACCGCGAGCGTGCACAGCCTCGTCGCGCTGGGCCTCAGCCACACCGCAAGCTTGCACAGCCTCGTCGCGCTGGGCCTCAGCCACACCGCGAGCGTGCACAGCCTCGTCGCGCTGGGCCTCAGCCACACCGCGAGCGTGCGCAGCCTCGTCACGCTGGGCCTCAGCCACACCGCAAGCTTGCACAGCCTCGTCGCGCTGGGCCTCAGCCACACCGCAAGCTTGCACAGCCTCGTCGCGCTGGGCCCCAGCCACACCGCAAGCTTGCACAGCCTCGTCGCGCTGGGCCTGCATGTCAGCCTCAGCCGCCTCAGCCACACCGCAAGCTTGCACAGCCTCGTCACGCTGGGCCTCAGCCACACCGCGAGCGTGCACAGCCTCGTCACGCTGGGCCTGCATGTCAGCCTCAGCCGCCTCAGCCACACCGCGAGCGTGCGCAGCCTCGTCACGCTGGGCCTCAGCCACACCGCGAGCGTGCACAACCTCGTCGCGCTGGGCCTCAGCCACACCGCGAGCGTGCACAGCCTCGTCGCGCTGGGCCTGCATGTCAGCCTCAGCCGCCTCAGTCGCTGCATAGTTCATGGAGTGCTGGGCGTCTCGGGTATAGGCTTCTTCCTTCATCTTCGAGAGGAGGTTCTGAGCCACAAGCACATCGTCACGCAGCTTGGCGCTTTCAGCGGCTGTTCTTCGCAGAACTTCCTCACGATTGGTACCGGCTGTCTTCTCTGTTTGCAATTGCTTCATAACCGATTCATAGTTGTCGTTTGCCTTCCCCGTAGCCTGGTGAGCTTGCGCAAGATTGGCACGCAGTTTAGAAACGACCATTTGAAGCTGCTGGATGTCTTCGCGAAGTTCATCAGCTGTATCAGCTTCATCGTCAGCTGTTCGCATTTGACTCCTCACGAGAGAGAGCTCTTCTGTCAGCACATTCTTTGCATAGTTCAAGCCCTTTGTCTCTGCGACTGCCCGTTCCAATTTGGACTTGACCTCTGTGTATGCAGCCTGCAGAGCTTTGATGTGCTCGCAGTGCTGTTCTTCAATTTGTGCTGCAATCGAAACAGCCATGTCTTGTGCGCTGCGAGCGGTGACAGCTTTAGTGCCCCTTGCCATGCAGCGCTGCTTGATGGCGCTTGCCACGAAGCGCTTCGGCTTCTCCAGCAGCTCAAATTGCCCCCACACAAGAGCAGACGGACCCAGGTCTAGATTACAGCCCTCGAGACTTGGCCGGCTACTGCCCACATCCTGGTCCCACGTCTCATCATCCGACTCCACGCACTGAAGGGGGGGCGAACTGGGGGCGTGGTCGCCCTCCAGCTGTGGCCCCTCTGGCGCACTATCCGAGCAACCAGCCTTGCCCGATTGTACGCCAAGTGGCTGCATGCAGATTGCACTCAATTTACTGCTCGTTCCGCCTGTGGAGACGGTTCGGCGCAGGCGCGGGGTCTTGGCAGGGGTTGGCGCTCCGCCGGCACTGTGCCCCCGCCTGGCCTGCTTCTCTTTGAGATTTCGCGGTGACTGAAAGACACTGAGTCGAGGCTTGACTTTTGTATAATCAAGTTCCAAGCCAAGCGCATGCTGTGCTTGTTTGAAGGCGCTTCGCTTCTCGTCGCAATCTGTGTCGCCCGGCCCCGCTGTCATTAACATGACGACACGACTTCCACAGCCAACGACACCAGACATTGCAGGTGCCATGAGCTTTGTCAAGTTTGAATTGCGGAATGGGATCTGCGAGCGTCTCTTGCGACGAGGAGTTGCGCCAACGCCGGGGGGGGCTGCGCTGCCAGTGTTGGCGAGGGATGCCGGGCAAAGGGCGCCCTTCCCTTTGGCCTGCATCGCCCTGAATACTTCCGTCAGGTGGAGTAGGCTGCCGTTGATGAAGCACGTCTCCACCTGCCTCGTGGTGTCCCCAGCAGCTCCTGCCTTGTCGAATCGCTCCAGGCCAGCCATGTCCACAAGCGTCAAGGAGCCCACGGGCGAACCTGGTTTGAGGGTAGCGAACGCAGATGCAATGCGTTGAGCAGCATGCTCACTTTCCCCCAGCGCGTGGAAGTGTGCTTGCAGCTCATGAGCCGGGGGCAGCTCCCCTGCGCCCCGCCGCAAGGTGAGGTTCAGCACCAGGTGGCCTCTTGACGAACCAGCATTAAGCTGGGTGCTTGCAGTTTTCCGCCGCGAAATGATGTCTTGTACGGTGTCCCACAGGTTCTTGCCTTGCTGCGCGCACCATGAGAAGCTTGTTGCCCCACTCATATTCAGAGCGGGGCAGCACTGCCCAACTCCAGACAACGAATGCACCTTCACCGTGCTCAAGTCGCCCGAGTTCAAATCTTTCACCCCGCTGGATTTATCGCTCACTACCTCCAGCGCCCAGCCTTCTAACGTGGTGCCTGGGATAGATTGCAGCAGGTTGCAGGCACGCGGTAAAAGCCCCATATCGGTGACGCTGCCAATGATTGTGTGCGATTTTCCGCTGTTGCTCACTCCAAAGGTAAATAAAACATTATTCTTCCCTTCACACGCCCCCACGCACAGCCCTTGACCAACGGTGTCCCATACCTGTATTGTCATGTGCAGTCTCCGCCTGCACGACCGTTAGGGCCAGCTAGATACTTACATCTGCTTGGGATGACGAACTATCGAACACTCGATCAAACTTGTACTTTTCTGAATTTAGCCCACTTTTGTGGGCTTTGCTTCCTTCCGCCGGTGTGAATGTAATGCTCTTCCCATCACTGCAAAAGCACCCGCGTCTTGGTTTTTAAGCAGCAGCTGTAGACTTTTGCGACGAATTTGGGCCTTACGGTTGGACATCAACGGTGCAGCTTTGATCGTGTTCAATTTCCAGCATAGGCCGAAGCCTCAGCGCAACTTCGACGCCCCCCGCACATGCAGTAGAGGAAACCACAGCCGCCATTCAATCCGCCGCGCCAAGATATTTCTTCTGTGAACTGTGAATGGTTGTTGCAGATGGCAGACACCAAACAGAATTGCAGTGCAAAGCCGGTCTTAATAGTCAATGATGATGCTTATGTGCAACGTTTTGCCGAGAATCAGGATACTGTGTGTAATTTGGTGTCAGGCCAAGTTGAGCGAGCGTGCACGTGGTGAGGCCAGCTGAGTAATTACGAGAGGGGTCTTTGTCTTGTCAGCAGGCTCAGTCTACCTGCGCACAGAATATGGCTGCATAATTTGAAGAGACCTCAGTCTAGCTGAATTGTAACTAGGGAGCTCTTCTTCCACATACTCAACCCACAAGTTGAGTTTCTGCGGGCACACACTTTGTGCTTCTCTCAGTCCAGACAGTGGCATGAGCGAGCGATCACCCTGCAGCCCGCCCGAACAATAATGGCTACATGCATGACACATTTATTGATGTGCTCGCTTGTGGGCACCGCCGTATGTGCTGTTAGGCTCAGTAATGTGCACATTCATTGGATGGCTCCAGTACTGAGGCGAGTGGAAACTTCTTGAATGTAGTACTAGCAACAGCTTCTGACTAACCCACGCGCTTGCGATCTGCAGTGGTGGAGGCTATTGCACGGAAGCACATTCCTTCATAACTGGCTTGAATGCTGCCGGTGCTTCATTGTCTGTCCAACAGCATGGTGACAGCGTGAACAGCCAATTCGTATCGGCCATGTCCGTCACCACTCGAAACTTGCTGCAGGTGCTTCTGTCGAAGCCTGCATTTCGCATAGGCACGCCTACTATATGTGTGTGTCATTCAGAGCCAGGTGCATGGCATCCAGCCCTGTACAGTACCTCTATGTGCCCGATGGCAGACTGTAGCGCCACAGTAGGTCGCACCATGTTTGAGTCTGACCGCTTGCCTCAAGGTTGGGCGCAGCGGCTTGCCTCAATGTCTGAAGTGTGGGTTCCCACGAAATTTCATCGTGCAATTTTTCTCCGTGACTCCCCACTGCCTGCGTCGCGGGTGCGCATTGTGCCAGAGGCAGTTGACACGGATGTGTTCAACACCAACTCAGTGCAGAGTCTGGGCAACCAGCCATGGCTTCATACGGATAACTGCACACGATTTCTCAGCGTTTTCAAGTGGGAACATCGCAAGGGGTGGGACGTTTTGTTGTCTGCGTGGTGGGGCGCCTTCAACACTGGGGAGGCTGGGAGCCCTCCCAACACCACCGGCTGTGCACGTTTGCATATTCGGACATCAGCATATCACTCCACTGATGACTTCACATCTGCTGTGGACCAATATTTGCTGCAAAAACATGGCTGCTCGTCAGACCAATGGGACAGTCAGCGGTCAGTGCTTGGTCTATCCGGTCGTTCTTGGTGCTTTGATGATGGCAGCAACAGTATCTTGCGGCCCACAGAGGCGCTGAGAAGGCACAGACACGATCTGCCGGCAGTTATGTTTGTTCCACAAATGTCTGAGCAATTTATGCCGCGACTATATCGCTCTATGGACTGTTTGGTTTTGCCGTCCAGGGGCGAAGGGTGGGGACGTCCTCATGTTGAGGCGATGGCCATGGCCTTGCCCGTCATTGCCACTAATTGGAGTGGACCGACCGAATACATGACAGCCAGCAACAGCTTGCCGCTCAAGATTTTGGGGCTGAAAACAATGCTGGCTGGCCCCTTCACTGGCCACAAATTCGCAGAACCTGATTTGATGCATTTGATCGAGCTCATGCGATGGGTGCACACACACCCTGAGCAGGCTGCAGCCCTTGGCAGGCAAGCTCAAGAAGATATGCAGCGGCGATTTAGCGTGCCGGTTGTGACTGGCATAGTTTTGAAGTCTCTTGCAGAAATCAACAGCCAGTCGAAGCTTGGGCTTCGTGACGAGCTTTGATTCTTCTCAATTAGAATTAGAATTAGAATTAGAATTAATGAACAAGTAAAGCTTTTACTCAAAGCATTCAACATAACCGGACACCACCGGTGCATCAGTCATGCGCCCACCTCTGCACACTCTTGATACAACCCGGCGGCCTGCAATGCTGCAGTAGGCACACTCAAGAGAGTGCACCGTTGATGCAAGCCCTGGCTTGCCCCTCCACTTCCACCCTGCAGGGCTCGCACAGCTCGTTGAAGACGAGGACGCCAGAGTTGGTGCACTGGTCGCACCTCACTACCAGTCCCACCTGCACCAGAATCTCGCACTCACGCTGCAGCCTCTGTGCGTCATAGGCGGCCTGTCTGCTGCCATCGCTGCCATCTGCCCCCTCTGCCCAAGCGCATCTCGCCGCGCTGCTGTGTGCCTCCTCTCTCCCAGCACAGCTGCCCCAGGCAGCGAGCTGGCCCAGCCCATTGACTGCCGGCAGCATTGATGAGGTCCGACTTGCCGCCGATGGCGCGCCCCCACTGCCACTTCCGCTGCTGGCCGCCCCTCTGCTGTATTGCGCGCCTGTGCA
>Ga0307982_1004223_pt1 | contig 11371 bp, 8 predicted proteins | sample OrgLakmetagen989_FD_201847 | JGI IMG/M metagenome (GOLD analysis project Ga0307982, IMG submission 201847) | Saline water microbial communities from Organic Lake, Antarctica - #989 | ecosystem: Environmental > Aquatic > Non-marine Saline and Alkaline > Saline | place: Antarctica: Organic Lake... | reverse complement strand
ATTAGTTGTACTAACGGTTGAAAAATTATCTAAATCAAAACTATCTTTATAAATATGGTCTAATATAGTATGAGTATCAATATTTTTAATAGATACAATAAATAATTCAATAAGTAAATAATTTAAATATTTTAAAATATTTTTATTATTATCATTACGATCGGCTTTATTTGTAAAACTTAATTCAAGAGAATATGATAAATTTATATTCTCGCGTTGATCTTCTGTTCTAACAATTATTTGACTATTATATTTTTTTTTTAATTTTTTAATAATATTAATTTTAGTATTGATATAATATAAACCTTTATAATTAATTGTTTTAAAATTATATAAATCATCAATATTTATATTGAAATTATTGTCGTTGCCCATATAATTAAATGATTTATCTATTTTTGATAAAGTATGTATATTATAAGATTCAATATAATTATTAAATAAATTATTATAAATAGTATATCCTGTAGTTTGTTTAATAATATAAGTTTGTTGCGGATCATTATATTTCCATTCATAAATTAAATTATAAATATATTCAATTGTATTTATAATTTTTATTTTATTTTTTTGATGACTAAATGGTTTTAAATGATTAAAATCATTAATGCTTTTAATAAACTCAGTATTTTGTGACGCTTTGTAATTATAAAGTATATTTATAATACTGTTTGTTAATTTTATTTTTTTAATATTTAAAATATTATCTTCTTTTAATTTATAAATTTTATCTATAATTGCGGAATTTGATGTAAAATTATTATAATAAATTATGCGTTCTCTAATATAATCTCGTATGTGTTCAATAGACCAATTAAATTTCAAAATAAAATTTTTTATGTATGGGCTTACGGATTCAAGTAATTCTGGATTTGAAATTGGATTTGGATTTTCTTGATATATCTTTAATATTGTATAAATTTCTTGATTAATTGGTTCAAAAATATGTTTAATTAAATAAATTACAAAAACCATATGTTCACTATTTTGTTTAGTTTCATTCATTGCAGTATTATGAACTAAATCATACTGTCCAAGATCTAAACTATTAAATAAACCAGAATCTTTTTCTAAATCCATTTTTTTTAAAATGGGTTTTTTTTCACCTACGATTTTTTTTTTTGTTACAAATGATTTTACTAATTTCGTATATGACGACATAAGATTTTTTATATATTATTTAAATTATAAAATATTTATTTTATAATTTAGTTTAAATATGGTAATTTAAAACCATTCACGTCCATTACCACCACGATTATATAAAAATTCAATTTGTTCTTTTGTAGCACATAAACAACCCGAATCATTAAAACTTGTTTGACCATAATATGGTGATCCTACAAATTTATCTTTGTTTTTACAAACATAAGGATTGTGTTTTGTTTTAAAAGGTGTAGGATATTGACTTGAACAACAAGAAGGACTATATAAATTATGTTGAATTGACATACGACCATCGGCTCCATCATCTAAGAAATAATAGTTTTCTGGAATTTTACCAAGAGGTTCTTTGGGTTCATCCCATCCAGGTGCTTGATAACCAGGTCCAGCAACAATAAGTTTATTTTCTTCATCAATAACTTTTTTTGGTTCTTCTAATTCATCACCCGCGATACCAACTTCTTCGACAGATTCGTCAAATCCTTCTGTTGATGAACACATAGAGGGATATATAAATCCAAAAAATACAATTGCTAAAATTATAGCTGTAATAACTGTAATTGTGAGATCATTATTTTGAAAAGATTTCATTTTATATATATATTCTATATTTTTATTTTTATTTGAGTATTAAATATATTTATTTATGAATTTATTTCAGTAATAAATACGGGTAAATAAATCGTATCAATAATCCATTCATTTTTATCTTTAATGCGAGGGAAATAATCTATAATTAATTTAAACTCTTTTAATATATCATTTAATTCTTTAATAAATGAATCATCTTGTGCGATGATAGTAAAAAAATTATTTTTTATATTTTTTTTATGTTTTTGTATAGCTTTTTCTTGGATTGTCCAATAATATTTATTTAATATTCGATATAATTTTTTTTGATCAATAATTAATTTTATTTTATTAAATTTTATTTTTCTTATATTATATAATCCTTCTGGTGCTATTATTATAGAACCTTGAATATTTCCATTATTAAAATTTTCAATAAAATGAAAAATATCTGAGATTGAAGGAAATTCATATAAAATATCATCTTTAATACGACTTCCAATCGCTGGTGTTAAAGGATGAGTATGAAATAAATATTCATAATCATAAGCATCAATTAAATTTTCTGGAAAAAATAATTCAGGATCATTTTTATCAAGTGTAAATTGAGCATTAACAATAACTTTTTCTAAACCATCATTATTAAAATCCAATGAACCAGAATGTTCGCTAAAAATTTTTTTATCTTCAAAATTATATTTTTTAGTTCCAGATCCATGATAAAATAAAGCATCTAAAATTTTAATTTGATTTTTTTCAAGTTTAATATATTTTAAATTATTTTGTTTAAATTCAATACCATTTAATTTTATTATTTTATTTTCTTGATCTTTATCTTGATTATTTTTTGATTTTGATAATGTAAATCTAAAAATAAAATCAATAAACTCTTCATTCGGTTTATAATTATAATCATAAATATATGGATATAATAAACTATCCCATTGAACTTTATTAAATGTAAATATTATCAAATCATTATTTTTTTTAATTTTATTTTTATTAATTAAATATTCTTCGACAATCTTTAATTTAGATAAAAATAAATCTTGATTATACCATTTTTTATTATTTTTATTATTTTTAGATACTTTGATTTTTTTTAATACCATAATTAATATATTTAATAAATATAATTAATTATATTTAATAAATAATTTAAGTTAAAATTTTACGAATTGCTAAAAATTCATTATATGTTTTAGTATTATTATTATTAGGATGATGAATAGAAATAAACCATTTATTTGAATTAATAAACATCATTAATTTAATAATAAATGGGACTTTGTCAGGTTCAATAAAGAAATGAGAATTAGAAGAATAAAAATATAAATCATCAATTTCATCTTTAGAAAATTGATCAGTATCATTTAAAATTTGTTTTTTTAAATTTTTAATATTAGACGAATTTTTAATTAATTTTTTATTAATATGATCTAAAATATAACCATAATAAAACATATTAATATCTGTATTATAAATACCAATAATATCATATTCTGCTTTCATAATAATTTTATTATTTAATTTAATTTCAATAATATCAATATTATTTAATGTGATAAAATCATATTTATAATTATTTTTTGAAAAATTTAATATTTTTTTAATATTTTTTTTAGAAACATTATAATAATCAATAACTTTTTTAATATATTTGGTATTTTTATTACCTCCTTTTAATTCATCTTTAATAAAATTTTCTAAAAATAATTTATCATTTATGAGTTTCATAAGTAAATTATATATAATATAAAGAATTATTTTTTATTTAAAGTAAAATTTATTATTAAAAATATTATGAATAATATATTTAATAATTTAGTTTCTGACAATTCATCAAATATAACGGATTCTATTGAAAATATTATAACAACAAATATAAATAATAAAAATAATTCTAAAATCAATATTGATAATATAATAAATACTGATGCTTTAGAATCACCACAAAATAATAAATTAAATTTAAAATGGACAACAGTTCATAAACCTAAAATAAAACACAAAAAACCAATTATACCAAATGTTATAAAATATCGTGTTTTATGTTCTAAATATATGAAAGATAATACGTGTCCATATAGAAATAATTGTTCTTTTGCACATTCATTAGAAGAACAAGTAATAGATAAAAATAAAAAATTTATATTTGATATAATTGATAAAAAAATAATAGTTCAAAAATATAATCCTCGTGATAATCCTGAAATTTGGGAAATATTATTAAAAATGACAAATTTATGTCAAAATTGTCAAAATAAAACATGTTTGGGTGGTTATAATTGTAAAGATGGAATAAATACAACACGTTATTTAATATGTAAAGATGATTTAAAATTTGGCGAATGTCAAAATTTAAATTGTAATAAAGTTCATATGAGCAAATATAATTTTATACCAGGAGTTACAAAAGAAATTATAAAAAAAAATTATAATATTTGGAATAATAAACCAGAAACAGTTATAAAAGATAATAAAAATACATATAATTTATCTAAATTATTAACAGAACAAGAAACAGAATCCGAGTTAAATTTATCAACAGAAATATTAGGAATACCTTTACAACATTATTTAAAAGTATTATCAAATGAAACAGATACGAGTATAAATGATTCTATTTTTGATTGTTTATAAAAATTGAAAAAACAATAAAATAAACTTAAACTAATTAATTTAAGTTTATTTAATATGCTTGAACAATGGACTACAAAATATGCACCTAAAAAAGTAAGTGATATAGTATCAAATCATTATACTATAAAACAATTATCAACTTGGTTAAAAAATTATAAAAAAACAAAAAATGAAATTTTAGATGAACGTATTAAAACAAATAAAATTAAAAAAAAATCAGAAATATCAAATTTTTCAAATTTAATATTAATTGGAAAACACGGTGTTGGTAAAACTTCATGTTTAAAAGTATTATTGGATAAATATAATTATGATATACGAACATTAAATTTTAATGAAATAAATTTAATAAAAAAGGATTCAAAAAAGATAGTAAAAAAGAAAACAAAAGTTTCATTAGATAATTCAACAAAAAAATTAAAAAAAGAAAATAAAAAAATTAAAAAGAATAATGAAATAAGTACTATAATTAAAAAAATATTAAACAAAGATAATATTTTAAATTCAATTCATAATAAAAAAGATAATAATGTAATAATTTTAATAGATGAATTAGAATCAATAACTTCGACAAGTGAAAAATCAATAATAACAGAATTACAAAAATATAATGAACAAAATTGGTTTTTTCCAATAATATTTATTTCAAATTCAAAACATAATAAATTTTTAACAGATTTAAAAAAACAAAGTAAAATAATTTATTTTAATACTCCAAATGAGGATGAAATGTTAGAATTAATGAATAAAATTATAAAGAATGAGAATTTAAATATTAAAAATCAAAATGTAAAAGATAATATTATTGAGAATTGTCAAGGTGATATGAGAAGATTAATAATAACATTACAAGATATAAAATATTCATATGAAAAATTAGAAATAACAGAAGAAATAATTAAAAATTATTATCAAAATGTTAAAAAGAAAGATATTGATTTTAACTTATTTAATGCCACAGAAGAATTATTATATAATTTCAATTCAATTGATGATAGTTTAAGATTATTTGAATTAGAGAAAACATTATTACCATTAATGATACATCAAAATTATCCGAATTATATTAATAAAAATATTTCTTCAAAAAATAAATATGCAGTTATAGAAGAAATAACAGAAAATTTATGTGATGGAGATATAGCTGAAAATTTTATATATAGCGAACAAAATTGGGATCTTCAAGAAATTTATGGTTTATTATCATGTGTTTCAAATTCATACGCACTAAATGTTAAAAATCCTCGCACTATAAATTGTGTATTTCCTTCAGATTTAAATAAATCTTCAATTATGAAGATCAATGCCAAAAATATAGAATTTGCTGATAAATACTTTAATAATCTTAATATTTATGATTATATAAATATGAATAAAATATTAAGAAAATATATAGATAAAGGTGAAATTAAAAAATCAAAATATTTATTGAATAATTATAAGTTAGAAATAGAACATATAGAAAAATTATTAAAAATTGATAAAATTAAAAACTCTAAAAATAATTTAACTTTAAAACAAAAAAGAGAATTTATAGAGATTTTAAAATAAAAATAAAAAATATATAGATTATTATTTTTTTAATTTAAAAAATTTTAAATTAAAAAAAATATATAGATTTTATTATTTAATTTAAAATTTTTAATAAAAAAAAATATATTTTCAATATATATACATCTTATTATGTCTCGCGATACAGATACTACAACACGTCTTAACAAAGAAATGATCAAAAAAAATGTGAATGAATTATTCAAACACAACAAAACCGATGTCGAAGCTCTTGCTATGATTCGTTCCAAACATGGAGACGAAGCTGTTGTCGATGCTATTTTTGATTCATTTAAAGATCTAAAAGAATCTCTTGAAAAGAAGGCAAACCGTTTTAAAGAACTTATTTTAACCCGTTATAGTAAATATAACCTATCTAAAAAAGATCTTATTAAAAAAGCTCTAAAATACAAAAAGAACCATCCTGAAAGTGATATCAATGATTCCACATTTAATTATTTCATGAATCTTGTTCTAAACACAAACACTTCTAACAACTTCTCACTTCCTAACACACAAATGTCCCAAACTATGGGTCATGGTATGCAAGTGACCGCTTCTAAACTTCGTGTCCCAGCCGATGAAATGGATGTCCTACAAGATATTCTTAAAATCGCAGGTGAATCTCGTGTGATGCATTCAAATGTTGTTCTCCAAACTATGGCTTATGAAGATTGTGCTGCAGAAGCACTATGTGGTCGTTACGACGCTAAAAAAGACGATCCTTATTCTTTTGTTCATCCTATCGTCGCAGCACTTTTCTTACCAAAAGTAAAAGTTCTTGAAGAAACAATGCTTCTATCAAACATTGGTGAAATGATCAAACGAAAACACGAAGGAAAACAAATTCAAACTAAACCAAACTTTGATTTATATTGGAATATTGTAACTGATCCTAATGGAATTGTATGTGATACAGAAAGTTCTATTAAAGATCTTCGCAACCGTGCAAATCTCCAAACTAAACTTTATGATGCTGTCCTAAATCTCCGTAATGGTAGATATTACAACCAACGTATGGGTGAATTTTTAAATGCTCTCAATATGTGCCAAAACAATATTTATGATGCTGCTGATCTTACTTTTGTTCGTGATGAAGGAACTATGATTCGTCGTCTTCTTGGAGCTTTCTCACTACGACCAACTACTGTCACAACAACTCCTCTTTTCGGAACTGTGACTTCTAACCCTCAAATTGATCCTCGTTCTCTTTCTAACATCACTCATGTGCCAATGATTACAATGAGACTCCCTGTTAATGCACCAAAAGATACAACTGTCAATCTTAAAGATACTATTAGCCAAGCACAATGGTACGTTGAAAACCGTGCTCTTGTCCCTAAAACACAAAACATTGTTATGTCTCGTGAAGTTCTCTTTTTCTATGTTGGACGCCGTTATCAAACTATCAACTACAGCCGTATGAGCCATCCTTACAACTTCTCAAACCTTCCATTGACTGTTTCTGGAACTGAAACACTTAATGACACACATGTCCAATTCGATGAAACTATTACTCTTGGAGATGAAAAATTCTGTCTCCGTTCTGTTGTGTTCGTCGAAAGTGCCAAAAACATGAAAAATATCGTAACTGGATGCACAGCGGGTATTGTTCTACCCGCTGATCTTGAACGTGGTATTCTACAAAACGAATATGTTGTATATGATCCATACATCTCAACAACACTTTATGATAATGGTACAAGTTATGATCGTGTTAACCCTGTTCATTATGTTAACCGTATTGAACCTCTTCATGCACCAAATGTTGGTGTAGCTGATTCTTTCTACGAAAGAGCTTCAAAACGCGGAACTGTTTTTATGTATGTTCGTAAAACAGATTAAATTATAAATTTTTAAATTTTATTTTTATTAAAATAAAATTTAATTTAATAAATACCAAATGTAGTAGTTGAAGAAGGTAATGTTTTACGTCCTGCATTATTTACATTCATTGGTCTTAACATTGGTTTTATAGGTTGATTAATATCATCTAAATAACCATAATATTGTTTTATTTCTGTAATCATTCCTGGAATAATGTTATCAATAACTTTATTATTTAATCTTTTAACTTGTCTAACATTTTCATTAGGTAAAAATCTACCAAATTCTAAATAAATGGCTCTCATCACAATTAATAAATCACGTTCTTCTTGATCTATATCTAATTTATATTTTCCATTTGTTTTTTTAAATACTGCCTTTTTAATTGCTCGCTGGATTCGTTTTATATTTTTATCTGAAAAATAGATTTTACTTAATTCACTATTTGTTTGAATTCCTTTTAATGCTACTTTATTTTGTTTTCTAAAATTTTTACTATGATCGTGTGTAAATAAAAACGGTGTTCTTAAAATATCATGTATTGTACTATTATTTTTTGTCATTGGTGGTATTCCTTGTCCATTATCATAATACGCGTCATATTCTTTATTAAAAAATGGAGGTATATCGTCAAAATCTGCAAAAGTATTAGACATATTTCTATATATTATATTTATATTTTTTATATTTTAATTAATTCTATTTTAATTAATTTTAATTTTAAAATTAATTAATTTTTAATATTTTTATTTTTGATTGATTTTATAAATTTCTATAATATCATCTTCATTCAAAGACCCATTTTCTTGTTTAAATTTTTGTGTTATTTTTTCAATATTTGAGTATTTAAATAAATTTCCTTTTGAAACACGTTTCTCAATTATATCATGATCGTCAATATTTTCTTTTGTTAATATTTTTTGATCATTCCACATAACAAATTTATATGTATCATAATTTGTTTCATGTACTATTATATCACCATCTTTAAAATTTTTTGCATCAGTTTTTCTTATAAATTCTATTTCGGATGTTGTTAAATATGTTCCTATTCTATTATTCAGATATTTTCTAAAATATTTTGATAAATAATATCCAATATTTATATTTTCTTCTTTTATAGCTTCTTGATACATTTTTGTTAATAAAATACGAATTGGTTCTGGCATACGTGTTCCACCCATTGTAATAAAAGTTTTACCCCATATATTTGGAGATATTGATTTTATAAATGAATTAAAAGCATTTTTCTTTTGATCAGAAGATTCTAAAAATTCTGCATTTATTTTATATTTTTTACAATCTTTAGATTCACTCGATTTTTTAATATCTTTATAATTTGTATCTATTAAAACAATATATCCATAATTTGGTACATAATATTCTTTATTATCAATAATATATTTCCAATAATTTGTTACATCTGATGTTAATTTAATATCTTTTATATATACAAAATGTTCTAATTGATAATCTTCAAATGATATATTATTTAGTTGTAATACATATAATGCACTTATCATTTGAAATAATATATTATACCATACATTTTCATTATGATAACCTGTTGATATCATCCGTTTTATATTCCCTGTTCTTTCGTATAATTTAGAAGCCCAGCTAAATATTGTATTATTTGGTGATTCTGTTAATGATACAATCACTTTTCCTGATGTTCTATCTGGATTTTTTACAACTGCTTGTTTTTCTTCTGGTATAGAACTTGGTAAATCCATTGGTTTGGATATTGATAATGATTCTAATTTTTTTGTTAATAATTTTATTCTATCACTTTCTTTTATTTTATCTTTTCCTAATTCTTCTTCTTTTATATATGATGGTTCTATTGATTCTTGTTTCCCTGTTCGTAATTCACGTAATTTTTTAAAATCAATATTACTATCTTGTGATATATAATAAGCGTGCATTAATACAAAATTAGGTGATACTTTTGGTTTTATAATATGTTCTTTAATAAAATTATAATAATTTATTTCACGCCATGAATTATGAGAATTTTGTTTATTTGTTGTTTTATTTATTTCATATTCGCTATTTGTTAAATTATATATTCTTATATTCATTCCAACTGAATTTCTCGCACATTCGACACTATTTGTTCTTGAATCAAATCTTATTGGATAACAAGAACGATGAATTAAAAAATTAGATGGTAAGTCCTTATAAGGATTGTTAGAAAACATATCATTAGAATATGGATTTAATTCTAAAAATTTAATATATGATAATATACTGTTTTTAGATTCAGGATTTAAACTTATATGTTCGCCATCGGAATCTTGTAATAATACACTTCTTATAAAACTATTTATTGTTAATCTTTCACCTAATGAAGCCATTGTCGCATTTAATTCTTTTTTTGGTAATATATCTTCATATACATGATTTATATGACTATGATTATCCATTGGTCCTGTTGATTGAATATTATAATTTTTAACTATAACTGGCACTTGTTGTTGATTTTGCCATTGTGGAGGATAAAATGGATTATTTGTCATTGTTGGTAAATAACTATTTATATCAAATTTGGGTTTTGATGATTTAGGTTTTTGTTCTGGGTAAATTTGTAAATCTATTAATGGTTCAGTTCCTTTTTGGGGGGGCAGAGATTGGAACTTATTCTTATTTTCGTCTATTTGACTTCTATGATTGGTTTTTTGATCTTCGGATATTGATGGATCGTTTTGAGAATAAGAATATTTTGGTATTGATTTTACTCTACCCCCATTTAAAAAAAAGACTTTTTATCAGTTTTTGTTCCACCTGTTTGATACGCTGGTATAGTTTGACCATCGGTTAATGTATTCTCAGAATATTGAGTTCCAAAATTATTATAATCCATTTGACCCATCATTTGACCAATTTGATTCATTTGAGGCATTTGTTGCATTCCATTCATTCCATTCATTCCATTCATTTGAGGCATTTGTTGCATTCCATTAATTTGAGACATTTGTGGCATTCCATTCATTTGAGGCATTTGTGACATTCCATTCATTTGAGGCATTTGTGGCATTTGTTGCATATCATTCATTTGATTTGAAGGATCCGCTAACATTCCTTGTAAATGTTCTGGCACAGGTCCTGAATAGTTTTCTGGTAATTTAGTTAAAATTGGATTTGATTGAGAACTTTGTTTTTGATAACTTTTAGATTTTTTAGAACTTTTATGACGTTTACCACCCATAAGAGTCTGTTCATTATTATCAGTATCTAATGATGTTGTAGAATAAATATTAAAGTTTTCTGTTGTATTATCAGTTGAGTTTCTTACAATATTATTTATTTTTGTTTTCATTAGTTCAATATCTTCGGTATCATTATTAAGAATTTCTTTTTCTTCTTGAGAATCATTATCAGTTTCTTCTTGAGAATCATCATCTGTTTCTTCTTGAGCATTGTCAATAGTTTCTTCTTGAGAATCATCATCTGTTTTTTCTTGAGATTCATCTTGAGATTCATCATCAGTTTCTTCTTGAGATTCATCTTCTGGTGAAGTTTCAGAAGTTGAATCAGTTGAAGTAGCACTTTCTGTAACACTTTCAGTATGTTCATTTGTTTTACTTTCAGTAACAGCACTTGTTAAATCAGT
>Ga0307982_1004220_pt1 | contig 11374 bp, 11 predicted proteins | sample OrgLakmetagen989_FD_201847 | JGI IMG/M metagenome (GOLD analysis project Ga0307982, IMG submission 201847) | Saline water microbial communities from Organic Lake, Antarctica - #989 | ecosystem: Environmental > Aquatic > Non-marine Saline and Alkaline > Saline | place: Antarctica: Organic Lake... | reverse complement strand
TGGCCTTCTGGAGCAACTTTGCTAGCGCGAAAGCAGCACATGTACTTTTTTTGGTGCCTCTGTGACTACTGTGTGCTTGTTTTTCTTTGTTATTGGGAGAGTATTAACTAGACTAGACTAGATGTTCTAGAGTTCTGCAGGTCTGCAGTCAATTACTTGCAGTATTGAAGAATATGCATTTTCGACAGCAGGTTTTGCTGCTTCTTCAACTAATGACAAGGATACTGTATAGGAAGAAGGTTCTTCTCAACAAGAACCGCGGAAAAGCATCTGTCGTCATCGATTACAGGACAACAAAAATCGATGACTGTGCATCCCGTGGGTCAATAAACAACATAAGCAAAGCATCCATATTCGGAACCGCTGCGACATACTGTAGCGCCCGCCAGGAATTTTTATACCATTTAGCCCTTCTTGCGTCAGGGGATTTCGCACTCATAGTCTTCTAAGCCAACAGCAGTCCGCAGCGCTCGCATTTTCCAAGCCCGAACATAATGATTAAAGTTAGGAGTCAACTGATGATCTTTTGTGATTCGCCAGATTCATCTGGAAGGCCTGAGTGTCTTCCTGCTGGTCAGCGGCTGTGCCAAACATCATCGCTGGAAAGCGTCACAGACTCCGAGGTAATGTTCGGGCCTTCATTGACGCGGGCGGCTTCAATAGAATTAGTTTCAATCCTACTTGCCAATTTCCCCCTCTCTTTGTTTTCACCTTTCGATTGGTGTTCGGTGCTTGGACATTTTTCGTAGGCTTCTTCGATCGAAGACCTCGATATGACGATGAGTCAATGCAAGCGTAAACGAGTTCTTTCCCATGCAGTTTTCTCCGATGCCGCTCAACATGGTGAGCTGGTCTTGAGGTTGGTGTACGTGGAGAGGTGTCGGCGGTACTTGAAACCGCTTTTTTTTTGTTATCGCTGTCTATAAGTGAGATCTTCCTGAACTCTATAGCTAGTGCACACCCTGGCTCACCAACCGTGACGTGTTCTTTAAACCCCTGTGTGCTATGCCCGCAGGTACGCCGCTTGATGCGCGTCGGGCAGCGGCGCCGAAGCTTCCTTCGGCCAGCGCCCCTTTCAACGGTACTCTCTCGTCGTCGTCGCCGCCGACCCCCCCGACTTTCCCCGTGTTCGCCTTCCCTCCTAGCAACGCCGGGCTGCACCGTCCCGTGAGCAGCGACCAGTCAGCCACCATCTCGCCTGCTTCCCCCCTCTCGCCGGGCGGCACTTCCGTCGGGCCGACGGCGCTCGCAGCTCTGGCCGGCTTGAGCCGACCCGCGCCTTGCGCTCCCACCCGAGCAAGGACCACTGCAGGGAGGCCGACAGCGATTCCCACCGCGACGGCAACGTCAGCCGTAGACGACACTTTCGAGTGGCTCGACGCCATTTTACCGAGTGCTCCTCTCGGCCAGTGTCTACCCACCACGCCCTTTCCGCCGCCGTTCCCCGCCCCGTTTCCAACCCCCGCGGCCCCGTCCTGTGGAACATCTACCACTAGAGTGTCGTGGTCCGCGCACTCCATTCACAGCGCCGCAGCGATGCCCTCAGCGCGGCCGGGATCCCATTCTTCGACAGCGGAACCATTAACGCTTCAGCAGTCTCCCCCCCTTCGATCTCATGAGCGAGACCAGCAGCAGCAGCAGCGCAACGCGCAGCGGCGGCTTCCGAGGTTCCAGCACTTTGCTCAGGCGTGTGCTGGTCAACGTTCAACCACGCCAGTCTCGACAAACACTCCATATTTCACCCCAATCCTGCAGTCGGGCTTAACAAATGACATGAATCACGTTTCGATCGCACCTTCCGGTCCTCACGCAGGCCCTACAAGAGACCTCAGTGCCAGCGCTCCCAACACCATGGCCGAGGACAATGCATCGCCTGACACACCGTACTACACGCCAGAGGCCGCCATGTCGCAGTGTCATGCAGTCGATATGTGCGGTGTCATGTCTGATGATGACGATGACGACGGATGGGGCTGGTTTGTTCAAGGATGACAAATGTGGTGAATAGTCGGATGGGCGCATTTGGATTTGTTGATTCGGATCCGGTTATGGCTGTGGCTCTTTAGACCGTTCTGTTGGTAATATTTCAAACCTTTAACCTCTGGCATTGACTTCTTTCTTCCTGGCTTCCTTGCTTATGAGTATTGGCGATTGCGTGGTGCTATATAATACATTCATATTTACGCAGCAATATAGCAACTATATGTAGTAATAAATATTATATGGCGGTATAGAAATGTAGGCCGTGGGCACGGTTGTGCGTTGTGCGATCTGCGATTTACGGTTGCGGTCTGAAACATAGGAATTTCCGAGGCATCCGGCACGTCCGAAAATGCGGTCAGAAACACAATACATAAATATATAATATACAAAACCCATTATAATTTACACCCGAGATGTCGACACAGACGTAACTTGGCGGATGCCGTATGGCGCAAAAAGCGCACAGCAAACACAAGAACACCGACACACCAACAACACACAAATGCTTCGTAGTGTGCGTATATCTAAAACGGCGTCGATCTCTGGCATTGGTCCTTTCAAAAATCGCTGTTTGCTTGAGTCTTGTTCGTTCGCGCATGTCAATTGGGCTCTTTATTTTGGATTTGCCGCCCTAGGCTCCAGGGTAACGCGCATAATCAATAATGCGGCTGTGGTGGTGGCGGCGGCCATTGCGATCTCGCAGGAGGATAGCCCGTGTCCCATGGTGCTTCTGAAGTACGTGCTGGCGGTGGTGCTGTGCTGCGCTCTCGTTGAGCGGAGATGTCTGTCGCGAGTCGGTGCTGCGAGGCCTCGAGACCGCGCACCTGAAGCCCCAGAGGACGGGGAGAAGTAAAGAGAAGAGAAATGGGGAAAAAAAGAGGAGACAGAGAAGAAACATGACGATACACAGCAAATAAAACAAGCGCCATCCAGCATTTATGCACGCGCAGTCTTACTTTTCTTTACTCACTCGATTTTCCACCAGGTACAGCTGCTCCACGATTCTCCTCTCCAGGCCGCCGCATGCTTCTGCTAGTGCGTCGCCGAGCTCAGCGCGTAAAGCTTTGGTTTTGCGGGGAGGACATTCCAAATAAAGAAATGCGTTTAAAAATAAAATGAGGCCGAGACAAACGAAGCGAAGGGCTGGGAAGACGAGTGCATGACCTGAAAACAGACTGCGACTTCATTGGGAGATGCATACGGTTCAACTCGTGTTCTCTGTTCCATTCTGCAGTAGTATCAACTCATCCCCAAGTCCCTCGCCCACCCATCTTCCTCTTTTGTATTCTCTCTTACCACCCGCCACTCGCTCGGCAGCTCGCCTTGCCACTCGAGCTTCCACTTCGCTTTCCATGGAGGTGGTAGTAATATTAACACCACCACCTGTAGCCTTGGCCTTCTGGAGGGCGTCGACTTGCGCTCGCAGCGTGGTCACAGCTTCTTCGGCGCGAACTGCTCGGGCTTCTGCTTGAGCAACGGCCATGGAAGCGGCTGTCGGTGCGTTCGTGTGCACACCTCGCCCGCCGCTACTGCTGTGGCTGAGGCTGCTTCGATCGCTAGCACGGCCTTTGCCTTTGCCAGCATTGCTACCGTTAAGATTACTCTGCACGTTGGAGAAGCCGGATTGATGTTGCCTTTGATGGCCCGGCTGTGCTAATTGTGCTTGCTGCTGCTGCTGTGCTTGAAAAAAGCGAAGTTGAGCTTGCTCTCGCTGCTCTTGATCTTGAGCTATGCGCTGGCGCTCAAGTGCACTGGCTTCCTCAGCAGCTGTGGTGGCCTCACGATCAGCCCACGCCCCAGCGGCTTTGGCGATTTCTTAACAAAAAATGCGGGCATTCAATTGAATCAAAATCAATAGAGGAAGTACTTGCGTTTAAAAGGAAAGCACATCCAATTTGAGATATACACGGCATATTGAACGTGTGACAATAAATTAATGAACGGGAGAAACTTTTAGGCAGGACAAATACAAAATTAAAGTAAAACAGCTGCCATTAGTAGAGGTGCTTAAAAGCCTACCCTGCCTGCTTATTACCTGCTTTGAAGGGTAGCAATTGTTTGGCATCGCACTTGAGCTCTCGCACCAGCACGCGGCTCAGAGCCCGGTCCACGCTGCCTGCTTGCGACAGCTCGATGTCGCTCAATCCTTTTCCTGCTCCTCCACTGGTAGTACTACTGCCCTGTCCCACCAACGCGAACAAGGCACTCACGACCTGCTTGCGCGTTGGGCCTGGTTTGGTCACCAGCTGGTCGTGCTTGAGCTGAAAGAGCTTTAACAGGTCGCCGAGCAAGAGGAGCCGCTGCTCTGCGAAGCTGCCTGGCGTTAAAAACTGAGCCACGGAGAGTGGAGGCATGTACGAGAGCTCGTTGCGGGCCAGCCGAAACCTTTGCAGGAGCATCGGCATGCAAAGTGAGCGAGTGGCGTGTGTCAACTTTTTTTAAAAGAGAAAAAAACCAATCATGTGAATGTTTCTCGCTGCTCGTACAGTTCTTCTACGAAGCGTCGATCTGTGGCGGAAAGCAAAGGCTGCCCTGAACTGGCAAGCAGAAAGGCCGAAAGAGGGGCACTAGCTCCCAGCGCACACGTATGCAGCAGCCGAAGAGCCGGCACAGGATTGCTGCCACCTTCTAAACTTGCGACAGCTTCCGCACTCTGTCAAAGTAGTCAGATAAGAAATGTAAAGAAACTGCAATATGCTACCCATGTTATCATTTGTTTATATTTCAGGGATGTGTATTCCTTTATTGTGCTAGAAACCATCACAATTATGGCAGCGTTACACGCCATGGTGCCACATCACTGAGCTCGCGACCTACCGAATGGCCCTCGGGTAAGTGAGACTTGAATGGGTCTCTGCTCATCACACTTAGCAACTTGCCGAGTGCATTTTGCACGTCACCAGTAGGCCTCGAGGCCTCTTGCATGATTGAACTTCTCACAATGTGCGGGAGGTTTTTAACTGTAACTATAGTAGCTACTACTTATACGAGACCCTTCTCAAAAGCTAGCTACGAGTAGTAGGATAGAATGCCCACATCCTAGCTAAACTTCAAAGGTCGGAGGCAACAAACTCAACCCAAACACTCAAACTAAGCAGAACAAACCCCAGCTAGAGCAAAGAATCTGTGGAGGCAGCAGGGCTAGCTACAGACGCTACTACTCTGCTCTACTCTGGCTAGCTTTAGTATCTAGCTAGAGATAGAGAAAGCGGAGAAAGCACCAGAAACCAGAAAGACATTCAGTCAAACGCTTCAAAGAAGGCGGCTTCAACAAAGAACAAAGAAAGCGGTCAATTTTTTTTTTCTCTCATCATTCTCATCAACATCTCTCGGCTCGCTCGTCGTGCTGTCGTGCTCGTGCTAGCTAGCAGTAGGCTATTTGTATACCGCTCACTTGTGCTTGGCAGCTATTGATATCAATAAAAAGAGCTAGCTTGTAGTAATTCTTCGAGTGTCGCCTCAGTGTCTCCTCGAAGTCTTCGACTGTACCTCTTTGTAAGTGCTTTTAGTGGCCAGATCACCTCACCTATGATCCTATGATCCTATGATACGGTGATAGGGTAGAGAGCCACCGCAGGATTGAAGTTCATCAATCAACCCCAAAAGGAGTCCGAGTGATTCGTCGTGCGAACGACTTCTTATCTCCAGTCAAGGTCACATGTCTGGGGCCTCTACTAGTACCACCTCCGAAGAGGGACTTATGATGTGGGCTGGCGAACTCGCGCACCCTGCTCTAAACGTGAGCATTGCAGGGGGATGTGCGGTCCACTTAAGCGCAGCTGGCATTGATGCTATGCTAAGCCTCGGCCGAGATGCCATCCACCCTGGAAAATCCGCTACTCCCGTGGCTGTCACGCTGCTCCGGTCAGGCAGCTGGGGAGGCGCTTGGGACGATGCGAGCGAATGGTTCGTGAGGCCACCGCCGTCGAAACCAGAGCTCAAGTGGCTTTCGCTGGACTGGGTCTTTTCGACCACCTTTGGAAGCGAGCGAACGCTGCGATGCTTGCTGCGTGTCAAGCCACAGAACGACGGAACTCTCTTGCTCGACATTATGCTACCTGCCGATCCCACTGCTGCCGCGGAGCGCCCGGACCCACCCCCGTCGAATTCTAAGAGAGACATGGCGGGTCTACGGGCGAGTGGGCAGGTGCTGTCACTAGAGCGCTGTCCGCAGGTAATTCGCAAACGCTCAGAAGTTCGCCTCGGTACGTCCATCCAGCGTGCTGTGGCGGGTCTGTTGAAACAAGCAACCAAAGTGATTGAAGCCGCCGCGGGGCCAGAGGCAGCGCAATCGAGGTGCTCGTTCGACGATAACGACGACGACGACGAAGAGAGCGCTCTCTCGGATCGGCTGGGTAGCGGAGGCTCAAATGGGAGCATGTCAGTGGGTAGAGCACCCGACGCTCTTGTGTTTCGTCTCTGGCACTTGCGCCTCGAGCGCGCGTGCAGTGAGCATCGGCAAGACGCGTTTTGGAGCGTGCACCGCGCGCGTTGCGGCTTAGCGAAGCTTGCCAAAGACTGGCCGTTGTTGACCGGCGATTTCAAGCCAGAAGCTCGGCACATGAGCTGGCTTCGCGACTTGCAAGAGGTATAGTTGGGGGGGGGGCACATGTCGCATCTAGTCTGTTTGCGTACAGTATCAGCGGGTATTTCGACGTCCTCTTCGTTTGACTGTCTGTCTGAATTTTTTCCTGCGTTGATTCCGTGCCTGATTCTAGGCGGACGAGGACCGGTTCGGTGAAGATTTCGTGGGCGACGCCCTCGATGCTTTGATGGAGCGCGCCCATGACCTGGGGTTCAGCACCGCTTTTGTGGACGGCGACAGCTTGCCTCCTGCGGTGCGCGCTGTCTAAATGCTCATGCCTTTTTTGAAATGCAGATGGTTGGAAGTGTTAATTAAACGCAGGAGTTATCAAAATCCTATTCATTCGCACGCATTTTTTGTCGTAGGACACATTTCACTTGTCAACATTTTATTCGCATTTCTATGCATGCTTCTCACAGGTGGCCGACCAGTCGCCCATTGTAGTGTACTCCCTCGCCGTAGGGATTCAGTACGTCCCCAGCCTTCGCCTTTCGTGGCTCAAGCAGCGGCCTGCTCTTGCCCTCGCTGAGAAAACTGCCCTAAACAGCGAAGTGGATGGGATCAAAGAGCCTTTTGGCTTGGCGTCTGAGGCAACTGATGCTGCCGAGGCCCCAAAGAGAAGCAATGGAGTAGAAGCCCACGTCCAGGCAGTTTACGGCAGCGGCTTGTCAAGCGGTCGTGACGGGCGCCTCCAAGCACTCGCGCTCCAGAAGCGCTGCCACAAGCTGCGTGCCATAGCCCAATCCTCTCACACGAAAGCAGCAGTGGCAGCAGCAGTGGAGGAGCCATCAAACAGCAATCGAGGGGTAAAGCCAGAGAGCAGCAGCAGTAGTAGGGGTGGTGCTAGTCGGAGCATAGCCTCTCCAGCGGCAGCAGTAGAGCATCTATCAGAAGCTGAACTAGTCGCGATGCGCGCTGCGAGGTGCTTCATTGCAGAGCGACGGCAGCACTGGCAGGCACAAGACGAACTGGCGATTGCTTCTTTGGTGCAACCTGAAACACTTGATTCAAAAGGAGGTTCAGCAAAGAACAATCGAATAGTCTCAGCACCTTCGAAAGTGTTGCCTAAAGGTCGAAAGCTTGGATCTAGCTACACAGATGATGCTGCAGCAGTCCCTGCTGCTTCCATCAATCATCAGAAGAGGGTTGTTGGAAGCAGGGCCACTCTTGGTAGTAATGGGAGTAGCAGTAGTGACGATCTACGGCAGCAGCGGCTGAACCACGTGTTGCGCCTCCACGTAGCGAAACGGAAGAGCCTGGACTTGACGCCCTCAACTTCGACTGGCGCAACTGGAGACGGAGACGGAGATAGAGCAACAGCGACCTTAGGGTGGGTGTCGAATGCACGGCTGCGGCGCTTTTATCCGAGCTTACCCCCTTCTGGAGCGCGCAGGTACAGTAGTAGGAGCGAGGGAAGACCCAACACAGGAGTGGCGCACCCAGATGCAGTGATGGTGGGATCATCCGCCTCTTCGGGTGGCGAATCTTCCCTTTCGCCGTTCGAAGAAGAATTACTCGCGGAACTTCGCGCTGTGTCGAATGCGTCAGCTGCTTCAGAGCGATGGCAAAGCCCAGTGGACAACGAAAATGATTCCATTAGAAACAACAAAGCAAATTTGCTGGAGTGCAACGAGGACGTCGGAGTGGACAAGCATTTGCCATCTAATTTGGCCTATAAACGAGCAGTGCGGTTTGGTTTTACACCATTGTACATGGAAACTTAGGGAGTTATGAATTCTGAATCACGTTCAAAAGGATTGGACAAGTGCCAATTGAATCTCTGTTCGCATACGCACTAGCCAAAATACCAGCCATCGATGAATGTGAAGCCCCGTATTACCGTACTACCAATTATCGTCATCGAGTGCAAGAAAAAAATCGGGCGCGGTTTAGGTCAAGGTCAAGAGGTTAACGATATATCTGTGCCTGCCTTGTTTTCTATTTGGCGAGCTCTGTAGGTCACTGCAATTCCTTTCCTCCTAATTTAAGCATCTTTATTCTAGGGCCCTTCGGGACTGGTGTCAAAGTCAAAAGAATAAAAATAGAATTCGGAGTTGTCGGAGAACAGCCCCAGTGCCCAGTGGCACAACCCTTGGCCTGATAACTGGTAACAGAAAACCGGAGAGAAGGGTTGCGGCTGCCAAAGGAACTTATTCGGCATTTCCCTTGGAGGCTATTAGAGCCTTAGAAAAAGATTGAGACGATGCCCTGCTGGGGCAAAAATAGCCCGGAGAAATGCCTCGTGGACCTGGGACGTGACAGACGAACGAGAACTCAGTCTTGCCGACGTGTCCGGAGGAAAGACGCCAGTTGGAGCCTGAATTGGCCTTCTGGAGCAAATTTGCTGGCGCACAAGCAGCACAAGTACTTTCTTTATGTGCCTCTGTGACTACTGTGTACTTGTTTTTCTTTATTATTGGGGGAGTATTAACTAGACTAGACTTGACTACTAGAGTGACCCTCCTTTATTACCAAGGCTCGAGAGGGGTTCACTCCTTCATGAATTCCGGTGCTCAAGAAAGAAAAAAACGCTGTATATGCGCTGTGTGTATGATGGTAGTTTGGGTTTGGTGATTCTTGTTGGTGATGCCGTAGGATTCTTCCGAGAAACTTCTTCGCCAAAAAAATGTCCGTCATTGAGACGTCGTGACGTCGTGCATCGTGCTATTTTGCTGTTCGGTTCTAAGAGTAAAAGGCCACACGGTGGGTGCCGAGTACAGACCTGTATATCGCACTTTGGTTAGGTGTTTCTATCGCCTGCCATAAGTAGGGATATTGAGGCCGTGAGAATTTTTTCTTTTTTAAGCGCTGGCGTCACGTTGATTGAATATCCTGAAAGCATCGTTGAAATTAACATGTCAGTCTCAAAAGAAGAAAACACGTCCGAGGAAGCGAATACCTGGGACTCAGACGACTTTCAGGTTCCAGACTTAGATTTTGATCAGTAAAACCAAGCAGAGCGTCAAAGAGGTACTTGCAGTTTCTACAAAGTAGAACAATCACGTGAAAAGAAAGAAGGTGCAGATGCTGCTCCTCTTTCAGAACGTGGGTACAGGCATCCAACAGCAGCAGCCCAAGATGAAGTGGAACTTGACAAGAACGAAACGGTTTCCTGGATGTCTTCGAGGATAAAACAAGTCACGAAGCTTGGCAGCACATCAAGCGCCGGAGGAGGCAAGGGAAATCTTCTAGAGGGACACTCAGAGCAAGCCGTGCTCAGCTTAAATACGCCAGTAACGTAAGTAAATATTGATGTATAGTAGAAATTGGTGCTGTCCACACGACGTGCTTTCATGTTGTGTTGAATTTATTCTTACCATGTCTACCATGTGGTATAATTTGCTGCGTGCGCTGCATGCTGAGCATCATGCCTTGAATATATTGGTTTCCATAATATATTACTTCGCGAAGCATCTCAACCATAATTTGTTTGTCGGTTCATTTCGTATTCTTGTCGCGCTCATATCCCCACTTGAAGAAGGGAACAAATCTCAAGTATGCATGAAATGCACGCGATAGCTCATCGCGGCTGGAGCCGAAGGTTATTGCGTGGTGGTTCCCGTATCCATGACATCCACAATCACATACAATAGAATATAATTCGTGTGTGGTGCGCGGATGTCGATATTTTCGATCAAAGCTAGTGTTTTCTGCTTGGAGTCCAGGGAGCGAGTAGTGTTACCTGTTTAGAGGGCAATCGAAATCAATACTGATCCTGCTGTACAATGCACAATGGACTTGCTCGTCATGAAGTACCAAATAAGATATATCGGAATTCCAATTCCCAAAACAAATTTTACACCCTTTATTTACATCCCGAATTCCGATTTCCGAATGCCATATTCCGAATTTAAAATTCCGCTGCGCGTGAGTGCTATTTTTGCTATTTGATTCAAGAAACTATAATGATATAGGGTTTCGTCGATAAGTTATAGTGCATTGGTGAAATGTAACTGAACTCCGTCTCAACTGAAATGTCGCAAGTGTGTTGAACAGAAGGGCACGTACAAGATAATGAGCCAACTGCAAGAAGAACGTATCTCTCCATGAACAGGGCAATGAAAGCCTCTGGCGCCAGCAGGCTCATTCTTGGCCCTCTTGGGAGTTGCCCATGGGCCCGAGGCCTCGAAGCTCGTTGAGCGCTAACGGGCCCGCAAGACTGGCTTTGAACATCCACAACGGCACTTTACGGCCGCGATCCAGGCTCAGGCGCACTGAAAGCGCACATGATCCTACGTGGCCGAGACAAATGCCCACCGAAATGGCCTGGCAGATCTCGCGCACCTAGGTAGGGGGGTGTCACCGCAAAAGTGATTGCTACGAGCAAGGATAGACTAGAGAAAGACTAAACGTTCAATTCACGCGTAAAATTATCTCACGATATTCAGTAATTCTGCAAGCAGAGTCAATAAGCAAGCAAAAGTTGAGAGGAATTGATTTCGAAGTTTCCAAGCCCATACCTGAGGGTTGAGCAATTGTCGAACGAGCGCTTCATCGGTTGCGTGGCCCCACGCCACAGCCAGCACCGCCGCGGCGGCCACGGCATACGCCCGCTGCGCCAGGTCCACCTCCAGAGGCTGCGGGCCAAGCTTCGTGGCTTCCGCCGCCGCGAGCAAGGCCGCTTCCTTGGCCGCTTTGGCTTCTGGCGTCACGACATTCTCGTACCTGAACGGTAGGGACCATTCGCACGGGTTGACAAGGATGGAAAACACCCATAAATGGCAAATGGATAATCCGCACTCCGTTTGACCAGGTGAAGCAGGGAAGGGGGGGGGGCACCAAAAGAATACTGAAGGGAGAGAGAGA
>Ga0307982_1004219_pt1 | contig 11376 bp, 14 predicted proteins | sample OrgLakmetagen989_FD_201847 | JGI IMG/M metagenome (GOLD analysis project Ga0307982, IMG submission 201847) | Saline water microbial communities from Organic Lake, Antarctica - #989 | ecosystem: Environmental > Aquatic > Non-marine Saline and Alkaline > Saline | place: Antarctica: Organic Lake... | reverse complement strand
GGACTTGACGGCAGATAGTTTCCGCCGCTGGAGCAACGAAGCTTGGGCTTTCGAAACTCCTTCTCCGGGCTCGTACCATATTTCTGTGGGGAGCAGCAGCCGCGATATTCGCCTTGATGCAGATCTGGACATTCACGTCGAAGCTTAATGTCTTTTTTCTTTGGCTGTTGTGCACTCTGACCGACTTTATGGATTTCAGTGTTAGGGCAGTATTTTTTTGACCAGAGCCAGGTCCCCGTTTCTTTGTTGTTGTTGTTGCTGTTGCCTACTTTCTACGTCTGTGATGCTGATGCTTACATCAATTTGCTATAATTCATTCGCCACGAACTGGCATTTGGCAGTCTGGCAGCAACAGGAATTTGCTATATACCAGAAGCCCCTGTGCTCTTTAAGAATCAAGAGCAAAAACAGGTAACCCCGACCCCGACCCCGAGTAAACCACAAATATTATGCAACGAGGCATGCTAGGGAACTCCACGGAGCTTAATGTTTAAATCTCCGCTGCAAAGGGAAGGCAGAATGAAATATTTCACTAGAAACCACCTCTGCGTTCTAGTCTAGTCTAGTTAATACTCTCCCAAAAACAAAGAAAGACAAGTACAGAGCAGTCACAGAGGCACATAAAGAATACACTTGAGCTGCAAATGCGCTAGCGAATTCGCTCCAGAAGTTCATGAAAAGGCGAAGCTCGAAATGTATGATCCATGATCCATTAAACGTGGCGCCCGTGGCCGCTGCGGTCAGACAAGCCGTTCACGGCACTGGTTTTTACCACTTCCCACTCCACCCGCAGCACCGCCCAGCCGGCGCGGCGGGCCACCTCTAGGCCCTGCAGCAAGAGCGCCAAATCAATGCCTCGCAACTTGGCCACCGCGGGAATGTCAGTCAAGCCCAAGATTGCTCCCGCAAGGCGGCCGCCGAGGTTGAGCAACATGGCCACGTAATAGACCCAACGAGACCTGTGCGAAAGACCAGGCATAAGATACGAGAGTTTAGTGCACTTATAAATGCAGCGAATCACCATCTTGGGTAGAGAGAGTCGTCGAGCGCAGTTTTCGTAAGACCGCAGCAGTAGAACACATACATGTGCTTACAAGTAGACACATTGAATGAACTTTGGATAAGCGCGTACCGAAAAAGCAGAGTGTCCCGCAGACCGCAAGGAGGTGCACTGGTGCCCCGGCGCGGGCTTCGCCGGCTCGTCGCAGAACCACCGTTATTGCCCTCGTCGTCGCCCGAGGAGCCGGTCGATGAAGAGTGGCCATTGCCAAGGAGGAGGCTTTCGCTGCTGTCTATCGAGGGGCGCTTCAACGAAGAAGAAGCTGACGATGAAGCACTTTTCTTGCTGTCGATAGACAGGGCCAGGCTCGATGCTATAGGCAACACTTGTGGTGATGGCTCGCTGCCACTTTTGAGGGCTTTTTCGCTGCCTTCAACGAGGAGACCGACTTTTTCACCGCTACTGCTACTGCTGCCGCCGAGGCTGCTGAGATCCCCATCCATGCCCCCAATGCTGGTCTTGCGCCCGTGCGGCGTGGGCACTTGCACGCAAGCGTTCAATCCCCAGTCCATGTGCACGTCCCAGCAAAACGAAAACAGGCCTGAGGCTGCACCCAGCAAAAGCACCACCTATGAGGAGGGCAAAAAGAATGAAGTGTGAATGTGCGCGAGCCTGTACCTAGGCAGGCAGAGATGACAAGGCTTGAAGACAACATTAGATGACCTGTAGAATATCCAAGAGATAAGGTGGCACTCCTTTTTATATCCCAGTAAAAATAGTCAATTTTCACAATTTAACGTTATGGTTACCAACCTGTTCGAGGGCGTGGCGGTCTACGGCAACGTCGAAGAGCAGAGCCCGGGTGGTGCCGAGGGTGAGGGCCGACGCGGGGGGCACCGAAGCAAGCATGGCAGCGAACCAAATCGCCGGCAAGTTGAAGGCATACCTAAGGGAGGATGAAGAACAAGTAAAGCGTTGCAGTACGGCAAGAGGAGAGTCAACGAGCGGAGAAATGAAAAGTTGTGCCGAATTTGAAAGAGCGTGAAGCGTACGATCACCCAACTTTTGAAGCTCACAGACATCGATCCTTCCTTTCTTTCACCACCATTCCTCCCTCGAGCGCTTAAAAATTATTCATTTCACATACAAAAAAAAAGCATTCATGGGCTCCACTACACAAAAAAAAAAGCCCTGCCACGACTGAAGCCCTGACTTCACACGCTTACTTGGCCATGTTAATCCAGTGCAGGGGGCGGTCTCGCGCGTCGCCGCGGCGCAAGTTCACGCTCAGCTGCTGCATCCGAAGCAAGTACGGCAGCGACGCCAGCAGCGGCGGGAGCACCAAACTCAACGTGGAAGGCAAGTCTAAGCCACTGCTACCGTTGCTGCTGTTTCCTCCACTGAGACTATCAACGTCACTGCCGCTACTGCTGCTGGTGGCAAAAGACAAAGGCGAAAGGAGAGCAGGGTACGACACCAGCAATCGCTTCAAGAGCACCGCCACGACAAGCCCGGCGTCGGCGAACACTTTGGACAGAGAGCAGAGGGCGTCGGCCATGAGCACTTCCAGGAACGGCGGCACTGCGCGCGAGGACGGCCAAAACACCCGGCGCATGGTGTTGCTGCAGAGGAAACAGCCGGCTAAGCCGTCGCACGAAGGAGCTTCCAGCAAACTGTCGCTGCCGTTGGCGTTGCCGTCGCGAGCCTGCGTTGGCAAGCCAGGCCGCCGCAGCGTGCACCGCGGCCGGCACACGTCCATGGGCAGCATCACGAGCACCAGCGGCAGGACGCAGAAGAAGGCCAGGAGGGCGCCTTCGAGTTCGCCCGACAGCAGGCCGCACCATACGAACACGCACCACATTAGGGCGGCAAAGAGCAGCAGCGCGCTCGCCATGATGTGCTTGGGCGTAAACACTTTGTTGTTGCTAGCCGGCGATGCACTGCCGAAGCGATCTTCAGCTGACGCATCTGCGGCGAGCCCTGCGACTGCGCCGGGAGTACGCAGCACCGCTGCGAGGTCCACACGGAGCGACGACTGCAGAGCATTGTCAACCCCACACGCAAAGCCAGGGAGTTTAGCAGGAACACTTAGAAAAATCAAAATAGTCTATTACAATTCAAAGGAACAATCATCTCGAAGGCAAATGGGTATATACTAGAAGAGCGAAATCATAGCAAGTGCTGTACCTGGAGGAAGTACACGGCAAGCCCCCAAAACGCCAAGAAAACGATGGGGATGATGGGCACGCGAATCAATGCCTTTTGGTACTCTCGCTGGTGAAGCGAAGCTGTAGGAAAAAAAAAAGCACACGCACAGAAAATTTAGTTACAAGCAAAAACCAAAAGCCTCGGTATATGAGGCGCAGTCCTCACGTCACCACCGACTACAGTCATCGTATAACGCACCGATAAGCATGGCGGAAGCATCCGCCCACTCCTGCGAATTTATCGACGACGATGTACCAAATATCGTCGCCATGGGTAGTGTGTCTCAGTCCCTTCGTAAGTCAGTCGTCTATACTTATATGTCGTTTATTAGTGGATGGGTGCTGTAACTCGAGAGCACTTGAGTTGAGACATTACATCCTTCAGTCAGTACGAGAAGCAGTCAGGTATGATACGAAATGTTGCAGAGATCGGCTTTAAGAAGCTTTCTCTGAACTGCTCTAGGATACGGCCCGCCTCGCTAAAGTCTTCAGCGGGAAGTAAATAGTAAATAGTTTGACCAAACGATGCTGTAGCCAACAACGAGCTGTCGAGCTCATCGCATCACGACGATCACGAGTCTCTGAAATCAGTCCGACGTCATGTACATATATGTGATGTCGTCATCCAACAACCAACAACCGAACTCTCCGTTGTTGTTGATAGAATGACGTGATAGATTGTAGAAAGATAGAGCAACGAACCATTTCAAGCAATTTCATGCCGTGCACGCTCTTCAGGGCCATAGTCTTCCTTACCTTCTTGGATAAAAGCGCTAGCTTAATCACAATGCTTACAAGTCCTCTTGTCCTTGGCTTCAACGGAGCTTTACAACGCCGCGTGGAGTTTCCGTCCACCCTCAAGGTCGTCATTTTTTTGGGTCTCATAATTCTGATCATAATGAGTTGTCTTTACGGATCGTCAGCAAACACTAGAGAGATTTAAAAACTATAACGAAGAACTAGTTATACTTTTTCAGCTTCACTGACGCCAGTAATGCCGTGAATTCTGTGCTCAACTTCGAATATAATCCGCATGTTCTTGCTAGGTTGGCTCCGTGAATCGAGCTACGGTTAGCTCCACTGGCGTGGGTGGCAAGGGGCAAGGTGCCTGGTTGTGCACACAGCAGCTGTCGGAGTGTGATTTATTTGGACCAAGTGGGGCACACCGCAATACGCGCTTGGTTCAATTCATTGGCTCCGGTGACGAAGGCGACGGTGAGTGTGTACTATTGTAGTATTCGTCGTGTATTCTTTCGGGATGTATTCCTCTCTTACATAAGCCCCACCACTAGCGTACAGCCATTCTCTAGAAGTTTTTTCACAAAGCTAGCTCATTGCCGGATGACACACCTATCTTGCCTCTTCCAGCGCTCAAGGCTGCCCTTCGCAGCAAATGCTCAGACGCAGACGAAAGCCTGTGGGTAGCCACTGAAGGCAAAACGCGTATTTGCACTACCCTCGTGTCTGCGGACAGCGGCGAAGCGACTGAAATCGTAGAGGTGCTTTTCTTTGACTTGCGCATGCATTATCTAGAGGCATTCATTGTCGGTCAATTTCGTATCATTTAGCTTGTTGCATAACCCTTTTTAGACAACTATTTAGTTGAGCAATAATAGTGTGCACACTCGAGTTTCAAGTATGCTCTTTGTAGGAACTTCCTCATTGTATTTCTTAATTTTTTCCCATTATTTAGCCTTCAGCCACGGTGCAGCCCGCGGAAGTGGCAAAACTCATGGCAGCACTAGAAGCTTCAACGAAGGAAGTGGATGACGGCAAAGCCGCCGGAGTTCTTGTCATGGGTAAGCTTGAGATTTAGGACAACTGGAAATTAATGTGTACTCTCCTCTTTTAGGTCTTATGAAAAGAAATGAATAGAAATGTGAAGGAATCTAATGTGATGTACTTGTTTTTTGTAATGCTATAGCACTAAGTCTCACATGCTCGACATCTCTTTTGATTTTGCGTGAAGTGGCAGCACGCTTGTGATAACTTTTCTTACTTACTGTGTTTCTGTTTACAGGAAGCTTGCCCCCAGGCGTGCCCACCGATGCTTATGGGCAAGTCGTTGCACTGGCAGCCGGCCCGAAAAGCTGCGTCGTCATTGACAGCGTAGCGGGTCTGCCCTTGACGGTAGACGCCGCGAAGACCGTGGGCTGCAAAGCGATGCTCAAGGTGAAAGACAATTTTATGCATTGAAAAGAACCTAACTATGAGATAGGGTAATGGAAACCCCATGTTATTCCCAGCGTAGTCTGATTTTTTTTCAGATCGCACGATTCCAAAATTTGAAGAAAATTTGAATTGGGGTAGTGTATCTAGTTTATGTCAATTGTCTCCCCATTGCTGTTTCGCGACTTTCCCCAGGTGAACGGCCGAGAGCTCTTAACGCTTGCGGGCGTTCCTCTGCCTCAAGGCTCGGACAACGACGACGCGTGCGACTTTGCAACCGTGGTGAAAGCAGCTACCTCCCTCGCTGCCTCGCTCGGTGGACCCGACGCCCTGGAGTGCGTGTGCTGGACCGACGGTCCTTTTCCTGGCGGCGCCCTCGACGTCCAGTCCGGCCGGGCCTGGAAGCTGACGCTGCCTCCGCTGCCAGGCCCGGTGTTGTCTCCCGTAGGGGCAGGAGACGCAGTGGCAGGGGGCACCTTCCACGCTTGGTTAGGGCTTCACTCAGCTGCGGGGTCAACCTCGGAAAGAAGAGGGCCTTCGGGAGTTGCAGCGTTTCAGTTTGGCCTCGCCTGTGGTGCCGCGAGCTGCCTGACCGCTGAAAACAGTGCTCTGGACCTCACCATTGCGCTAGGTCTCCACGCCAAAATTATCGCTGAGGAATATGTCGTCGGGTAATGACTTCCAGATGAATTTATTCAAGATTCAATTACTAGTACTTTTTTGACGTACGGGGCGCTGCAGTATCCGACATGCAAATTCGTGATTTCCTGTCCCCTAGCTAATTCTGATTCCTGATTCTCAACTAAGAAATTAGATCAAATTTTTAGTACGCGCATCTATCTTCGTAATAGCTCCCCCCCATAAACATATGGGTAAGCACACAACAGTCACATAGGCATATAAATAATACACTTCAGCTGCATATGCGATATGCGCGAGCTGCCTGCTACCTGCTAGCTTCTTTTAGTAATCATGGTGTCCTTTTCCCTTTCTTACTAGCGGGTTGGAGGTTCGAGGGGCCAAATGAAGGGGCGAACAGAAACATAGGGAATGCGTCCATTTTCTGATGCGTGTTGGCGATCAAGGGCCCGAGGTCTGAAGGCCCGAAGGTCTTAACTGCCCAGTAGTTACTAGTAGGGGGTTACAGGGGTTGGCCTCTTCGGGCTTCAGGATCGTTCATGTCATTTTTTGAGACAGGCCCCGAAGGGCCGGAATTAGAAAGCGACCATGGAGAGATACAAACAAAGCAGCTAGAAATAAGTGGCTATTCAGGCACACATGCCTGTCTTGTAGCTGTAGCTAGAGGTTTGAGGCCGTTAGCCGTTAACCTCTTCAGGGCTTCAGGGTCGTCTACTACGGTACAGTTAGGGATGGCTCAAACCGTATATATGGAAAAATGACCTACGGTATATACACGTATATACGTATATACACGTATATACTCGTATATATCCACATACTAGTATACTAGTACTGTATGGCAGTATGAAAAAGAAGGAAGTGAGTGAACAAGAAGATGTTGTTCTCATGGCCAACGCAGAGCGTGGCTTGTCCAAAAGCTCACCAATAAGTAAACGCACCGTCAACGACATTTTAGTTGAAGAGTTTGTGTTGCCAAATGTTATTTTTGAACCCGACTGAGTCTCCGTCCACACGTTGTACGGCCATTGTCTGCGTCCAAATTGAGGTCTTCACAAGATGTTGTTCTCATGGTCATCAGAACGAACCAAAGGAAGCGTGACCCGTCTGAATATGCTGCATAGCTTCTTAAAGTAAACGACTTACTCCGCGAGTTGAACAATCGTTGTGCGCTGAGTTTGCGTCGAGTGTTCGTCGAGCTGCCATTCAAGTATACTTCAAGACACGTTAGCTACGTCGAGAAGTTGATCTGAAAGTTTGCTCCTCCTAGCTGGACACGATGTCGATTGCGATTCTTTTGAGCCTCGAGATTTTGTTCTAACTTCTATTGGTCGCATCAGAAGTGCTCAAACGATTTGACGGCGGCTAAGCTCGCGCCAGACACCGTGAACACCGTGTTCGCCATTGAGAAACCTTCTATACGGGACCTGTGGACCCGTATAGATGGAAAAGTGACCTACGGTATATACAGTATATACTCGTATATATGGGTACCCCGTATATATGGGTTGAGCCATCCCTAGTGATGAGTGATGAGTGATGAGTGATGAGTGATGAGTGTTCATGTTCGGGTGTTCTGGCATTCTTCAGAACCAAGCCCAACCGATGAATCTGTCTGTCTCATCAGTACTGTACGTAAAAAAAGTGTAAATGGCGGTATGATCGCCGATAGTTCCTGTGGATTTTAGGCAACGGAGAAGTTGCTCTACATCTGAAACGCTCTCTCCTGTTCAGTATAATTAATATGAAAACTCAAGAGGTGGGCAATCAGACCACAAGGCAACGTGAGGGTGGGGTGGGTAGGTGGGTTTTGGCCGTCCTGCTGGAAAAAAGACACTCTTTTTTCCGCCTCCCCCAGAGGAGGGATCGGTTATTCCCGTATATAGGGCACCCAACGGACAACTTCAGGGCGGTATTTCGGTATTTTCATCGCCCCCGGGGAGGGGGGCTCAATATTGAAATGGGTACTACCCACCACCAGACCAGGTGGGGGGGTAGGAATCGAAGGATCTCTGGAAAAATGACCCTCTCATTGGTCAAATGTTTTTTTGCCCACCTCTTGTGAAAACTGGGCTATTTTCCATTAGTGGATAAAATCTATTATAATCAAAGCTAGTTATACACAGTAGCTATAATATTTCTCCTTCCCCCTACGTACTGATAACATCACAGCAAAGCGAGCTCGTTTTACACTCTACTATGGGAAAAGGAAAGAAAAATGGTGGTGGCGGCAACGCCAATAAAGCTGCAGCGAAGGCAGCTGCAGCTGCTGAAGAGGACGCCTTCCTAGACGCTGCTTTGAATGAAGCGTCTGGAAACCGAGCTGCGGAAGCAGCTGTCGTGCGCGTCGACAACACAATCAATGCTACCAAGCCAGAGACCGACAAAAAGCAGTACCGCATCATCGAACTCGCAAATGGGCTCGAGTGTATGTTGATCCAAGACGCTGTTGACAGTGACGAAGAAGATTTCAGCGATGACGAAGAAAAAACAGAAGAAATCAAAGGTAGCGCCGGCAACGACAGTGGCAGTGCTAACGACAGTGGCAGCGATGACGATGATAATGACGACGACGATGAAGGAGTGGCTTCTAGTAAAGGCAGTTCTAGCGGAGGCGGTGGCAAGCGAGCTGCGTGCGCAATGGCAGTTGGCGTGGGCAGCTGGGCGGACCCACCTCACGTGCAAGGGTGCGCACACTTTCTGGAGCACTTGTTGTTCATGGGCACGGCCAAATACCCGAAGGAAAACCATTACGACCGGTACTTGCAAACTCATGGAGGCTCTTCCAATGCATTTACGGAGTGCGAGTACACCGTGTACCATTTTGACGTATTTCCGAAGGCTTTTCAAGAAGCGCTTAACGTGTTTGCGCAGTTTTTCATTGACCCCCTGTTTCAAACCGGCAGCGTAGACCGCGAGCTCAAGGCCATTGAGTCAGAATTCGTTCAAAATTGCAACTCCGACGGCAGTCGCTTGGACGAGCTGTTGTGCCGCACTTTAGCCTCCGAAGACGGGTTTCCGAAAGGCCACCCCTACGGCAATTTCACCTGGGGCAACACAGCAAGCCTCGTTGAGGAGCCACTAGCGGCTGGCGTGGACGCTCATGCAGCGGTGAGTATATTCGCGCATTTATTAGCTATGGTGCTTTTGCTCCTGAATGTAATGCCCTAGTGCTGCTCATAATTAGCAGTTTTGCAGCTTAATTTCCAACTTCGTACTGAACGATTTAGCGAGCTTTCTTCATTAAACAACAGGTGCGAGGAATGTACGATGCTTATTACACCGCTCCAAACATGAAGTTGGTGGTGTGCTCAACCGACTCATTGGATACGCTGCAAGCAACGGTAGCGAAAACCTTCATGCACGTGCGCACTTCTTCTTCGGTACCCGCGGCGCTCTCTCAGGACGGTAGTGGCAACAGCAGCAAAAAGAAAAAGAAGAAGAAAAAGGCAAACAACGATGGTGGTGGCAGTGGCAGTCTCCCAGAAGACAGTAGCATTACCTCAGCTAGCAGCAGCAGCGGCAACGGACCTGTTGTGGCCTCTTCATCGTCCAAAAGCGATGGCGTGTGGCCACCGCCACCTCCACTGAACTTCAGTCAGCTCATCGGAGGAACAGGCTCAGGAGATAAAGGCACAGGCACAGGAAGCTCTGGCTCAGGCGATGACGCGGTGAAAGTGTACATGGTGCAACCGGTGCGCGACGTAAACGAGCTGAGGCTGGTGTGGGGCCTAGAATCAGAACAACTGAGCAAATGGAAGGGGAAAGCCTCGGAAATTGTAAGGATGAAAAACGAGAAGGAAACCCCTGTTGTTCATTTCTACGCATTTGTTTCTGAAGTATTTCTCATATGTATGGGTGTCTTTTCTGATGTCTTGCATCGTAAGTTGAAATCACGCGCACAACACACAACGCACCCTATTCAACGATGCATCTTCTGTTGAGTTGGCCTCTTTGGTGATCGCTTGCGTTTGTCAGGTGAGTCATTTGGTGGGGCACGAAGGTTGCGGGTCCGCGATTGCTTGCATGCGAAAGAAGGGCTGGGCAACGGGCTTAGAAGCGGGGATCGGTGCCACCGGGCTCGAGTCGTCGCGCGTGGGGGCACTCTTTCATGTCACGGTATTTGCGTATCGGTAGATTGCAAGATTTGAAAATACATGTACGGTGTATGGCGGTGTGTACGTTTGCCCAGAATTGAGTATGGGGAGCAGATTTTTTTTTTTCTCATTTCTACTTTTTCGAACATTTCTTTGTGCACCTCTGTGGATATACCTCCTCGAATAAATAAGGTCACCTTGACAACTCTCGGCCTTTCATTATGGCCAATGGTGGCGAGCATCGTGCACAACTACTTGGGCCTGTTGAGAGGCACACAACAGCCAAAAAGTGAAAGCGGTGGCAATAACAGCAACGATGGTCTGAAGTGGGTCTATGACGAAGTCGCGAGTGTAGCTGCGACGCAATACCGGTACCCCTAAAAACACGCAATTATCACCTACCCCAAGAAATGTGTTGCGAGAGTTATTTTTCGTGTATCTGCGAGGGATACCTTCCCCCCCCAAAGAGACGACCCTTCTGCTTTCTTTGCATTCAATTCACCAGTTCCCTGTCTTCGTGCGCTTTCGATTCATTTTGATCATAACTATACGTGTCCAGCTTTGCCGAGGAAGAAGAAGCGTGCGATTTGGTGGAAGAAGCTGCAGTCGCTATGCTCCCCCTGAGCGGGTACGGCAACGCCAACTTGCTGCGCGGACCTTCCCTGTATTTGGAGTGGCACCCGCACGAGGTAAACTCTCTCTACCCCCCCCCCCTCCTCCCCCCTCTCCCATCTAGAGTATTTTCCTTCTTTCGTTCATTGGTTGAGTTATTAATTAATGCATTCATGCAATTTTTGGCCCTTAAAAGGTAGCGGCTATTCTAGTGGCGCTCGTGCCTTCCAAGTGCCGCGTTGAACTTTTGTCCGTTGACCATTTCGGCCACGACGGCTCCGAGCCTACCACGAGTGCCGACGGCTCCACAATTGCCGTCGGCTCCGCTGCCGATGGTTCTAGAAATGCCGATGACTCCACCGCTCTAAGCCAGGCTAACAGTGAAGGCAGCAAGGGCGGGAGCAGCATTAACGGCGGCAGGTCCAGCGGCAGTAGTCTGGAGACAGCAGCTCGTGTCGCCGTGGCCAATGCACAGACTTTTGCCAGGCGCAATCCTCCCTGTACTGAGCCCCGCATGGGCACCCGGTACTGGCCGACGACTTTGACCCACCTGTCGCCTGAACTCCTGGCAGCTTGGCAGCTCGACGCACATGCAGCAGAGCAAAAAGCTAAAACAGGCCAACTCGCAGAGGCAGCAGGAGGAGCGCAAGCT
>Ga0307982_1004218_pt1 | contig 11378 bp, 4 predicted proteins | sample OrgLakmetagen989_FD_201847 | JGI IMG/M metagenome (GOLD analysis project Ga0307982, IMG submission 201847) | Saline water microbial communities from Organic Lake, Antarctica - #989 | ecosystem: Environmental > Aquatic > Non-marine Saline and Alkaline > Saline | place: Antarctica: Organic Lake... | reverse complement strand
CACCAGCTGCCTTCGGCTGCAGCTGCAGGCATGGTGGCCATTTCCCAACGCGTGGACAGCGAGCAGGAGGTCGTATCTGGCTCTGCAGATGGGCGGGTGTTGTGCTGGGATGTGGACATCCCTGACACGCCGGTGCAGGAGCTGCCGGCGCCCAATGCAGCCAAGGTGAATGCTGTGGAAGTGTCACCCTCAGGCCGGTTTGTGGCGACTGCAGGGGATGACTCTGCCATCACGGTGTATGAGCTGATGCCGCTCAGCACGCACTTGGCGACGCAAGGCGTGACGCCAGTGGGAGGGCAGATTATCTCCAGGAAGGCCCTTGAAGGGCACACAGGGCGTGTAATGGGTCTGGCATGGGCACCTGACGAGAAACAGCTGGTGAGCGTCGGCGACGATGGCTGCATCGTTGTGCATAATTTCTACGGTGCAATGGAAGAGGGCGAGATGGATGCTGGGGGCATTGAGGAGCCGACGCCTCGGGGGGGTGGTATGCAGGCAACCCACATACAGCGCCCGGGTGGTGTGCCCCAGCTCACCCTGGGTTAGGCCCCGGGGGCTGACCTGCAGGCGTGCGAGTCTCTGTGCAGGGGGGCATCAAGCAGGACCGATCATTTTTCCATTCCCAGACTGTCGAGCTTTCCTCCAAACGTAAATTTACAACAGCTGCGCGACGAAGGCTTGTTCTACTCTGTACTTTGTCACCATGGAAGTCGATTTTGGGCAGCTAGTTGAGGTGTCTCAACGGCAGCTTCGGGTAGCACTGCGGTGCGCAAGCAGCACCAAAAACGATGCCTCCGTACTGTTAAAGCAGCTGGTTTTGTATAGCTTAAAACTTCGCCTCATTCAGTGCCAGAGCCGGCTAAGCTTCTCAGCGAATGGTGGTCATACACTGTCCGCTGTGTCAGGGCACAGGTTGTCAACAAAACAATTTCCGCAGCTGTGTCTGCGTACACTGGAATTTGTGAAGCAGTGCGCAATTCAGTCGGCAAGATGCCATGAGCTCAAATGTATTGGTTCAAGCATGATGAATTTTGTGGCACCACAGGCGGAAGGATTTGATTTAGGAACTGCACTGTTTGGAGAAATTGCGTGGCGCAACCTCGCTGGAGAATCAACAGGCCCAACTACAGAATCGCGCACTTATAGGAGTTCAAGTGGCGGTCATACCAAGCCCATTGAGAAGCATACTAAACTGGTGTCCTTGCTTGCTGTGATTTCATCACCAGCATGGTTGCACATTCTGCAGCTGTTGCAGGCAAGGACGACTTCAGCAGGCGACAGACTTCCGCGAGAGGCCCGGCAAAGCAAGCACGGCACCCATCAAAACTGCTCCAATCCTAAACCCAGACGTACAAGCGCCAGCAGCACTCCCGCCCATAGGTATGGTGCACCTGGCTCCCACGCGTCTCAGCACAAGACTCGTCGGGCCACAGTACAGCCTACAGGCCGTCCTATTCGAGTGCTGGCAAGCGCCCAGGAGACGCTGCAGCTGCTCAAGGAACGAGCAGGCCCATGTCCACATGCACCACCACAGGGCAGCAGCAGTGCACAACTCCCAGGCGCCTTGCTTCAAAGCCGCGCAGCCAGCCCCGGGAAGGCTAGCGCTCCAGAGCTGGGGGCAGCATGCGCCTCGCCAGCCTCTGCACGCACTATGGCAGACTTTGTTCGATTACACAGGGCTGGCCGTGGCGCTCTGCGGTGCTCAACGGAGTTGCCGGCATCATGTCTGCTCCCAGACAAGCCTCCTTGTGGCAGTGCTCGCCTGCCGCAAGGCGCCATTGCAACAGCAGGCCCAAGCACCCCTCAGCAAAATCGGGATAAACGGGATGCAGTGCAGCCAACTGCGCGCTTCGTCTCGGGCAAAGAGCTGCTGAAGCGGCATTCCGTGGCGGCGCTTCTGATGTCACCAGTGCCTGCGGCGAGCCCCGCGCCCTCAGCCCACGAGGGGTCGTGCAGCCCCGCAGACACCTCTGCCATCGAAGCTGCTTGCACTGGAAACACCGCAATGCAGCAAGTGACTACCCCCACGTCTCGTCGCAAAGCTGCGCGGCGCTCCGCACGCTGGTCCAGTGTGCTGTCCCCTGTGCACTTGAACACAACGCCTCCAGCAGGCAGCAGTCACGGGAAACGTGCGACTGCGCCTGGAAGCCACACACCCTGCATGGCTGGCTCAATTGGCCGCCGCTCCCCAGGCAGCGCTGTGAGTCACTCCAGCAGTATCATGTCATGGGCCCTGGAGGACTATGGGCTGATCGGCACCCCAGCTGTGCACACGGGACTACGAGATGACTTTGTTAGCAGAACAGCACGTACACCTGCCGCACAAGACTCAAGCACACTGGTCTGGCTGTGAATGGAGCCTGCGCTGCAGAGTGCAAGCATACAAGCCAGCATGTAATAATAGATTGATGCCCACGGTCCACACTCTGTGTGGCCACCACGGGAATTACTAGCATGCTATCGCACAGCTGTCAGTAGGTGCCTCTGCAGATTCAGCGCAGCGCAGCACAGCACAGTGTTTCGCGCAGGGACTGTGCACACGCGGCTACCGTCAACTGCAGACATGCCGACTGCAGTAGGTTGGTGTATAGCTGGTTCACAACAAGTTGACAAGCTGTGCTCTGGTGGTACCACTGAGGTGGGTTGGAAACACGATGTTGAACTTCACCTGAAGATCGCCCTTGACGCCCGGCTGCTTGGAAATAGGCATGCCCTCGCCAGCAATGCGCTTCGAGAAGCCGGGGGAGATGACTTCGTTGCAGGGGATGCTGAGCGTTCGCCCATCCAGGGTGCGCACTGTCTCCGTGTGATCGCACAGAGCCTGCTTCAGTGTGATGCGAGCCGTGTACACCAGGTCGTTGCCGTCGCGAGAGAAGCGCTCGTGAGGCTTCTCTGCAATAACAAACACAATGTCAGCCGGAATGATGCCCGGCTCCTCGTCGCCCTCCTTCTCAAAGGTGACGGTTGTGCCAGCCTTCCAGCCAGCCTTGACCGGGATCTCAAGCACCTTCTGTTGCTGGTTGCCCTGCAAGGCCTTGCGGGTGACCCGCACACGCTTCGTGGTGCCGCTGTACAAATCCTCCAGAGAAATTTGCAGCTGCCTTCGCACGGGAGCTGCTTTCTGTGGTCCCCGGGCAGCACTGCCACGCATGCCGGACATGGGTCCGCCCATGCTGCTGAAGACAGTGTGAAAGCCGCCGGGCCCATCGTCACCTCCCATGGATGAAAATACAGAGAAGGGATTGTCAGTACCAAAAAATTGGGCAAAAACCTCGTTGGGGTCTTTGAATCCTCCAGATGAGGCTGAGTGCATGCCTGCAATCAAACGCAACTGAAACGCTGCTCAAAAGCCGCACCCGCGGGGGCATCAAATGGTGAAGCAAAGCGCGAGCTTCTACACTCGACAGGCTCTCACAATATCCCTACAGTTTGCTTACCTGCACCAGTGGGTCCACCTGCGGAACCTCCACCACCTCCAGCCCCACCATTCAGCCCTTCGACGCCAAATCGATCGTAGACGCTGCGCTTCTGTGAATCGCTCAGCACTTCATAGGCCTCATTGATTTCTTGAAACTTCTTCTGCGCCTCATCTTTGTTGGTTGGATTCTTATCGGGGTGCCACTTGACAGCAAGCTTTCGGTATCTGCACAAGCTGAGAAGTGATGCAGCCGCATCGCGATGCGGGGCGGAGAGGCCAGCTGATCAGGCCTAATAAAGCTGCACGTACGCTTTTTTCAGGTCTGCCTCGGAGGCATTTTTTGTGACGCCAAGTACTTTATAATAGTCCATGTTGTAAAGACTTGGGTTGGAGTACGTGCCCACGGCTTCGGATAATCAGCTAGTTGCGGAATTTGCAGCCAGCAAAGACTGTGACACTGAACCTATGTGGACAAGAAGCCACAAACGAGAATATGCAAGCTTTCAGTGAGGTAAAAACTGACTCTGACTTTTGTGAGTATTTAATCAAATTGTCTGCCAGATTTCCAGAGTGAAATGCATGGAACATTCCATGGCATCCGCAGGGGGGCTGGACCAGTGTCAACTTGGACAGGCAGGTGTACTGCGTGTGCATTGCTGGAACTGGCCCGATTGGAAGCCAACGGCACGAGAACGTCTCAAAAAAGAAATGCACACCACAGATGAGCCGGCATAGTACCATCATTGCTAAATGTCACCATATTTTGCAGGGTTGCTTGCTTTTAGTCCATGAAGGGCACCGGAATGACATACAGGCAGCCTGGGTTGCACAGGGCCCCCTTGCAGCTGTTACTAGCATATTCAACAAGTGTATTATTACGCTTCTTTTGTCTCCTGCATGGCGGGCTTCTTGAAATATGGCGATTGCTCCTTGGCAGCACGTACCAGGAGCACAGCCTGCTCTGCCGCGTGGGTGGCCTTGTCGCTGCTGCTCAAGTAGGTCAGGGAGGAGGTGGGCCCAGTGGCTTCGCTGATGAGGCTGCTGGCACTACCCGAGGGCGCCATGCCCCTGCCTTGGCGCACTTGCTTCGCCTTGAGTGTGTTGTAATCCCTGACTTCATCCGGCACTGCCTGCAAGTGCCGGGGCAGGTGCACATCATCGGCGTCACCCCCCCTAGGGCCCTGCCAATCAAACGCCAAGCCATCAGAAGTGTCATCCGCACGTGAATCGGACTCATCATATGCGCCCCCCACCATGGGCACGTGTGTGCTGGGCAAGTCTGTGCCCCCCATAAGCCGGCCAGCAGCAGCGGCGTGGGCTCCTGTGCGTCGCTCCGCAATGCCAGCAGGCAAAGCATACCGATGCAGGGACATGACCACGCTAGGAGGTACCCGGCGAGCAGCTGGCGACGCTGCAGCAGTCGCTTTGAACGCTGGGGTGTGGTGGAAGCGAGTCTCCACAGGTGAGGGGGGTGCAAGGGGGGCTGCTGTGTCCAGCCGCTCCTTGACTGAAGACAGCACCAACTGCTGCAACTCATCTGGGGGCAGCTTGTGCACTGCAGTGGTATAGCTAGACAGGCGCCTGGAAGCGCTGCGCTTGACCATTTCACGCCCCTCGACGACCCCACCCCCCCTTTCACCCCCCTGGGAGGACGCGGGAGACAGCTGTCCCGCAGACTCCAGCCGCTGGTCGACCAGTCGCATTGCAGCGTTTTCAGCGTCGCCCATCCGATCTCTTGCACGGTGTCTGCTTGTGGCATTCAGGCCCGCTGCCGCCACTGCCCCAGCTGAAGCCGCCGCAGAAGCCGTGGGGATGTCTCCAGGCAGTAGAGAGCTGCCCAACAAGCCAGCGGACGCGTCCTCGATGAGATTTTCCAAGGCATCATACCCACCATACGCAGTTGCTGTGCGCTGTAGCATGGAGGCGTCATGTCTGTTGGCAGACGCGGGACTCCCTGGGGGCTGAGTGGCCAGCGCCGCCCGCCACCCGCCGCCGTCACGGGAAGCTGTGTCATCGCCGATTGCCTCCTCTGCGCCGCCAGAAGCGGTGCGGGCATGCTTGCGTGTGCTCCACTGCCTGCGCTGCAGCATGTCGCGGGGCGACACTGAGGCGGACAGGTGTGCCAGCTGCTGTAGCCCTGCGGTGTCCGAGCTCCTTTCCTGCCCAGCACCCCCATGCCGAGGGGATGCTTTGTACCCAAAGCCGCTCAGAGCAGCAGACACCATGTGCCCTGAGACTCGCATGCCCCGGGCAGGCGAGGCTGCACCGCTGGACAGCTTGTCGGCTGAGTGCTGTGCTGCGTTGCTGCGTGCAAAGGCCACAGACTGGGCAAAGCGTCGCAGGAGGTGCGGCTGGTGCTTCAAGTCTTCTGGCACAGAGTCTGCTGGCAAGTGCACACCATCCACAATGTACTGCCCCCCACGCAACACCACAAAGCCCTTCTTGTCCAAAACCACGCCCTCCTCTTCAAATTCCGCATCTGGTCCCAGATCGAAAGCGTGACCTGCAGTGTCTGCCAAATCTCTGGATCGCCGCAGCGCATCCAAGCGCTGCCCCATGCTGCGTCGCTTTGGCAGGTTGTCACTGCTAGCCCTGGCTGAGCTGGACTTAAATGTTGTCCCAGGCGAGTGCTTGTTTGAGCGAATAACACGAGCAGTCACAGGGGGCACTTGACCAGCCTTGGGGCCCCAATTTCCCAGTACCGGGTGCATATTCATGGCCACGTCAGTGGGATCCTCAGGGGGGCGCCAAGAGTACCCCCCCCTGGATTTGATGATCTTGGACCATTTGGTGCGCGCCAGGTCCATACCTTGGTGCGCATCTGGCCGCTGCCACTTGTGGGTGGCCCACTGCTCCAGTTGCTGCTGTCGCTGCACCGTCTCCGCCACTCCACGGGGGTCGATTTTCCAATCCTGCACCTCAGCTGTGCTCTCAAGGGCTTGTCGGGCGTACGAGCGAGCCATGCGCCCCCGTACAGAGGAGGGAGCCCCCCCTGTCTCCCGCATCGCCTCCACCATGACCTGCTGCAGGGAGGGGCCCCCGGGGTTGATAGGCTGGGTGCTGGACTTGCCCCCACCCATGCCCTCTCTTGCAGCATTGCGGTCAAACCTGTTCAGCATGGCAATCATGATGGCTTCTTGCTGGTCCTTGTACAGCCGCCCGTCGTACATGCGCCGCAAATCCAGCTGTGTCACCACCTCCTCCCGTTTCAAAAACCGCTGCCGGCGCTGCGCCAGGATGGTTTCCAAGTTCGTGTCCTCAGTGGACTGCAGGGGGTCATAACTGCCAGCTTGAGATCGTGCCGCAGCGCGACTGCGAGCTTCCGCTTCGCCGTCCGCCTCCCCATCGGAGGAGGAGTCCCCGTCACCCCCCTGCATGGGACTGCGCTGCGTGTCTGAGGCAGCTCCGCTCACACTGCGCAGCGCTCCACCGGATGCCAGGAGGCTGGACACGGACGTCACGGCTGGTGCAGTTGCTCTGTACTCCGAGACACCCCCCCTTGATAGCACTTTGTCCACCTGCGCCGCACGGGAGCCCCCAGCAGTGTCGTCTTGGGCCGATAGCAGCCCGGCAGTGATGTCCTGTTGCTTGTTCAGCTGTCGCCGCATGCGTCTCAAGCGCTCCTTCCGGGCTTGAATGGCTGACGGATGCTCCACTGAAGGCACATCGGGCGTTTGACTGGCCAGCAGCCACCTGTAGTACTCCGTCTTGCTCGGCACGAAGTCCCCCTCGCTGAGGTTGGTGCTCCCAGCGGGAGGGGGGGGCACCTGTCGGGCTGTAAGCTCCTCCCCCAGCTGGTATAGGGGCATGTCATGTGTGTCAGGAGCGCCCCTCATGTCAGCACCTGCTGCTTTGTCCCGGGCAGCTTGGTCGGCCAGCGCCGCATGCAGAGGGCGAAACACACGAAGGGACGCTCGCTCGCGATCAGCGTTCTGCCCATCCAACGCCTCATCATCATCGCTGTCTTGTGGGGCTGGGGCCGTCAAGTTGAGCTTGAGGGGGGGCACATGGGGCTTGGTTGTGGGGGGGGGGTCCACACCAGGCAGGATCGCGGTGCCACGGCTGCTTTTTCTGACAGCCGAGTCGGCAGCGGCCAGCTGGTTCGCTGCAGTCTCAGCCGCAGAAAGAACAGATGTGGCTGTCCCTGCTAAGGGATGGTCATAGCCCGAGCTGCCTTGCCCAGGGGGGGCATGCAGCTGGCTCCACCCCCCTTCACCCTGTTTAAACGGAGCGGACAGGTCCCTGGATAAGTCGCTGTCACTGCCGGTGGAGCTGCCTGCTTCACCAGAGCTTGATTCGCTGTCACGCTGCCCCTGCTCAGCGGAGCCCAGGAACCTGCGCTCCAACACTGCTCTTGCTGCTTCCGCCTCCTGCTCCGCGGCAGCCAGGGCGGCTGCCCGCGCCGCTGCACTGTCTGTGCGCTGCTGCACAATGATGACTACGAGGGTGAAGCTGGGGCCACACAGCGCCATTTTCACCCCTGGCACCAGCGCAGCTTTGGCACTGCGCTGGCCGTCTTGTCCCTGCCCCCCTCCCCATGGCAGCGTACTGGGGGTGTCTGCCTGGAACTTGCCCAGATGGGAGCCCCCCCCTGCCCCCCCGCGCGAGGACTGGCGGCTGCTTTTATGGTGGGCTCGCTTCTCCCGCGTGCTCAAGCTCCACTTCTTGGCCGCCTGCTGGGGCGGCCTTGGTGGGCCTGTGTGGGTCTGCAGTCCTTGTGCGGCAGCAGCTGCGGCGCGGGCGATATCTGCTGCAGGCTCCCCATGAGCCCTGTTCTGTGCCAGCACAGCTGCCACACCACCCAGCTGCACACGCCCCGTGGGGCCAGAAGTGGCAGACGCAAAAGATAGCCCCCCCCACGACGGAGGCCGTTTCAACATTCCACTAGGGCCGTGCTTACTGCCCTGTCGCTGCATTTCCTGGCGCTGCGTCTGTCCTGCCTGGGCACTTTCATGCACACCCGTACCCACGGAGCGGAAGCTGGATGCAGCCTGCATGGCACTTGCATTGCTGTGTTTGTGCTTTCGCTTGTGCTTCTTGCCGTGCTTCGTGCTGCGTTGGGGGGGGGCGGCATCTGTGGAAGGGGGGGCTAGCTCCCGCCCAGGGGATCTGGCACCCGGGCCTCCCACGGTCTCATTGAATTGGCGATTACCGGTTGCGTAAGCCTCTGTGTCAAACGTCCGCACGTGCGTGAAGACATAGCGATCCAGTGTGTCTCGTGTGCCCATTTCGCACAGAGCGTTGTGCCCTGTCACAAACAGACGACCAAGGGAATCCACGATGGCGCTGCCGGCATGGCCTGCGTCAATGGACTCCACAAACACACCTGCTTCTCCAAGAGGGTGTTCCGGCATGGCCTGCCACTGTACCGGGAACAGCACGTCCTGCGTTGTGTCCCAGTCCGGGGACAGCATGGCCATGCCGTTCAGGCGGTCAACTTTGCGCCGGCGCCTGCCCGAGCGCCCAGTGGTTTCATATGCCTCCTCTTCGTCTCGCATGCTCAAGCTCGCGCGGTAGCCGGCAGCGTTGCTGCGTCCCCCCGTCAGCGCCGAGTACAACGCCTCGCCAGTGGCATCCTGCCGCTTCTTGCGAGCCAGCTTTACTTCTGAGTCGCGCTCATCACTGCGCTGCTTGATGCCATACCTACCGTACATTTCCTCGTCGTAGTCGTCAGAATCACTGGCAGAGCTGTTAGCCGCCTCTCGATCTGCAGCGCCCTTGGGCCGGGGGGGTGTGGCACCATCGCGGCTAGCGGGGGCAGATGCACCACCACGACCACCTGGCGGCTTATCGGGGGACGTGTACTGCCAGCCTGCAGGAGGGAGCCCCAGGCGCCCGTTGCCTGAGTGTCCCCACACCCACAGCCGGCGATGGCTATCCAAGGCGAGGGAGTGACGTGTACCAGCTGACACGTGCCGGATAACCAGCCGTGCAAATCCGCTGTGGGTGATGTGTCTTGGTGCATACTCGTCCTCGCGACACCCGTGTCCCAGCTGGCCGTATCGCCCCATTCCCCAGGAAAATGTGCATCCAGTGTGCGTCAGCAGCAGGGTGTGTGAGCGGCCCACAGAGATCGACACCGGTACACCATGGGCGATTTGGTTGTTCCGGGAGAAGTATGGGAGAGCCAACGGAGTGTGTGCATCCCCACTCAGTCCAGCCCCCAGGCGGCCATCTGTTGAGTCGCCTGCGGCCCACACCCGCACCAGTGGCGGGCGCAGGGGTGTGCCAGCGTGATGATCCCACTGCCACGCCCGCACAGGGTGCTTCTCTTCTTCCTGGGGGTCTCCTTGGCCAAGGTCTTGGAATGACAGCGCCACCGGCTCAGTCACGCTCTCAGTGGTGCGGTCTACCACCCCGTCCAGAGGGCCAGAGATGCAAATCGTGAAGCGGTCTCCGCATTCCACATCCAACCACACCGAGGGCCGCTCACGCAGAACAACTCTTGTACCGGATGATGCGGAATTTGAGAGCTCGGGGTGTCTCTGTGGCTCAAACCCTGTCATATCGACGGTGTCTGCCATTCTCTCGCCGTGAATGCCAGTTAAATAATTGGCTGACAGCGGGCGGCCATCTGTTGCATCCAAGGCCTTGGAGGCCTTCTCACCGTGTGAGTCTGTGGATTCTTCCGTGGCCTCGCGCGCTGCTCTGGCTGCAGCGCGGGCCCGGCGAATCGCCTCATCGCGTTGGTGCTGCACTGACAGCTCCAGCTCATGGCGCTCCCAGTGCCCAGCCTGCAGTGAGGCCCCATCTTCGCCCATACAGGGCACCAAGACCTCCTTGGGTGTCCATACCACGTCTTTCATCGCCTGCGCGTGGCTCGGAGGGCCCCGCGAGCTGGAGGATGCCACCGGTCCCAAGCCAAGGCGACCGTATGTGGCCAAGCCAGTCGTGAATAAGCGGCCTGCATTGGTGAGGAAAGCTGAGTGATGCTGGCCACAGGACACCTTGGTGATGGTGTGCCTGTTTTGAAAGAAGAATGGCACGGGCTGTGGTGACGGCAGGCGAAATGTGTGCGAGCTGTGAATGGCGCCGCTGGAGTCAGTGTGGGCTGGGCGGGGGGGCACGATGGAGCTTCCTGTGCCGGATGATACTGAGTCACCTCCAGGTGCAAGCCTTGGCGGAAGGATGCCCAGCTGCCCATGGGAGCCCTCCCCCACGGCATATGCCTTGCCGTTCAGCTGGGAGACGAGGATTGCAAACTCGCCCCGCTTTGAGTGAAGGGTATTAAAACCACCCCTCACGCGGTGATCACGTGATTCATCATCAGCAGCTGTGGACGTGTACGAATGCCCTATGGCTATGCACTGCACTTCGTGCGCTGGCACGTCGCCCGTGACTTTCATGGGAGCGTGGTCACGCTTGTGAATGGGCGTTTGACCCAGCTGCAAAGCATTGTTGGATTGGCTTTCATCATCCTCAAGTGACTTGAGTGTCCAAGGATTGCGTGATGGTGGGGCCGGTATCGATGTTTGGCCATGCCACTGGCCTAAGAGAAAGACCTGAGCAAACATACATGTGGTCGCGTTGCGACAACAGGCAAACGATCAACTTGCCTCATCATATCTCTGACGAACAGTCATCTTTACGGGAAGGAATTGTTCTAGAGTATTATAAAAATGCCTTCCTCTGTAACACTAGGACTGGGTAGCGGTTTCCACCGCAAAATGGGCACTGTGTTGTTGACGCAAAATCCGCAAAGCCTGCCCTCAGATGTAGCGAGAAAGATCAGCCCTGGGCAAGCACCTTGTCCGGAAGAAAGATCTGATGAGGAATGGTTACAGTGTGTACTTGTTCTTGTGTATGTAATGTATTTTCTGGCAATGTGACTGTAATGCATTTCAGCGTCTCCTTGCAAGCAAGGTCCGCAGCCCATTGACCCCACACGGGGGGGTATGCAGGACGGTGAACTACCGCAGTGAGCGTTGCCGCCGCACTCAAAGCGTCAAAAGTGGTGAAC
>Ga0307982_1004216_pt1 | contig 11382 bp, 9 predicted proteins | sample OrgLakmetagen989_FD_201847 | JGI IMG/M metagenome (GOLD analysis project Ga0307982, IMG submission 201847) | Saline water microbial communities from Organic Lake, Antarctica - #989 | ecosystem: Environmental > Aquatic > Non-marine Saline and Alkaline > Saline | place: Antarctica: Organic Lake... | reverse complement strand
GAACGTCTGCTACGAGCACGAAGTTAGGCGTTCGAAAATTATCGACTGAAATTAGGCGCGGATACCCGAGGGCTCGCATCATCTCCGTGAAGTTTCGAAGCTCCCGGTACGACATTGCAGGAGACGAAGAGACTCAAAGGTCTGCCCAGTGCCCAGCCTCGCATGGAGGTTAAAACAACAGCTCGAAGGTTACGGTTACGGTTGATTAAACAAAAGGATTGGGTGTTTCCCTTGCTCACACACAGTGTAATACCAGGGAGGGGACACCATTTATAACCTCGAAAGCTCGAAAGTGAAGTGCCCAAGTGGAGTACTGCCAGCACTCCCCAGGGCGTGCTTAGCCAGACGGATTCGCTCAGTGTACTCCGCGCTTATAATTTTGAAAATATATGGTACTTTTCAATGCATTATGATTATCAGATGGCTTGTTCCTCTGGCTTTAGAATCTCATCTAAAATCAACAATCCCTTTTCGTCTGCAGATCCGTTTTTTCTTACTCCAAAACCGAGTCGGCAAGACTCGCTTGAGCAAATGGTAAATATAAGACTGCGCAAATAAATTGTTTCCTTTTTCAATTTACATGATACCTAGCTTTGAATGCTAGGTATGTTCAAGCTGCGGATGAGAAAGAGAAGGCCAAGATGGAGGCCGAAATTCATCGTCTGGTGGTGTCGCGCGACCGCAAGTACACTTCCTTCATCGAGTTCAACCACTACAAGCTTGTCTACCGGCGCTATGCTGGGCTCTTCTTCACTATTGCCATAGATGTCAACGATAATGAGCTGGTTAGTGTAATGGTGAAGATATATGATTATGGCCAGGATGCCAGGTCTGCATCTCACTTTCACCAAATCTCCTCTCCACTCTGTCTCTAGGCCTACTTGGAAACGATTCACCTGTTTGTGGAATTGCTTGACAAATACTTCGCGAATGTGTGCGAGCTCGACATCGTTTTCAACTTTCACAAGGTGTACGCTATCCTGGATGAATACATTTTGGCTGGGGAGATAAGCGAGACCAGCAAACTCGAAATCCTCGAAAGAATACGCGACTTAGAAAAGCGTGAGAAGGACTAAGTGTGGCGCTTGGGACAACTCTCTCTCCAGGGTAATTTGGATAGAGATAATTGTTTGTACTATTCCGGGCGTGCTCTTGTTGTTGCTGAATCCAGTGCCCATGCGATAGCTTCTAAAATATCCGGTAACTTTGCGTTTCAACATTTTAAGGATGTTCTTTCGTTTTGTCAAATTGCTATCATAACACAATCACCGAACTTCCACTTCTGAAGAAGAAATTCGCAATTAAGAATATCATTGTACTAAGTTACAAGATAAGCGGATGCCAGGCACAGAGCAGGCTGGCACAGGCTGGAAATTGTAAGATCGCAACACTGTCAACTGCCAACACCACGGCACCGCGCACCACCAAAAATTACGAGCTATAACTAAAAACGGTGCGACTGCCGCTATAGTGGAAATTTGATATCCCCAAACGAAAAGAATCAGACATGAGGATGGAAATCAACATAGAAGGATACCAAATAACCCCAATTTGGAGGATTTTCAGGTGATTGCATTGGCGGTGCTTCCTCGAAATGGCCTTTCCACAACAACGGAACAAGGCAAAGAAAATACATGGGCATCAGCGACCATGGCCTTTCTGGGCAAGAACTATGAGCTGGCCTTGGATTGGCTGCCCCATCTCCAGCCGCGGCACGACTTCGGCGTAGGAAAGCACTTCGAAGTTATGAGCTTTGGCTCTTGCCTCGAGGTAAGATCTCGTGTGAGCAAAGCGACCTGATTTCTGCAAGAGGAAGCCAGCATTGTTAGCACTGCCGGTGGCCAGGAGTTCTGTAGTGAACGCGAAGATACCCTTGGATTCAGCTAGTACTGCGGATACTGACTTGAACAAGTTCTCGAAGTCCCCCATGTAGACGAGGACATCGGCCGCAGCCACCAGCGAGACAGGTCCAATTTGGGCCAGCGCCTCGCTGACATCCTCGACCATCAAGCGGTCGTAAATCTGCCGAGCTTCAGCTTTTGCGACCATCTGGGCGCTCAGGTCCACTCCTACGAGGGTCGTCGCGAAGTCTCGAATGAGAGGCCCTAAGAGGCCGGTGCCGCACCCTGCATCGACGGCAATGGCCACATGGCCGCCTCTGCCCTTGAGCGCCTCTTCCACAGCCTGTGCTAGTGCTGCTGGTGCTGTGTAGCTCAAACCCTGTAAGCTTGTTTCAAACGTGTCTGCGTAGCTATCAAAGAGCGCGGAGACGTACTCTCGAGGCGCCGCTTTGGTTTCAGGGTCGCTCGCGAGTGCTGCCATGGCGTGATTGGCCAGCGCGTGCGAGGGCTCCACCGCCAGCACGTGACGATAGGCGTCCTCGGCGAGCTCAGCGCACGTCGTCATCTTTGAGCCACACACACCCGACTTGTCGTCATCCCTAAGGCGTTGCAAGACTGACCCGAGCGCGTAGTTTAGAGACACAAATGCTGCCTCGTCAAAGCTTCCGTTATCGCGCGCTGCGAGGTAGCCCGCAGCGGCAGCAGCGTAGTGACCGTTGGCATGATGAATGCTCGCGAGGTTGGATTGAGCCTCGTAGTGGCGTGAATCGAGACCGATCGCGCGCTGGTATTCACTGGTAGCGCCATCTAAATCCTTGGTGTCCTGTAAGAGCACTCCAAGGTTGAAATGAGCGTCTGCATGCAAAGGATTGAAGTCAATTGCCTCGCGGTAGGCAGACAACGCCTCCGTCGGTCGGCCTAAATCGTTGAGGACACTGCCCAAGTTGCAAGCAGCATCGGCAGCCAGCTCTGAGGCCCGACCATCGCCGTCAATAACCAAGCGATAAAGGCGAGCAGCGTTTAAAAGGTCTGACTCACTGGAGGCGCGTTGATACTCTTCGTTCGCTGCGTCAAAGGACGGAGTGGAGGTGTAAGCCAACACGTCCGATATCGTCCCCGCGGCCAGCAAACCAATGAAACAAGATAGTTGCATAATGTCCCAACTTGAATCGTAACCCAGTCAACTGCTCTAAAGGGACTGCCACTGCGTGAGAGCTGAAGTTGAACTTGAGTTGCTTCCCTAATTTTTACCTCACAGAATGTTTGCACCGAGCGCTTTTGTGCAAATAAACAACTGGATAATAATTTATTTGTTCTTCTTTTTTTTTGCTCTGCGGTAGCACGAACCCCACAAGTGTAGCCCCTTACTGGTCTACTGGTAGCTCGAAATGCACGAAGTGCCACAGAGCTGAACCGTCCAGTACTTAATCCAGCGATTACGATGTCAACAACACGAGCCAACACAAAGAATATTTTAATGTATAAACGACGATGTATGTAATCCTAGCTAGTGTGTACAGTAGGCTATCTCGTTACTGCGTCTGCTTTAGCTCACTCTAGCTCATGCTATTAATTAGCCACTAGTAGAAAGCTTTTTAGTTAGTGTGCTGCGATTATTCTACTTCCTACATTCCTACAGTACTGTTACAATACTTACGAACGTAGTAAGAGCTCTGCTGAACTGCTGAACGACTAAATACCAATCATGATTGGCTGCTTTTTGGTTCTTGGTCGCTTGTGTTGTACTCTCTGACAAACGAATCTTTCAGCACGGTTTGTAATCATGTAATCATACCTACCTACTAGCTAGGCCTTATACCCGCCACAAGCAAAACAACGATAGCAAGTAGCTTGCTAGGTTGGCCTCCGCTGCCGCAATCGTTCGTATAGACGCATCTAGCAGGAGCAAGACTGCACTTTCATCTACTTTGAACGGATATAGCCTTGTTCAGACCACTGCAGCAGTCCACAAATGGAGTGCATTGGGTTTTCGTGCTGGTGAGTTCCTTGTATAGCTGCCACGAGTAAACATGAATTAATTCGTTGCATGGACTCACTCGCTCTATCCGTAGTCTTCCAGGCCCTGCGGCCATCGCTCGTGCACAAATGGCGGCAGATGACATGACAAGGTACGACAAGCAAAGTGCAGTTGGCATAGCCTTTTGCAACTGCCAACAATTTATCGGCGAGTGCCTCTCAAGACAAGATGCACGTTTTACAATGAAATCCATGTGCTCCTGTCTTCTTATTTACAGCACGCCCGAAGAAGAATATTATTTTCGAAGGGGCAACGAGGCTCAAGACAAAGGCAACTGGAAAGAAGCTGTCGATTATTTCACCAAGGCGGTGGAAACAAATGACCGCAATGCCAACAACCTTTACCACCTCGCTTACTGCCTTCAAGAGGTGTGGTGGGGGTTGCCTTATCTTCTGCTTCAAGTGCCAGTTGACAGTTCGATCGTTTATGAAAGAGCTTCTTGTGACAGATTTTTGTTCGTTTCGTTGCTTTTCTGCAGGCTGCGCCAGAGTCTGGAGGAGATGAGTCGAACCACCAAGCCAAACTTTATTATCGTAAGGTGCTTGCCATCGATCCGTTACATCACGAGGCCTGGTACAACCTCGGCTACGTGCAAGAAGAGCTGGAGGAGTTCTCGGCGGCCATTGTCAGTTTCAACAAAGCGCTTGAGGTGATGTTCATGCTCTGATTTCTCCTTTTCATGTCTCTAGCGCTTTTTTTGAACTCTTTCCTGTAAAGTTTATGCATACTATACATTCCCTTCGTGCCCAAGGAATCTTTTCGACGTAATTTGACATCCTTAATTTTTGCTGCTCTCTTACTGTCAAGCTGTAACACCCGTAGAACTTGCCATTTGTTCCACACAACGTTTGTCTGTTCACGTAGCCTCGACGCTCCCCCTTGAGAAAAAAAAGTATATACATATCTTCCCGTTCGATGTGAGGTAGATTTCCAGCCCAATCGTTTGATCCTGTCACTAGATTGACCAAACTTGTGCAATTACTTCGCCCTCAGGTGTCACCCAAGGACAAAGATGCGCTCGTCAACCTTGGCAATTGCCACATGAGCCTCAACAACTTCGAGAAGAGTGTGGCCGCCTACCACGATGCGCTTGCTCTCGACCCTTCCTGCGTCATGTCGCACTATAACTTAGCGTCCGCCCACCACGCGGCCGCCACCACCACCACCGACGAAGCCACCGCCAGTGAGCACTACACCGCAGCGAAGAACGAGTTCTTGGAAGCGATTCGTTTGAACGGCGACTACGCCGACGCGTACTTCAACCTGGGGATCTGCCACCAAGACGAGCAGGCCTACGACCAGGCCCGAGCCATGTACGCCAAGGCCCTCGAGTTGCAGCCAGGCATGTCCGAAGCCATCGAAGCCCTCAACGAGCTCAACAAATCCACCGGCCACAGCTGATAACTGGGGCGCTAGTGATCCTTGCGCGTGCGTTGACCTCAACCGCGGTTTGCTTTTTGAAATTCATTTCCTAAGTGGGCGTCAGGGCGCATTCGTTCAGCGTTGAGAATGCTGATGTGTGCTTTTGGGTGTACTTCCTTCCTTTTGGGTTACAATGAAGTGTAGTGGTCCTCGTAGACTCTCATAGACGACCGGTGGAACTCCATTTGAGATATTAATCATTACGCATGGCGATGGCCATAGGATTCCGGAGTTGGAGGACTGGAAGACTGAACACTGGAAGGAGTTCAGGGTCGGGCAATAGCAATAGGGCAGTCAGTCGTCAATTAGAGATAGCCAGTTATCCAATTAATCTATCTTACTTGTAGTTACGGCTACGGCTTTAAGAAAGATCATCCCGGAACCGATAGCTAAGTCGTAAGTTCTGTTCGTTTTGGATAGTGAAATGAGGGGCCATTAAGCCATGGGCCTAAAGCCATGAGGAAGCGAAGTAAAATCTTTTTAATAAACGAGAGTCCGAGAGGCGGTAGTTCCGTAGACCGTAATTGGTAGTCGAAGTTTATGCAGTGGCCGATCGCCCATGACCCATGATAGCACCGTATAACTGAGGGCATTTGCAAGACAAAAGGTCTAAGGAAACCATGATACATGATACGCACAAAGGCGATGTGCAAATCAGCCAGTTGGGTATTCGCCTCGCAGTCGGGCGCTCATCACTACAAGGAAGTGCACAAGTATGTCATTTCGATATTCGATTTTTTTCCTCGACTCGGCTGACAAGCTTCTCCAAGGCCCTTCCTCCAAAACCTTGCTCCCCGTCACAAGAGGTGGCTAATGGGATCTGTAAGCACAGCCAGCGCCTCTCTTGCTGAGGTACCTGCTGGGCGTTGTTCCCTTCGACGGGAATGTGCCAATGGACCGATGCCTTCCGCACCTCTCTCTGCGCTTCACTCGAGTACTTGGGCAAAGGATTAATGTCCACCACCAAAGGTGCGTCTCGGTCTTGGGGCACGAATTCGAACCGTCGCAAATGGTTGGTTTGCCAGCGGAAATAAGTCTTCGGGTCCTCCAGCATCCATGCGCGGTGGTCTCGCGCGTGATCGTTGGTGACTACCGCCACTCTCGGATCATTGTCGCTAACCACCGTCAAATACATCCAATAGATGTCGTCCTCAGTCCACCGGTGCTGGGGCGCGTACAATATCCCCTCCTCTTCCCAGGCCTGCCTGAGTGCCTTGTCAGTTGACGTCACCGCCTTGTAGTTGGACCCGGTGCTCCGGGCCACGTCCGAGCCCGCAATGTGGTTCGGAATGGTGGTGCTCGACAAATACTTGCGCGGAAGCACAATCAGCGGCAAGTGCCCTTCTTCTCTCAGTACCCGAACGACCTCGGCAATCTAAATCCAAGAAGGTTGCGCAAAATTTAGTATTCGTAGTAAATGTGCGCTAATGAAAAGGTGCCATAATAGAGAGAGAATACTGGGCACCCTACCTGTTCGAAGGAGAAGGCTCCCTGGACGTGATTTTGACCTTGGTAAGCTACGTTAGCTCCGTCGATCGCAGCCGTAAACCGGAGGCCTTTGCGCGTTTTCAGCCACAGCGCAAACTCCGCGAGGTCGTGGCGCTCATTTGGGGTCACTTCTCCGCCTCTGCGGTTGCCAGTGTTTCGCATCAATTGCTTTCGCATTTGCCGCTTCTCCGAGCTCTCTAGCCCAATCAGGCGAGCCCCGCCTCCACACACCGAACATGTGCCGTCATGCCCCAAGGACACTGGCCTACACTTCAACTGACCTTCAGTGGTTGCACCTGGTGATGGCATGAACCATGAAAGAAGACTAGCGCCAATGCTTCCCTCTTTCTTCGAGGTAAACTCGTCAACCACCCGCTGTATTTCGAGGGCAGTGGCTGGCGTGATGGCGCGGCCGAAGCATCGTGAGAACACCTCATCGACAGCCGCCCACTGGAGCGCATGGTCATCAACATCACAAGCAAGCACTGCTTTCACCAGTTGCACAGCGAGGGCATCGGTAGGAGCCACGTGCTCTTGCTCCATGCGCAACATCAGACGAATCGCCACAGCAGGTGCAGTCTCGGCGAAGGCACTTATAAGTGGAGCAAAACTCCGAAGCCGCGGCTGCACACCAGTGGCAACCATATTGTCTAATACACGCAGCGCGGCAGCCGTGTCACCAGAAGATGCTTCTGCGCGCAGAAGGCTCGCGAAGGAGGCTTCGTTCGGTGTTACCTTTGCTGCGGTCATGTCAGCATAGGCTGCACGCACGACTTCAGGTTTACCACTCGCATAAGAGAGCACTTCGTTCCATACATTCCGGTGGTGTGGCCCTGTATTGCGAAATGCAACGTAGAGACGCATAGCTTCTTCCGCTGGTGCTCTACGCAGGGCCCGCATTGTCTCCCGAGTACTTTTACGTGTCTTTTTGGCGTCTACATGACTCATTAGGCGGCTACAGATACGCGATGTGTGGATTGGGAGACTAGTTACCTCAAGAGAAGAACGTAATTGACGCCAAAGAATCATTGATCCCAGTGCTTCAGACTAGTCTAGATATCGTAAAGGTTATTGCTATAGACGTGCTGATAAAAGGCTAGCTCTAAAGCTAGCTCTGAAAGTATATTTCTAACGAAGAGAAGTAGAACTAGCCTTGAGTTTAGTTAACATTTTCCGCGAAAGTGGTTCGAAATGTATTTCTAACGCATTAGAAAAACTTGAACATGCGTAGTCTCATTTTAGCTATGGTTCTCTGTAGGCATGAAATACTGTCAAATGGAAAGGAAGCTCCGTGACATGGTCTACATTTTTTGTTTTGAATTATCAGCGAAATTTAGCGATCTGTAAAAGTACAACAGCAACAACAAAGAAATAGCGCTGAGATTCCCCTGTAATTCAAACAACCAACGGATCATGAAGTCAAATTCCCATGAAGAAGAGAGTTGGAGAATTTGTTGCCTTTACAAACTCAAAATAGAGGCTCTAGCTCACTCGACTCTACGATAAAGACCTTGTGTGTAGCCATAGTCTCGTGCGTTTCTTTTCCTTTATTCAACCATGACGAAGGAAGTCGAAAGTGTAGTCCCTAACCCCGATGCCTCAAGCCCGAAGAAGGAGGGCAAGAAGAAAGACGAAAAAGAAAAGGAACCCGAGGAGATGAGCCCCGAGGATAAATTGTTGTTAGAAGGCCTAGAATTGGCAGTCACGCGCACAAAAGATGCTGACCCAGGCATTGTCTCCACGGCGCTCGAACATTTGGCTACGGAAATCAAGAATGCCACGGCGTCAATGACCTCGGTGCCCAAACCGCTCAAGTTTTTGAGGCCACACTACGGCGACCTCAAAGTGAGAAAACCACAAAGAATAAGCATTCGAGGCAATTCTTTTCCTTCAAATACTGCGTTCAAACGCGAAACTAATCAGCCCTATGCATAGCTCAGCTTGCTTTTAAACCTTGCTATTCACTTATCGCCTGGACCATCGCGCTTGTTTTGGGGCGGCACGCTAAATTTGCATCTCTCATGTTTGTATTTTGTGCGTATTCTGCAGTCGGTCTTCGCATCAATGGCTGCAACTCCACAAAAGGCCCATCTAGCTGACATTCTCTCGGTCCTTGCTATGACCATGGGCGCTCCGGGCGAGCGAGAAAGCCTCAAATTTAAACTGAGCGGAAACACTGCAGACCTCGCCTCCTGGGGTGGCGAGTACGTGCGGGCCCTGACGGGAGAAGTTAGCCAGGAGTACAACAGCCGAGCTGTGTCGGATACTGGAGTGGAAACAATGAGCAACGATGACCTGCTATCGCTGGTGCGCGAAATTTTGCCGTTTCACCTTTCAAACAAGGGCGAAGCTGAGGCGGTTGACCTCCTGGTGGAAGTGCAACAGCTGACCCTCTTGACGGAATCCACCACCAAAGTCGACGAAAACAATTATGCTCAGGTGTGCCTCTACCTTCTCCGATCCGCCGATTTCATGGCCGATCCTGAGGATTTGGCCGAGATTTTAAACACGGCCTACAAGCTGTACTCGGTGCACGGCTCACCGGTCGATGCTTTGCGGGTGGCCGTGCGCATGAACGACGGGGAGCGGGTCGCTGCGACCATGAGAGGGTGCCAAGACCTCACCGTGAAGCAACAGTGCGCCTTCATTCTAGCCCGGCACCGGTTTTGGTACGACGACGAAGACGAGGAGCTGAACGCTTTGTGCGGCAACTCGAAGCTATCGGAGTGCTTCCTGAACCTCGCGCGTGACGTCGATGTGCTGGAGCCAAAGACCCCTGAAGACATCTACAAGAGCCACCTCGCTGAGACGGCTGCTTTCGTGCGAAACAGGCGAGACGCAGCCAAGACGGTGGACAGCGCCTCGACGAACTTGGCGAACACCTTGGTGAACGCGTTTGTGAACGCGGGCTTCGGGAAGGACAAGCTGATGACGCCAGACGATACCCAGTGGCTCTACAAGAACAAGGAGCACGGCATGCTGAGCGCTGCTGCGTCCTTAGGCATGATATACCTGTGGGACATGGAAGAAGGCCTCGCTGCGATTGACAAGTATTTGTACACTAAGGAAGAGCACATTAAAGCAGGGGCCGTCCTCGCCATTGGCGTGCTTGGGAGTGGCATTCGCACCGAGTTCGACCAACCTATCGCGCTCCTGCCGGACCACCTCGACGATCCGAGCTCCCTGGTCAAGGGGACTGCATGTGCGGCGTTCGGGATTGCTTATGCAGGCAGTAGCCGAGAGGACGTGATGGAGTATTTGCTTCCAGTGATTCATGAAGAAGGTGCAGACATGAACCGAGTCGCGCTGGCAGCGCTGTCGCTGGGTCACGTGTTTGTGGGGAGCTGCAACGAAGAAGTGGGCAGTGCCCTGGTGCAACGGCTGATGGAAGCGTCCGACGAAGAGCTCAACCACTCGATGGCGCGCTTCCTGGCCCTGGGCCTCGGCCTCTTGTTCTTCGGCAAGCTGGAGCGCGCCGATGGCATGATCGAGGCGGTGAAGACCGTGGAGCACAAGATGGGCAAGTACGCGGCCGTGGTGCTGGAGTCGTGCGCCTACGCAGCCAGTGGCAATGTGCTCAAGATTCAGCAAATGCTCGGGGTGTGCGCGGAGCATTTGAGCGAGGGAGCCGAGCACCAGGCCGCAGCGGTGCTTGGGATCGCGATGGTAGCCATGGGGGAGGACGTGGGGAGTGAAATGGCGCTGCGATCCATGGACCACCTCCTCCACTACTGCGAATTGCCCATCAAGCGGGCAGTGCCGCTAGCCCTGGCGCTCTTGAACGTGAGCAACCCCGACTACGCCTTCGTGGACCAAATGAGCCGCCTCTCCCACGATTCTGATCCGGAAGTGGCTCAAGCTGCCATCTTAGGCCTCGGGGTTTTGGGAGCGGGGAGCAACAATTCACGCGTGGCCGGCCTCTTGCGCACCCTGGCCGAGCAGTCCCGAGACCGGAACCACACCTTCGTGGTGCGCATTGCCCAGGGCTTATTACACATGGGGAAAGGTTTGATGGGCCTGAACCCTTTCCATAGCGACCGGTTGCTTTTGAGCGGCGTGGGCATGGCTGGGCTGTTGACAGTGCTGCACGCGGCCTTGGACCTCAACAACACCATTTTGGACAAGGCCCACTACCTCCTGTACTACCTCGCTGGCTCCATGAACCCTCGGATGGTGATGACGCTGGCTGAGACGAGCCTCGAGCCACTGCCAGTGACCGTGCGAGTCGGGAAAGCAGTGGAGGCCGTTGGCCAGGCAGGGCGCCCCAAGGGCATCTCGGGCTTCCAAACCCACACCTCACCGGTTCCCTTGGCAGTGCCAGATCGCGCTGAGCTTGCTGGCGACGAGTATCTCCTGACGAGCAAACACCTCGAAGGCATCGTTATCTTGAAAAAGAATCCTGACTTCAAAGAGGAAGAGGCGTAAGGGCGCCCTCATTTCTTCGAACTTCCTGTGTTCCGTGTTCGGACGGCCGATAGATGAGTTTAGCACCACAACGCGAAATGACAGCAACCTCAACAACCACGTGAAAGAGTAAAGAGAAGGGTCACCGGCATTGGCCAAGAAGTGTGCTTTTATATCTGCTACTTTTAT
>Ga0307982_1004213_pt1 | contig 11383 bp, 5 predicted proteins | sample OrgLakmetagen989_FD_201847 | JGI IMG/M metagenome (GOLD analysis project Ga0307982, IMG submission 201847) | Saline water microbial communities from Organic Lake, Antarctica - #989 | ecosystem: Environmental > Aquatic > Non-marine Saline and Alkaline > Saline | place: Antarctica: Organic Lake... | reverse complement strand
CGCCACGATCAACGTAGTTCGTAGTTGATTTCAGTGACGTGACAAGGTGTCAGAACATGGTTGATGTCAGTGACGTGACAACGTGTCAGAACAAGCACGCAAGGGTTTTTTGTGTCTGTGATGTGACGGACGGACGGACGGACAAAATCCTTGGTAGGCACTTTTTGGTCGTGGCGACATAAGACATCAAACTACGTTGATCTATTTGACCTGTTCTTGAAAGTTTTTCCAACACCCTGTAGTTGTATCAAAATGCCAAGGAAAAATGCGTGGTTTTACCAAAATTTGGTTCAAGCCATGGCGCAATCAAACACAGGACCAAAATTAAGTCGCCAAAGCGACCTGGCGCCTTGAACCGCCACTTTTTTCACTTCTAAGGTGCGTTCGCGCGCCGGCGCGATAATGCCAGCTTGTGCGCATCTCTTATGCTCTCTATGTGGCCCCGGAATGCGACGACTTTCGCTTTTATGACTTTTGAGTTCGCGCGCGTTTGCGACCTGTCTTGAAGATGCCACAGCAACAGAATCTTTTTGCTGCCCACGCATGCACTCCTTCACACCGATATGACTGTGTCCCAACGCGGTCGAATTCGGCGAGGAGACTGATGTCCTAGACGCACCTCCGGTTTATATCTTTGGGGTTTAAATTATGCATTATTCCTGCTGTGAACCCCTGGAAGAGCAATTATCCACGGATCTCGAATAAGTTTAACTTTTCTCTCCTTCGCCATGCCCTCTTCAAAATTTTCAGCTGCGTCAGGCCTTGAAGATCTAGCCATGAGTATGGAGCCTTCGTCGGAAATGGCTATCGACGAAGCCTTGGAACCTTATTGCATCTGCAAGGATATTGGCGGCAATGGCTTCATGATCGAATGCCAAGTCGGCACCGGGTAAGTAACTCTGCACTGCCTATTTCCTACGCCTTGTTGTTCCTTTGCGAGTGCTTGCACTTCCGCACCACGTTGAATTTCTGTTATGTGTGCCTTTTGTTTCCAGCGGCTGCAATGGATGGTTCCACCCCGTGTGCTGCGGCCTCGAGCTCACCGACGAGGTAGTAGCGAACATCACCGACTACAATTTTACGTGCTCCCTGTGCTTGAGCGCAGCAGCGGCGCCCAAGAAGTCTGGCCGTGTGCGCACCCCCAAGAAGCGTGAAGAAGCGCCGCAGACGCTCGCGGCGGCAGGGGACGCGCTGGCACCGAAAGGCAAAGCTGCCAGCGGCGGCGGCGGCAGCGGTGGGAAAAGTGGGAGCAACAAGAAGAAAGCTGCCCCCCAAAACGAGGCGGCAAACAGCGGTGGCGGTGGCAAGAAGGCCAAAGTAGGTGCAGGCAAGAATGCAACCGGTGCAGCGGCCTCCCCAACGCCGTATTCCTCGTCCTCCTCGACAGCTCTGTCTTCAACGCGGGACGGCCGAGGCACTTCTTCCCAGCAAGTCTCGGTGTTTGCTGACGAAGCGGCCATCATCGCCGCGCTGCGGCCCGACCGCTCGGCTTCTGCGCTGGGCGAAGGCGAGTACGTGGAAGAGTCCATCATGGTGGTGGAAAAGTTTCTGGGCCGCAAGAACGCAGCGCCACCCGATCCAGAAGCCGCTGAGGACGAGGTGGGAATCGACGCGAGTAACAGCACCACTCCTGCTGCGACTGCTACCGCAGGGATCACAGGAGGAGGTGTAGGAGCCGCAGCTGCTGCTGCTGCGCCACCCGTGGAGTGGTACCTGGTGAAATGGCGCGGCCTGTCGTACTTGCACTTGTCCTGGGAAGTGGCTGCAGACATTGAGGCGGTGGACTTGGCGGGGCGGGCCAAACTCCGCCGCTGGCTCGCCACCAACCCCCCTTTGTTCGACGAAACCACGCCCGAGGGCACCGCCGAGCTGGCGGCGATGGAGTTTTTCGAGCCGGAAGCCATCGAGTGCCAGGTGGTGCTGGCCTGCGACCACGACGACCCTCTGCACGCGCGGAGCCTGGGCCGGCCCAAGTACTACCGGGCAGTGACATCTTCTTCTTCTAAGGGGGGCAAGAGCGGCCGGGGCAGCAAAGGGCGGAGCGGGGCTGCCGCTGCTGCTGCATCAACTATGGCAACAAGCAGCAGCAGCAGCAGCGGTGGAAGTGGCGTTGCGGGTGATGAAAACCCCGATGCGTGGTGGGACGAAAACGACGCCGAAGACGAAGTCAAGTACTTGGTGAAGTGGCGGGGCTTGCCGTTCGAAGCCGCGACTTGGGAGGACTGGGGCCTGATCAAGCCCGACGCCCACGCCCAAGTGAAGCGCTTCTGGGCCAAAGAAAGGCGACCCCCGAACCGCGAATTGGAGCGGAGGCCCATGCCCCCCGAAATCAAGCTGTACAAGCGCCTGCACGAGTCCCCCCTGTTTGGCCTCATGTTCGGGGAAGAAAGCAGTGCGACCTCTCAAAAGAAGCCTTCGTCTTCATCTTCGCCGCCGCCGTCAGAAGCAGCTAGTGATGCCATCGTTACCGCTGCAGCAGCTGGCGTTGCAACGGCCTCCGAGGTTGGCACTACTGACGGCACCAATGCTGTGGATTCTTCTGCAGTGGGCACGGCGGATGGCCTGGCAGCTGCACCAACAACAACCACAACTCCTCCTTCTGACGAGCGCGCCTTGGTGGAGGTTGCAGCAGCACCCTCAACAGCTGCTGCTGACGTCACAGGTGCTGCAGAATGTTTCGAGCCCACGGTGATGGAAGTGGAAGGCGCACTTGCTGCGGACGCAAACAACAACAACAACGGCGCAGCAGCAAGTGCAGCATCAGGTGCAACAGCACCAGGAGGATGCGAAGGCGAAGCCATGCAAGAAGACCTGAGCGGTGCCACGACCACCGTGGTGGCGGCCGAAGAGAAGGCGCCGGTGGACGACGACACGGCGGCGGCCGGCTTGAGGCTCCGCGAATACCAGCTGGAAGGCGTGAACTGGCTGGTGTGGAACTGGTACAACAGCCGCCCGTCGATTCTCGCAGACGAGATGTAAGAATCATTGGGAAGAATGAGTGCCTTATGAACTACACCCTTGCTTGCCTTCATTTGCTCACATTGTCTTTATAATGGATAAGCGTGGACTCATTTCTCCTCTATCCTTTGTTTTTGTTCGTCGTGGACACGTGCGTGTTTTTGTGCCCCTACACTTCGCGTTTACTACTGCTGTGTACAGGGGCTTGGGCAAAACCATTCAAACCATTGGCTTCTTTCAGCGGCTGCGGCACATGCAAGAAACCCGGCTGCGGGGGCCTTTCTTAGTGGTGGCGCCCCTGTCGCTGGTCTACCAGTGGCAGAACGAAGCCGCCGTGTGGGCCCCCGAGCTCAACGTGGTGGTCTACCACGGGTCGCAAGAGTCCCGGGAGCTGATTCAAGAGCACGAGTTCTGGTACCGCGCGCCGCACGTGGCTGCGGACGAAGCGGCAGCGTTGCGCAAAGAGCACGTGGTGAAGTTTGACCTGATGGTGACCACCTTTGAAGTGGCCATCAAGGACATGTCGTTGCTGTCCAAAGTGCCGTGGCGCGTCCTGGTGGTAGACGAAGCCCACCGGCTCAAAAACCCCGAAGCACGGCTCTTTCAGCAGCTCCAGCAGCTGCAGCGCGACCACTGCGTGCTGTTGACGGGCACCCCGCTGCAGAACAAAACCGAAGAATTGTGGGGCTTGCTGCACTTTGCGAGCCCCGAGAAGTTTCCCCGTTTGGACTTGTTCGTGCAGCGGTTTGGGGACCTCAAAGATTCTTCTCAGGTCGCTCAGTTGCACGGTCTCCTCAAGCCGTTCCTGTTGCGGCGGGTGAAAGAAGACGTGGAGAAAAGCTTGCCACCGAAGGAGGAAACCATCATTGAAGTGAGCTTGACGGCGGTGCAGAAGCAGTTTTACCGGGCCATTTACGAGCACAACACCGAGAGCTTGTTCAAGGATGTGAAAGCTTCCAGCGCGCCGAGCTTGATGAACGTGATGATGGAGCTCCGCAAGTGCTGCAACCACCCCTATTTGAACCGGGGCGTAGAGCAGCTTATCGTGGAGCAAATTCCGCCCCAGAAACAAACCCGCACCAATTTGCACCTGCAAATGGTGAATTCCAGCGGGAAAATGCTCTTGTTGGACAAGCTGTTGCCGCGCCTGCACGAGCAGGGGCATAAAGTGCTGCTTTTTAGCCAAATGGTGCGCGTGTTGGACTTGTTGGAAGACTTCGTGCGGCACCAGGGCTACTTGTACGAGCGGCTCGACGGCGGCACCCGGAGCGGCGACCGTGCACAGGCCGTCGCCCGGTTCAACCGCCCCAGTTGCAAGCGATTCTTAATGCTTTTGTCGACCCGTGCGGGGGGGCTCGGCCTGAACTTGACGTCGGCCGACACGGTGATCATTTTCGACAGCGACTGGAACCCCCACAACGACATTCAGGCCCAGGCGCGCGCCCACCGGATCGGCCAAACCCGGGCGGTGATGGTGTACCGCCTCATCACCGCCCGGACTTACGAAATGCACATGTTCCACAAGGCGAGCATGAAGCTCGGGCTCGACAAGGCCGTGCTGGCCCACGCGCGCAACGAGAAGGAGCTCGAAGACCAGGAAGCTTTGGGTGGCGGCGCGCGTGGCCGCGGCGGCGTGGGTGGGGGCAGTGGGATGGAGCTCCAGGCCAAAGAAATTGACGAGCTGCTAAAGCGCGGCGCCTATAACGTGTTCCGAGAGGACGACGCCGAAGTGAAGGCCTTCGTAGAAGCAGATATTGACTCAATCTTGGCACGGAGCGTGAAGAAAATCACCTACGGCGGCGGGGACCAAAGCGCGGCGGCCGGTGGGTCTAACAACGGCGGCTCCTTCAGCAAAGCGTCCTTTGTGGGCACGGCCAATGACGGGGACATCGACCTCGACGACCCAGACTTCTGGAAGAAAGCGGTAGGGCTCAATCAGCCAGCTGGCTTCGTGGACGACCCGTCGCAAATCAGCGCTGCTGCAGCGGCCGCCGAAGAAGCCGCGGCGGCTGAGAATTCCTCTTCGGTGAAGACTTCCAAGCGCATCAAGAAGGGCAAAGAAATGGCAGCAGCCGAAGGCAAGGACGGCGAGGATAACGCCGCGCCTGTCGCGCTTACCGCATCCGAGGAAGCCGCCAAGGCCCTTGTGGCTGCCGCTGCGGCGGACATGCAAGAACCGGAAGTGAAGCCACCTACGCCGGAGCCCACCGAAGCAGAGGGCGGCGCTGGTGACGGTGGTGCCGGTGGGGGCGCTGAAGGCCCCGAAGGAGGGCAGTCTTTGAGCTCTGGCAGTGGCGAAGGCGGCGGGGATACCGCAGGCGGCGGCGACACCAATAACAAGGTTGGCAGCAGCAGCAGCAGCAGCGGTGGCAGCGGTGGTGTCATGAGCGCAAGCAGCCGCAATCGCAAGCCACCAGGCACTGGAGTAGGGGCGGCTGCTGGGGCTGCTGCTGCGGCAGCGAAGTCCTCCTCAGTGGGGCGGCTCACTCGCTTCAAACCTCCACCCAAGCCCCCCAAAGACTGGGGCCCGCACAACCGCGACCGCCTGATCCGCGCCTTGATGCTCTTTGGGTTTGGGCGCTGGGACCGCTTGCGGCGGGAGTCGGGCGCTGCGGCCCGCTTGTTGGGCGACGTGGAGAACTTGAGCCGCGCTTACGTGCACGTGTGTGGGTTGGCTGCCGCGGAAGCGTGGGCCACCGACGGCGACGACGCTGCAGGGTCCGGTGCCACCGCTGCTGCTGGCAGTGACCACAAGCAGCGCACTGGGCCTGGAAACAGCAGCAGCAGCGGCGGCGGGGGCTCCGGCGGCGGCGGCAGCGGTGGGGCCCGCGAGGGGGCGGGCAGCAAAAAGCGCGGACGAGGGCCGGGGCAAGCGACGAGTGGCAGTGCCAGCGGTGACAAAGCAGTAGCGTTGAAGAAAGTGAACATTAGCCCGGCGCCTGCTTTGGACCCTTCCGTGGTCGGAAGTGGTGCTGGGGCGTTGACCCCCGCCGGGACTACAGCATCAGGACTCAACAATGAGGGCAGCGGCAATGGCAGCAGTGGTGGTGCGCTATTAGCGCCCAAGCCGAGCCCTGAGACGGCATTGGCCACGGGAGGCCTCTTGCCGCCCTTTAACCTTCCAGCAATGTGGCCGCAAGCCGCTGATCCTACCAACACCAACACCACCACCAGCGGGAGCGCAGCTCATCTTTTGCCGTCGCCAACGCCTTCTCTTTCGTCCGTGCCGCTTCAGCTAATTACTTCATCACCGGGTGGTGCGTTACCTAGCTCTGGCGGCATCGGCAGCAGCAACAGTGGCAGCACTATCACCGGCAATGCCTTTGGCAGTGGCAGTGGGGTCAGCGCTGAACCTTTCCTGGTGCACTCTATCCCTACGGCCGCGGAAACGGCGGCGGCAGAAGTCGCTACGGCAGCAGAGAAGGCAGCTTCCGAAGCAGCAGCCAAGGCAGAAGCCGAGGTGCAGGCCGCCGCCGCTGCTGCAGAAAACGACCGAGTGAGCTTGGCACGGGCGCGGTGTTGCCTCACGGTAGCGTTAGCGCGAGAGCCGTCGCCGTGGGTGCGCGAATGCATGACCACGGCTCTGGCGCTGGAAGAGATGAAGTCCATGTGGGGCAAAAACCCGCGCGAGGAAATTGGCAGCCCGCCGTTGGGCTCCACCCCTGCTGAGGCCCTCGTAAGCTTAAGCAAGCTCAGAGCTCAAAGCAGCAGCAGCAGCTCTACCACCACCGCCACCACCGCCACCAGTAGTGCCACTAGCAGTACCATGTGCAGTACCAGCGGGAGTGGTGCCAACGCCACAGCTAGCAGTGCCAGCGGCAGCACCAGTGCGATTACCGTGGCCGGCGCTAGCAGTAGTGGTGGTAGTGGCGGCAGCAGCAACAGCGGCAGCAGCGGCAGCGGTGGTATGAGTGATGGCAGCAGCAGCAGTATGGAGGTCGAGAAATGGGCGCCGCCGCTGCCTGCCACCACTCCTGCGCCACAGCCGTTGATGTCCGCACCCTCCGCCGAGCTTTCCTTGACCACCACTACGAGCGGAACTGTTGGCAGCAGTGCCATAACGGCCATTACGCCAGCAGCGCCTTCTTCTTCATCATCTACTTCGCTTTTGCCGTCACCTCCTGTTGCCCTCGGCCCAACGCTCAAGGTTAGTCGGAAATGCAATGGAAAACAAAACAGAGTGCAGTCGTGCATTGTAGTACACCTCTTTCTCCTTGAGCATGCGGCCTCATCACTTTTCAACAGTATCTTTTTCGTTGCAATGATTTCAAGTCCGCTTGTACCTCTTCTTCCGCTCCTCTCCATATTTCCAGGTGCACGTGCCGCCCATTTTAGCGGACCCGAAGTTTCTGCTCAAGCTGCGCGCGGGGGGCGCCCGTAAAGCCCTAGCGCGGCTAGAGTTGCTCACCAAATTGCACCAATTGGTCAGCGCAGGGAGGCGCGCCGCGTTTGTGTCGCTGGATGCGGAAGCGCGGGAAGTGCATGGCCTCGCGGCTGACGGCAGTTTAAAGGCGGGCGCTTACGAGGTGAGATAGGGAGGCAGGAAGGATGAAGAAATGTTACCCAGGAAGAAAGAAGGAATTGTACTCTCACTAAGTTTTTTTTTTGAATCATTTGCATGGTATTGAATTTTATCACACTTTTATGTTTTCCATTGACCTTTTGTGTGGTCTCATTCCTATATCATTTTCTTCGTTTGTGAATGGTGTCTATTTGCCTCTGCTGCAGAGCTACATCAACCCCGCTTACGCCGACGACGCGCACACCTTAAGGCGGCGGCGTGGGGGCGCTCTCCGGCACATCAACGCGCAGCGATCGGCCCTGGGCTTAGCCCTGGTGGAACCGCCGCTTCCCCCACCGTCGGTCGAACTGCGCCGTCGCCCGAACGGCCCTACAGGCCCCGAAGGGGCCGCCGCAAGTGGCACTGGGGCTGGTGCTGCCTCAGCCTCTAATAGCGGTCTCTCTGGTGATGGCAACGGTGGCAGCACTAGTCTCGGTGCGGTGACCGCTGCAGGCGCCTCTTCTTCTGCTTCTGATTTAGAGGCAGCCATGTCTGAATTGGAGGCAGCCAGCCACAAAGCACAGGGTGGCGGTGGAACCAGCGCAACTGACAATGCGGCCACGTCTGCTTCTTCAACCTCGCAAGCTAGTGCAGCAGGCCAAGCCGCACCTGGCAGCAGCAGCGGGGCACCTTCTGCGTCACCAGGCGGAGCACCACCAGGAGTATCAGCGGCAGCAGCGGCACCGCCAGTGCACGCAGGGCCTCGGAGTTCGTGGTATGGTTTGCCCGGCGTTGTCGGAGTCCCTTTTGCTCTAATCGCACCTCGCCTGGCGCCTACGGCAGCCCTCCTGCAGGAAGCAGCACCATCACCGCAAACGTCATCTCTACCTGCTTCTTCCTCGTTGTCGTCGTTTTCTACTGCTTTGGCGCATCGCCACTTCTCCCCGACTCGCCCGGCGTGGGCCGCCAAGCCAGCGCCGTGGTGGGACCTGGAAGCAGATGCGCACCTGTTGTTGGGGACCTGGCGCCATGGGTTCGGGAAGTACGACATGATGGTTGCGGACCCCGAGCTGTGCTTTGGGAAGAGATTGGACGAGTACTCGGTGCTGCACGCCCAGGCGACTGCTTTGCTGGCCCACTACGAGGCGGATGTTCTCGCAGCAGCAGAGACGAGCAAGAGTGAGAAGGGCACTGGAACGGCTGTAATTGCCGGTGCTGCTGCGGCAAAGCAAGGCATCAGCAGGAGCAAGACATCCTTTGCAGCCAGCCGTGGTTGCGTCTTGGATGAAGAAGAAATTGACCCCCTAACGGGGCAATTGACCGCGGTGAAAGTGTGCCAGTTGCCGGCGTGGCGACCTTCCCTGTACCGGGGGGTCTACGCGCAGCCGGGGTCCACCCGTTGGGTTGCGCAAGTGGGCGCCGACCCCCACCACAGCCGCTTCGTAGGCTACACTGGCTTGAGCCTCGGCACTTTTGCCACGGAAGCGGGTGCCGCCCGCGCCTACGACGCCTTTGTGCGGCAACACGTGCTCCAAGGAAGCCGCAGCAGCAGCAGTGGGAGCCCTTCCTCTTCGTTTTCGTCTGGTGCAAGTAGCCTCAATGGCAGTGCAGGGCTGTGCAACTTCAACGAAGACGGCACGCGCGCTGCCCCGCCACCGCCGCCAGAAACGTATGCCTTTCCAGCCGCGACCACTGGAGGTAGCAATGGTGGTGGAGGTGATGGAGATACTTCTGGCAGCAGCAGTGGTGACAGCGGAGGATTGGTAGCTATGTCAGCAGACGCCGCAGGCGACCGCGCCCTGCTTTCTGGCAGCGGCTTCGGGCGCAAGGACAAGGGTGGAGGCACTGGCAGCGGCAGTGGTAGCAGTGGTAGCAAGCCAGAAAAGGACGACGAGGACGATGACGACAAGCAACCACTGGCGCCTCCGCTGTTTTCAGCGGCCACTCGGGTGACGTCACCCACAGTGTTTGCGCTGGCGTGGCGGCGTCCCTCGCCGTACAGGGGGGTGCGAGCCAGTGGCTGCTTCTGGGAGGCGTCTTTTACACCCCCCGAAGGGAGTTTCTTCGGCCTGGCGTCGCTGGTGCACCTCCCAAGCGCCGCGGCTGGCCGAAGTGGCTTAGTGGGAGGAGGAGGAGCCAGCCAAGGGCGCAAGAGCGGCGGTGCTGTTGCTGGCATTGGTGCTGTCAAGGGCAGCAGCGATACCTCTTTTGGTGCAGCCGAAGGGGGAGCAGGTGTAGCTGTTGCTTCTGGTGCTGGTGGAGGTAACGGCCGCAGCGCCGACCAGCACAGCAGCAGCAATAGCACCGGCAGCGCGAGCAGCAGCGAGGTCGCTGGCAGCGCAGGCGCCGTCTTTCTGGGGGTCTTTCCCACGGAGCTGGAAGCAGCCCTGGCCCACGACCGCGCGGCGCGCGCACACCACGCAGCTGCGTGCTCGCTGGCCGCTGCAGGTGGCCCCGCGTCGCTGTTGCGCAAGAAGAAAACCGCCAAGCCTCGCCCGCCACTGCCGCCGCTGGCTGCGCCACCGTTGCCACCCCTGAACTTCGCCACTGCCGCCATGCTCGATGCTGAATTGGACCAGCTGGCCAAGGATTGCTCGGCTGAAGATGTGGGCGGAGAAGGCGCGCGAAGCCTCGAGGTGGAGTGGATAAAGGCGACGCCACCGCCCGAGGTAGTGAGCGACAGCAGCGGCACAAGTGAGCGCTTGCTGATGCCCCGCCCGCTGCCGCACCCCAGCCCAGGAGGCTCCGCACCAGTGCCACCTCCGGCAAACAGTGGTGCCGCAGGAGGAGGCAGCTCCAACAACGGCAAGAGCGATACTGAAACGATGGACATGAGCGAAGGCGCCGTCGCCGCAGCCGCGGCAGCCGCAGCCGAAGCAGCTGCTGCCGCGGTGTCAACCCCTAATGTGATTGCGCTCACGCAGGCGGCTCGAGCTGCCCAAGCAGCAGCAGCGCTAGCGGCCAAGGACAAAGCGGGTGCAGCCGCTGCGGAGGCGGTGGTAGCGGCGGCGGCTGAAGCCAGGGCGGCTGCTGCGGCGGCACCTTACTTGGCTGTGGACGACTTGGCGATGCCCGACCCTCGGTCGCTGAACCGCTTGCTGGCGTGGCTCACGGTGGACCCAGCGGCCCGCATGCCCATGGAGGCCGTGCACGCCGTCAGAGCTGCGGAAGCTGCCGCAGCCGATGCTCGTCTTGGCGTGAAGCCAGCGCGATCGATGCCCTCGAGAAGCCCGTTTGCTACGCTGAGGCATCCTCAGGCGCCTACTTCTTCTTCTCTTTCGACTGTCTCTGATGCGCATACAATGGACCTCGAAGAGAAGAAGCCCTTGGCATTGGCGGCTGCTCCAATGGGAGGTCGAGACGATGACCAGGGCAGCAACCTTGAGAGCAGCAGCGGCTACGCTGCTAACGATGTTACCAGGCAAAGCCATGCAGAGCTCTCAGCGCTGCAGTCTTTGCTCGTCGGGTTAGCCCATGCGCCTCGCCACGGCGGCTCAGTTGCGACAAGAGCGCAAGCGTTGTTGGCAGCTCTACGCGCGGACGTAGACCCAAAAAGCATCACCGGGCATCATCCTCAAGACAATTCATTAGTATCCACTCCTGAAGCGGAGGCTTCCGAAGTTGCTTTTTGGGCACAATCTAGTACGAGCGCTGCTTCTACTGCTGAAGAGCTCCCTTCGCCGTCGTCGTTGGCGGGTGGTGGAGCCGTGTCTGCTGGAGGTGAAGTTTTTGAGGCAATGGACGAAGACCATGGTGCCGTCTTATCGTTGGCCGACGCCACTTCACGCCTCCTTCCTGCGGGCAGTGCTGCGCCGTCCGCAGCCGATGTTGAAGTGCTCCCATGGACCATCGCGCTGCGCGACCTGGCAATCCAAGTAGATGCGCGCAACAGCAGCAGTAGCAGTAGCGCGAGTTGCTGGCTGC
>Ga0307982_1004211_pt1 | contig 11386 bp, 13 predicted proteins | sample OrgLakmetagen989_FD_201847 | JGI IMG/M metagenome (GOLD analysis project Ga0307982, IMG submission 201847) | Saline water microbial communities from Organic Lake, Antarctica - #989 | ecosystem: Environmental > Aquatic > Non-marine Saline and Alkaline > Saline | place: Antarctica: Organic Lake... | reverse complement strand
CCCGTGCCCCTGAGGTGCCCGTGGCCTGCCTTCCCGCTGGCATTTGACTTCGATTAGACCACCCCGCACAACTGGTCTCTTGCTATATACGGGCCCGTCCTAGAACTTAACGACGGACACGAACTACGGACGCCAGACGAAAGTACAAACGGTTTTTAATTGATATACGGGATTCAAAACACGATGATATTCGCTCACAGCCCTCTGTACTGCAAACACTGCCGACTGACGACTATAGTCGCCGTTTATTTGTATATTAGGTATCATTATTGAAAGGGCATTCCGATTTCTGATGTCTGATGTACCCGTAGCGCGTAGCGCGTAACCGTTGACTGTTAACTGTTAATGAAGTCAATTTTAGGTTGCCTATTGCTATAACTTCTCCATTTACGGACTACTATTCATTCCTGTCCGTACATGAATTTTCTGATCTGGAAGAAAACTATGAATGACTTACCTGTTGCATTTGAGAGCTAAAACGTATTGCAATAACAACGCAAGAAGACTAAAATAAAGAAGCGAAGTGCGGTACTCCAGCCAGATGGAGGTTCAGCCGTTTCCGTTGCCACCCTCCGATGCCTCGGCCTCCTTCAATGCGGTGCCTTGACCGTAATTCTGAGGTCTGAATCCGAGAAGGCATTTTGCATGAAGAAAGGAGGACAAGAAACAAAGAGAGGAAAGGCATAAGAAACTGCGTCATAAATCTGAGCCAGAGCGCCAAAATTCTGTGCCACGCAGAGATGCACGCATTTGAAGACGATGATATCTTCAGGGGCGCGCACATGTGCAGCACGAGTCTCGGCGGGTGCGTTCGATCGATATGAAAATTGAGAGGAAGAGAGAGCGTGTTCACGATGATTTTTGAGTTTTTTTTGTAGTTTTTTTTTTCTCATGAACGAAAAACGAAAAAGAAATATGATAGTAAACGAAAAAAAAGAAAAGAGCGCTTGATCGGTTATTTTTTCAAATAAATGACCCATCAAGCACTCTCATTATCTCTTTCGTCGGCCGCTGGGGTCCTAAAAGGCGAATCCAGCGGCTACGAAGATCAGGTCATGAAGGCCACGCCGCTCTTGCGCTCTGTAGAAGGAAGAGAAAAAATTAGGCAGAGAAAAAAACACGAAGGTGTATTAGAAATGAAGCAGACAGGATTGCGCGCAAGAGCCATCGAATGTATACAAAGAAGATCCTCAAACGTATTTCTTAACCTTTACTGTTGCACGCTCTTCCTATTTCCATAACAATCGTTTAATCTCTTTCTCCTCTCGCCTTTTTCCTCCTTCCTGTATACCTGCTTCTACGTTGCGGCGATAAAAGTCGGCCTCGTCTTCAGGCGTGTGCTCGTCGTAAGGAGTTTGAAACAGCGCGTGCAGGCGGTGCACCTGAGGATGGTAATACACATGTAGAATACATCAAGCAACGAGCGCACACACAAGCGAAGACGCACACCACGACGAGCAAAGCACGTGGGCCAAAGGAGAAGGCCGTGACCCAGGAATGCGAAGCAGAACACCTCGAATGAGATTTGAGCGGTGCGAAGCAAGAGAGACACGGAGCGAGAGCCGAGAGACGAGAGGGCAATGCCCTAATAATTACCTTGGAAAAGTCGCCCGTGGCCGCAGCGTCGTACGCATCGACCAACATCCACTCGCGAGGAATGTACTGCTCATTTTAAACAAGGAGTCGGAGGAGTCAAAAGAAACAAAAACAAAACCAGAAAAAAAAAAGAAGCAAAGAAAAGATTCTACGGCGGGCAAACGAGGCGTCATTTTGGCAAAGAACCACAAACAAAAGCTGGCAAAATATGTTTGAAAGTGCAAAACACAGTCATAGCGCACGGTTTGTATCCACGAATACATGTATATATGTGTGTGTACGTATATGTATATACCTTGGGGTTGGCTTTCCGCAGCCGTGCAGCCGCAGACACGCCGCTCTTGTCGCTTTCATCACCTTTCAACTCCTCCGCCTGAAACACTGCCAGCGCTTGCAGCCATTTCCGGAGCCAATTCGCCCACTGCGCGTCCGAGACTTTGTTGCTGTTGTTCGCAGCGCTGCCGCTTGGCGAAGCAAAGAAGGAGCGGCGCAGCGGCTCCACGAGCGCGGCATCGTCCTTGGTTACTGGCGATTGGTCCGGAGCCCATTTTGCTCCCCCATCGCTGCTGCTGTCGCTCACGAGGTCGACCACGGCCGCGAGCTGGCGGAAGAAAATGGTGTAGTCTACTTTGCTCTAATATGTCGGCATGGGCGTGGGTTGTACGAAAGGAGGAAATCCAAAGAAAAAAGGGGAGAACACTCAACTCAAGTCTGCCGAAAACTCGAAACGCAAATGCTCCAAGGAATCAAAAATTCAAGACAATAATCACGCACATGCACAGGCACTTCATCCTGTTGAATTACTCAATGGCATAGTATTCAATCTACACGATCTATCTCTTCACGTTACCTTGCGCAGCAGCGGCTCGAGGTCTTGGAACAGCGCACCCACTTCCGAGTCCACTGTCCCATACGGCTGAGCCGCCACGTCAGCAGCAGGAGGCGGCACATGTAAGCCCAACTTGCGCGCCCAGCAGGCGTTGAGCGCATCGCCAAAAGTGGCCTGGGCTTTCTCGACCTGCGAATAGAAAGGTAAGAAATAGCGTCAGTGAAAGCGGAGACCAAAAGAGGCATGAAATAGAGAAAGAGACAAATAGAAACTTCTTGGAGTAGTGAATTCATTTCTGCAGTCCATTTGGTAAACCTTCTTTTTTCTCCTCTCGTGTCTTCACACACTCGCTTACCGCGCTGGTTAAGTCCGCTTGGTTGCCCCCGAAGGCCACTAGCAGCGGCGCGCAGGACATGGCTAGCACTTGCCAGTTGGCCAAACCTATGGACATACAAGCATATATGCGTACATGTGGATTGAGAAAGTTGATGGGAGAACTTTATCATGATGCTTCCAATTGTGGCTCAACAGATAAACTGCAAACTTACTTGACCTGCAGAGAGGTGTAGCATGGAAAAACATAATACATGCAAGTAACTCTCGAAACCGTTTACTTGAACTGCGTTGGGCTGGGTCATGTATTTTTTTAATGCCCTAATATATTCACCTGCGTTGGGCTGGTTCATGAAGGCAAAGTGGTTGCCGGAGCCGACCCATTTCGCGAAGCCTGGGTCATACGCTTCGAGAAACCCAAAAGGCCCGAAATCCAAGGTCCGCCCGCCGACCTTGAGTAGGGGGAGATTTTGAGAAGCAAGATCGTGAAATAGAAGAGAGAGAGAAAAAAAAAAAAGAAACGTTAAAAAATAAATGAATAGCTTTATCTTTCTCTCTTTCTATATCCCTCCTCTCTTCTTATCTGATCTTCCACACACACTCTCTGTGGCACACTTTTTGCTTCACTCAAGTGATCACACTTGACTTCTTCGTACCAAACAGTTGTCGCCGTTGAAGTTCCCCTGGCAAAAGCCCACCCGCAGCCAGTTAGCCGTTAGAGAGGCCAGCCGCACCGCCGACTCGTTTAAAAAGGCCAAGAGCACCTATGTGAGGGGGAGTGTAATTGAAAGATTGTGAACATGGATGGATAAAGTGACGGTGAAGGAGATTATCCGTTGATGTGGTGGTGGTATCGGACAGCGAAAGAATGCAAATGCAGTAGCACTGAAAGAGCGGAAGAGAAATGATGAACGAAAGATATTGAAAACTTCAACTTTTTTCCGTGCTCATCCTACAGATAAACTTATCTTGTTTTTGCCAATTTGTACCTCTTTGTTCAGGCCATCTTCGACGTCTCCCTTCATCAGCAAGCCTGATCCGCCTCCACTGGCTGCGGCCTCCTTGTCGTTGAGCGTTTGCCACACTTTTGCCGGAAGCAAGTGGGGATATTCCCGGAAGATGGCGTGCGCGACCATAGCTCGCAGCGCCTTCAACTCCGGCGACGCTTCTGATTAAGCGTGGTTAGGGAGGATTATAAGTAAAGCTTCGTTATTAAGACAATACTCTCACGCTGTCACCCCCCCCCCCCAAACTCATTCGTTCTTACCGCTGCTGCTGCTGCTCTCGTGCTGCGCTGACGATTTGCGCGCCCGGCGCCCGTGCAGGTCCAGGTGGCCAATGCGCGTGAAGGAGGGCGACACCCGGGTAGAGATGGCGCACCTGTAGTTTATTTTGGCGATAAGTCGAAGAATATATCTCAGTCAAAGTGAACTGCAACGAATAGTGGCGTGGGGACGCAAAGGAGTTCTATGCGTTCACGAAGTATAACACAAACAGCAACAAGCAGTATGAGAGAGAAAAGAAAAACTGTGCACTCGCCAAACACGTATCTTCTCCTCTGTTCTGGTTCTATTCTATTCCTAGTGCACACTGACTGCTCGATGCGGACCACGTCCGGGTCGGTTTCTCCGCCCATCCCTGTAGCCATCGTGGGGTTGCCTTGGTTGCTGTACCACGCCCGCCTGACCCCCTCCTTTTCCGAGATCACCAGGCTCAGAGCACGGGTAGTCGGGACGCCCAGCGCATGCAGGGCTTCGGAAGCGAGGAACTCCCGGATCTAAACAGGTGCATGCAAGCATTATCACCGCATCATAGATAGTACATGAAAATGGCAGTCCATGCAATTCACGTGCACACACACATGTATGCACGTGTGCGAGTGTGCGAGGGTTGATATTGGATTGAACAAATGCAATCACCGAGCTTCGGAGCACCGCCCGCCCGTCAGCGCCGCGGCAGAAAGGAGTGGTGCCCGACCCTTTGAGCTGCAGCTCCCAACTACCGTACAACAAAAAGCATAGACAGGCAAAAGAAGATGACGAGAATGAGGATGGCGTATAGAATATGACGACAACATTTCTGTAATATCCGAAGTCAATGCATTCATAGAACAAAAAGAAAGATTGGCAATTTAGACAACACATCCAGTGAGTCAATATTAGTATGAGCATTTGCCGAACGCACCGTCGCGCAGACATTGCCTCGTCTCCTCCATCGTTATTCGCTAGGGCCGAAGTGGGCACCGCAGCAGCAAAAGCCACCGGATCATTGATCATAGTGTCTTGGTCTCCTTTTGCTTCCTGTTGTTGAAGGTTGCATTTCGTATGCGAATAAAAGGAGCAGCAGAAAAGGGTTTAAAGAAGTGAGTAAATATGAAAATAATCGAAGAAAAACTCGGCATGAGCAAGTGGCTTAGTCGAAGAAGAAAGATGAGCAACGATTGGGAGCTTTTAACAAGACAATTGAAGAACCTACACCAATGGCGATGTATGTGCCATTGTGTGTGTGTGTGCGTGTGTTTTTTTTTCTTTTCCCCCTCGCGCCTTCCGACCGACCTACCTGAGCGCGCGGCCCCCGCGCTGAGGCCGGCACCACCACCTCTCCTACGCTCGCCGCCCGGCCGTCGCCGTAGCCGTTGCCCGTTCCGAATGGGCAGTTGTTGGTGTAAGGAGTGCCCATGATGCTGAGCGCGTAAGGCGTGCACCAGCTGCGCAACAAAAGGCCCTGCTCGGCCCTGGCACATGTATTTGAAGCAGGTGAATAAAAACACACGCGCAGCCGCGCAGTCAGTCTCTAATGTATAAACAACGGAATAGGAGAAGGCTCTCACACAGAAGACAAGAATCAATCTTGATAAAAGCACTGCTACTCAATTCCTAGTGAAATGCACTGCTACTCAATTCCTAGTCAGGCCTAATGTTGTCTCGCAGATAAAGGCTACATGCTACAAGAGAACAACAACACGTACAAAAACATGGACAAGAACATCAACCACTAGTTATTACTGACCCTAGCGGTGCTGCAGCATAAGCCTTAGGATCAACGGCCTTATCTTCGGTGCTAGCAGCTGCCACGTCACCCGAAAAGAAGCGAGCGAATTCGGTGCTCTCGCAGGCTGCATCAGAGAGGCCGAGTTCGGAAGCAGTACGATGGCTGTACAGCACCAGTTGCGGCTGCGGCAGTGGCGTAGGCAGCACAGGTACCCAATGCCCGCTCTTCACTTCCCGAGGTGTCTTGTTGGGCTGCTGTGCGGCAGACTCGGGGTCGGGGGCTAGGTGGCGCAGCCACGAGTGGTCTGCACGGGCACCCAAGTCTTGCAGAGTGCCTGTCGCTGCCGAGGCCATCGCGCGAGCTGAAGAAGTAGTCGACGACGACGCCATCAATTGAACTAGAGGTTTCCGAAGAATGCCGCGGGTAGCTAGGGAGCGTAGACCTAGCGTGGTGCGAAAACTAGTGACAGTCGGAACGGTCGCAATCAAAGCCAGCGCGAAGAACAGGCGCATGTGACAAGTTGCCAAATGCGAAGGTTTTGCGTCTTGTCGGTCGTGTGCGCCAGCATGCGGAGCGTGACTGCTACCACATCAACAGGGAGGTTTTTTTTTAACCCGGCCTGCGCGCGTGCGCGTGCGTTGTTCTTTTAGTCTACAGGGTGAGGTAAGGAACGAATGACCGAGGAAGCTCTGCATTTGCATCAGCCTTTTTCAGTTGGTTTTCGTTCGAGAGTCGACCACGGTGCTCAGACGAAGGTAGAAGCTCATCAAAGGCTTCCTTCGCCGACAGAGTATATATGGTCTTCACGCAGCGAGTGTGGCTGATAGTGCAGTATTTGCGTGCCGTGTGGCACGTGGTCTGGATTCGCTTCTGTCGCTGGCTGTTGAAGTACAGGTCCCTCAAGCCAGCGTCAAGGTACACGTGTTTATGAAGGCAACTACAACTTTGGCCTTACGAAATGATCAGAAGTAGCCTAGGGTCTATGCCCGCGTCATTATTTACAAACAGATTGCTTATGACTTTAGGCTAGCATTCGCTGTGGTTGCACCACCGCTATACCACATTCTTCTACCTTCAATCTCGCTCATTCGCTCTTGCTTCCTCAAATTCGCCCTTTTACTCATGTGCCGCGGCCTCTCCAAATAGAAAGTTCCACAAAGCCGTGTTCATCGGCGATGGGTTAGCGATGGGCATAGGTGATCATGTGGTGCTAGGAGCCTCGGGCGGTGTCGCGAGGTGAGTGGTTGGGTGCTGCGTCTCATCTCCCACGCTCGTCTAGCTAGGCTCGCTAAGACAATACTTTGGGAGGAGCTCGTCTGATTTGATGGTTCATATGGTTGAGGGTTCTCCTCGAATAATGAAAAAACACGTACTACACTCTCAAAAGCCCTCCTTGTGTTCTTTCTATTTGTCGTTTGCACCTGCTCTGCCTTCTTTCCTTACGTACATGTTTGACTGTTCGCACTTACCCAGTTATCTCTGTCTTTGTTCTACTCTCTCACCGCCTTATATATATACACATACATATTCTCAAACGTCTAGCCGCCTCGAGAATCTGGTGCGCACGAGCCAGTCCCGAGGCAAAGCCGCCATAGCGGGAGGCGCGTACGTGGCCTCGATGACGGGCGGCAAACAGCCGAGGGCCCGATGGGCGATCGCCAACCGGGGCGAGGTATAGCATTGTTCTAAACAACGAGCACCAGACAAAAAGAGATCCCTCTTAGCAGTTGCTCTGTCCTAACTTCATCGCGAATTGCCGTGTCTATCCTGTGTACGCACTTGCGGCTATTATTTCTCCCCCCTGTAAATACGCAAACGCGCAAATGTTCGTACACTTGCAGCCGGAGAGCACGAGCCACGACTGGCTGCCAGGGAAAGGGCTGTTCGAGTCCACTTTCGGCGAAGACCAGCCTTGGCACGACGCGGAGGTTAGTTTGGAGGAGATGTGTGCATATGTTACAGATAAATGTTCGCAGCGCAAATCAATGAAATGCCTTGATGTTGCCTTGATGTTGTGCATTGATACTTCGAGAAAAAATTCCCTTTCCTCTTTTCTTCTTCTTCTCAGTTCCCTGTCCCTATCCTCTCCCGCAGCATTCCTAAACCTTATTTGAAAAAAAAAGAGCTCATGGCACCATATTCGACGTTCGACGTGTTCGCGCACGAATGTAATGTACACTATCAGGTGGTGGTGCTAATGGTCGGCACCCAGGACGTGCTCCAGCAAATGGTGGGCATGGCACCGGAAGTGCTCGCTGCCACTGTGCCAGGACTGAAAGCGCGCTACCAGCCAGACCAATTCTGCGACACGGTATGAGCGTGTTTCTTTCATTGGGTGTTTGAAATTCTCTGGGGGTTGTGCCTGTGACGAGGGAAGCGATTTGATAATTGAATTTTCGTTTTTAGAGATGTACAGATGTGTGCCATCGAGATCGTTGCTTTTCAGATAGAGAGGTGAATGTCAACTTGCGAGAAAAGCTTCACTGATTTCATTTCGTCCGTGTATGCCAACACCAATGACTGCCAATAGGTGCGCAACATGCAGACCATCGTCACCGCACTCTTAGAGGCCAAACCCAGCCGGCGGGTGCTAGTGCTGGACGTCACGGAAATTCGCGGCTACAAACTGCTGACTGAAGCCAACAATGCGGAAGTGGTTTACAGGGTAGGTGCAAGAAGAGAGAAGTGAGAGACCGCGCGCGGGCATGGGAAGCATTCTGCTCGTATTTGACTCAGTGGTGTTTCCTCATTTCCGATGTCTGTTTTAGTTCTTTCGTTTGGTATAATTTCGATATTTTTATGTACTCACCTTTTTTTTCTCTTTCTTTTTCTCTTATTAATTCATTCGACTTTTCACCATTAACACTTTGCACCTGTTCTTAGGTGAATCGCCAAATTGTGGACATGCTTCACCACTTGAGCTCGGGCGCAGCAACAACGACAACAACAGCCGGTGGTGCTACCCTTTTGAAAGCTGAAATAGGTGCAGAGTCAGCTGCTTTAGCAGAGGACACAAAGACAGTAGAAAAGAGTGCGTCGTCTTCTTCTTCTTCGTCCGCAACAGCCCAAAAGCGGACCATGTGGGTGCACGGGAGCCCGATGAAGATCGTGGCGAGGAACTGGGCGCACGCACACGATTTGGTGAGGACATAAATGAAGTACACACATGTAATGTTAGAGGAATAAAGCAATAGATGTGGGGGGGCGAGAGACATAAGGAATGGAAGAAAGAAGAGTTGATGGTGCATTCATGACAGCAATTGCGAGTGGCGCACACACGTCTTGATTTCATCCTTCTTCCCTCTCTGTGTTTCCCGCGCCTTCCTCAACAGGTGCACCTCTCGCCTCGGGGCTACAAGGAGTTCGCCAATTGGTTGAAAGGCCCTGCGGTGGACGCCATGCTTCAGGTGCGGGCACATAACAGTGATACCCGTGAAAAGGAGTAAGAGAGAAATTGATGCAATATGTGAAAAAAAAATCATAGAAAGTATGTCCCTTTTTCACGCGGTAAATATTGTTCGTAAATGTTGTTGGTCTGATTTTTTAAACCTCATGATTGCTTACTGTTCTTCATGTTGACCTTGTTTCCCTTTTAACTCTTCAAATTGTTCTAGGTTGAGATGGACTGGTGGTCGAAAGAAATGGGCTTTTGAAGCAATCTATCCTCGTAGTGATTTCTCCTTCTCTTTGCGTTTGTGTGTCGCTTCTTATCTTCGTCTTATGGAGCGGCCATATCCGCGAAATAAAGAGATATCACATATCACAGACATCCCCACCTATATTTCCTTAGTCAGCCACGGCCACTCGTCGTATTTGCAGTGGCATCCGGTATCGCTGCTGCTGTTTACGTATTTGTGTTTCTTCTCGGGATTTCTCCTGTAGGCCGATCTAATAGCACTGCTTTCTGCCTCGTTGGCCTCCTCGTAAACTCCCTTTTTTGTTGTTGTTGTAGAAGTCCTGGAATGGGAGTGGGCTGTTTCGAAAGCCATAGGGATTTATAAGTCCGACGTGTTGTGTTTAAATTTATGACTGTGGCTGTCGCTTTACTGGAGTTCGCACCTGCGTGTTGAATTCTAATTTATGGCCGTTGCTATACTAGAGGCAGCGTTTTGCTGGGTTGCTAGCAAGCAAGTTATTTAGTCTTCGAAATAGCACACCGGTGGCCGGTGGTTCTTGAGTTGGGAATCTTTGGCATCACGTTCACCGCCCTTCACCTAAGACCTATTTCAAAATAGTTGCACGGGTGCTAAATGCTAAAAGAAGCGAGTGCTATAGAGGGATAGAGCTTTTTGGCGGAATATTCGCAGACTTATAGACCACTCGCATTTAGTTTCGCTGCACAGAGATTACGTGCAAGGTAACTCAAAGAAAACAATTATTAGAATATCGACATCATTTATAATTGCTCTTCTTGTCGCTCTTGTCTTCCTGCTGCGGAAGGCCTCATATTGATTCCTTCTTCAGTGCGACTCGATTCAACCGATTCAGACATGGCAGCATCTTCAGCAGCATCTCGTTTTCTGCAGTAGAAAAGAAACCACTTCTTTTTCTTTGAATGTGGGTCTCTGAACGGTTGCACTTCTTGTCGACACATGGGGCACACAGTAGACACATTGAGCCAAGTGTCAAGGCAATCTTTGTGAAAACAATGCGTGCATATGAGCTCTTTAACTAAATCGGTGGGTTCCATTTGAACTAAGCAAATGGTGCACCCATCATCCTGGCCGGACGTTCTGTGGATTGTTTCGTCGTATTTAACAGTAGCTATCGTCGACGCCAATTTATGTCCCGGACGAAGTGTTCCATCAGGGCGGAGATGCCCCAAAGCGTAGGGCAGGCAATAGCCTCGACGACAGGAAATAAAGAAGTCACGACAGCAAATGCACGCGAAGGTGCATGCAGCATATATGCTAAGAATAAGTAGAGAAATGAAGCAGCACCAGGCAAATATCATGATAACCATGACCAAAATCGATGAGCTACCCGATAGTCTCGCAAATTCAAAGTCGTCCGATTCGGTGGGCATAGGTGTTGGAATTGGGGCTGCCATACTAGAATGCATTTCCTTAGTAGTTATCAGATTGTTCTGGTGGCATCACCCACGTGAAGTAATGAGAAATGGAAGTAAAAAAGCGCATCGGAGACAAATTCCGACCCAGTCCGGCCTCAGTGATGTTTTGAGTGCACGAAAACCTGCACTACAAACTATGCACCACGTGAAAATAAAAATGTTATCATCTTTTCTTGACCGACGATTGACGCGAACCATGATACCCAGGAATAATAGAAAAGTAAAGGCATGATTTACTTGACTTGGTTACTCAGAGACATATTACAAGCATGGTCCAATCCCAGTATAGCAACTAACGATAGAAATCAAAAGACAAAGAGAAAACACGCTCCACCGGACATAGTGAAGTTGCCAATATGCGTTAATAATTACCTCTTGACATTTCTTACTGCCGGTGAGTGCACCAACGCGAGGCTAGTGAATTCTTCCTGGCAAAGCATGACGAAAAGTCCAGCGCTCTGGAAAGACTTATGCGAAATTGCTGCGAAACCAAATCTAACCCAATTGGACATCCAAAAAGGTATCACGACAAATGAAGAGCGCTACAAATTGCATCCAACTGTTCC